>JAEEGK010008397.1_pt1 | contig 24385 bp, 23 predicted proteins | sample 8958771 | NCBI WGS metagenome assembly JAEEGK01 (sample SAMN16246547, study PRJNA631951) | gut metagenome | biome: gut microbiome; feature: rumen; material: SC-attached | host: Bos | place: Iran: Karaj | collected 2018-10
CACAGGGCATCGACCTGGGCTACTATCCCAGCTCCCGCAATTTCCTTGTAGGTCTCAGCCTTAAATTCTAATGGAGGACACATATATGAAAAAGATATCATCGATCATCCTTACATTGGCGGCCATCCTGCTTCTGACCGGTTGCGAGGACTTCCTCGACAGCAAGAACCTCACCCAGCGGACGACGGAGACCTTCCCTGAGACCGAGCTCGACGCACAGCAGATGGTGACGGCGATCTACGCCCACCTTCTCTATGAATCACCCGAGTCATCGGCCTACTTCTATATCTCCCATCTGGCCGGCGACGACTGCCTCGGCGGAAACTTGTCCTACTCGGGCAACTGCGCCTGCAATTTCCTGCTGTACAAGGACAACCTCAACAATTTCCTCGGCCTGTGGGACCGCGACTACACCCTCATCAACAGGGCCAACAGCGCACTGGCCAATATGGACAACGTGAAGAACTGGTCGAGCGAAAGCGAGAAGAACCGTCTCCTCGGCGAGACCTACTTCCTGCGCGCCTTCGCCTACTATGAACTGGTCCAGACCTTCGGCGGCGTTCCCTTGCGGACTACGACGGAGGCCATCAATATGCCCCGCGCCAGCGTGGACGAGGTCTTTGAACTCATCGGCGCCGACCTGGCGAAAGCCATCGAGCTGATGCCGCAGCGAATCTACACCTTCGGCTCGAACATGACCGGTCACGCGACCAAGGCCGCCGCCGAAGCGATGCAGGCCCGCGTCTTCCTGTTCTACACCGGCCGCTACGGCAAGACCGAACTGCCGAACGGTACGACCAAGGACAAGGTCATCGCCGACCTCGAAGACTGCATCAAGAATTCGGGTCACCAGCTCGTGGACGACCAGCGTGAACTCTGGGGTTACACCAACGACTACACCAACCAGAACACGTCGGGCTACCGCTACGGCTACACCGTGGCCCACGACCTCCACTGGGTGGGCAACAGCTCCATCGAGACGGTCTTCGCCAACAAGCACAACCTGACCTCCAACTGGACGTACACCTGGTTCTCGAACACCTTCTCGATGTTCTGCTCGCCGTCGAACGACAACCGCGACATGGCCCAGAGCTATCCGTTCAGCTTCGGCTGGGGCTGCGGCCCCGTGTCGCCGGCCCTCATCGAAGAATGGAAGGCCTGGGACAAGCAGCAGACCCACACCGACGGCTATACCGAGGATCCCCGCCTCAGCGGCTCCGTATGGTCGTACAACGCCTACGACCCCAACAATGCGGGCAACATCCTGATCGGCGACCGCAAACTCGATCCCAGCGAACCGGACTACACCGTATCCTACCGCTACTACGAGCAGACGGGTTACTTCCAGAAGAAGTACATCAACGTCGGTGCGTGGAGCGATGCGAAAGGCCAGTATTTCCATTCGTTCGCCAAGGCTGAGTATCCGGACGTGACGGCCCAGACCTCCGCCCAGTTGCTCCAGACCCCCGACCTGATCCACATCCGCTTCGCCGACGTGCTCCTGATGCACTCCGAGCTTACTGAAACGGCCGACGGCATGAACCGGGTCCGCGCCCGCAGCCACCTCGGCCCGATCGCCTACTCGCTGGAAGCCCTCAAGAATGAACGCCGCTTCGAGCTCGCGTTCGAAGCCATCCGCTGGCCGGACATCCTCCGTTGGGCAGGTCCCACCCTGGAATCTGCCGGAGCGCTGCTCAACAAGCAGACCGGATTCACCGTCATCAACGAAGGCGTGGTCACGCCGATGGTACGCTACGACTATGCCGCCCGCCTGAAGGAGACCCAGGGCTACTGGCCGATTCCGCAGACGGAGATCGACATCGCCGGCAAGGACGAAAACGGCAACGACATCCTCGAGCAGAACCCCGGCTGGGGATCCCAGGCTCAGTTCAACGACTGGAACAATTTTAAATAGCAGACGATATGAAAACCTTGAAACTGTTCATTGCGGCGACGGCTCTGCTGAGCTTCATTGCCTGCAATCCCATCGAAGATCTCTCGCTGCGTGAAAAATATGTCACCAATGCCGGATCGCCGATCAGCTCCGACGAGCTTTCGGCGGCCCTGACCGTGTCGCAGGACGGCCCGACCAACGATATCATCACCCTCAAGAATGCAAGGCCCGATATCGGCGGCGCCTGGCACGTGGGCACGGCAATGGGAGAGACCATCATCAAAAACGACAAATACACTTATGTTTACGAAGCCAACGGTGAGTTCGAAATCTACTATGCCGGCATATCCGAAGGCAAGATCATCGAATCCAAACGTTTCCCCGTCACCGTCACCGACGTGTACGACCCCTGGGCCGGTATGCTGACCGGCGCCAAGAGCAACACCGACAAGTCGGCCAAGAAGACCTGGTCGTGGCGTGAAGTGTCCTGGGGTTCGATCTGCAATATGGGCGCCCACGGCGGCTGGAAATACGCTTCCGCCGGCTATACGCCCGAGTCGAACTTCGCCTGGTGGGCCAACTTCACCCTCGCGGACGTGGACACCTCCAAGGAAAAGATGGTATTTGAATACGACGGCAGCAAGATGACCACCTACGGTCCCGACGGGAACGTGGCGGCACAGGGCACCTTCGGATTCATCAAGACCTCGCCGGAAGAGGCTGTCCTCGGAACCTGGGTCACCACCGCACCGCTCATCGGGGCCCGTTTCGACGACTGCGGCCAGGGCTCGAACAACCAGTTCTACCTGTTGACGTTCACCGACCAGTACATCACCATCTACCACAACGGATGGGGCGGTGCCGCCGACTGGGACGACTGCGGCTGGTACGCCTACTTTGAGGCCAAATAGCCTGATGCTCCCATGAAGAGGATCCTTCCTTTCATCGCAGTCCTTCTGGCCGTCACGACGTGCCGGCCAGAAGGACCTGTGCTTGAGATACGCGGCCGCATCGGCGGCGGCTTCGACGGACAGAAGGTCTATTTCTGCCCCCAGCCGCATCCCACGGCCGACATTGTGGACTCCACCGTGGTGAAAGGAGGGACCTTTTTCTTCCGGATTCCTGCCGATTCGCTCTACGTCGCCGACCTGACGCTCTCCCGCAGGGCGCCCGGCTATGCCGAAAGGCTGCTCATCGCCGTGGAGCCCGGAACCCTCGACGTCACCCTGGGCGCGCCGAGCAGTGCGCACGGAACACCGGTCAACGAAGCCCTGCAGGCTTGGAAAGAGCATCTGCAGGGAGGCGACCCGGAAGACGCCAAACGCAGCACCTTCGACCTTGTCCGCCGTTATCCCGACGCGGTCGGAGGTTATCTCTATATGCTTTTCGGCAGACTTTTCAACCCGGAGCAGCGGCAGCTCCTCGATTCGCTCGGATACGACAAACTGATACCGGATGTCAGTACGCGCAGACAGAAGAACTGATTTTATCATCGTCACACTGTTCTTCGTGGCGTTGTGGGCGATCTTCCAGTTCGTCTTCCCGTACCATCTTGCCCTGAAGGAACGGTACGTCCTGTTTATGTCCGACTCTTCCTGGCTCGCGACCTATTTCAGGAAACCGGCGCCGGTCTCCTTCCTTATCGGCGACTGGCTGACCCAGTTTTTCCTGCTTCCCGGGGTCGCCGCCCTGATTACGACGGTCCTGTTGGTCCTGGTCTGGGCCGGTTTCAGGTTCCTGCTAGGCGCCATGCCGACCGTCCACCGACCGGCACTGTGGGCACTGCTGCCCGCAGCGCTGCTGGCTTTCCTCATTCTCTCCCCCGAAGTTCCGCTGGCCGTATCCGTAGGGACCTGCCTGTTCGTCTGGCTTTTCGCCGCAGCCTTCCGGATTCCCGGCAGACTGCTGCGCTATGTTACGGTCGTCCTGCTCGCCGTGCTGCTGGTTCCTTCGGCGCGCAGCCTCAACGCTACGGCCCGGGTCGAGAAACCCAGCCTGGAGCGGGAATACGACTACCGCATCCATTTCAAAGCCGCTACCGGCAAGTGGGACGCCGTGGAAAAGATGGGACGCCGGAATCCCTGGGAAAGCCTTGTAACGGCCTACTACTACAACCTCTCACAGGCCCGTGCCGGGCGGCTGCCCGACGGCCTGCTCAGAGCCTACCAGCCCACATATCACGGACTCTTCATCCCGGTGAAGCCCGGCGTGGAGTGCTTCCGGCTGATGGCCAGCACCGACGCGCTGTATCTGGCAGGCGATTACGCACAAGCCCAGCACTCCGCCATGCTGGGTATGACATTTTCCCCACGACAGCGTTCCGCGGCGATGATCAAACTGCTTGCCGACATCGCATTCGCCAACGGCGATTACGACACGGCACGCCGATACCTTACCATGCTTTCCAAGACCGCACTCTATAAGAAATGGGCGCTGGAAGGCCTGCAACTGCTCGAGACCGAGGCCGGCCGACTGACCGTCAGGAACGACTGCCGCGACATCCTCGTCCAGCACAATGACTATCGTACGGCCCTGGCCAATATTGCCGGCACCGCGTCCGACGGCAAGACGGCGACCGACTACCTGCTCTGCCTCGACCTGCTCGACAAGGACCTGGCACACTTCCGCCAGGACTACGATACCTACTACAAAGGAAAATACGACGTCATCGGCGTCCCCGTCCTGTATCAGGAGGCCCTGCTGATGACCTTCGACGAAAATACATCCCCCGCCGGGCAGCTCACGGAGTACGGCATCGCCCGCCCTACCCTCGACAACTGCACGGAGTTCCTGAAAGGCAACGAGAAGCTTTTCAAGACGAGTTACTGGTTTTACCACAAATACGCCCAACCCGCACAATGAAACGGTCTCTGACAAGTATCGCCATAGCACTTATCCTGACCGCCTGTGCGGGTAAAGGGGCGTTCCGGGATGTCGGGAGCGCGGCTCCGATACTTCCGGACTATACAGACATTACCCTGCCCGTGAACATCGCCCCGCTGAACTTCCAGCTGGAAGGGGCGGATGCCCTGCGTCTGGAAATCGAAGGCAGCCGGCAGTACCGGTTCAAAGCCGGTGGCGCCAAAATGCGTTTTCCGCTGAAAAAATGGAAAGAAATGCTGCGTGAAGAGACGGGGAACACGCTCCGGCTCACCCTCACGGCCCGGTTCGGGAACGAAAGCGTGCGCTACGCACCCTTCACCTGGACGGTTTCGTCCGACAGCATCGACCGGTATCTGAGTTACCGCCTGATCGAACCGGCCTACGAGGTGTGGAACGTGCTGAGCATCGAGGAGCGTGACCTGGAATCGTTCAAGACCCGGCTACTGGCCGACAACACCACGGTCGAAAGCACCTGCATCAACTGCCATACGGCCAACCGGGGCAACGGGGTCCATACTTCGTTCATGCACGTCCGCGGTGCAAAGGGCGGCACGCTCTACAACCGGGACGGCCAGCTGCGCAAACTCAACACGGCAACCGACAGTACCGCCAGGGCAGCCGTCTATGGCGAAATCTCCGCCGACGGCCGCTACGGTATCTTCACCACGGCCGACATCCGGCCCATCCTCCACAGCGGCCGCTTCGACAAACTCGAAGTGTTCGACGCCTCGAGCGACCTGATCCTCCTCGATTTCGAACAGGGAACCGTGACGGATTCCCCGCTCGCGAAAGGGCCGGAATTCCAGGAAACCTTCCCCTGCTGGTCCGCCGACGGAAAGACCATCTATTTCTGCCGGGCCGTGTCCAGGCCCCAGCCTGACAGCACGTTCGAAATGCATTACGACCTTTATTCCATCGCTTTCGACCCGGCGACGGGGCGGCTGGGCGACACCTTGACCCTGGTCGTAGATGCTGCGGCTCTCGGAAAATCCGTCAGTTTCCCGAAATGCTCCCCGGACGGCCGTTACATCCTGATGACCGTTTCCGATTACGGCACCTTCCCCATCTGGCACGGCGAAACCGACCTCTGGCTCTATGAGATCGCGACCGGGACATTGTCCCCCCTCGAAGCGGTCAACGGCAAGTATTCCGACTCCTATCACTGCTGGAGCAGCAGCGGACGCTGGATCTGCTGGGCCTCCAAGCGCGACGACCGGCTTTACGGCAAGCCCTATTTCTCCCACGTCGGCGACGACGGGACGCTCTCCAAACCCTTTGTCCTCCCCCAGCGGGATCCGGGCAGATACCTCGTCACGCTCAAATCCTATAATATCCCTGAACTCTACCGCTTCCCGGAATCCTACGATGCGGCTTATGTGAGTCGTTTCTATTCCGATATGGAGGCGGAAAAAATGACATACACGAAATGAAGACGAACAGACTCCGTTCCCTGCTGACGATCGCCCTGGCGGCGATGATTGCATTCTCCTGTGCGGAAGACCCGTATACTGCGGGACCCGGCGGCAGCGGAACGGCGGAGGGCAGCGGCGCCGTGGCCCGCGCAGAGCGGAAAGAAGGCCGCATCGCGCTGGGTTACTGCACGTACTACGGTTCGGCCACACCGGATCCTGCAGTACTGACCCATATCAACTATGCCTTTGCGGAACTCTATGTCCGGGACGGAAAATACGTCTCCTTCAAACTGCAGGGCAGCGAATCGCGCTTCCAGCAGATCGTCAACGTCAAGAAGCAGCATCCCGAACTCAAGATATGCCTGTCCTTCTCCCACACCGTGGACAATCCCGACAACTACCAGGCCGGCGGTTTTTCCGTGATGGCCAGCACGGAGGAAGGACGCAAGGCCTTTGCGGAAGACTGCCTGGCCTTCGTCCGCAAATGGGGCATCGACGGCATCGACATCGACTGGGAATTCCCGGGTATCTCGTGGAGCGGCCACGCCTGCGACCCGGCCCACGACGTGGAGAATTACACGCTGCTGATGAAGCAGTTGCGCGCCACGCTCGGCAACCAGTATCTGCTCACTTACGCCGGTTATGTGATGAACGTCCAGGGAACACCCGACAACGCACGCTTCATCGACATTGCCGCCGTCGACCCGTATGTGGATTTCGTCAACATTATGACCTACGATATCGCCGCGGGCTCGGAGGGACAGCACCAGTCCGCCTGGAACCGGCCCGATTATTATTGTGACTGCGTCCGGGCCATCAACGCCTATCTGAACGCCGGCGTCTCCCCGTCCAAACTCGTACTGGGCATCCCCTTCTACGCACGGCACGCCTGGGACAACAGCGACGGCTTCAAAGGTTGCGTCGATTACGGGAAATTCGCCACGGAGTACCCCGCCGCCCAGGGATTCAAAATCGACAATTGGGATGAGAGGGGTGAGGTTCCCTACATCAGCCGGAACGGAAAGATGTGGGCCGGATACGACAATCCGAAGAGCATCGGCCTCAAGGCCGGGAAAATCCTTTCGATGGGAATGAAAGGCCTGATGTACTGGGACTACGACGCCGACGACGCAGCGGGAACCCTACGCAATGCGGTTTGGGACTCCGTCATGAAATAAGTATCTGAAATTTCTTATATATTTGTCATATAAAACCTTAACTACTATGTACGCAAACGAATGGAAGAAGAACGCCTTTGGCGTGATGGACAAGATTGAGGCAACCCAGATGGAAAAAATCAAAGAGGTGGCGACCCTGATGGCCGACTGCATCCAGGCCGGACATATGGTCCACACCTTCGGCTGCGGACACGCCAACCTTCCGATCGAGGAAATGTATCCCCGCATCGGCGGTTTCGTGGGTTTCCACCCCATCTGCGAGCTCCCGCTCACCTTCTTTACCCACATCGTCGGGGAAATGGGCATCAATCAGTTCCTCTGGCTTGAAAGGGCGGAAGGCTACGGCAAAGCCATTATGAGCAGCTGGAACTTCCACAAAGACGACATTATGTGGATCTTCTCGCACACCGGCATCAACGCCGTCAACATCGACGTGGCCCTGGAGGCCAAACGTCTCGGAATGAAAGTCGTGGTCTTCGGCTCCGCATCGGAGACGGGCGCCAAGGTGCCACGCCACTCCTGCGGCAAGAACCTCTTCCAGATCGCCGACTACGTGGTCGATTCCTGCTGCCCGCTCCAGGACGCATCGGTCAAGATGAAGAAAGAATTCGACAAGATCGGCCCCCTCTCCACCGTGGCCTTCGTCACCCTGGTCTGGATGACCATCTGCACGGTCGCCGAAATCCTCGAGGAACGCGGCGTGAAGCTTTACATCCACCCGTCGCACAACGTCCCCGGCGACACTACGGCCGGTGAACGTCTCGACGCCTGCATCAAGAAGTATAAGGAACTGGTAGCCGGCGTATAAAGCCTGACCCCTTAATCGATAGGTCCTCCGAGCAGGAGGACCTTTATTATTTCAAGCGTGATCTTCTTCCGGCCGATTCTCTTTGCCAGGGAAGCCATCCCGGACTGGGAATCCGCCAGAAGGATCAGTGTCTGCCGGCCGTCGGGAAGACGCGGGCCGAGACACATTCCCTCATAATTCGCCAGGGCGACGTCGACTCCCGCGGCATTCAGGGAAAGACGGGTCTCGAATTCACAGAGCAGCTGTTTGGGAAGAATGCCGTCGTAACCGGCGGCAGGATTGACGACATACAGTTTCGTTTTCGTAAACGACCGGTCGAGGATGAGCCGGGGCACCCCTGCCGGTACGAACACCTCCCGTTCCAGTATGATGAGACGACCGTCGTCCAGCGCCGCCATTGCAGAAATGCCGTGGACATAGGCCATTACCGCCCCCTGTCCGCTTTCCGCAACAGGCTCATCCATCTGATACAACCAGCGTCCGCATGCCTGATGCCCGGCGTCGAAGCACTGGATGCGATGCAGACGGGACGCCTTTCCATCCGTTTTCAGCGGAAACTCCGTCGTCGTCCAGAATCTGCCCGTCGCCGCGTTCCAGGAGAAAGCCTCAAAGCCGCCATTCTTTACGATGGCTTCGACGCCCATATCTTCAGGGACGGGAAAGGACACTCCCGTCGGATACCCGTCCAGATCATACTCCCGGACCGACTGGTCACCCTCCGCCGAAACATACAGCTTCCCGTCAGCCCAGACGACACCTTCGTTGTCCAGAGCGGGACTGCCGGCCGAACGGGTCCCCTCCGGGACCACCCGCCGGATGCGGGACGTACGCACCCTGCCGTCTTCCCGCAACGGCAACTCGAAAAAGACGATGCCGCCGCCGGGCAGTTTGTCGTCCACTACGGCGTAACGGTCACCCCCTGTATATGCAATTCCGGAATACTGTCCCGGCCGGACCGGCAGCTTCTGCTGCGGCAACGCCTCAACCCGGATTCCGTCATCCTGTCCGGACACGGAAACCGGGCACGCCAGTAAAGCACAAAGAAGAAAAATCAGTCTATTCAAGCGGCTTCTTCGAGCGGTTGAACAAGGCGGCGACGGTCAGGCCGGAGACGATGTGCCATACGCCCCACCAGGCGGTGATCACCAGCATGCCGCCGTGCGGCGGAAGGGCTGCGAAAATCGACGTGCCGAGCAGCAGCACAAGGCCGAGGCCTGAGTTCTGGATGCCCGTCTCGATGGTCAGCGTACGGCGGTCGCGGCGCGGTACTTTGAAGAACGTGCCCACACCGAAACCGGTACCGAGAGCCAGCAGGTTGTGAACCAGCACAATCACGAAGATATACTTGATACACTTGAGGAAGGCGTCCATATTGCCCACGAAGGACAACACGACCATCACCAAGAAGAAAATGATGCTCACCCACTGGAACGGTTTCTTCATCTTCTCGGCCACCTTCGGCAGGAAATGCGAGGTCAGGATACCCAGCGTCAAAGGAATGCCCAGCAGGATGAAGATGGTCTTGAACACATCCCAGAGCGGAATGGTCAGATACGGGACTTCTCCATGGACCGACGCGAATTTCAGGAACAGGTTTCCGTAAAGCCAGAAGTTGAACGGTGTCATAAGGACGGCCAGCGCCGTGCTGATGGCCGTCAGGCACACCGAAAGCTCGATATTCGCCTTGGCCAGCGAGCTCATGAAGTTGGAGATCTTGCCGCCCGGGCAGGAGGCTACCAGAATCATGCCCAGGGCCATCGTCCAGGAAATCCAGCCCACGCTGTCCATCAACAGGGCAAGCAGGAAGGTGAGCAGCGGCAGCAGGATCAACTGACAGCACACTCCCAGGATCACGGATTTTGGTTTCTCAAAAACTTCGACAAACGTATGCGGCTTGATGCCAAGCGCTACACCATACATCACAAAAGCGAGGACGATGTTGATGGTGTTCATGCCTCCGGCATTCATCGTCACGTTGATGCTGTCGATAGCGGCTTCAATTCCGGGTTTCATGGTAAAGGTTTTAGTGAAAAACTATTGTGCGATAAATCGGTATAGGATCCAGCCGGGCTGGGATTTTGCAGCATCGGGAGAGGCTGAGAAACGGGAGCGCTTGGCAGCGTCGATGGCGAAGGAATGCAGCGAGGCGTCGGCCGAAGAACCCGATGCACGGACACGGGCCGCCGTCACCCGGCCGGCCGGATTGACCTCGATATCGACCAGTACGTCACCCGCCCCGTATCCCTTATAGGCCGGCACGGGCAGGCTCAGGGCCTTGCGGCCCTCCAATTCATAGGAAATGACCGACGGCCCCTGATAGGCAGGCGCCGGTTCGGAAGATTCCTGACCTTTCTGCGGATTGAGATCGACTGCCTCGTCGGCCGCCTTCTGCTGTGCGAGCGCATCGCGCTTCGACGCATCGAGCTTGCGCTGCAGCTCGCGCGCCTCGTCGTACACCTCGGACGGGTTTTTGAAACGGTCGTCCTTGAGTTTGCTTCCGGCATCGACCGCCACATTGCGGATGCGTTCCCGCGGCTGCCGGGCGAGCAGGTCCTCCAGGTTCTTGTTCACCTCCTCCTTCAGTTCGATCTCTTTCTGGAGCTTTTCCAGTTCTTCCTGCTTGGTGAAATCCAGCACGAAACTGTTCTCGACCGAGGCGACACGCCCGATCGAAACCCCCAGCAGGACGATCAGGACGGCCAGATGAAAAACCAGGGTCGTGTAAAAACCGACCCGGTCCTCCTTACCGCGACCGCCCCACCACTTCATCAGTCTTGCTCCTTTTCCTTGGCCATTTTCCGGATACCGGAAAGCAGCACGTTGATGGCAACTTTATTATGGCCGCCCTGCGGCACGATGATATCGGCGTAACGCTTGCTCGGGGCGATGAACTGCAGGTACATCGGCTTGACCGTCTTGGTATAGCGGTCGATGACCCATTCCACGTTCTTTCCGCGTTCCACGATGTCGCGGGTGATGACGCGCATCAGCCGGTCATCGTCGTCGGCATCGACGAACACCTTAATGTCGAGTTCCTTCATCAGTTCCTTGCAGGTGAAGATAAGGATGCCCTCCACAATGATGATGTCGGCAGGCTCGACGTGCACCGTCTCAGGCTGGCGCGTGCAGGTGATGTACGAATAGGTGGGCTCATCGATGGCCCGTCCGGCCTTGAGTTCCCGCAACTGCTGAACGAGCAGTTTCCAGTCGATGGAATCGGGATGGTCGAAGTTCAGGGCCTGGCGCTCCTCCATCGAAAGATGGCCCTGGTCTTTGTAATAGGAGTCCTGGGGAATGACGACAATGTCCTCGCGCGACTGCATCCTGCGCGTGATTTCCTTGACGACGGTGGTCTTTCCGGAGCCGGAGCCCCCTGCGATGCCGATAATCAACATAGTTTCAGTTTTAGCGGTTTGGTTCGGTTAAAATTCAGCGGTCTTGGGCGTACGCGGGAACGGAATCACGTCGCGTATATTGCTCATGCCCGTTACAAAGAGCAGCAGACGCTCGAAGCCGAGGCCGAAGCCGCTGTGCGGGCAGGTACCGTAGCGGCGGGTGTCGATGTACCACCAGAGGTTCTTCGTGTCCATCTTCAGTTCCGCAATGCGGCGATTCAGTTTCTCAAGCGAGGATTCACGCTCGCTGCCGCCGATGATCTCGCCGATCTTGGGGAAGAGCACGTCGGTGCCGCGGACCGTCTTTCCGTCGTCGTTCTGCTTCATATAGAAGGCCTTGATATCCTTCGGATAGTCGGTCAGGATCACGGGTTTGCCAAAATGCTTCTCCACGAGGTAGCGCTCGTGTTCGCTCTGCAGATCCACACCCCAGGCGACAGGGAATTCGAATTTCTGGCCGCTGGCTTCCAGGATCTTGATGCCTTCGGTATAGGTAAGGCGCACGAACTCGGTGGAAACGACGCCCTTGAGCCGGTCGATCAGCTCGGGGTCGATCATCTTGTTGAGGAACGCCAGGTCATCCTGACAGTTGTCGAGGGCATACTGCACCAGATACTTGATGAATTCCTCCTCCAGATCCATCAGGTCGTTCACGTCGTAGAAGGCCATCTCCGGCTCCACCATCCAGAATTCGGCCAGATGGCGCGGCGTATTGGAGTTCTCGGCGCGGAACGTCGGGCCGAAAGTATAGATGTTGCCCAGGGCCGTGGCGCCGAGTTCACCTTCGAGCTGACCGCTCACGGTAAGCGAGGTCTGCCGGCCGAAGAAATCCTGGCTGTAGTCGATCTTACCTTCTTCGTTGCGCGGCAGGTTGTCGAGGTCGAGCGTGGTGACCTGGAACATCTCGCCGGCGCCTTCGCAGTCGCTAGCCGTGATCAGCGGGGTATGCAAATAGAAGAAACCCTTGTCGTTGAAGAACTTATGGATAGCGAAGGCCATTGCGTGACGGATGCGCAGCACGGCGCCGAAAGTATTGGTGCGTGGGCGCAGGTGTGCGATCTCGCGCAGGAATTCCATACTGTGCCCCTTTTTCTGCAAAGGATAGGTCTCGACATCGGCCGTGCCGTAGATCTCAATCGACCGGGCCTGTACTTCGACCGCCTGGCCGCTGCCCATCGACGGGACAAGGTCGCCGCGGACGCACAGGCAGGCTCCCGTGGTGATCTGTTTCATCAGGGCTTCGTCGAAGGCGGAAAGGTCACATACGATCTGGATATTGTTGATGGTGGAACCGTCGTTCAAGGCGATGAACGCCACGTTCTTGTTCCCCCGTTTGGTGCGGACCCACCCTTTGACCTCAACGTCTTTCTGGGGCTGTCCGCTCAAATAATCCTTGATTCTTTTCATATATGATTGCTTAGTTTTTTTTGTGATGGGTATTTACTTTTCTTAGCGTCTCGCTCCGCGAGACCCCTCCCACGCTTAAGCGTGGGCCCCTCCCTCTTATGATGCCGAGGGTGGCACAGCACGAAAAGCAAATACCCATCACATAATATATCACCATTTTATAATTTTCGATTCTTTACTTTCATTCCAGCACCGGTCGACGACAGTGACGACGAAACGATGCTTGCCGTTGCGTTTTTCAGCGGGCTTGAAGTTCGTCGCACGGGTAATCGCCACGATGTGGCGGCTCTGCGACAGATCCACGGACTCGCCGGCATCGAAACGATACACCACATAAAAATGCGGCTGCTGGAAAACGTCTCCCGTCGGGACCGTCTTCCAGGAAATCCCCTTGCCGGAAACCTTGACCGAAACCACCGGTTCGGGGGCGACGGCATCGAGGTCGGTATAGGCCGGAATCAGCGCGGGATACTTCTGATACACCGCTCTCAGGGAATCCTGCAGGGCAAAAGGCTTCCGCCCTTCGGGCGCCGGACGCCGGGGCGCGTCCCTGCGGGGCTGTGCCTGCGGCGCCAGCGACCAGCCGGGCCACCACACGTTGCCGTCCACGTTCGGAAGCTCGCGGACCAATTGGAACTTGCGGGCCGTCTGTGTCACGGCGGGATTTTCCAGGTCGGGCTCGCTGAACGTACCGATGCTCTGCCCGATATAAAGCTGGCCCTTGTAATTCTTGTCGTTCCACCAATGGATCAATACATCATAGTCTGCAGCGGGATGTCCGATCCGCCAATACAACTGGGGAACGATATAATCGATATACCCCTTCTCCGCCCAGGCGGGAACGTCCGCGAAAAGTTCCTCGTAATTCGACAGCCCGTTCGTAGCGCTGCCGCTGCCGTCGGGCGTATCCTTCAGGTTGCGATGGATGCCGAACGGCGAGATGCCGAAGCGCACCCAGGGCTTGATGGCCTTGATCGTGTCGTTCACGGCCTTGATGAGCGTCTCCACGTTGTGGCGGCGCCAGTCGCCTTTCTGCCAGTATTCGAATCCCTGGTCCGCCGCATATTTGACGAACGAGGCATCGTCGTGGAACTCCTCGAATTTCTCGGGATAGGGATAGAAATAATCGTCGAAATGAATACCGTCCACATCGTAACGCGTCACGATGTCGGCGATGACCCGCACCGTATGCGCCACCGACTCGGGCTCACCCGGATCGAAGTACAATTGCTTGCCGTAACGGCGGAAGATCTCCGGCTTCTTGAAATAAAGATGGCCCGGATACAGTTGTTCCTGGTCGTTCGATGTGACGCGATAGGGATTGAGCCAGGCGTGCAGTTCCATCCCGCGGGCATGGCACTGCTCGATCATAAACTGCAGCGGATCCCAGAAGGGATCGGGAGCCACGCCCTGCTCGCCGGTCAGGAACCGGGTCCAGGGCTCCAGCTCGGAAGCATAGAAAGCGTCGGCCTGCGGCCGGACCTGGAAGACCACCGCGTTGCAGCCCTGTTCCTGCAGGGCGTCAAGCGTGGCCGTGAACCATTGCTGGATCTGTTCCCGCGAAAGGGTCTTGATCTGCTGGTTACCCACGATGTGAAGCCAGGCTCCGCGGAATTCACGCTTGGGCGGCTCCTGCGAAAAAACGGGAGCAGCCAGAAGGAGCGCAAGAAACAAAAGGGACAATGTACGTTTCATCACCGGACTCAAAAAGCTACGCCCATCGCCTCACATATCTTCCTGGGAATATCCGTGTTGTCCTGACGGGCTGCGAACTTATCAGCACCGGCACCTTTCGCCCACACGGGAACGGGACCGCCGGTATGCGAGAAAGTCGTCCAGCCGATATGGGCCTGGACATTGACGCTGTCGATCGACTGGGCGTCGTTCATATATTTCTCCACATCGGTAGGAGCCGTCGTATTCTTGATCTTGTCAATCACCGTCAAATCGTAATTGTAACCCCGGCCACGGCCCAGGGCGATGCCGCCCGTCTCGTGATCGGCCGTCACGACGATCAGCGTCTCCTTGGGATGACGCTCATAAAAGGCGTTCGCCACAGCGATCGCCTGGTCGAAGTCGAGGATCTCGAAGATAGTGCCGGCCAGATCCTGGCTATGGGCGGTCCAGTCGATCAGGCCGCCTTCGGCCATCATAAAAAACCCTTTCGGATTGCGTTCCAGCACGGCAATGGCCGCCTCAACGATCTGGGGAAGCGTCAGGGCGCCTTCAGGACGGCCCAGGGCATACGGGCAGATGTCTTCGGCACCCTCGCTCTGGACAAGCACGATACGGTCCGCATCCTGCTTCGCCTTGAAATCCTCGTAGCCGTAGGCAAGCGTATAGCCGGCTTCGGCTATCATATCATAGAGGGAAACCTCTTCATTTCCCTCCTTCCCTTTCGGATGATAGAGTCCGCCGCCGGCGAAGAATTCGAAACCCGTTTCGGGAATCTCCTTGCCGATTTCGTAATAGTTGCCACGTTTGATGTTGTGGCCGAAAAAAGCGGCCGGAGTCGCGTGATTGATCGGAGTCGTGGACATCACGCCGACACTGTAGCCGGCCTCGTGTATCTTGTAAGCAATACTTTTCAATTGGGTCGTGGAGTCGGGGGCGATGCAGAGCATCCCGTTTTTCGTCTTCTCCCCTGTGGAGAGGGCGGTCCCGGCTGCCGAAGAATCGGTGATGATGTTGCTGGAAGAGAAGTTCGTCGCCTCCCCCATCACCGGAAACTGCGTGAAGCAGAGCGGATCCATACCGATCACACCGCGCTCCTGCGCAAGATAAGCCTCGGTGGCAGCCACGTGGGTGGAACCCATTCCGTCACCGATGAAATAAAAAACGTATTTCGCGTTATTCTCCTGCCTCCCGCAGAAAACCGCCAGACAAAGCAGGGCGGCCGCTGCCAAACCGAATAAAAACTTCTTCATCTTCGTCGCTGTCTCAATCTAATAAAAGAAAGGGTGGACGAAGCCACCCTTTCTTTGAATCAGGCGTTCGTCATTTCTGGATACCGCCTTTCCGTGCACCATACATGATCTTCAATGCCGAGCACCGGCGAAGCTCCTGCTTCACGTCGGTAATGATACCCATACGGGTATCCTGGTCGGCCTTGATGTTGACCTGCATGAACGGACGGTCGGACTCGGACAGTTTCTCACGCTCTGCGGCGATGAAGTCGCGGATCGTGCTCAAGTCCGAGTTATCCTTACAAATGACGTCGTTCAGCTGAATACGGGAATCCGTACCATACTCCTTCTGATACTGCTGCGAAGGAGTGCCGATATAGATATAGGAAGCCAGGTCCTTACGCTCGAGCTTCGCGATTTCGGAAGCCTGCGGCGTACGGACGCGAACTTTCGTTTCCGTCTGACGCATGGACGTACAGACCATGAAGAACATCAGGATGATGAACACGATGTCCGGCAGGGACGAGGTATTCATCTGCGGAAGTTCGCCTTTGTTTTCTTTGATGAATTTTGCCATACTGAATCCTCCTATTTCTTCTTGACATCCTTCGGCTCGGCCTCGGAAATACGCTGCGGGACTGCCTTACGGACAATTTCCTGACGGGTTTCGTCCAACTTGTTGTATTTCTTGCCATAGGTCCTCATCGAGAACTCGTCGCGGAGCTCATTCACGGCCTTGATCAACTCGTTCTGCACGGTGATGTAGGCCTGGTATGTGGTACCGCGGTCGTTCTGCAACGAAATGACGCCTTTGGAAACGGGAACCGGTCCGAGACCCGGAATATCCTGGACTTCTTTTTCAGGAAGGTTCGGGTCGTCGTAAGGGTTGGTCATGAATTCTTTGATCTTATCTTTCAGCTGGCTTACGTCCATCGGTTGACTTCCGGCCAAGAGGCGGTCATTGGAATTGATCTTCACCTGGATGATATTCCGACGGTTGACCTTCTGGTCCTCCACCTTCTGATCCTCAGCGGGGATCGGCGGAAGGAGTCGGGAGATACCCTCCTCCTTGTCCATAGTGGTCACCATCAAGAAGAATATCAGCGCGATGAACGCAATATCCGCCATTGATGAGCCGTTGATTTCAGGAACCTTTTTCTTAGCCATATGAAACGCTTATTTTTTTACGGCCTTGCGGATTGCACTCCAGATCAGGGAGCATACGGCCGCGGCGACCATAAGATAAGTGACGAAAAGCACCGTGTCGGCCATCTTGAAGTCGCTGGCCTTGGTGACTGCGTTGGTATCGATCGGCTTGCCGGGAGCGAGCAGCCAGGCGCCGCCGATGATGACGACGGCCGCCACAATGAGAAGCACGAGCCGCAGGAGTTTCTTCTTGTTCTTGAACGCCGCGAAGAGCGGGAAGAGCAGGGTCACGCAGATTGCGAAGAGCACCAGCACGTAGATCCAGTACAGGAAGGTGTCCAGGGAACCGCTCTCCACCCCGGTCGGCTTGTTGACCAGCACGACCACGAAGAGCACCAGCGACACCAGGAAAAGGATCAGTTCAAGAATCTTCCAGGGCCTGTTTTCTCTTTTTTCGTTAGCTTCTTTCATAATCGATCAATGAATGAAAGTCGTTATTTGCTGTATTTGACAAGCATGTCGACGAGCGAGATGGAAGAGTCTTCCATATCCACGACGATCGTGTCGATCTTGGAAATGATGTAGTTGTAGAACAACTGGAGGATAATGGCGACGACCAGACCACCGACGGTGGTGATAAGGGCGACTTTCATACCGCCGGCGACCAATGCCGGGCTGATATCACCGGCGACCTCGATGGCGTTGAAGGCCTGGATCAGACCAAGGACGGTACCCATGAAGCCCAACTGCGGAGCGATACCGATGAACAGACCGATCCAGGAGAGGCCCTTCTCGAGTTTACCCATTTCCACGGAGCCATACTCGATGACGGATTTCTCGGCTTTCTCAATGCCCTGGCCGTCCTTGACGCGGAGCAGACCCTGGGTGAAGATACGAGCCACCGGACCCGGCGTGTTCTTGCAGAGTTCGTATGCTTTGTCGACACCTTCGTTCTTGAGGCAGTCTTCAATCTTGTTCAGCAGTTTGGTGTTGTTGTTCTGGGCGATGCTCAGCGTAATGATCTTGGAAATGGCGATGGCCAGACCCAGGATGAGGCACAACAACACGAGAGACATAAACGTGGCACCACCGTCGATGAACAGCTTTTTGAGCTGCTGGTGGATCGGCTTGTCATCCGGAGCGGCGGCGAACGGGTCGACCACTTCGTCGTCCTGAGCTTGAGCCACGGCTTCAGTCTGCTCGGCGGCAGGCTGTTCGTCCTGAGCAAAAGTCTTCTGGTACTCAGCAGAAATGGTCAGGAGACCGATCACTGCCAAAAACATGAAAATTTTTTTCATAGGTTTTTTGATTAATTATTAAACACTGTATTTAAATAGTTATAGTCCTTTCCGGCATACACTGCCGTCAAAAATTCTTTGCAATTTAATAATTTTTTCGGAAAATAGCACGATTTCTAAGAAATTTCTCCACAGGCCTCAATTTCGAATTTTATAGCAACTGTCTTATTATCACTATATTGTCCTAAAAGGACAAATAATTTCGTCACGGCAGCTTCGGTTGTTATGTCCCGTCCGCATACCACGCCGGCCTGCCGGAGAGTATCTCCGTTGGCGTAGGTTCCCATATCCACCATTCCTGTCTGGCATTGGGTCACGTTGACCACGATGCCGCCGGCTGCCGTAAAAGCCGACAGGGCTTCGAGAAACCAGGGGTACGAAGGCGCATTGCCCGAGCCGAAAGTCTCGAGCACGACGGCACGCAGGCCTTCCGTCGCGAGGACGCCCCGTACATAGGTCTCCGAGATGCCGGGGAAGATCTTGAGCACGGCCACCCGGTTGTCGAGCCGCGTATGCAGCAGCAGCGGCGCGCCCCAGCGTGTGGGACGGCCGAGTGCCCGGTCATTGTAACGCACGTGGATGCCCACCTCGGCCAGCGGAGGATAGTTGGGCGAACGGAACGCACTGAAATTCTCGGCGCTGTATTTGGTGGTGCGGTTGCCGCGGAAAAGTTCGTTCTCAAAATAAATGCAGACCTCGCTCACGCAGGGATGGCCGTGGGCGTCGCAGTCGGCGGCCAGTTCCAGCGAATCGATGAGATTCTCCTTTCCGTCGGTACGGAGCCGGCCGATGGGCAGCTGGCTTCCGGTGAAGATGACCGGTTTCTCGAGATTTTCGAGCATGAAACTGAGCGCCGAAGCGGAGTAGGCCATCGTGTCGGTCCCGTGCAGGACAACGAAGCCGTCGTAAGCTTTGTAGTTGTCGGCGATGATTTCGGAGAGCCGGACCCAGAACGCCGGATCGGCATCGGACGAGTCGATGACCGGATCGAAGGACAAGGTATCGATGATGAAACCGAACTTGCGGAGTTCCGGCACTTCCTGCAGGATCTGGGTAAAGTCGAAAGGCTCCAGGAGAAGCGTCTCGGGATTCTCCTTCATTCCGATGGTTCCGCCGGTGTAGATGAGAAGGATCTTTCTGTCCATAAAACTATAGCTTGAATAACCTCCGGGCGTTTTCCGTGGTCGCGGCGGCCACGGATTCGAGCGGCAGGTCCTTGATTTGTGCAATCTTTCCGGCTGCGAAACGGACATACGACGGCTCGTTGCGGCGGCCACGGAACGGGACGGGCGTCAGCCAGGGGCAATCGGTCTCCACCACCACGTCGTCGAGCGACATCTTTTCCAGCGCCGAGGCCACGCCGGCATTCTTGTAAGTCACCACTCCCCCGATGCCGAACTTGAAATCCGCATACGCCAGCAGCCGGCGATATGTCTCGTAACTCCCTGAATACGCATGCATCACGCCGCGGAACACCACGCCCCGCAGGTCTTCCAGCACGCGGAAGAAATCTTCGGTCGCCTCCCGCAGATGGATGATGACCGGAAGCCCGGCATCCGCAGCAAGGACGATCTGTTCCTCGAGCACGCGGATCTGTTCTTTCAGGAAATCTTTCGACCAGTATCCGTCCAGTCCGATTTCGCCGACGGCGTACCAGCGCCGGTCGGCCAGATGCGCCTTCACGAAAGCGAGCTCCTCTTCCCAGTCCGCGCCCACCGAAGTGGGATGCAGGCCGATGCAAGGGAAAGCAAAGTCCGGGAGGGCGTCGGCCACGGCCAGCAGGGCGTCGTGGCAGGAACGGTCGATACCCGGCATCACGCACGCTTCCACGCCCGCTTCCCGGGCACGGGCCAGCACGGCCTCGAAGTCGTCCCGAAACGCTTCGTCATAGAGATGACAGTGGGTATCGATCAACATATCTACAAAGATACACAAAATTTGGCTCCGTCGGCCACCACTCTCCCTGCCAATTCCAATTCCAGCAGTTCGACCGAAATCTCGCGGGCAGGCAGTCCCGTCCAGAAGGAGAGTTCCTCCATCGTGGCCGGAGCACGGTCGGCCAGGATGCGGAGCAGTTCACGGCGCAGCGGCGGGTCGTCTGGCCGAAGGAGAGCCTGCCGTCGCCGCTCCTGCCGGACCCGGAGCCAGCCCAGGGCGAGCGGCAGCGCGTCCTCGTCGGGCACCAGGACGGCTTCCTGCGAGGCAATCAAGCGGTTGCAGCCTTCGAACGACGCATCGGACTGCCGGCCCGGCACGGCGAAGACATCCCGGTTGTAGGAGGCGGCCAGCGAAGCGGTGAGCAGGCTTCCGCCTTTCCGGTACGACTCGACCACGAGCGTGGCGTCGGCCAGGGCAGCGATGATCCGGTTCCGGCGCAAGAAAGTAAAGGCGGCCGGTGCGGTAGCCCGGGCGAAATCCGTGACCAGGGCGCCCCCTTCCAGCATCGACCGGGCCAGTTCCCGATGTTGTCTGGGATAGATTTCGTCGAGGCCGCAGGGCAGCACGCCCACAGTCGGCAGGCCGGCCGACAGGGCGGCCGCGTGGGCGCAGCCGTCGATGCCCAGTGCCAGGCCGCTGACGATCACAGGTTTTTCCTCCAGGTCGAAAAGCCGCTCCACGATGCGGCGACAGGCCTCCCGCCCGGCCCAGGACGCCTTGCGGGTGCCCACGACGGCGAGGATACGGGACGCATCCAGGTCGGCGTCTCCTTTGCAATACAGAAGCAGCGGGGCGTCGGGGCAGTCGGCCAGCCGGCGCGGATAGCCCGGCAGGCCCAGACAAAGCAGGCGGATACCGTAGCTGCCGGCCCATTCCACCTCACGGCGGGCCCACTCCAGCAGCGAGGGGTCTGTCAGCTGGCCGATATAGGCGTCGGCGTGGTGCAGCAACGCGGCCAGTTCATCGCGGCGGGCGGCAAAGACGCCTGCAGCACCGCCCAGTGCTTCCATCAGCTGTCTGCCGACAGCGCATTTGTACGCAAAAACCTTGTTCAGCGCACAATGATAAACACGAAGATCGGAGTCCATCTTTTTTGCAACCAAGATAAGGACTCCGATCCGCTTTCATCCGTCGGAAAAGCAATTTCCGATCGCGGGAAAAATCAAATAATCAGCATCGCATCTCCGTAGGTGCCGAACTGGTAACCTTCTTCGACGGCCACCTTGTAGGCGTCCATCACGGGACGGTAACCGCCGAAGGCGGCGGCCGTCATCAGCATCGTGCTGTAAGGCAGATGGAAGTTGGTCACGAGTGCATCGGGAATCGAGAACTGATACGGCGGGAAGATGAATTTGTTGGTCCAACCGTCGAAAGGCCGGATCTCCTTCGTCGTAGTGACATAAGTCTCCAGCGCGCGGACCACCGTCACGCCCACGGCGAAGATCTTTTTTCCCTTCGCCTTGGCTCCGTTGACCGCCGCGGCCGTCTCTTCGGAGATGACGAACTGCTCCGAATCCATCTTGTGTTTCGACAGGTCCTCCACATCCACGTTGTGGAAATGGGCGTTGCCCATATAGAGCGTCAGGAACGTGCGGTCGATGTCACGGATCTCCATCTTCTTGAAGAGGATCTTGCTGAAATGAAGTCCGGCGGCCGGGCTGGCCACCGCGCCTTCCTTGGCCGCGAAAATGGTCTGGAAACGCTCTTTGTCAATCTCTTCCGCGTGCGGACGGATCCATTTGGGAACCGGCAGCGAGCCCATCTGGTAGAGCGTCTGGCGGAATTCCTCATAGGTGCCGTCGAACAGGAAGCGCAGCGTCCGGCCGCGGGAGGTCGTATTGTCGATCACCTCGGCCACGAGGCTGTCGTTCTCCCCGAAATAGAGTTTGTTGCCGATACGGATCTTGCGGGCAGGATCCACCAGCACGTCCCAGAGCCGCTGGTCGCGGTTGAGTTCACGAAGCAAGAACACGTCGATCTCGGCGCCCGTCTTCTCCTTGTTGCCGCTCATCCGGGCCGGGAACACCCGGGCGTCGTTGAACACGAACAGGTCGTGCGGGGCTGCGTACTCGATGATATCTTTGAAAATCCGGTGCTCGATTTCTCCGGTATCCTTGTGCAGGACCATCAGGCGGCATTCATCACGTTCCGGAGAAGGATATTTGGCGATCAGTTCCGAAGGAAGATCAAATCCGAATTGGGAAAGCTTCATTTTTTAGATTTTATGCGAGAAAACAATAATTATACGGACAAAATCCAAAAAAGTTTCATCTTATCCGTTGTTCATGGCGGCCGCAACCACGTTGTCGGTCGTCAGGTAGATCGGGTAGAACGCCTCGTCATTCATCGGCGTGTTACGACCGATGAGCGCCCGCAGCTGGACCAGGATCAGGTCGCCTGAAATAGCCCACTCCTCATCGGTGGGCACCACGCCGGCTGCCGTCGTGAAGGCGATGAAATCCCGCTTGAGGTTCAGCCCGTCGAGGAAACGGTTGAGCGTGGGCAGGTCGTGGATCTCGCGCAGGCGGGCCCGGTTGCGGTCGGCTACCTGGTTGGCAAACTTGGCCTGGAGGCTCTGCCGGTTGCACTGGCCCAGATACTCGGTGTAGCGCGTGGTGTCGAGGGGCACGAACACGTCGGGGATGATGCCGCCCCCGCCGTAGACGGTGCGTCCGCCCCGGGTCTCGAACTTCAGCGAGTCGTTGACCTTGATGCTGTCGACGCTCGTCATCTCGCCATGGAGATAGCGCTCGTAGATGTCATAGCCATAATCGTCACTATAAGGCTTCTGGATACAGCGGCCCGACGGCGTGTGGTAGCGCGCTACCGTGAGCCGGATACCCGACCCGTCGTTGAAGAAGAGCGGTTCCTGCACCAGACCCTTGCCGAAGGAACGCAGGCCGTATAGCGTGGCCCGGTCGTTGTCCTGCATGGCACCGGCGAAAATCTCGCTGGAAGAAGCCGAGCCTTCGTTGATCAGCACGGCCAGTGCAATGTCGCGGCAACTGCCCCGGCCGTCGGCATAGACGTCGTTGCGGGGCCGGTTGCGGCCTTCCATATAGACGATCAGGTCGCCCTTCTCGAGGAATTCATTGGAGAGCATCAGCGCCTGGTCGAGATAACCGCCCGTGTTGTCGCGCAGGTCGAAGACCAGCCGCCGCATCCCCTGCTCCCGGAGGGCCAGCGCTGCCTTGAGGAACTCCAGATAGGTGGTGCGGGAGAATTTCGAAAGCTTGATGAAACCGGTGGTATCGTCGAGCATAAAGGCCACGTCCACGCTGTTGACGGGGATGGTCCCGCGTGTAATGGTGAAGACGATGGGATCGGCCACGCCTTCACGCTGCACGTGGATGTCCACCTTCGTGCCGCGCTTCCCCTTCATCAGCCGCACCATCGAATCCTGGGGAGTGTGCGTACCAGCAATTACCTTGTCGTCGACCTGGATGATGCGGTCGCCCGAGAGCAGGCCGGCCTTCTCGGAAGGACCGCCCACGATCACGTGCGACACCACGGCGGTGTCGTTGGGCACGGAAAACTGGATGCCGATGCCGTCGAAACCTCCCTGGAGGTCTTCTTCCGCCTCCTGCAGCTCCATGGGCGGCAGATACACCGAATGCGGGTCGAGCTGCGCCATGATACCGGGCAGGATTTCCTCGGTCACCGATTTCTGGTCGATGGGATCGACATAATCGCGGTTCACGGTCTCGAGCACCAGCATCAGCTTGGCCCAGTCGCCTTCCGGAATCCTTACCTCATTCTTGCGGCCGCCGGTCCAGAGCCGGACGATCAGCACTACAAGCAATACCAGGACCACCCACCATCCGATGGTGGTCAGGGTCTTCTTCGTCTTTTCTTCCATTACGGTTCTATTTTTTCAACCTCGATGCCTACCCTGCGCAACAGGTCCACGCCATCGATGATCCGGTATTCCCGGGCGTAGACCACCCTTTTGATGCCAGCCTGGATAATCAGCTTGGCGCACTCCATGCAGGGAGAGTCGGTAATATAAAGGGTCGCACCCTCGCTGCTGTTGTGGCTCTTGGCCACCTTCGTGATGGCGTTGGCCTCAGCGTGCAGCACATAGGGCTTGGTCACCACGTTTTCGTCTTCGCACACATTC
>JAEEGK010008398.1_pt1 | contig 24384 bp, 15 predicted proteins | sample 8958771 | NCBI WGS metagenome assembly JAEEGK01 (sample SAMN16246547, study PRJNA631951) | gut metagenome | biome: gut microbiome; feature: rumen; material: SC-attached | host: Bos | place: Iran: Karaj | collected 2018-10
GCAGAAACTCGCCGAGAGCTCCGAGACGGGCCCGGCCACCGTCATCATCGGCGGCGTGGGCCTCGGGATGCGTTCCACGGCCGTTCCGGTCGTGACGATCGCCGTCGCGATCCTGCTCTCCTACGCATTCGCGACGGGCTTCTCCTTCGATCCCGCCAGCCTCGGGCAGGGGCTCTACGGCATCAGCATCGCCGCCGTGGGCATGCTCTCCACCCTCGGCATCACCCTCGCGACGGACGCCTACGGCCCCATCGCGGACAACGCGGGCGGCAACGCCCAGATGAGCGAACTGGACCCGGTGGTTCGCGAGCGCACGGACGTGCTGGACGCCCTGGGCAACACCACCGCCGCCACGGGCAAGGGCTTCGCCATCGGCTCCGCGGCGCTGACCGCCCTGGCGCTGCTCGCCTCCTATATCGAGGAGATCAAGATCGGCTTCCAGCACATCGGCAAGTCGATCGAGGGCGTGGCGGACATCGCCCAGGCCACCATCCCGCAGATCGTGGCGCACTACAACATCACCCTGATGAACCCCGTCGTCCTGACGGGCATCTTCATCGGCGCAATGATGGCCTTCCTGTTCTGCGGCCTGACGATGGAAGCGGTGGGCCGCGCCGCCCAGAAGATGGTCGTGGAGGTGCGCCGCCAGTTCCGCGAGATCTTCGGCATCCTCGAAGGAAAGCAGCGGCCGGACTACACGCGCTGCGTGCAGATCTCCACGCGCGCCGCGCAGCACGAGATGATCCTCCCCTCGCTCATCGCCATCATCGTCCCGGTGCTGGTGGGCATCATCCTGGGCCCTGCGGGCGTCATCGGCCTGCTCTGCGGCGGGCTCGGCGCGGGATTCGTGCTGGCCATCTTCCTCGCCAACTCCGGCGGCGCCTGGGACAACGCGAAGAAATACGTGGAGGAGGGCCACCTGGGCGGGAAGAATTCCGCCAGCCACAAGGCCACGATCGTGGGCGATACGGTGGGCGACCCGTTCAAGGACACCTCCGGCCCTTCGCTCAACATCCTCATCAAGCTGATGAGCATGGTCTCCATCGTGATGGCCGGCCTGACCGTGATGCTGCATCCGTAGCCTTCCCCCTTGGAAACAGAAAGCCCGCGGACGATCGTCCGCGGGCTTTCTGCTTGTAGATGAAGGCCTTACCAGTTCAGGATCTTCTTGAAATCGTAGGCCTCGGGATCGGCCACGAACGCCTTGGCGGCCTCGTAATCCTCCGGGGTGATGTAGTGGCAGATGTACCTGAAGTAGTTCTGGGCGATGCCGCCCTCGATCTCGACGCGGCGCGGCGGGATCTTGCCTTCTTCGTTCTGCAGGTCGTGCAGGTACAGGGGCTTGGCGTCGCCGAAGGCATTGACGTAGACCATGCAGCCGGTCTCGCCCTTCTTGAAGAGCTCGAAGACGCCCATGGCAAGCTCGGAGCAGTAGGTCAGGTCATAGCCGATCGGATCCTGGCAGCGGACGTCGTAGCCGATTTCCACCGGACGGGTCTTGGCCTTGAAGCCGATCTTCTTCATCTCCTTCTCCAGCAGCTCATTGAAGAGGACGGCCTTGGAGATCTTGCCGAGCTCGGGATGGCCGTGCTCGTCGTAGGTCATGCTGACGCCGGCGGCCTTGATGTCCTCGGGAGCGAGGTCATGGAAGACGCCCTCGGCGACTACCACGGTGCCGTAGCCGATACCGAGCAGGCGGCGCTTGATGATGGTGGAAAGGGTCAGCTTGATGATCTTGTCGATGGTGATGTCCGTCTTGTTGAACATCTCGGGGATGATCGTCATCGGGGCGTGCGTAGCCTCGCCGATACCCAGGGCAAGGTGGCCGGCGCTGCGGCCCATGGCGCTGATCAGCAGCCAGTTGCCGGAGGTGCGGGCATCCTCATACACGGTGCGGGCGATGTGCGCTCCCTCATCCTTGGCGGAGTTGAAGCCGAAGGTCGGGGCGTTGTCGGGCAGCGGAAGGTCATTGTCGATCGTCTTGGGGACGTGGATGTTGGCAATGGGGTATTTCTTGTTCTCCAGGAACTTCGCGATGCGGTTGGCGGTAGAGGCGGTGTCGTCTCCGCCGACGGTCACCAGGAGCTTGATGTTGTTGTCGGTGAACAGGGACAGGTTGAAGTTCTTCTCGAAATCCTCGTCCGTAGGTTTGAAGCGGCTCATCTGGAGGTAGGAACCACCGCGGTTGAAGTAGGCGTCAGCCTTGAAGAAATCGAGGTCCTCGGTACGCGGGTTCTTGCTGAACAGGCCGCTGTAGCCGCCATGGAGACCGATGACACGATAACCGCCGGCCAGGAAGGTCTTGGCCACGGAGCACACGACGGTGTTCATGCCCGGAGCCGGGCCGCCGCCGCAGAGGATGATGATGGAATCTTTCATTTTACTATAACTAACTGTTTTGGATTTTCCGGAAATCCTGCGAATTTACACAATTCTCCCCGGAAAAGCAACACAGCCACGCGCCAAGGGCGCCAAAGCCCCCTTCTGCCCCTCGCAACGCCAAAAATCAACTGCCAGGGGCAAAGCGATGCCCTTCCGCCCCTGGCAAGCCATGTTAACCGGATGAAGGACGAGATGATCCCGCTTTCAGATAACGGAGCACGATAAAAATCGTCCAAAACAAGCCTCGAAACACGCTGTTTTGCTTTTTTAAGAAAAGACGGTTTCCCTTCAAACAGCAGGTTATCAATACGTTAAAAGACCTATTTGCAGTTAAACGATTAAACGGCAGGGAAAACTGTTCTGTTTCCGTAGTTTTGCGTCATGAAAAACATGACACAGATACCGCTAAAACCTCTTTCGTTCGGCCAAAAGGAGAGTCAGTGTGAAACGCTGTTCTTGACACGGGGTCCCTTTTATCATTTGTGTACGCCGGGAGACGAAAGCATGACACTTTTCGAAAATGAAGACGATTTTCGTTTTGCCATGAACCTCTTTGCGCTGACCACCCATTTGTCCACGGGTGTCAACATTATTACCTTCGAAGTGATGGGGTCCCATATCCACCTGATCGGCGAAGGAGAGTCCGCCGCGGCCAAGAACTGGTTCGGACTGTTCCGGAAACGGCTCTATCGATTCTACCAATCCACCGGCAGGGTCCGGAATCTCGACGGTTTCCAGGCCAACATCATCTCTATCGACAATCTGCCATTTCTCCGCAATTCGATCGCCTATGTCAACCGCAACGGGTATCTGGTCCATCCGGAATGTACGCCTTTCTCATACCCTTGGGGAGCAAACCGGTTCTTCTTCAATCCGGACGCCAAACTTCGCCGCGACAAGCTATATGGGAATCTGACCTATGACGAGAAACGCCATCTGTTCCGAAGCAACAGCGTCGAATACCCATCCTCTCATACCCTTGTGGATGGATACGTTTCCCCGGCAAATTATTGTGACCTGGATTTGGGAGAAAGGCTCTTCCGTGAAGCGCGCCACTACTATTCACTCATTTCCCGCTCGGTCGAGGGGTATCAAGATATAGCCAGGTTACTGGGCGACGGTCTGTTTTGCACGGATGACGAGTTATACCTCATCGTGCGCCAGATCAGCAAGGACAAATACGGGACATCCCGGCTGGAGACGCTCCCGCCGGATCGGAAACGTGAACTTGCCAAGACCATGCACTTCGATTATAAGGCCGGAGACCAGCAGATCCGCCGGATGCTCCGGGTAGAAGAACGTGATATCCGAGCCCTTTTTGGGAAATAATCTTCCACCGTACCGGCATCGCATCCTCCCAGGGGCAAACAAGCCCATTTCCGCCCCTGGCAACGCCAAAAATCAAGCGCCAGGGGCAAAGCAATGCCCTTCCGCCCCTGGCAGCAAGTTTTGGGGTGTGCTTTCGGGCTGGAGACCTACCGCAGCATCCGCCGGGTGAGGTATTGCTCGAAAGCAGGCTTGTAGGCGTCGGAGACGTGGATGAGGGTGTCGCCGACAGAGATGTCGTAGGAGCCGCCGATGGAGTCGATCTTGTCCAGGGCGACGATATAGGAGCGATGCACCCGCATGAAGGTGCCGGCGGGCAGCAGCTCCTCCACGGCCTTCATCGTGATGTGGGTCACGACGGGGCGGCGCTCCGAGCAGAGGTGCAGCAGGACGTAGTCTTTCATGCCCTCCACATAGCGGATGTCGGAGAATTCGACCTTGCGCAGCTGGCCTTCGGACTTGACGAACACGGAGGTCTTGTCCTCCTGCGGGGTGAGGGTCGCCTGCGGGGCCTGGGAGGCGGCATCGACCATCTCGAACCAGCGCTGGGCTTTCTCCGCCGCCTCGAGGAATTTCTGGTAACGGATGGGTTTGAGCAGGAAGTCCAGCGCGGACACCTCGTAGCTGTCGAAGGCGTACTGCTTGAAGGCGGTCGTGAAGATGATACGCGTCGAAGCGGGTACCATCCGCGAAAGCTCCATCCCGTTCAGGTCGGGCATCTGGATATCCAGGAAGACCAGCTCCGGCTCGCGGTCGCGGATGGTCTCGAGCGCCGCCACGGGGTCGGTGAAGGATGCTTCCAGTTCGAGGAAAGCGGTCCGGGAGATGAAATTCTCCAGCATCTTGACGGCCAGGGGCTCGTCGTCGACGATTATGCAGCGGAGCGGTCTCATGGCAGCAGGTCTTTCAACGTGAGCCGGACGGAATAGACTCCGTCGCGTTCGTCCTGTTCATACGTGTATGCGTCAGGATAGATGAGTTCCAGCCGGCGCTTGAGGTTCTCGATCCCGATCCCGGAACCGATGTGGTCCTCGCCGTTCTTCTCGAAAGTGGAATTCTCGCAGCGGAAGGTCAGGTCCTTCCCCTCAGGATGCAGGCTGATGTGCACGAAGGAGTTCGTGCGGGCATTGACGCCGTGCTTGAAGGCGTTCTCTATCAGGGAAATGAAGAGCAGCGGAGCGATCTTGACATCCTTGGAGGCAGGGACCTCCCAGTCCGTCGTCACTTCCGTGAGCTCGTTGCAGCGGAGTTGCATCAGGCGGATGTAATTGTCCATGAACTCCACCTCTCCCGCCAGGGGCACCTTGTCGGCATCGGTGTCATACAGCGCGTAGCGGAGTGTGTCGCTGAGCTGGCCGATGCTTTCCTGGGCCTTGTCCGGATCGATCTGGGTCAGGGAGGAGATGTTGTTGAGGGTGTTGAAGAGAAAGTGCGGATTGAGCTGGTTCTTGAGCCAGGTCAGCTCGGCTTCCGCCGTCTTGCGGCGCTCCTCCTGGAGCTGCAGCTGGATATCGTTGGACCGGACGATGAAACGGATGCCGATCGCCAGGAACACGAAGAGGACCTGGAAGAAGGCGGAGGACAGGAAGGAGACCAGGCGGAAGGCCCAGATGTCCCGCAGCTTGAACTGCTGGCGGACCGCCTCGGGGATCTCGAAATCCGGAGCCGGGGGCACCAGGATCCGGTAGTTGAGCAGCAGGATCAAGATGGCATTGGCCACGACGAACCAGACGATGTGCTTGCGGAACAACAATTTCGGAATCAGCAGGAAATAGTTGACCGCATAGATGAGCAGAAGGGGAAGGAACATGGCAAAAGAGCCTTGGAAGACCCGGATCGCATGTTGCTTGTCTCCGGCCACGAGCCAGTTGACGAAGGCCGGAAGCACCAGCACGCAGGCCCAGACGAGGACCTGCGCGAGGTTGAGGACGATGTGGTTGCGTTTACTGCCCATAAGAATCCGCTTTTTTGCAAATATAGCAAATCTTTATCGCATTCCGCCACCCATGCCGGCACCACTGCCCATTCCGGCTCCGCCGCCGCCCATCAGACTGGTTCCCAGGCTCTCGGTCGTACTCTCCGCATTGAGTACGTCGTCGTTGAGGATGGTCGTGCGGGTGTTCTTGATGCGGGTGCCGCCCTGCTTGCCGAAGTTCCAGCTGATGCTGACGTTGAGGTTCTGCATCGGGATCACGTTCACGCTTTCGGCGCGGAAGTCCTTGCCCGTGGTGTAGCTGCGCATCTCCAGGCCCTTGCAGCCGGTCAGCGGCATGGTGTAGTTGATGCTGATGCCGAGGCGGTCGTCAAGGAAGTTCTTGGTCAGGCCGACCATACCCATGCTCATGCCGGTGCTCCAGCCCTGGAGGGAGTAGTTGCGACCCATCGCGATCACGTTGGCGCTCAGCTGGAAGCCGGCGGGCAGCGTCTGCTGGAAACCCAGCATGGCGTTGTAGCTCAGGCCGCTGTTGCTCTGCTCAAGGACCTTGCTGCTGAAGTCGCTGTAGTTCAGTCCGCCATTGAGGAAGATACGGGTGTTGGCGCTTGCGTTCCAGTTGGCGAAGACGTTCAGACCGGTCACGGAGGAGCGGATGATGTTGCCGTAGGTCGTGTTGAGGATCTTGTCCGCATCGTAGAAACTGTAGGATGCGATCCCATTGGCGACCAGCGATTCACGAAGTGTCAGGTTAAGTATCCATTTAGGAGAATAGAGGTTATAGACGAGGCTGATGTTGTGGCCGCGCTCGACCTCCAGGTCACCGTTGCCATAGCTGCGGGCGGTCGGGTCGGAGATGTCCACGTAGGGGTTGAGGTAGCTGATGCCCGGACGGCTGATGCGCATGTTGTAGGACAGGCCGATGTTGGAGGTCATCCCCAGGTTCCACTGGATGCTGGCCGTCGGCACGAGGCTGCCGTACTGCGTCTTGAAGTCGTTGCCCTGCCCTGCGGCGTAGGTCACCGCCTGCCAGGTGTGTTCGTAGCGGGCGCCGGCCAGCAGGCTTACGGCGCCGGCCGTGAGCTTGAATTCCGTATACACGGCACCGATGCGGTTGTAGAAGTTGTAGTCGAGGCTGCCGTAGGGATTGAGGGCCCAGTCATTGCCGTCCCAGAGGTAATTGAGCTGGTAGGAGCTGTTGTGGCGGGAGATGAACTTGGCGCCGGTGCTTAGGGTGCTCAGCTGGCCGAGCGGCGTGATGAAATCCATCTGCACGGTGTGGTCGGTCGCCCCCTGCTTGCCGTCCGTCCGGCGGTTGGTGAGGTCCAGAGCGCCGAGGGTCGTACTGTTGAACGTATTCTCGGAGAGCGTCTTGGACGGCGAGCCGGAGAACTGGTACGAAAGGACGAAGTTGCGGTTGGGGTTGTCCGGCCAGAGGTGCTGGTAGTCAATGCCGGCGGTGATGGCGTTGGAACCCATCTTGGTGTAGGTGGTGCCGCTGTAGCTGAATCCGGTGCCGTAGAAGCCGCCGCTCATCGTGGTGGAGGTCAGTCCGTCCATCGTGGAGCCGAAGTGCATCAGGCCGGCGGTCACGGAGACAAGGTTGCGGCTGTCGATCTCGTAGCTGGCGCTCAGGTTGCCCATGCCCATCGGCAGGGTCATCGCCGATTCGCTGTGGGTCAGGGTGGTGCCGGAAGCCGGGGCCAGCATCTCGCGGGTCATGTCGCTGGTGGTGCCGGGCATCTTCATGTACATGCCGTTGGCATTGAGACTCACGGCGAACTTGCCTTTCTGCTGGCTGACGAACAGTCCGCCGCCACCGCCGCGCGTGCTGCCCATGAGGCGGAGCGAGCCGTAGTAGCCGTCGGCAAGGCTCTGGCCGCCCGTGGCCTCGCGGTTGGTCACGAGGTTGAGCACGCCGCCCACGCCCTCCGCATCATAACGGACGCCCGGGTTCGTGATGACCTGGATGTCCTTGATGCTGCTGGCGGGCATCATCTTGAAGATCTGGGACGGGTTGCCCGAGAACATCTGGCTGGGTTTGCCGTCCACGGTCACCTGGAAACTGGCGGAGCCGTTGACGGTGATGTTGTCCTGGCCGTCCACGGTCACCATCGGGACCTTGCGGAGCATCTCCAGCACCGTGCTGGTCTTGGAGTCCACGTCATCGGCCACGTTGTAGCTCATGCGGTCGACTTCCATCTTGACCAGCGGACGCTGGGCGGTCACGGAGGCGCTCTTCAGGGCCTGCACGTCATCCAGGATCAGGATATCGCCCAGGTTGATGCTCTCCTCCTCCCCGATGGAGAAAGCCATTCGGCGGTCCTGCCGGCCCACGCCGGTGAACAGGAGCGTGTACTCGCCCCGGCCGGGGAGCAGCTGGCAGAAACGGCCGTCGGTGTCGGTGGTCGTGAAGGCAATGGGCTTGTCGGTGTCCGGTGCCTTGAAGAACTGTACCACGGCGGCCGGCTCGCCCTGCCGGGACAGGGAATCGAGGATGGCGCCGCAGACGACGGTCTGCTGCTGGGCGGAAAGTACTGCGCCTGACAGGATGGCGGAGATCAGGATGAGGATGAATCGTTTCATATCGCGTTGTTTTTATTTTCTGCTGCAAAAGTACGCCGGCATCCTGCCCGTGTCAATGAACTTTCGACCAACACCCCCGCCCTTTCGACGAAATCGACCGGCCTTCGACGAAATCCGCCTCCCTGTCGACAAACTGCCTGGCCGCTGCCCGGGAACAGGCCATCGAAGGGGCACAGTTTGCTTTTCCGGTGGGAAATGCGTAATTTTGTTGCTTACACGCGCGCGAAAGCATGGAAGAACAAGCGGCAAAGATACGGATTGACGAACTCCGGGAGATCCTCCGGGAGAACAGCCGGCGCTATTATGTGGATAATGCGCCGACCATGTCGGATTATGAGTTCGACCAGCTGATGCACGAGCTGGAGCGGCTGGAGGCTGATTTCCCGCAATTCGACAGCCCCGACTCCCCCACCCGGCGGGTCGGCTCCGACCTGGACGCGCCCGTGGGCGCCAACGCCGAGGCCGGCGCGCGCCAGGGCTTCGTCCAGCGCCCGCACCGCTACCCGATGCTCTCGCTGGGCAACACCTATTCCATCGGCGAGATCGAGGATTTCGCCGCCCGGGCGGACAAGGCCCTGGACGGCATCCCTTTTACTTACAGTTGTGAGCTGAAGTTCGACGGCACGGCCATCTGCCTGAACTACCGCGACGGCAAGCTCGTGCAGGCCCTCACCCGCGGGGACGGCATACAGGGCGACGACGTGACGGACAATGTCCGCCGGATCGCCAACATCCCGCAGCAGCTGCGCGGCGACTACCCCGCCGACTTCGAGATCCGCGGCGAGATCCTGATGCCCTATGCCGCCTTCGACGCCCTCAACCGCGAGCGCGAAGCGCAGGAGGAGGCGCCTTTCGCCAACCCGCGCAACGCCGCCTCCGGCTCCCTCAAGCTGATCGATCCGGAAGAGGTGGCCCGCCGCGGCCTGATCTGTACGCTCTACCACATCCCCGCCGAATCCGTGACCTTCGCCTCCCACAGCCAGGCGCTCGACGCCGCGGCCTCCTGGGGCCTGCCCGTCTCCGACGAGCGCCGCATCTGCCACGATATCAGCGGGATCAAAGCCTATATCGACCATTGGGACAGCGCCCGCAAGTTCCTCCCTTACGCCACGGACGGCATCGTGATCAAGATCAACGAACTCGCCTGCCAGCGTGCCCTGGGCTACACGGCCAAGTCACCCCGCTGGGCGGTCGCCTACAAGTTCAAGGCCGAGCAGGCCTGTACGGAACTGCTCAGCATCGACTACCAGGTGGGGCGCACCGGCGCCGTCACGCCCGTCGCCAACCTTGCCCCCGTCCAGCTCAGTGGGACCGTGGTCAAGCGCGCGACTCTCAACAACGCCGACCAGATGGCCCTGCTGGACATCCGCGTGGGCGACTGGGTGTTCGTAGAGAAGGGCGGCGAGATCATCCCCAAGATCACCGGGATCGACCCCGCGCACCGCAGTGCCGGCGCCGAGGCGCCCGTCTTCCCGGACCGCTGTCCGGACTGCGGGACGCCCCTGGTCAAGGCAGAGACGGAGGCCAAGTGGTTCTGTCCCAACCAGGACGGCTGCCCGATGCAGATCAAGGGCCGCCTGCTGCACTTCGTCAGCCGCAAGGCCATGGACATCCTGGCCGGAGAGATGACGGTGGACCAGTTCTTCACGACCGGTCTCGCCCGCACGCCCGCCGACCTCTACGATATCTCCAAGCATCAGCTCCTCGCGCTCGAGGGCTGGCAGGACCGCGCCGCCCAGCGCTTCCTCGACAGCCTGGAAGCGTCGAAGCAGGTGCCGTTCGAGCGCGTGCTCTTCGCCCTGGGCATCCGCTACGTCGGCGAGACCACCGCCAAGGGGCTTGCCCGGCATTTCGGCAGCATCGACGCCCTCTCGGAAGCCACCCAGGAGCAGTTGCTCGAAGTGGATGACGTGGGCGACGTGATCGCCCGCAGCGTCTTCGACTTCCTGCACGCGCCCGCCCATCAGGAGCAGATCGCGCGCCTGCGCACCGCGGGGCTGCGCTTCGACGGCGCCGGACAGGACAGCGCCCTCTCGGACGCCCTGGCCGGCAAGACGGTCGTGATCTCCGGCAATTTCAGCATCAGCCGCGAGCGGATGAAGGACCTGATCGTCGCCCACGGCGGCAAGGCCGGCTCGTCCGTGAGCGCCAAGACGGCCTTCCTGCTGGCCGGCACGAAGCCCGGGCCGGAGAAGCTCAAGAAATGTGAGAAGCTCGGCATCCCGGTCATCTCGGAGGAAGAGTTCCGCGCCATGCTGCCCGAAGGCGGTTTTTCCGACGGGACGGCAGGGACCTTTCTTCCGCTATCGGAGCTACGCTTCGCTCCTCCGACCCTACCCGGGCAAACGCTGCAGAAAGGCCCTGCCGCTCCCGTTGACGGAAAAAACGCCGTGGAATCCATCGAAGAACCGACTTTGTTTTAGACATATAAGATGAAGATAGCCAGCAAGATAACGGACCTTTTCAGCGACCGGATCTGGACCCTCGATACGGGTCCGGGCGACCGGTCGTATGCCGGACTGGTCCGCGTGGTCAAGCTGGTCCGCATCACCTTCAGGACTTTCATGGAGAACCGCATGGGCTTCCAGTGCGTGTCCCTGGCCTACTTCATCACCCTGGCCCTGGTCCCGCTCATTGCCTTCGCCTTCGCCGTGACCGGCGGCCTCGGCCTGGACGGCAAGATCACAGAACTCCTGCAGATGGCGCTTCCCAGCAACCCGGAGCTCGTCACCCTGCTCTCCGAGAAGGCCTCCGGCATCCTGGACTCCGCCCAGGGCGGCGGACTCGGACTGGTCTCCGCCATCTTCTTCCTCTGGACTATCCTGTGGATGATGTTCCAGGTGGAGCGTGTCTTCAACAATGTCTGGGGCATCCTCAAGATCCCGCGCAAGATCTATACGCGCTTCGGTTTCTACTTCCTGGTCCTGCTGCTCTCCCCCTTCCTGGTCATCATCTTCGGCTCGGGCATCGTCTACGCAACCAACCTGCCCAACCTCTACGGCATCGACCTCCAGGAAGTGCGCTTCATCTTCAAGCTGATCGGCTACGCCATCTTCTACATCATCCTCGTGATGACCCTTTCGGTGATGTACAAATACATTCCGGCCGTCAAGGTCGAGTACAAATACGCCCTCCGATCCGCGCTGATCGCCGGTGTCATCTTCATGCTTTTCCAGTATTTCTACCTCCACACCCAGATGTTCGTGGGACGGCTCAACCAGGCCTATGGCATCCTCGCCGCCATCCCGCTCTTCCTGATCTTCCTGAATTTCAGCTGGCAGATCATCATCTACGGCGCCCAGCTCACATACAGTTTCCAGAATGTCGACCAATACCAAGTCCCGGCTTGGGACAAAGAGTCCAAGTAATGAGTTTCTCCCAGTTCACATCCGATGATTACCGCCTGATCCGCCAGGAAGCCGATGCCCTGATGGAAGTCGCCGCCCACCGCTGCAAGGATGAGGCGGAGATGGAAACCGTCCGCAAGGCCTTCGAGTTCGCCAACCAGGCCCACAAGGACGTCCGCCGCCGCTCGGGAGAGCCTTACATGCTCCACCCCATCGCCGTGGCCCGCATCGTCGTGACCGAGATCGGGCTGGGCTGCAAATCCATCTGCGCCGCCCTGCTGCACGACGTCGTGGAAGACACCGGCTACACCGTCGAGGACATCCGCAACCTGTTCGGCGACAAGATCGCCACCCTGGTGGACGGCCTCACCAAGATCAAGACCGTGCTGGACAACGAAGACCGCAAGGTCGTCACCGGCAGTACGGAGAGCCTCCAGGCCGAGAATTTCAAGCGTATCCTGCTGACCCTCAACGACGACGTGCGCGTCGTGCTGATCAAGTTGGCGGACCGCCTGCACAACTGCCGGACTATCGAGTTCATGCCTGAGCACAAGCGTGACAAGATCCTGTCCGAGACGATGTTCATCTTCATCCCGCTGGCCCACCGCCTCGGCCTGTACAGCGTCAAGTCGGAGATGGAGAATATCTGGCTGCGCTACAAGGAGCCGGAGGCGTACCAGCGGATCTCGGAGCGCATCAACCGCAACGTGGCCAACCGGGACAAGGACATCGATGCGTTCATCGAACCGATCGAGCGGTCCCTGCGTACGGCAGGCTACCATTTCACCATCAAGAAGCGCATCAAGACCCCCTACTCCATCTGGTACAAGATGCGCACGAAACGCGTCCCCTTCGAGCAGATCTACGACCTCTACGCCGTCCGCATCATCTTCGACCCCATCGACAACATCAGCCAGACCGAGCGCAACCAGGCCTACCTGATCTTCTCCACGATCACCCACCTCTACAACGAGAACATCAGCCGGCGCCGCGACTGGATCTCCCAGCCCAAGAGCAACGGCTACGAAGCGCTGCACTGCACCCTGATGAGCCAGAAGGGATTCTGGGTCGAAGTCCAGATCCGCTCCCGGCGCATGGACGACATCGCCGAGAAGGGTATCGCCGCCCACTGGGCCTACAAGAACGACGGCTACATCACCGAGAACGACTCCGAGATGGACAAGTGGCTCGCCGAGGTGCAGGAGATCCTGCTCAGCGACGACGTCAGCGCCCTCGAACTGCTCGACATCATCCACAAGGACCTTGTCAGCAACGAGATCGTGGTCTTCACGCCGAAAGGCGAGCAGAAGACCATCCGCGGCGGGGCCACGGCCCTGGACTTCGCCTATCTCATCCACACGGAGATCGGCAACAGGGCGATTGCCGCCAAGGTCAACATGCGGCTCGTCCCCCTGTCGCACGCACTCAAGGCCGGAGACCAGGTTGAGATCATCACGGCCGCCAACGCCCGCCCCAAGATGGAATGGGTCTCCTTCCTGCAAACCCGCTACGCGCGCAACCGCGTGATCGAGTACTTCCGCCGGGATTTCGACGAGATCGCCGCCGACGGCGAGCGCATCTTCGGCGAGCGCATCCGCCTGATGGGCCTGCAGGTCTCCAAGGAGCTCATTCGCAAGTTCTTGGAATACAGCCAGCTGAACGCCCCGGACGAGCTCTATTTCCGCATCGGCCTGGGTCTCCTCGGCCCGGAGGAATTCAAGACCATCATCGACGAGAAGGACATGTCCACCGGAGAGAAGCGCAAGTTCTCCATCGGTGCGGACAACGCCCACGCCATCCAGTACAAGATCGCGGAATGCTGCCATCCGATCCCCGGCGATCCCGTGATCGGATTCTCCACCTCGGAGAACCTCGTCATCGTCCACAAGAAATCCTGCCCTGTCGCGGAAAGCCTCGCCAGCAAGTACGGCAACCGCATGGTCGTCCCCCAGTGGGGCGTCGTGCAGCAGGAATACCCGATCCGTATCTCGCTCAAGGGCATCGACCGGCTCGGCCTGCTCAACGAGATCTCCAGCTACATCTCCCAGACCCTCGGTATCAACATGCGCAAGCTCCAGCTGTCCACCGACGGCGAACTCTTCGAGGGATTCATCGAACTGCGCGTCCGCGACAAGAAGAACCTGGAGCGGATGGTAGAAGGACTTTCCAAGATCGACGGCATCCAGGATGTTGTCAGAACCGACATCTAGCCCATGAAACGATTCCTTCCCCTGATCCTGATCGTCTGCGGCTGCCTGCTGCCGCTCTTCTTCCCGTCCTGCGCCAACACGACGCAGGCACCCTCCGGCGGCAAGAAGGACACCATCCCGCCCTATATCATCGACATCCGCCCCCTGCCGCGTGCAGTCGGCGTGCCGCTGACGGGTGCCAGCTTCGTGTTCACCTTCAACGAATACGTCACCATCAAGACCCCGGCCAACATCTTCCTCTCCCCGCCGCAACGTCGCCCGCCCAAAGCCCGCCTGCGCGGCAAGAACCTGGTGGTCAGCTTCGAGGAGGCCCTGCAGCCCAACACGACCTATACGCTGAGCTTCACCGACGCCATCGCGGATGCCAACGAGGGCAACCTCTTCCCGGGTTACACCTATGTATTCTCCACCGGAGAGCAGATCGACACGATGATGATGACGGGCACGGTCGTGGACTGCAACACCCTCGCGCCGGTCAAGGGCGCGACGGTGCTCCTGCACAAGGACCACGGCGACTCCGCCGTGTTCCTGACCCGGCCCTACGCCGCCACCAAGACCGACGACTGGGGATTCTTCGTGCTCCCGTTCATCCAGGACACGCTCTACCGGCTCTATGCCGTCAAGGATGCCAATACGGACAATCTCTACGACCCCGAGAGCGAGCAGATCGCCTTCATCGACTCGCTGCTCCGCCCGGTGATGGTCGCCGGCGACACCGTCCGTGAGATGCTCAAATACGACATGCTCGACACCGTGCGCTGCCTGGCGCGCACGAGCGAGCACGAACTCAAGCTCTTCCGCGAGAAGCCCTCCAAGCAGTACATCGTCAACAAGGTCCGCACGGCCGAGCGCTCCGCCTACCTGACCTTCCACGCACCGGGCGCCTGGATCGACTCGCTCTGGATCCGCGGCTACCGCGACGACCAGCTCATCAGCCAGTTCAACATCCTGCAGGACAGCCTGGAGCTCTGGATCAACAGCCGCCGGGCCGCACCGGACACAATGCGCATCTACGTCAACTACCGCATGACGGATTCCCTGGGCCGGCTCACGCCTACGCAGGAAATCGTCAAGCTGCCCATGACCCGGGAGAACCGCACCTATTCCAAGAGCTCGCGGCGCGACCTCAAGCGCGAGGACACGACCTGCGTCTATACTTTCCGGGCAGAGCCCGAAAACGTGGAGCACGACGGCTTCGTGCTGGAGTTCCGCAACCCGATCATCTCGGAGCACTTCGACTCCGTGCAGTTCCGGGTGATCAACACCCGCCAGCGCGAGAGCCGGGCGGAGTTCACCGTGGAGCAGGACAGCCTCAACCTGCGCCGCTATATCCTGCGGCCCAAGGAGAAGCTGGTCCAGGGCTTCGAGTATTCGATGAAACTCCCCTACCGGGCCTTCCGGGACATCAACGGCTACTACTCGGACAGCACCGTCGTCCGGGTCAGCCTGCCGACGGACGAGACCCTGAGCGTGCTGGAGCTGGAACTGTCCGGGGTGGACCGCAAGATCATCGTGGACCTGCTGGGCGAGAAACGCGACCGCGTGATACGCAGCTACGTCACGGACAAGGACGGTACGATGCGCTTCCCCTACCTCAAGGCCGGTCGCTACAGCATCCGTGTCACCGAGGACGGCAACCGCAACAACATCGTGGACACCGGCTCGCTGCTGGAGCGCCGGCAGCCTGAATCCGTCGTCTTCCTGGAGCTCTCCGGTTCTCCGTATATCGACATCCCGGCCAGCACCGAACTCGTCCAGCCGGTGGATGTCGGCGTCCTGTTCAACAAACCCTGACGCACTATGAGAAAGATCCTGACCCTGCTGACAACGATCGTCCTCGCCGCCTTCGCGGCGGGCGCACAGGAAGTGCAGTTCGACTCCGTCGCCGTCTCTTCTTCGAAGAAAGAACATATCAACGACTACATCATGGTCGGCGTCAACTACGGCGTGTCCATCTGCAACATGTACTACTCGCCGTCCCGGCACAACCGTGCCTGGCAGTTCAACCCGAACTACGTCTCCGTGATGTTCACCAAGCACAGCAAGATGTTCGACAGCGACGACCTCGCGATGTTCGCCGTGACGGCGGGCTTCGCCCACGGCTACGAGGGATTCGGCTTCAAGCGGGATCCGGACACGGGCGCTTCGCAGGACGTGGACGGCGCCGAGCAGGCCTGCATCGAGGTCTTCGAGATTCCCGCCCTGGCGCAGATCCACGTGGATTTCCATCCCGGCAAGATCCTCGCCAACGTGGGCGTCTACGGCGGCTGGCGCAACAGCATCTCGCGGAGCGGCCCCAACCTGGACCCTGCCTACACCAACGCCTTCCGTCCCTACGAGAACCGCTGGGAATACGGCCTGCAGGGCGGCGGCGGTTTCGCCTTGATGTTCGACCCGGTCGAGATCCATTTCAACGCCCTCGTCCGCTGGTCCTGGTCTTCGCTCTACCAGCCGGATTATGCCAGCCCGTATTATTACCGCTATGCCTATCCGATGGACATCATCGCCACGGTGGGCGTCTATTTCCAGCTGACCAAGCGTTCCGGCAAGACGAGCGGACAGCTCCGCCGGGAGGCCAAAGAGATCGTATATGGCACGCATTGAGACCCTTCCGGTCCGGGTCGGTGAGGACCTCATCATCGGCGCCGGACAGCCCGTCGTCGTCCAGACGATGTGCAACACCCACACTTCCGACGTGGAGGCTACCGTGGCCCAGACCCTGGAGCTCGCCGCCGCGGGCGCGCAGCTGGTGCGCATCACCGTACCGGGCCGCCAGGACGTCCCGCATGTGGCGGAGATCAAGCGGCGGCTACGCGCAGCGGGTTGCCGCGTGCCGCTGGTCGCCGACATCCATTTCAGTTCGGAGACGGCCATCGCCGTGGCCCCGGTCGTGGAGAAGGTCCGCATCAATCCGGGCAATTTCCATCCTGACCATGAGGAAGCACGTCGGCAGTTCGCCAAGTTCTTGCAGGTCTGCAAGGAGCACGGCACCGCCGTGCGCGTAGGCCTCAACCACGGCTCGCTGGGCCGCTATATCACCGACCGCTACGGCAATACGCCGCACGCGATGGCCATGGCGGCGATGGAGTGGCTGGAGATGTGTATCGAGGCGGATTTCCTGAACGTGGTGGTCTCGCTCAAGGCCAGCAACACCGTGGTGATGGTGGAGGCCTATCGCGAGCTCGCCCGGCGGATGCAGGAGCGCGGCGTGGTCTTCCCGATGCACCTCGGAGTGACTGAGGCCGGTGGCGGCGACAGCGGCCGCATCAAGTCCTGCGTGGGCATCGCCTCCCTGCTGCAGGAGGGCATCGGCGACACGATCCGGGTTTCGCTCACGGAACCGCCTGTCAATGAACTCCCCGTCGCCCATTATCTGGCACTCGCCGGCGGCGGAGTCTTGCAGACGCGCGACCCGGAATTATTTTCCGGACTTGATTATAATAGTCATTCCGGGCTTGACCCGGAATCTCAATCCATGTTAGCTGCAGCTATCACCTGGGGCCCGAAGCTGCTGAAGCGGGAGATCGATGAGATTCCGGCGGAGGCCGGGTTGTCGGAATACCTGCGGGACGAGATCATGCAGGCCGCCCGGCGCCGCTTCTACAAACCCGAATACATCGCCTGCCCCGGCTGCGGGCGCACCATGTACAACCTCCAGGAGACCTTCGAGGAAGTCCAGCGCCGCACCGCCCACCTCAAGGGCCTCGTGATCGCCGTGATGGGCTGCATCGTCAACGGCCCCGGCGAGATGGCCGATGCCGACTGGGGCTACGTCGGCGAAGGCGGCGGCCGCGTCACGATCTATCACAAGAGTGAGCCTGTCCTGCGCCACATCCCCGACTCCGAGGCCATCGATCGGCTGCTGGAACTGATTGAAGCTGACAAGGATTGATTGATTGATTATCAGTCATTTACAAAATAACCTTCGGAGAAATTTCCGAAGGTTATTTTGTAAGCGATTGATTCTCAATGCAGGTTGAAGCCGGACAATTGCAGCGTCGGTCGTTCGCCGCGGGTGTCGGCGGCGGCGCAGCGGACGGTCAGCTCCTTGCGCTCGCCCGGGAGCAGGGAGACCCAGTTGTCTTCGTAGAAGACGGGCAGGATCTGCTCCCCGCTGCGCGCACCGACCAGGTTGAGGCGGAGCATCAGCGCCGGCGTCTTGGAGCGGTTCTCCAGGGTCGCGACGGCGACCCAGTCCTCCCCTTCCCGACGGAAGCTGTACTTCAGGCCGACCTTCGCTTCCGGCATCTGCAGCAGGGCCTGCAGGTTTCCAGGATCGGCAGGGTTGAGAGCATAGAAGTTGTCGGCAAGTTCGCAATCGTCCTGGACCAGGCGAAGGCGCAGGAGGATGGGATTCCCGATCAGGTCGGGAAGGACCTTCCCTCCGTCATCCCCGGCTTGACCTCCATCATCCTCTGCCTTCCCCTCGTCATCCCCGGCTTGACCGGGGATCTCAAAGGCGACGGGGACCGTCGAATCCTCCGGCGCATCGAGCACTGCGGTCTGCTCGGAGAGGACCGAGCCGTCCGGGGAGGCGACAACGATCTGCGCAGTGAGGCCGGCGAGGTCACCGGCGTTGTTGTTGACTACCTCCACCTGCTCCTTGTACGGGTTCCACTGGATGCGGATGGGAGCTGAACCCTTCTTGGCCCCGAAGTAGGCAGCCGTGGGGGCGAAATAGTAATCGTAGGTCTGCCAGACCATCGACGGCCAGCAGGAGTGGCTCATCCAGAGCTGGATGCCCTTGCGCTGTGCGCTGCGGGCTTCGAAGATGGCGCGGTAGCCGTCGTAGTCGATCCACTGGGCCCTCTCGGAGAACTGTTCCAGGTCCTTCGGCTCCCCGAACAGTTTCTGGACCATCGCGTTGAAGGTCGCGGCGCTCTGGGCGCTCTCCAGGGCATAGTCGTGCATGCCCCAGACATTGTCCTGCGGCCACTGATGGGCCGGGCCCAACATGCGCTGCAGGCTCTCCAGGGTCGGGACGTTGGGCATGCCGCGCTCGCTGTGGAAGCGGTCGGCGCCGCGGGTCATGGAGAAGTACTCCTTCACCGGCAGGGCCCGGTAGGGACCGCCACCGCTGACGGGACCGTCCGCGGAGTGCGGGATGTACTGCATGCCGGGGTGCAGGCGCTCCACGAGCGCTGCGAGTCCGGCGTCGAGCGCGGCCGGCGGATTGCCCTCGTTGCGGCCGCAGTAGAGCGCGAGGCTGGGATGGTGGCGGATCTTGCGCAGGAAGTCCTCGGCGTTGGCGAGGAACATCGCCTCGTCGAAGGGATCGGGGCCGTCGGCCGGATTGGCCAGCCAGAAGTCCTGCCAGACCATCACGCCGTGGCGGTCGCAGGCCTCCCAGAATTCGTCATCTCCGGTCATGCCCACCCAGTTGCGGATCATCGTGAAATGCATGTCCGCGTGGTAGGCGGCGGCGATGTCGTATTCGCGGGCACGGTAGGCCAGGTCGATCTCCGGATAGCCCCAGTTGCCGCCGTTGCCGATGAGGCGCCGTCCGTTGACGTAGAAATCCAGCACGCCGCCGTCCATCGTGTAGGACATCTCGCGGACGCCGGACTTGATCTGCTTGCTGTCCGAGACAGTACCGCCCACGGAGACGGTTGCCTGCACATCATAGAGATGCGGCTCCCCGTATCCGGCCGGCCACCACAGTTCGGGCCGCTCCAGACGGGCGGGGGCCAGCGCGATGTCGCGCGTCTCCCCTGCCGCCAGCGCGGCGCTGCCGTCAATCTGCAACTCTCCGTAGCGCAGAGAGATCTCCGCCTGCTGCGGCTGGGCGGCATGGTTGGTCAGGGTGACGACGGGCTTCAGGTCGGCATAGTCCGTAGAAGGCAGCGGCAGGTCGGTGTCCACAAACACGTCGTCGATGGTGACGCCTCCGGCATGTGCAGTCAGGAAGACGTCATTCCAGATGCCGATGTTGCGGCCGCGTACGGTGGGGATCCAGTCCCAGCCGATCGTCGCGTGCATCGTGGGGTTATCCCCTCCGAGCACACCGCCGTTGAGGTCGGCCGAGCGGCGGTCCTGCTCCTTGATGATGCCCGGATGGGCGTTCTTGACAATCTTGACGGCCAGCGCATTGCGGCCGGGCTTGAGCAAGCCGGTCACGTCGAACGCGGCGCGGGTGAAAGCGCCGTCGATCCGGCCGACGGCCGTGCCGTTGACATAGACTTCGGCCTTCCAGTTGATGCCGTCGAAGTGCAGGATCAGCTCCTGCCCGGACCAGTCCGCCGGCAGGTCGAATTCGTCCCGATACCAGAAATCTTCCAGGAAATAGGCGTCCGAGATCTGCAGTTGGTCGTCGTCGTAGCGCTGGTCAGGGATGGCGCCGGCGTTGTAGTAGGACATCGTCACCGTGCCCGGGACCGTGGCCGGGAGCCAGCTCCCCGCGTCGTAGCCGACGGTGGAGAGCGCCTCGGCGGCAGCGGGCACTTCGCTTGCCCGCTGCAGGCGCCAGGCGCCGCCCTCCAGGGCGAGCCGACGGCCTTGCGGCGCCGGGGCGGGCCGGGCCTGCGGCACCACGCCGCCCCTGCCCCAGACCTCCATCTCGCTGAGGATCAGGCGCTCTCCTGCTGCCTTCAGGCCCGACAGTCGCACGTAACGGCCGCGGCCCTGGACCGCAATCTCCCCGCTCTCCTGCGTGACCTCTGCCAGCCGCGTCCAGTTCTCGCCATCCGCCGAACACTCCAGCGTACCGGCGGCGGGGCCGGCGATCCAGTCCAGCCGGACCTGCTCAAGCACCGCCTCGGCGCCCAGGTCCACACACACCCATTCATTCTCCTTCCCTGCGCTCATCCAAGCGCTGCAGAAGCGTGCGGAAGGCAGGACATCCACCGGCTGTCCCTTGAGTGAGAAATCCCATTGCTGGACCGTCACGCGGCGGATGCCGGGCGCGTCTAGCCGCAGGCGCAGCGCCGCAAACGGCTCCGCCGGCAGGTCCAGCGTCCAGAGGTAATTGCGCCAGTTCACCCGTTCCCCGCGCGGGACCCGCCCCGTCGGGAACGGCCGCTCGCGCAGGGTCTTGACGGTCTTCCAGTTTGTACCGTCCGGGGAAATCTCCAGCACCAGCGTACCCTGGTCCGCCTTGCCGTCGGCAGCGCCCATCAGGGTCAGGCGGTCGGCGCATGCGGTCCCTTCATGCAGGCGCAGCGTGAGTTCGGCCGTCCCGCCCTGGATGGTCAGGGGCGTCCAGGTGTTGCCGTCGAAGAGGCGCTCGCGGTCGCGTTTGGGAAGGGACTCGCCGTTCAACTCCATGTCGATCCAGTACGGCGTCCCGGTGGAGTGGATCCCGTCCGTGACCAGCTGCGCCGTCAGATTGTAGTCGTAGCTGGAGGAGTGGCGCGCAACACGGTGCAGGGCCAGGTTGCGCAGCTCGTCCCCCGCAGGGACCATCTCCGGACCTGTATAGGCGGCCGGCTCGCCGGGATACACTCCAATCCCGCGGGTATATCCGCCTTCGGGGGCGGCGGTCGGCTGGCTACAGGCGGTCAGCAAGACGGCGAGCAACAATCCGCCGACATACGGCTTTCCATCCTCAAAAAGCCTACGGCATGAGGACAACTTGGCAAAAAAAGAACGTCTGTCCTCATAACGGACACGTCTTGAGGACAAATGCTCGCGACTTGTTCGGTGCAGCATGTGCTATGTGGTTTAATTGGTTTATTCGACGTATAGCAGCAACCCCTTCAGGTATTCACCCTCGGGGTGGTAGATGCTGACAGGGTGGTCGGCTCCTTGACAGAGACGGTCCAGGATCCGCACGCTCCGGCCCGTCTGGGCGGCGGCGGAGAAGACCGTGTTGGCGAAGGTGATCTTGTCGACCACCTGCGAGCAGCTGAAGGTGAAGACCAGGCCGCCCGGCGCCACCTTGGCGATGGCGGCGGCATTGAGGCGCTGGTACGCGCGCAGAGCGTTCTTCAGTGCGCCGCGGTGCTTCGCGAATGCAGGAGGATCCACGATCATCAGGTCGTACTTCCCCTCCGGAGTTTTTTTCAAAAATTCGATTGCATCCTCGCAGAAATTGTTGAACTCCGGCGACGAGGGAGCGGCAACTGCCCCAGGAAACCGTGCCACCCTCGGCACCGTAAGAGGGGGGACCGCAAGCGAAGCGCAGCGGTGGGGTCCGGCGCAGCCGGACGTTTCCAGGGGCGAACTGCCGGATTGCAAGCAGGAAAAGAATGATTGTAAAGATATCGTTCTGGAATTGGGATGTGGGAAGGGAGAGTATACGATAGCATTGGCGGAGCGGGATGCGGAGCGGAACTATATCGGCGTGGACATCAAGGGGGCGCGGCTGTGGAAGGGGGCGAAGTACGCCACCGAACACGCATTGCCCAACGTGGCGTTCCTTCGCACCCGCGTCGAGTTCATCACGGCGTTCTTCGCTCCCGGCGAGGTCTCGGAGGTCTGGCTGACCTTCTCCGACCCGCAGTTCCGCAGCGAGAACTCCCGCCTGTCCTCGCCGCTCTTCCTGGAGCGCTACCGCAGCTTCATGAAACCCGGCGGCATCGTCCACCTCAAGACAGACTCCCGCTTCCTGTACGAATACACCCGCACCCTCTGCGAAGTCAACGGCCTGCGGATCCTTGCCCAAACCACGGATCTGTATAATCAGCCGGCGGAGGGCGTCAAACCCATCGTCAGGGAAGTCCAGACCTTCTATGAGAAGCTGTTCCTGCAGCAGGGGTATCCAATCACGTACCTGTCGTTCGTAATCGACCACGACGGGCCGTATGTGAGCCCGGTCGAGGCGGGTGCCTTCGACACGGACTACTGGCGGAGCGTCGAGGGGCCGCGCCTGCTCTTCGGCCACGACTCCGCCGAGACCCGCCGGCAGAAGATGAAGAAAGCGTGATCACTTCGATCACGCTTTCTTCTGTTATTCGATCGTCTCTCGCTTGAGTGATTCGATATAGCGGTCGATGCGCCGCAGCTGGTCCGGGATGCGGATGTTCTGCGGACACTCCTTCTCGCACTTGCGGCAGGCGATGCAATGGTCGGCCTGGCGGACCGTCGGGATGGCTTCGTTGTAGGCCAGCAGGTATTTGCGGCGGGCCCTGGCGTAGTCCTTCTGCTCCTTGCTCTCCACGTAGGTGCCGGCGGTGACGTTGTCGTTGTAGAACTTGAAGATGCCCGGGATGTTGATGCCGTAAGGGCAGGGCATGCAGTACTGGCAGGCCGTGCAGGGCACCAGCGGGTAGTTCTCCCAGCGGTCGGCGATATCCCAGAGCAGCTGCTTCTCCTCGTCGGTGAGCGGCTGGAAATCCAGGAAGCTCTCCAGATTGTCCTGCAGGTGCTCCATGTAGGTCATGCCGCTCAGGGCGCACATCACCCGCGGGAAGCTGCCCACGTAGCGGAAGGCCCAGGAGGCGATGGAACGCTGGGGCTCGCGGGCTTTGAGCCGGTCGGCCAGGTCGGCCGGGATGTCGGCCAGGCGGCCGCCGCGCAGCGGCTCCATGATGACGATGGGAATCTCCCGCTTGTCCAGCTCCTGATAGAGGTAGTCGGCCCGGGTGTTGCGCCCGGACGGGTGCTCCCAGTCAATGTAGTTCATCTGGATCTGGATGAAGTCCCAGTGGTACTTCTCGTGCAGGGCCATCATCTGGTCGAAGCCCTCCTTGTGGCCATGGAAGGAGAATCCGAGGTTCTTGATATGGCCGGCTTCACGCTCCTTGACCAGATAGTCCATGAATCCGCAGTCCTCGAAACGGGACTTGAAATCATCTCCGGAATTGATGGAGTGCAGGAGATAATAATCGATGTAGTCCGTCTTGAAGATCTCGAACGAACGCTTGTACATCTGGATGCAGCCGTCCAGCGGGGTGGGGTTGAAAATGGACAGCTTGGTAGCGATCTTCCAGCTCTCGCGCGGGTGGCGGTTGAGGGCCTCGGAGGTGGCGCGCTCACTGTCGCCGCCCAGGTACACGGGGGAGGTGTCGAAGTAGTTGATGCCATGCTCGAGGGCGAAGTCCACCAGGCGGTTGACTTCCTCCTGGTCGATGTGGTTGCGGCCGTCCTCGCCGCGCTTCTGGGGCCAGCGCATGCAGCCATAGCCGAGCGTGCCGATGCCGGGATAGTTCTGCAGCATCGAGCCTTTGAGTTCCTTGTTGCCTTGGAAGTCGGAGGCGGTCACTTTCTCCGCCGCTCCGGGTGCGCAGGCGGCAACGCCGAGCGCAGCGGCGCCCACACCTGCTGATTTCAAAAAGTTTCTTCTGTCCATAGGGCTATGCGTTGGTGTGGTGTACGGAGATGCCGCGCACGGTGATGGCGCTGACGGGACGGGACGGACACAGGTTCTCGCAGGCACCGCAGCCGATGCACTGCGCTTCGGTGACGGTCGGAATCTGGAACTTGGAGACATCCGACTTGACCATGCGGATGGCGCCGGACGGGCAGTGATACGCGCAGTTGCCGCAGCTGTCCTGTCCCTTGGCGGCGATGCAGAGCTCGAGGTTGACATGGGCGAGGCCGATCTGGATGGTCTGCTTCTCCCCGGGAGCCACGGGCCGGATGGCACCGGCCGGACAGACCTGGCTGCAGGCGTTGCACTCCGGGCGGCAGTAGCGCTTGTCGTAGCCCAATTCGGGATGCA
>JAEEGK010008399.1_pt1 | contig 24382 bp, 18 predicted proteins | sample 8958771 | NCBI WGS metagenome assembly JAEEGK01 (sample SAMN16246547, study PRJNA631951) | gut metagenome | biome: gut microbiome; feature: rumen; material: SC-attached | host: Bos | place: Iran: Karaj | collected 2018-10
AGATATGAGCAACCTTTTAGATTATCTGGCATGGAGGGGAGACCTTCCCCTTGAAAGAGATCCTTTCAACAGTGTTGATGCACTGCTTTTGTCTTGCCTGTCCTATGTCGATTTCGCAGATGTCGCTCCGGGTATGGGAGAGGGAAAGATAACTCTCGAAGAAGCTTCCGAAAGGTTCTTCACACTCCATTCTCCGGAAGAACTTGCACAAGATAAATCCTTTATCAACTTCGCACCTTCGATGCTTAAGGCCCTGGCTGATTCGGACAGGTTCAAGGATGCTTACATACTTAATTATGTAAACGACACGGATATATCACGCGAGATACAATTCTCTGCAATTGAGATCGATACATCTGACGGTGCGACTTTCATCTCATTCAGGGGAACAGACGACACCATTATCGGATGGAAGGAAGATTTTAACTTAAGCTTCATGACAGTTCCTGCTGAAGATGAGGCGGTAGCTTATCTGAAGAAAGTAACGGATGGAAAAAACAATACAGTAAGGATAGGCGGACATTCCAAGGGCGGGCATCTCGCAGTTTATTCTGCGGCTTTGGCAGATGACAAGCTTAATTCCAGAATCGAAAGTATATATAACTTTGACGGCCCGGGATTCAACCGAGACGCGACGGAGTCTGAGAACTTCAGGAAGATACAGGGCAGGATCGTGAAGATAATCCCGGAAAGTTCCATCGTCGGAAGACTGTTATTCAATGCGACTGAACCTGTCATTGTAAGAAGCAATGAGACGGGAATAATGCAGCATAATCCTTTATCCTGGCAGCTTGAAGGCAAAGAGTTCGAGACAAGGGACTTCACGGATAAAATAAGTGATCTTTTCGATGAGACAATGACAAAGTGGCTCGATGAGATGAGTTTTGAAGAAAGAAAAGTTTTTGTAGATGAGCTTTTCTCGGTTTTCGAAGCATCCGGCTGCGAGAACTTAAGCATGCTTACAAAAGTCGGAGTCAAAGGGACCAGAGCCATGATCGGGAGAATGAAGGAGATCAAGAACGACTCAGGCGAAAAGGTAAGGACACTTATGAAGATGTTCTTCGTAAACATAAACGTACTGAAAGACAGCGTCGTTAAGGAGAGGCTGGAAGAAAGTCCTATAAAGCTCGGAATAGCAGCTAATATAAGCAAAAAGAACGGAAAGCAGTAAAGCTTCCCGTTTATCTTATATGATGTAGTCCTAATATCACGCCTGTTGGGTGATGACAGGGAATGAAAGGGACACTTTGAAAAGATCTCCGTCGATGTCGATCTTGAATGATCCGCCCTGAAGTTCGGTCATGCTCTTGGCGATCGAAAGGCCGAGACCGTTACCTTCTGTGTTTCTGGACTGATCGCCTCTTACGAAACGCTCAACAAGTTCGTCAGCGCTGATATTGAGTTCTGCGCTCGAAGTGTTCTTGAATGTAGTGATTGCCTGGCCGCCTTTGACTTCAAGTGTCAGGTAAACTCTGGTTCCGGGCTGTGCATACTTGCAGATGTTGTTCATGAGATTGTCGTAGATCCTCATCATACGTCTGCCGTCTGCCATGATCATTACCGGACCTTCAGGTGCTGTAGTTATAAGATTCAGATTCGATGCTTCGAGTTTCTCTTTAAATTCTCCTGCAGTCTGAGATACGAAAGTAACTGCATCCAGAGGTGAGGGAACGATCTCAAGATTGCCCGTTGAAGCCTTGGATGCTTCAACGAGATCTTCAATAAGTCTCTTGAGTTTATCTGACTGTCTTACAACAACTTCTGAATATTCTGCCATCTTGGGATCTGAAGGATCAGTAGTTCCCATAAGCTGAGCATAGTTTATGATCGATGTAAGAGGTGTCTTGATGTCATGTGAGACATTTGTGATGAGCTCTGTTTTCATGCGCTCAGACTTAAGTCTTTCTTCTACTGCGATAGTAACTGAATCAGAAACATTGTTGAGGTTAAGAGCGTGTTTTTTGAAGTCTCCCCAGAGTCCTTTGGTGCTTACACGGTAAGTGATATCGCCTTCCGCGATCTTATCTCCTGCGATCTTAAGTTTTCTGAGCATAAAGGCAATATAAAGAATGAACGGGCAGAGGATGAGTTTTTCGAAAAACCAACCTATTGAGATAACATCAGACTCAAATCCGGAACCGGCCATAACTATGAGTTCGACAAATGATAATCCTGCAACGAAAAGGACTGTTCTCCAGATGAGAGGTATCGAAAGAATGCCTTTGATAATGAGTTTGAAGAGTTTTCCTATCAGCATGATTATCTTATACACAAGTAATCCCTTGATAAGTGAGTGAAGCTTAACTCGTGCAGCAAAAGCCACGCATAATCCGAGCATCATGTTCAAGACCAGCAAGATCAGGAGTATGCTCATGACGATCTCAAGCCTTCCGGGTGCAGAGCCGGCAATGAGCACTCCGATGGATGAGACAAAAATGAAGCCTGCTAAAAGAAGATCGAAAGGGATCTTTCCGGTAGGACCCAAACAGATTTCATCAGAACCCGGCTTTTTACCGGTGACACACATGAGAGCAACAAATGCAGCGATGCCTGCGATCACGCAGATTATGGCAACAGGGTAGACAATATAGCGGGTGCTTATAACCAGGTGGATCACCTGTTTGTCGAATGCAGAGTATTTGGATAAGGCCCATGAATCAGCATATGCGTTTACTGTGGCTTCTACTACTGTATCTCCGGGTTCTGAATAAGTGTCGTGAGAGTGCTTGTATTCGCCGTTTTTATCGTAAACAAGTCTCATATCGAATGTGTAGAGCTTGTAATTCTCGAATTCTCCGGGCTTACCTGCAGCTTCTGATACATCCTTATAATCACGTGTGGATGTGATCAGTTTGCCGTCTTTGTCCTTAACTTCGATGCTGATGTTTTCGACATGATAATTCTGGATGCCGAGAAGATTCTCTGTCTCACTCATCGCGGTATAGTATATGAATGATTCATCATTTTTCTGATAGAACTCTTCTTCGGTTATATCGTAAAGATCTTCCTGTATGCACACTGCCGATGCACATACACATCCTAAAGTGACTATCACTAAGATATTGATGATAAGGAACAGCAGGAATTTTCCCGGAACTGTCCTTAAAAACTGATTCTTCTTCTTTTCCATTAGTTTCTCCCCTTCTCGATCTTATAACCCTGACCAAAGATAACTTTTATGTATCTCGGTTCATTGGGTGTGATCTCAACCTTTTCTCTAAGATGTCTGATATGTACCGCAACGGTGTTTTCGCCTGCTGACAAAGCGCTTTCGCCCCATACCTTGCTGTATATCTCTTTGGGCGAGAAGACTTTGCCGGGATATTCCATAAGCAGCTTTAATATGTCGAACTCTGTGGGGGTGAGGCTGACGGCGTTTCCGTCTACCGTAACGGTCTTGGTGGTGTCATCAAGTTCAATCCCGCCGACCGTAAGAAGTTCTTTGGCTGCAGTTCCTGAGCCAAGCTTAGTGTAGCGTCTGAGCTGTGATCCTACTCTTGCGGCAACCTCCAGGGGGTTAAAGGGCTTGGTGATATAATCATCAGCCCCTATGTTAAGTCCCAATATCTTGTCCTGGTCCTCTGACTTCGCGGTTAAGAGGATGATGGGCATATTGAACTTCTCCCTGATCTTTGCCATCGCTGTTATCCCGTCCATTTGCGGCATCATGATATCCATCAGTATGAGATGTATGTCTTCCTTCTCAACAAGTTCTGTTGCTTCGACACCGTTAAATGCCTCGAAAAGCCTGTAATCCGGATTCTGCAGGTAGATCTTCAGAGCGTTTACGATATCTTTGTCGTCATCACAAATGAGAATGTTATACATGTTTCCCCCCACACTGTTTCAAGATAATGCAATTGTACGAATAAAAGCCTTAATATCAAATGATTTAATTCCTTAAGATTTGATTAAGACCGTGTCTTTATGGCAAAATAGCCCCTGATAAAAACTATATGCCACAAAGGAATTATAATGCTTTATATAATGAGACACGGAAAGACGGACTGGAACCTGAAGCATAAACTGCAGGGACAGACGGATATTCCGCTAAATGAAATGGGTATTGAGATGGCCAAAGAGGCCTGTGAAAAGTATAAGGATGTCCACTTCGACGTTTGCTATTGCTCGCCCCTTGTAAGAGCCAGGGAAACCGCAAAACATGTACTTGAGGGCAGGGAAATCCCTATAATCATCGATGAAAGACTTGAAGAGATGGGATTCGGTATATATGAAGGCGTTGAAAATGTTTTCGAAAAGCCGGAGTGTCCTGTAAGGGAACTGTTCTTCAATCCTGCAGGATATAAGGCTGTCGGAGGTGCGGAAAGCCTTGAATCTCTTATCTCAAGGACGAAGAGTTTCATGGATGAGATTGCTCTCCCACTTGTAAATGAAGGCAAAGATGTCCTTATCGTAGGCCATGGCGCCATGAATTCGGCGATCATCGGACAGATAAGGAATACTCCCCTTGAAAAATTCTGGGCTGAAGGCATCGAAAACTGCCGCCTGATAAAGCTCCTATAATAGGAGCGACCACCCCGAAGGGTGGCCGCAAATATGGGGATAATAGGAATAGAAAAATGTCTTTGTTGATACTTGAAGTATAGTTTATTTAGACTTGTATTTCAATGACCTATATTAAATGTTGTATTAATGTAATTTGAAAAGAATGTGAAGGTTTTTATCGTTATATTAACGAAATTTACACCTTATTCTCATTATTGCGGCCGGCTTCCTCTATCACCTCCCGGGAAAGCACCGGGATCACTTCCCGGAAAAGCACCGGGATCACCGCCCGGCATCATTCCGCCGGGACCAAAACCTGAACCTCCGCCGGAGATAATATCCTCAAGGGTTATGGTCTCTTCGTAATTTCCTGCCGTAAATGTATAGTTATTGCCTGTGACAAGCTCTGGGCTGCTGATAAGTACTGTCTGGTAAGAACAATCTGCCGTTACCTTTATTATTTCTTTTCCTGAAGAATCCTTAACTGAGATCCCGGTTCCTTCGGACTGGCTCCCTGCATTTATAAGCATTGTACCCTGTGAAGCACTCGTAAAGTTCGTTGCCATACCTGATGCACCTGCCATTACTACTGTACCGCCCGTGATAACAGCACTTCCGTTGACATCCAGGGAACCGTTGCCGCTTCTGGTAGGGCCCATAACAACAAGTGTTCCGCCCGTCATCTCGAATGAACCGTTGGAATCAATGCCGTCTCCTTCAGTTCTTACATAGATATCGCCGCCATTGATCACCAGTGTTGTGGCACTGTCTGCCTGCATTGTCTCACCAGATGGAGATACCGCATTTATTGCATCATCTGATGAGATTATGGAGATGCTGCCGCCGTTAAGCGTTATGTTCCGGGCTTCTATGCCTTCGTAGGAATTTGTTATGTTTACCGTGCCGTCATCTATCTGAAGTGAAGAAACAGCTGTCAGGCCGTCATCTCCGGCGTTGATCGTTATATTTCCGGATGAGACGAAAATATATCCCTTTGACTCATCTTCATCGTTGTCAGACTGGATGCCGTCTTTTCCGCAGGTGATATTAACATCCGCATTCTGTACGGATACGGAATCCTTTCCCTGAATGCCGTCCTTCTCACTTGTTACGGTAACAGTGCCGCCTGTGACCATGATGTCATCCTTGCCGACGATGCCGTGTCCGGTTGATTCGACATTAAGAGATCCTGAACCGTTGATCGTAAGATCTGTTTTCGCGAAGACCGCACCGTCAACACTGTTTTCATCCTTGGAATCGAACTCACCGGTGTTTGCCAGAAGGTTCTCTGTACCGTCTTCCAAAGTGATATAGACATTATCGGCATTAAGGCAGTAGAGGGCTGCATAATCGGATGACGTGATGTTTGCATTCTTCAGTACGATCCTTATATCATCTGAATCTCCGGCATCAACTACTATATATCCGTCATCCAGAGTTCCCGTAAATACATAAGTGCCTTTGCCCTTGATCGTGATAACAGAACCGTCAATCTGAACTGAAGATGAATCTGTTACTGCAGAAGAACCCGTAAGTGTAATGGTCTCTGCTTCCGTCTCATCGTAACCTGTCTCAAGGTCCTTATCCGTGAAAGCTTCTTCCGAGGTGATCGAAGTGGAGGCAGCAGTTGATTCCTGTGCCGAAGTGCTTATGGTTTCTGATACCGAAGGTGATCCGGAACATGCTGTAAGTGTTGTGACAAATAGTGCGCCTGCTGCAAGCATTGCCAAAATCTTATGATCTATCTTAAAACGTTTCATGTTGTTTCTCCTTTCATTTCCGGCTGTTAAAGCTGGTCTGTGTTCTGAATCTGGTATTCCGCAAGGGAGATCTCAAGATTTCCGTTCCTTGTGCGGAGCTGGTCTATGAATTCCTTCTCGATCGAAGGATCGGTGAGGACTATCTCATAACTGAGTTTATAGAGCGAACCCATATTGCTGGTCTTTACCTGTTTTAACTTGTAGGTCTTAGTGTATTTTTCGAGGAATTCATCGAATACATCCGAATAGTTAAGGTTTTCAGGTATCGTTATCTTAAGGATCTTACGGGTGCTCTTTTTCCCGTCCGCCGAAAACCTTGAGTACATGAGTATCGCAAGACCTATGAGGCAGGTGAAGAGGGCAGCATATCCGATATATCCCATTCCCATGATGAGTCCCATTCCCATGACTGCGAAGATCGCGCCGATCTCTCTTGCCGTTCCTGGTGCCGACCTGAACCTTACGAGGCTGAACGTTCCGGCTACTGCAACGCCTGCACCGATATTGCCGTTGACCATGAGGATGACTACGCAGATAACTGCCGGGAGTATCGCAAGAGTCATGATAAAGCTCTTGGTATAGTCGTTGCGGTATGTGTGGATCAGGGCCATGATCCCGCCGAGCACAAGAGATACAAGGACGAGAATGATGAATACTAAAGGGGTTATTCCTGTTGAAGGAATAATCGTATTAAAAAGATTAAGCATAGTAAACGCTCCTTTCCGGATATTGATCTGCTATTAAATGTTCTTTGTAGTAAGTTCCGTATTTTGAATAGGTTACTTTCCGTATGTTGTTCTCACTTAAGAAATGCGCCATCCACATAGGCATTGCGCCCGATATCTTTATCTCCATAAGTGTTGTGCCTGAAGGAAGAAGTGAGTGTCCCCATATATCGCTTCCGAGATCGAGTTCGGTATTTCTTGCGAGTATGTTCTCATCAAGTGTCAGTCTGAATCCCGGATCTTCCTTGTCGAAATATGCTTCGCGTTCGTAACTGATAAATGCCTTGGCTTCTATGCCTTCGTAAAACCTGAGGAAGTAATCTATCTCAGATGTGATCTGGTTCTTAAAAGGAATCTCTTTCCTTTTATCTATCCAGTCGCAGGCAGCCGTCTTGGGGATTGCAACACGTCTTTTATAGACGACGCTTTCAAACTTCTTTTTGATCTCGACGAAGACCACGTCACTCTCATCTGTTCTCTGATAGGACCTTACTCTCAGCTTCTCTTTGTAGACCGGGTGATCCAATGAGTCTCTTATGAGCCTGAAACTGTCCGTGTCGTAGTAGATATTCCGTATAGTTGTCCTTCCATACTGATCGAGCACTAATCTGTCTTTCGTCTCTTCGAGAAGTTCTTTTTTCTGAGATGGCGTGAGAAAGAATTTATATTCATATCTTTCGAAAACATCCTGGTATGACATGATTTTTAAACCTCGTTTAAGTTTGTTGCCCTAATCTTAGGGTGCAAACTTAAAACGGACTTTAAAGCAAACGTATGAAAATTGAGTGAAAGGAAACTGACACCGCAAACTGTTGGAATGGTAATATTTATATAGATATGCGGTGTCTCATAAGTTATAAGAGGTATAAGTATGAGAATTCTTTTGGCAGAAGACGAGAGATCTTTATCTAAAGCTCTGAAAGCGATACTTACTAAGAGCAACTATTCCGTTGACTGTGTTTTCGATGGCGAAGAAGCCGTCTCATATGCCATGGCGAGTGAATATGATCTTGTGATTATGGATATCATGATGCCGAAGCAGGACGGAATATCCGCATTAAAGGAGATCAGGTCCAAAGGCAACAGTGTTCCAGTTCTTATGCTCACCGCCAAAGCTGAGATTGATGATAAAGTCGAAGGACTGGATTCAGGCGCCAATGACTATCTGACCAAACCTTTTGCGACAAAAGAGCTGCTGGCAAGGATTAGAGTGCTTACAAGACAGCCTCAGTCTGCAGGCGACAATATCCTTAAGTTCGGCAATCTTACACTGGACAGGGGAAGCTTCGAGCTCTCTTCTCCCAAGGGAAAATACAGACTGGCCGGCAAGGAATTCCAGATGATGGAAATGCTCATGATGAATCCCGGAATACTCATTTCGACTGAGAAGTTCATGGATAAGATATGGGGCATTGATTCTGAAGCAGACATCAGCACGGCATGGACGTATATATCGTATTTAAGAAAGAAGCTTACTGCTCTGGAATCTGATGTCCAGATAAAGGCAGTAAGGAATTCCGGTTATACTCTGGAGGCGGTCAGATGATCAGTAAACTCCGCAGAAAATTCATAATCATATCCATGCTGTCGGTTACTTTGGTGCTTACGGTTCTGATCGCAGCCATCAATATCTTTAACTACCGTAAAGTGATCAATAATGCTGATGATGTCCTCAATATACTTGAAGCCAACGAAGGTGAGTTTCCGCCCGATACGAATCCCGATCCTCCAAAAGACGGGCAGTTTGGAGACCATGGCGACGGTAGAAAAGATCATGGCGGAGAGATGTCTCCCGAGATGAGATTCGAAGTAAGGTTTTTCACGATCACTTTTGATAAGAACGGCAATGTCACTGAGATCGACACGGGAAAGATAGCAGCTGTTGACACTTCAAATGCAAGAGCTCTTGCCGAATCGGTATATGCGGGCGGTAAGACCAAAGGTTTTGAAGGTGATTACAGATTCAGAAGAAGCGAAAACGGCGATGAGACACTGATCGTTTTTTACGACTGCGGAAGAAGTCTTGATAACGCAAGATCATTCCTGGGAATAAGTGCAGTCATCTCCCTGATCGGACTGCTCATAGTTTTCGTATTAATTGCAGTATCTTCCAAAGCCGTTATAAGACCTGTTGCCGAAGCTTATGAAAAACAGAAGAGATTCATCACCGATGCAGGCCATGAACTCAAGACGCCTCTGGCAGTTATCAATGCTGACTGTGATGTGCTTGAATTAGAGGACCAGGACGGTGAAAACGAATGGCTCTCGGACATAAGAAAGCAGACAGAAAAACTTACGGTGCTGACCGAAAGGCTTATATATCTTGCAAAGACAGAAGAAGGCTCTAAAACAGAACTTGTTAAAATTGATTTCCCGCTGTCAGATGTTTTATCGGAGGAGACAGATTCCTTCAAAGGGCTTGCGAGATCTTCAGGTAAAACAATAGAGACAGATATCGCTTCAGGCATCACATATAACGGCGACCAGAAAGCAATTTCTGAACTTATATCGATCCTTATTGATAATGCAGTCAAGTATTCTCCCGAAGAAAGCACGATAAAAGTCTCGCTTAAAAAGAATAATTCAAAAGTGATGCTTTCAGTAAGCAACGATACAAAAGAGACCATGTCAAAAGAAGACCTTGCCCACATGTTTGACAGGTTTTACAGAACTGATAAGTCGAGAAATTCAGAGACCGGAGGATACGGGATCGGCCTTTCAATAGCAAAAGGGATTACTGAATCTCACGGCGGCAGGATCTATGCATCCGGAAGTGAAAAAGAGATAACAATAACGGCTGAACTTTGAAGTTCAGCCGCTTTGCTTTATCAATGGAGGAATTCGAAACTCAAAAGTGAAGGATTACCCATGCCCTTGAATGTGAGGTACAAGGGATAAACACCGTCAGGTATAGTGAATTCGGCTTTGTTGTCGGTCCATGCCGTGCAGAAGTCAACGCCGATCGTACCTAATACTTCACCGTCAATTGAGGTCCTTATCTCAAAGTCACCTTTGCCGTAACCTCTGGTGGTGATCCTTAACCCCTTTACATCCTTGAGTTCGAAATACTTGAATCCTATCGTCGTATTCTCGTAGATGTCTCTGATATAGGAAGGATCTTTTTCGCCGTCCTGGTGATCTTTTGTGATGTTTGCTTCGTGGAGCTCTCCGACATACATCTCCTCTTTATCGTTGAAGATGTTGCATGCGATCTGTGAAGAGTATTCTTCTGTGTCACGGAGCGGGCCGCCGTTAAGGCCGCATGATGTGATCTCGACCTGGGCAATCTGTCCGTTCTCATCAAATGAGATCTTCTCAGCGCATCCCTGACGTGAATACCATGAGTTGTTCGTCTGTCTGTGATAGAAGATATACCAGTCGTCACCGATCTGAACGATGCTTCCGTGATTGTTTGCACCGAATGCAGCAGGCTTTTGAGCGGGCTTATAAGAATCGATTCCGATATCGCAGTTGCTTACGATGACTCCGCCGTACTTGAATGGTCCGAGCGGATTATCGGAATAACCGTAGCAGAGTTCGTGCATGACCTGTGAAGAATAGATAAGGTAGAAGATACCGTTTCTTTCTCTTATGGACGGAGCTTCGAAGAATGCGTGACCTTCGTATTCTGTTCCCTTGCTGTGCTGTGTTGAAGGAATAACGAATTCAGGAGCGCGCTTGATAGTAAGCATGTCCTTATCAAGAACAGTTACCATGCATCCGTGACGTGAAGCATCACCCTGACCGCAGAATCCGGTGTACATATATGTCGTGTCACCGATGGTGATGACGCCCGGATCGAACTGCTGTTCGTCGCCTTCCTTTCTGCCAAGGACAGTGCCGTCTTCGTAGTGGACATTTCCTATGAATTCAAACTTGCCTGAAGGTGAATCCGATACGGCAACGGAGATAACGCAGTCATTATCCAGTGCATAGAACAGATAGTATCTGCCGTCAGGTCCGACTGTCATGTCAGGTGCATAAAGGCATCCTCTGTTATCTGCATTATGGGGATCGTCAGTTCTCTTGAAGATAACGCCTTCATAAGTCCAGTTGCCGAGATCATCAACAGGTGCTGACCAGGTAACATAATCTCCCAGACAGAATGCATAGCCGTTGAAGAAGTCGTGTGAACCGTAAACATATACTCTGTTGTTGAATACATAAGGCTCACCGTCAGGAATGTATTCCCAGTTGGGAAGATAAGGGTTGAATGCCTGCTTTTTCGGAACTTCATAAAGAGCTACTTTAGGTCCTTCTGCCTCAGCTTTGGTCTCAGCAACTTCTCCGACAGTAGCTTCTGCGATGTGCTCGGTCATGAAGGTATAGAAATCAGATTCGGGAGAATCTTCCTGGACGGCTGTCTTCGCACCGTCTCTTGTGAAGTGCATCTCGTTCTTGGAAGCAGGTGTGAAAGGTTTCCACAAAGGCAGAGCCGTACCGTCGACATCATTTCCGTTCGGATCGCCGTTCTTAATGAAGTTGACGAAATATGTGCTCATCTGTCTTGCGATGTCGAAGTGCCTTCCGGTCATGGGTCTCCAGCACTTGTCGAGGTTATCGAAGAAGAACCACAGATCTACGGAGTGGAATGTGCCCGGATTGTCGTCGCCCGGAATATCGGGTTCGAAGCAGTAGTAGTAACCCGGCTTGTCGTTATGTGCAAACGCAGCTTTGACGGCGCATTCGATCGCACGAAGCGTTGCGTACTGGTTGCCGTCGCTCTTCTGTGCTTCGGGGAATGAGAGGAACTTCTCTGTCTTTGGACCGAAGACCTCTCTTGCCTTGGCTTCGAACTCTTCCTTTGAACCGGCGAAGATAGAACTGGGGAATTCATCGTAGGTGTTGCCCGACATGAGCGGAACGTGTGCATGCTTTCCTTCAAGGAACAGCTTGTAAGGTTCATCGTCCATGAAGACGTTGTCTATCATGGGTGTGAAGAAGTAGCTCTCAGCTTCCCTGAATTTCGAAGCATTGTCGCGGATGAATGAAGCATCGAGTTTTCTTGCTTCTTCCAATGTCTTTACACCGAGCTGCTCGAAAAACTTTACGCCGTATGAACATGCATCATCGGCAGTCCTGGGGATCATTACAAAGTCTTTAATGTAAGGGAATGAAATGATTCCCGAGAGGATGATGGCTCTCTGATAAAGTCCGATGCTTGATTTGGCAGTCAGGTGGTTCAGAACGCTTCCGCCGCCAGCAGACTGGCCTGCGATCGTGATGTTGTCAGGATCACCGCCAAATGCAGCGATGTTTCTTATTACCCATTTAAGTCCTGCCTGCTGGTCCAGAAGACCGAAGTTTGCAGGTGCTTCAGGAGCCTCTTTGAAAAGTTCGGGGTGGGCAAGGAAACCGAATGCGCCGAGTCTATAGTTTACTGATACGACAACGATGCCTTTCTTTGCGAGGTTCTCACCATTGAACTCCATCTCTGCGGTATATCCCCACTGAAATCCGCCGCCGAAGAACCATACGAGTACGGGAAGTTTTTCATCGGCGCTCCTGGCATTTGTCCAGACATTCAAATAGAGGCAGTCTTCATTGATCTCAATATCCGGATCAACATGCCACTCTCTGCAGTAGATGTCTGTACCGATACCCGGCTGGTCCTGCATGGAGATCGGCGCGAATTTATATGCGTCGTAGATGCCGTCCCAATCCTTACAGGGCTGGGGAGCCTTCCAGCGGTTGCTGCCTACAGGCGGCTGGGCAAAAGGGATTCCTTTAAAAACTGAGATTCTTGTGTTGTTTCCGGGAAGACCTCTGACGAGTCCGTTCTCGGTTTTTACTATCTTTAACATAGGAAACTCCTCATAAATAATTTATAACTGTAATTATGTTAGTTAAATAAACAAGTGAATTCAACGGGATAAATTACTGATAAGAGCAGGTATAAATCAAGCACTTTAACAACCTTCAAATTTGCAAAGGCAGGGTGTTTTTAATAACATAGTAAAGTACGCATAAATCTTCAGATCATGTTTTCGGGGCGGGCATAAAAGAATGGCTAAAGGCGATAAGGGAAATATACTCGGCAGACTTAAGCTGAATAAAAAATTCCTTTTAATGTACATATTATGCGTTATCCTGCCGCTCGTAATTACCGACGCGATCCTTTTTAAATCTGTTTTCGACGCCGAACGCCGCAACCAGACATACTACAGGGAAAAGGGAATAGAAGCTTATAACAATTATCTTGATGACCTTTTATCATCAGATGCCGCTATTGCTACGGCGATCGACGTTAACGATAACCTTAATAAATTTATCAATACCGGTTACCAGATACCGTACGATTACTACAAAAGCTACGTTAATACGGTTTCCAATTCATTTTTCTCAACAATGTCTGATATGAACCAGAAAAGGCTCGTTATCTATTCGGATAACCAGACGATGCTGAGCGGACACTATTTCCACAATCTCGCAGAAGCAAAACGCGAACGGTGGTATATAGACTTTATCGAAAACGGAAAGATGGAAGCCGTCTACGCATATTACGACAACTCGCCGGTTGTGCTGACCACAGACCAGGACCGCTTCATATATGTGCGAAGGATGACCAATACAAGATCCAGCATCACAAAGATAATCACGATCGAACACAAGAAATCCTGGATTGCAACCGAGATGAACGACATCCCGGTAAACTGCTCCATGTATGTCTGCTGTGATGACTACGTAGTCTATTCAAACCAGAACATAAATGCCGATTATGATTCCGTCATGCAGAGGGTCAATGCAGATCCTTATGTAACTGTCGAGGAATATGAGAAGTTTGGCACCACGTTTAAGATCTATGCATTTACTGATGATATTGCGCTTGCTTCCGTTCTGAAGAACAACCTGCCGGCACTGCTCATTATCGTTGTCTTTACGCTCCTTTTCCCGATCCTCATCATGAAGATGCTTGAGAGATCCATCACCAGCAGAATAAGCATTCTTGAAAAAGCTTTCGGTGAAGGCGGCAACGAGATCTTCCAGCCGATCAAGGAGATCACGGGTACGGATGAGATCTCGTCACTCATGCATAACTACAACAGGATCGTTGATATCAACAACGAACTTACGAATACGATCTATAAGGATAAGTTGCGCGAACAGGAAAGTGACCTCGCACGTAAGAACGCCGAGCTCCTTGCACTCCAGAGCCAGATCAATCCGCACTTCCTTTTCAACGCTCTCGAGAGCATAAGAATGCACAGCATCCTCAAAGGCGAGACAGAGACAGCAGAGATGGTACAAAGACTTGCCGTCATGCAGAGACAGAACGTTGAATGGCACGAAGATGCTGTTACCATTGAAGAAGAGGAAGAGTTCATCAATGCATATCTCCAGCTTCAGAGTTACCGTTTTGGCGACAGGATCTCATTTAACATCGACATCAATGAAGAATGCAAGAAGATACTGATCCCAAAACTTACTCTCGTTACCTTTGTTGAGAACGCATGTGTTCACGGTATCGAGTCCAAATCCTCACAGGGATGGATCTTTGTAAGGGTATATAAAAACGATGACCAGCTTGTTATCGAAGTTGAAGATACGGGTGACGGTATGGATGAGAAGGAAGTTGAGCTTTTGCAGCAGAACATGAATAACGTCACTATTGATACAATTAAGAAGGCTAAACATGTAGGCATCCTGAATGCCTGCCTCAGAATAAAGATGATGTTTAAAGATCAGGCGAAGTTTACGATAGAGAGTGAGAAGGGTATCGGAATGAGCGTAATCATCATGATACCTTCCGATATGATCACAACAGCTTAAACCGGGGTGAATTATGCTTAAAGTAATGCTTGTTGACGACGAACCTTATATCCTTCAGGGCCTTCAGGTCCTGATCGACTGGGAGAGCGGCGGTTTTGAGATCACAAAACTCTGCTCCAACGGCAAGGAGGCATTGAAGTATCTTAAAGAGAACGATGTCGATCTCGTCATCTCCGATATCAAAATGCCGGAGATGTCAGGACTTGAACTTCTTGAGACGGTCAAGAAAGAGAAAATCTCAAATGCCGAGTTCGTACTGCTCACAGGTTACGATGATTTCGCATATACGCAGAAGGCGATCAGAAACGGATGTCTCGATTACATCTTAAAGCCGGTTGAAGAAGAGGAACTTATTTCTGTCTTAAGAAAAGTTACCAACATCAACAAAGAGTCGATCATCCTGAGAAAAGACAGGGAGAAGATGGAGGATGCATACCTTGCAAGGATCATCAGACATCTCATAAGAGGCAAATTCAATGACGAGGATATCGATTATGCCAACAAGCATCTCCAGCTTCTTGGCAATATGAGATTTATTTATATTGAGCTTGTCCACAGCGAGATTGAAGATGAAGATAGTGATTCGGACGAGTACGACATGAGTGCCGCCCAGAAGCAGTTATACAATGCGTGCAAAGAAGTCCTCAAGGAATATGCCAACCACTTTACTCTCGATATCTCGTTCGATGAGGATAACTACAATGTGGGGTTCCTGTTCTGCGACAACATGGCTGCCCTCCGTGACACCAGCGAAAAGGAATTCCTTGAATCGTTCGTCAAAAAGATCGAGACAATGATAATTAATCCCATCAGGATGTTCTGCGGTGAGGCGGTACCTGATATTTCATCTCTTTCCAAATCATTTGATTCATGCAGGAGACTTAAGAGTATTTCCGGATTCCATAATAAGAAGAAGATCTATTTCTATGAGGATACCCAGACCGGACATGCCAGCATCGTCCTGTGCAAAAATACCATCGATGAGATCATAGGTTCTATTATTAAGAACGACACACAGATGATAGAGCAGGGCATCGATAAGCTTCATGAGGAACTCAGAGGCAAGGAAGGAACCAACAGGGCGTTCGACCTTAATATCAACTATCTTCTTTTCCAATTGATACATCTCGCGAGCGAGCTCGATGATACGGTCAACCAGGAAGAGATCATCCAGTATATTTCTGAACAGACATCGGAAGGCGTGTTCGTCAGAGGCAGCCACCAGCACCTTAAAAAGTTTGCTTTGGAGTATGCCGCATACCTGTCAGAACTAAGGAAGAGCATTTCTCACGGAATCCTTGCATCTGTAGAAGCGGAAGTAAGAGAGAATTACGCCGATAACATCAGCCTGAAATCTTTAGGTGATAAGTATCACATCAACAGTTCTTATCTCGGCCAGGTCTTCAGCAAGAAGTACGGTATGTCGTTTAAGAACTACCTGACAAATTACAGGATCAAGGAAGCCGCCAGGCAGATCATCAATACGGACAAGAAGATAAACCGTATTGCAGAAGATGTCGGATATAAGGACAGCGACTACTTTATCCGCAAGTTTATCGAGATCATGGGGTGTACCCCGTCAAAGTACAGAAAGACAAACAGAGAATCCTGACAAAAGCCGGTCTGCCTCGCGCAGACCGCTTCTTTTTGTGCATGTTGCACTAATACGGCTTCGGATTTTTGTATATCGATGTGGAAAACAATGCATTTTTATAGAGTTTATCAGTATTTTAGTTTGAGTTTCTCGGGTTGTGGCAAATATGGGGCAAACCTATAATGAAGTTGCTAAATACTCGTTTTAATTAGCGAGAATCTATTTCGGGAGGTCTAGTAATGAAGACTAAGAAAATCGTTTCATTGATCTTAGCATCAATGCTGGCGGTATCATCTTTTGCTGCATGCTCAACCAAGCCCACTGACACAGAGACAAGTGGCACAGGCGAGCCTGCTCAGACAGGTGATGGAAAAGAAATCGTTGACTTCACAATGTTTGCTGCTATGGCAGGCAAAGAGAAGAACGACGGTAATGACATCATGGAGCTCATTGCTGAGAAGACAGGTGTACGTGTTAAGGAAACATGGCTCACAGGTCAGGACGCAGGCGAAGCTATCGGCTCCATCATTGCTTCAGGTAAGTTGCCTGATCTCATTGATGGTGGTGATGGTTCCGTTACACTCTATCAGAACGGTTTGCTTGTAGCTTGGGATGATTATCTTGAAAAGTATCCTAACCTCAAGGAAATGTACACAGACGAAGAGTGGGATAAGTTCCGTATGGACGATGGCCACATTTATTGGGCAAACGTTTTCGGTAACTCTTATGACCACAACACAGCAACAGGCCACAACGGTGAGGCTTTCTGGATTCAGGTTCGTGTTCTTGAATGGGCTAACTATCCTAAGATCGAGACACTCGATGATTACTTCAAGCTCCTTGAGGACTATGCAGCTGCTAACCCGGAACTTCCGGATGGAACACCTGTAATTCCTTATACATGCCTCTGCGAAGACTGGAAGTATTACTGCCTTGAGAACGCTCCTATGTTCCTCGACGGTTATCCGAACGATGGTTGCTGCATCGTTAATATCGACGCTGGTATGGACAACCCTAAGGTTGTTGACTACAACACAACAGACACAGCTAAGATGTATTTCAAGAAGTTGAACGAAGAGTACGCTAAGGGCGCTATCGATCCTGACTTCGCTACACAGACATACGACGAGTATATTGCTAAGCTTTCTACAGGTCGTGTACTTGGTCTCTGCGATCAGTATTGGGATTTCGCTTACAACATCATGGGACCCTTCGCTTCACCCCTCGAAGCAACTGATGGTTCTACATTCCGTCTCGATGAACTCGGATGCGACTATGTACCTCTCGGACTTACAGCTAAGCCCGGTATGTCACAGCAGTGGCACTCTTACGACGACGAGCTCAACCAGTCTTCCGGTTGCGCAGTTACAACATCCTGCAAGGATCCTGATCTCGCATTCGCATTCTTGAGCGCACTCCTCGATCAGGACATCCACGATCTCCGTTTCTGGGGTATCGAAGGTGTTGACTACCTCGTTGACGATCAGGGTCTCTACTACAGAACAGAAGAGATGAGAGAGAACTGGAAGAGCGACAGCTACAAGGCTAAGCACTCATGCGAATACTCATACTGCCCTCAGTGGATGGGTATGAGCAAGGACGGCATCAACAGAATGCAGCCTTCTGAGCAGCCTTCAGAGTTCTACGAAGGTCTCGCTGAACCTCTTAAGAAGTGCTTCGCAGCTTACGGCGCTCAGACATACTCCGAGTTCCTCGGTTCTGAGATCGTTGTAAACGCTCCTTGGTATCCTCTCTGGTCATGGTCTAACAACATCAGCTCTGACACTCCTGGCGGAATCGCTTGGAAGAGAATGGGCGAAGTTAAGCACCTCTGGCTCCCTACAGTCGTTATGTCAAGCGACTTCGAGTCTGATTGGGCTTCTTACCAGGCAGCTTACGCTGAATGTGATCCTCAGGCATTCCTCGATGAGGCTCAGGCTGAGGTCAACAAGAGACTTGAGACAGCTAAGTCCTATGGATGGACAGCACCTGTTTAATTCGGTCTTGAATAATTAATTGTGGTGGCAACCATGGCATAAACACTGTGGTTGCCACCATTTTTTCACAGGAGTGGTTATAAAATGGAAAATTCGATCGTTAAATCGAAAAAGGTTAAAGAGGTAGACATTAACAAGCCGAAGTTAACTGCCAAAGAATTCAAAAGGCAGTGGATACTGGTGGCAATCAGTGCCGTTTATGTCATTTACGGAATTATTTTCTATTATCTGCCTCTTGCAGGTTGGATAATTGCTTTCCAGAACTTCGTATTTGCCAAGGGTATCGGCGGTTCCAAGTGGGTCGGTATCGACAAATTCAAGTTCTTGTTTAGTGATAAAACGTTCCTGATGGTTATCAGAAATACATTTGTAATGGGTGTCCTCAACCTTTTCTTCAGCACAGTCGTTGCAATTGCTTTCGCTATCCTCTTGAACGAGGTCAGGAATAAGTATTTTAAGAAATCCATTCAGACGATTTCATACATGCCTCACTTCCTTTCATGGATCATCGTTGTTGCCATCGTTCACGATGCTTTGACATCAACAGGTATCATCAACGACATTCTTATAAGATTAGGCATCTTAAAGACACCTTACGCATTCCTCGGCGATCCTAAGCTTTTCTGGGGTATCGTCACACTCTCCCACCTTTGGAAAGAGACAGGTTGGAATGCGATCATCTATCTCGCAGCTATTACATCAATCGATCCCTGCCTCTATGAGTCAGCATCAATCGATGGTGCCGGACGTTTCCAGAAGATGCGTTATGTAACTCTTCCGGGTCTCCGTCCTACTATCATGATCCTTCTCTTGATGAACATGGGTAACGTCCTTAATGCAGGATTCGAGCTCCAGTACTTGCTCGGTAACGGTCTTGTACAGAACGTTTCAAGAACGATCGACATCTACATCCTCGACTGGGCATTGGATGCACGTAATATGGACTACTCACTCGGTACCGCTGCAGGTATCTTCAAGACTGTAGTTTCAATGACATTTATCGTAGTTTCTAACTACATCGCCAAGAAAAAAGGCGATGAGCGTCTATTCTAAGGAAAGGGGGAAAGTATCATGGCAGATGTTGTTTCTTTTGATAAAATCAAGCACAAGAAGAGAATGGCAACAGAAGACATCGTCTTCACTGTAATCAACACCACTTTCCTTGTATTGTTTGCGGTAGTTACACTTTATCCGGTTCTTAACACATTGGCATATTCCTTTAATGAAGGTAACGACGCGGTAAGAGGTGGTATTTACCTACTCCCCCGTAAGTGGTCACTCAGAAGTTATCACGAGATCCTCTTCGAGAGACCCGGTATCCGTGTTGGTGCTAAGGTTACTGTTGCAAGAACTATTCTTGGTACTCTTACGTCTTTGGCAGCAAACGCATTGCTCTCATTCATCCTCAGCCGTAAGAAGTTCCTCTTCAAGTCCGGTTTGTCACTCTTCTGGATCATCACAATGTATGCTTCAGGCGGTATGATCCCGGTACTCGTACTCTTCAGATACCTCCACCTCACATCAAGCTTCTGGGTTTACATCATCCCCGGTATGGTCAGTGCATTCAACGTAATGGTCATGAGAACATACATGGCAGGTATCCCGGATTCACTCGAAGAAGCTGCTCAGCTCGAAGGTGCCGGCTACATGAGAGTATTTATAAGTATCATCTCTCCTTTGTGTAAACCGGTTTACGCTACAATCGCTCTGTTCGTTGCGGTATATCACTGGAACTCATGGTTCGATGCTATGCTCTACAACAGATTCGATCCTCAGTACACAACATTGCAGTACGAGCTCATGAAGCTCCTGGATTCCGTATCCGCTACGACAGGTACATCATCCGGCGCTCAGATGTCTCAGTCTGCTGCAGCTAACACGATTACACCTATCACGGTAAGAGCTGCCGCTACGATCGCGACAATGGCACCTATCATCGCCCTCTATCCGTTCCTTCAGAGATACTTCGTTACTGGTCTTACGATCGGTGGTGTTAAGGAATAAGGTTTATCGTTCAAACGTAAGATTCAAGCTTGGGCTGTCTCAGATGGGGCAGCCCTTCTTATCTTAGAAAACAAAGAATTTGATTTTGTTGTAAAATATAGCGGCCGACAGGGAATATACGGCGAAAAATAGATTTATCAGGTAGTGAATAATTAAATGAATATATTAAAGCCAGACAGTCCGGTAATGGATTTCATAAGCACGGTAGCAGATCTCATCATTCTCAATCTGCTTTTCGTAATCTGCAGTATTCCGATCGTTACTTTCGGTGCTGCTTATTCGGCAAAGTATTATGTTGCGATGAAGAAGATAAGAGGCGAGGAGACGGGTACGGTTGTTCCTTTCTTCAAAGCCTTCAAGCGCAACTTCAAGCAGTCTACTATCGCATGGGCAGTAATGCTCGTCGCTTACGCTCTTATTGGTCTGGACTGGCAGTGGATCCTTTATACAGGCTGGGGCGAGACTCCGACGATCTATAAGGTTGGTGTCATTGTTTTTACCGTTGTCGCTACCCTCATGACAATTGCGCTCTTCCCGACTATCGCAAGATATGAGATGAAGATCCCTGAATATTTCAAGGCCGCTTTTATCCTGGTAATAATCAAGTTCATCCCGTTGATCCTTATACTCGCATTCTTCCTGGGTTCTGTCGTTGCATGCCTCTGGTACGCACAGTGGTTCCCGCTTATATATGTTTTCTGTTCAACATCACTTACTTACTTCATATGCCTCGTAATGATCAAGCAGTTTGACAAGCTCGAAAAGAATCAGGCAGAGAAGCTTAAGGCACTCCAGGATTCCGTTGAATACGATCCTGAGACCGATGCTGCAGGCAATATCTCACTTGCAGCAGGTAAGAAGGATATCAAGGAACTCGAAAAAGGTCTTGATACACCTGACGCTGAAGAAGACAAGTCCGGAAATAAGGTTACGAGATTCTTCAGAACGGAAAAGAAGAAGCTCGCTAGTCTTTCTTTTAAGCAGAAGGCAGTATATCTCGCACAGTATTATCTTCCCGGAACAGTTCTGGTAATCCTTCTCATCGGAGCGATCGTCTGGTATTCAATGGATATATACAGAGACAAGATGCGCGTCCTGGGCGGCGGCATGGTCAACTGCCATGTTACTGACGAAGGCCGTGACTATGCGACAAAGGGTTTCCTTGAATGGGGCGGATATAAAAAGAACAGGACTGCAGCAGTTCTTGATGCTGAAGACCTCAATTTTACAAGTGATTCCGAATATGATGCGAATTATCTTGAAGTCGCATTCAGAGCTTCGATCCTTACGGGAACCTACGATTATCTTATCCTGCGTGAAGATGCCGTTTATAATTATTCGACACCTGACTATTTCCAGGACATGAATGATCTTGTAAATATGGAAAACTTCTCGGAAGATGATTTCTACTACTATGTGGCAACGGATGAAGAGAAGGCCAGAGCCTCACAGGGTATTTCATTCAGGGATATCTTCAACGGCGGTGAAGAGGAAGAAGAGGATGCTCCGGTTCCGCTCGGACTGAAGCTGACAGATGAGATCGAGAGAAAGCTCGGCCTTGACGAAGAGTACACATACTATATTGCTTTCGCATATTCGACATCTTCAAACGGCAATGATGATTGCGTAAAGTTTATCGAGTATCTGTTCGGAAAGTGCTGATCTGCTTGACAATATAACCCCGCCCTAATATAATTTTACGGTTAAATTAAGATTGTCGTATTATGCGCTGCCGCCAGAAACGCGGGTGTGCAATTTAAAGAAACAACGATCCGGAGGATTTATATTATGGCAAAAATGACATTCCAGCCCAAGAAGAGACAGAGGGCAAAGGTTCACGGCTTCAGAGCAAGAATGGAGACAGCTAACGGCCGTAAGGTTCTTGCAGCTAGAAGAGCCAAGGGCAGAAAGAGACTTGCGGTCTGATCTTAAGACCGCAATCGCAATCTCGCTTTGAAATCGGTAGCGCTCAGATTCAACTTTGAATTTAACAGGGTTTACCGGTATGGGAAATTCGCAACCGGCAGATACCTGTCGGTTCACGTGCTTAAAAGAAGAGAAGGAACCACTCAAAGCGGCTATAAAGTAGATCCTGCATTAAGACGGACCGGCTTTTGCGCAAACAAAAAAGAGCTTGGCGCAGTCGGAAGAAACCATGCAAGGAGACTGATGAGAGAGTCTTACAGGCAACTGGAGGACAGACTTCCCACAGGTTACGATTATGTATTTACTTTAAAGGCCAAGGGCGGAATCCCGGATTTCCACGAATTAAGCACAGATATGGGGAAGTGCCTGTCCAGGCTTGATCTAATTGACGGAGTAACCGTATGATTGCCAAAGCCTTAATAGGAATGGTTCGCTGGTATCAAAAGCATATTTCTCCTGCTATAGGCCCCCACTGTAAGTATCAGCCGACTTGTTCGCAGTACATGATCGATGCGGTAACAAAGTACGGTGCCATTAAAGGCGGACTTATGGGCATTTGGCGAATATTGCGGTGCAATCCTTTTTCAAAGGGCGGATACGATCCCGTCAGGTAAGCAAAACATTCATTAGAACCGGAGACCAATAATGGGAGACTTTATAGTTCAGTTATCAATTCTCGACCCGCTGTACACACTGTTCGGCTGGCTTACGAGAGTTCTTTACAATTTCTTCGGTAATTATGGTTTGGCTATTATCTTCCTTACCATAATCATCAGAGGAGCTCTTATCCCGCTGAATATCAGATCACAGAAGTCCATGCTCAAGATGCAGGCTTTAAGCGGCAAGCAGGCAGAACTTCAGCGTATTTACGGTGACGATAAAGAAGCTTATCAGGAAGCCTTCATGAAAATGCAGAAGGAAAACGGTGCAGGCGGCCTCTCAGGATGCCTTCTCCCTTTTCTTCAGCTCTTCTTTATCTGGCCTATCTACCGTATCGTCAGCGGACCTTTGACATACCTTTCGCAGGTCAGCAAGGAAAACATCGCTTCCATGATCTCTCTTGGACAGAGAATGGGCGAGTCAGGCATTATAGACAAAGGCGTAACTGTAGAGATCCACATCGGTCTTATCAAGGCTCTCAATGAGAATGCACAGTTCCTTAACGAGTGCATCAAGCAGGGCTTCATTAAACTCGACCAGATGGTTGACCTTCACTTCCTCGGACTTGACCTTACGATCACACCCGCATGGAATCCTGTAGTTATCGCACGTGATCCCCAGACTTACCTTCCGTTGCTTATCATCCCGATACTCGCTCTGGTTATCAATATCGTTGTTATGCAGATGAGCAAGTTCCTTAAGCCCGGCTGGAAGGAAGAGGAAGAAGCCAAGAAGCGCGCTAAGCTTAACGCAGCTATGGATGGCCAGGCAAACAAGGGAGGTGCTGATGATTACACCCAGAACATGATGAAGATGATGAACATCACCATGCCTCTCCTCATGTTCGTTACATCATTCTGGATGCCTGCTGCAATGGGTATTTACTGGATCATCTCCGGACTCATGAGCATCATCACAAACATCATTGTTTACTACATGTTCACCAAGCCTTACGAGGCAAAGAAGGCTGAGATCGAAGCAAAGAAGGACGCTGTTTTCAAGAAGTCCGGAAAAGCTCAGCTCGCAGGTGTTAATGCCGATATAGATGCAAAGTCATCAAAGAAGAACGGCAAGAAGAACAAGAATTAATTGGCTTAAGAAGGAGGCCTTGCACATATGGAAAAGACAGTAATCAAAACAGGTAAGACAGTCGACGAAGCAGTTGAGGCAGCTCTTTCTGAGCTTGGATGCACAAAAGAGCAGGCAACTGTAGAAGTTGTTGAAGAAGGAACAGAAGGCGGCTTCCTCGGTTTAGGAAGAAAGGACGCTGAAGTTAAGGTTACATTTCATTCTGAAGAGGCAGGCGAAGAAGCTGCTGCTTCCGATGATTCTGATGATACATACTATGGTGACGACGAGAGCTTTGAAGGCGATGCAGTAAGCGAAGCTGAAGATGCAGCTGCTAACTTCGTAGCAGAAGTTCTTTCCGGCATCGGCATT
>JAEEGK010008402.1_pt1 | contig 24378 bp, 15 predicted proteins | sample 8958771 | NCBI WGS metagenome assembly JAEEGK01 (sample SAMN16246547, study PRJNA631951) | gut metagenome | biome: gut microbiome; feature: rumen; material: SC-attached | host: Bos | place: Iran: Karaj | collected 2018-10
GGTTCCGTTGGATGTATTCGCCTGAGTGTTTCCGACGATAAGGTCGATCTCTTTGATGATAAAATATCTGTTCTATTAAGCGGTTATCAGTATGCAGTTCGTTGCATAAAAGATGACGAATAGTGAGTCGAATCTGAATTAGACTTGTTTTTTGCTGAAAATAATGTATATTATTTACCAAATCACGATTTACTAAATCACGATTTGGTAAATTTTTCGCGAAAACGAGGCGATATGTTCATTGGTAGAAAACAAGAACTGCAATTTTTGGAAGACAAGTACAAATCTAAAGGTGGACAGCTTGTGGTTTTGTATGGTCGCAGGCGTGTTGGCAAAACCGAGACGCTTCGCGAGTTCTGTAAAGGGAAACCGCACGTTTTCTACTCTTGCCGCGAGGTGTCGGACAAGCTCCAGCTTCGCAGTTTTTCTGAAAAGTTGCTGCACGAGAAAATTCCCGCATCCAATTATATTACCGAATTTTCCGATTGGGAATCCGCTTTCAAGAGCGTAATCGACTTGCCGTATAAATCGGCTAAAAGGCTGCTCGTTATAGACGAATTCCCCTACATGTGCAAATACAACGAAAGCGTTCCGTCTATATTGCAAGCTCTTTGGGATGAATTTTTTAAAGATGAAAACGTCATGATTGTGCTTTGCGGAAGTGCTATGAGTTTCATTGAAAAAGAATTGTTGGCTGAAAAGAATCCCTTGTATGGTCGGGCCACCGGCATCTACAAGATGGAAGCCATGAGCTTTTACGATGCCGCTCAGTTTTTCCCAAAATACTCCGCTCGCGACAAAATTATTGCCTATTCTATTCTTGGAGGCATTCCGCATTACCTGCGGCAATTCGATCCCGCACTATCGCTGGACGAAAATATCAAAAGAAACATTCTTACCAAAGGTTGTGCACTCTATAGCGAAGTAGAATTTTTGCTTCGACAAGAACTTCGCGAAACGCTTCTGTACAATTCGATTATAGAATCAGTCGCACTTGGAGCAACCAAACTTAATGATATCAGCCAAAAATCGTTGATAGATGATACTTCAAAAACAAGCGTTTATCTGAAAAATCTTATTGAGCTTGAAATTATTGAACGCGAATTTTCGGTTGATGAAGGAATAAAAAATCAAGGCAACCGCAATCGCGGCTTGTACCGATTGACCGATAATTTCTTTCGATTCTGGTACGCTTTCGTGTTTACCAATTTTTCCGACTTGGAAGGTGGCGACGTGAAGGGCGTTTTCGAATACGCAATCAAGCCCAAGTTACACGAGTTTGCTTCTTTAGCGTTTGAGACTGTTTGTCGGGAGTATGTTAAAGAATCGCAGAAGGCTGGGACTTTGCCGTTTCGATATAAACGAATGGGGCGTTGGTGGGGGAAAACCTCTGTTCGCCGCAACGAAAAAAAAGAAATTCAAGAAACTGAAATCGACTTGCTCGCCATCTCTGATGATGCAAGTAAATATCTTGTCGGAGAATGCAAGTTTAAGGGAAAACCGTTTGATTACGGCGAATACCTTGATACTGTAGCCAAGTTTCAACCGCAAAAAGCAAATGCGGAAATGTTCTACTATTTGTTCTCTGAATCAGGATTTGCAAAAAATCTTGTTGCGGAATCGAAGAAGAATGACTGCGTAAAACTAGTGGATATCGAGGAAATTGTTTGCCCTCAAAAATGAGTTGATAAGGTTGTTTTAGAAGTGGAAAATCGAAGTTCGTGCGTTTTTGTGTGAGTTTTTACACTTTTTAACACTTGAGCTCTTTTTTATGTATAATTTCTTTCTATGGAACGCCTGATAATCAATAAACTTCTTGAATAGAAAAACTCCGAATTTCGCAAGTGGTTTTTCCAAAGAGCGGGTTGTTCGTGATTTGGGACTTGTTGCTGGACAACCGCTTGGTCCTGATACTCTCTTGATTCTTGATGAAATTCAGGAAATTCCCGAGGCGTTAACGTCTCTCAAATATATTTGCGAAACCGCTAGGGAGTTACCTGTTGCTGCTGGTTCTTTGCTTGGTTTGTCGGTGCATTCTGGGACGGGATTCCCGGTTGGTAAAGTAGATGTTTTGAAAATGTATCCTATGACTTTTTCTGAGTTTGTATGGGCTCAGAAAGGTGAGGATGCGTTTAAAACTTTGACTGAAAGTAAAATGGAAGAATTGGCTTCGCTTCATAGCTTGTTCAAGGATCTCTTTTTTTAATTGTTTGTTGTTGATTGTGGGCTCTTGGGAGCCATGACTTCTACACCTCCAGAAGGAATTCTTGTTGGAGAGAATATCTTTGAAGAGTATAAGGGGGCCTTTACTGAACAGTTTGTGTTGCAGCAGATGCTTTCGACTGCCAAAACAAAACCTTTTTACTTTAGTGCTGATGATTCAAGGCAGGAATTGGATTTTCTGTTGCAATGTGACAATCGAATGATTCCCGTGGAAGTCAAGGCCGAAGAAAATCTGAGGGCGAAATCGCTCCGGCAATTTGTTCTTGATCACGAAGGAACGCATGGCGTTCGATTGTCCATGTCGCCTTATCGCGAACAAGATTGGATGACGAATTATCCGCTGTATGCTGCGGAGAGGGTGGGGAAATAAGGATAATAATGTTGCTCTTGTAAATATTCTGGTTGAAAATTAATGAATGTTCTTGTTTTGGCTAGGATGGAGTCTTTCCGCAGTTTGGACAAATGGACAGAAACTTATCCTTGTCTAAAGTCATTGAAACTATATCTTTGTATTTAAATAACGAATCCCATTGGTAAAAGTCTTCTTTTTTTACGAGAGACATGGCTTCAAGCGATTCCTTGGTAGCTCCGCAAGATAAATACAAGTATTTGTGTTTGCAATGGGGGCATAGGGTTTGAATGGGATTAATGCCGTCATTGTCGTTAAAGATTCCAGGCATTTCTTCATTTATTTGAACCACCTGCCGCAATAGAACATTCTGTAGTCGCCTGTAAGAATTGATATCGTATACAGTCAAGGGCAATATTAAGACCTTGTCATTGACGTCGCGTGCATAGTCAATAACTTGTTGTTCTGCTTCATTACAAAAAGGTAAAGCGATAATTACATAATTGGCGTCGTGTTGTTTTGCAATTTCGGTTCCCTGATCTAAGGCGTTTTTTTTGAATTCTTGTGCATCTTGAGTTTTTATCTCAACAACGATGGGCTTGATGATTATATGACTTTTTGGCGAATTTCCGTAATTCCTATTCATTTCGGTTAGCGCATTTTCGAGTTCGTTACGATAATGCTTTGCTTCCGATAACATTATTTTTGCATTCTTGTCTTTACGTGGGTCTCCTTTAATATTTCGTTCAAATAAACTGCAAAAATCCTTGATTTCACCCGCTGTCACATCGTTTTCCCATAATAGGGTTTTTCCGTCGAAAGAGAATTTTTTGTACCCTCTTCCTGACTCAATAGGGCATTTTAGGCCGTTTCGTATTTCCATTTTTCGTTTAGAAGAATCGCGTAAAATGCAATGTATCAAGTTTTCTTTTTCTGAAATAGAATATTCTAGATGTGCATCTTGCTTACAGAACGTAAATCTGTTTTGTGTTTCGAAGCCCATATTGTGTGCGGCGTATCCAGCAAGGGTTTTGCAAAACTGCATAAACCATAATTCGACATTCTTTTGAGCCTGTTCGAGTTTTTCAACTTCAGTTTGGTGCGATTTGATTTTCAAGGTCTTTTGCATATATTTCCAAAGATGAAATATATGCTTGTAATTTTTATCCATTAGTAAGATGTTAGTTTCATTTATTGCGCCATAGACATGTTTCGTTTTTTTTAGTTTGCGGTACAAAAAGGATTCCCGTAGCAGGGAATAGAACCTCAGATGCCTTCGGGCCTCATTGAGAAAGTTTTTTAATTTTTTGTATTTTTCAGAACGGACATATTCGCTTTCATTTGATTTCTTTAAAAGTTCATTGACGGCAATTTGGAATCTATAATCAAATCCAAATCCTGTTGTTTGTACATTACTACTGATAATGCCTTCCAATTGTCCAACGGCATCATTTAATTTTTTTTCAGTTTTTCGTAGATATGTAGTTACTATATCTATCAAGGTTTTTGTAACACGATTTTCATATATAAAGAAATCATCGTCTTCTGTACGGGAAAATAATCGAGCGGGTTTTAGACCTGTCGCTGTGCGGGTTAGCCAGTCTTCGCTATGCGATGCAAGATAGGGGATAGATTCGTACCCGACTCTCTTTACAGTATCAATAGGGCGAATTTCATTTACGGATTTTAAATGAGATTTTGGCTTTTTGCAAATGTTTGCAAAATATTTTTTTGCAAGATCTATTTCATTAAATACGTCAATCCAGTCATCGTCTTCCAAAGAATTGTCAATTGCGTATAAGGGAATATCCCCATTGCAGACAGCTGCTATAGGGTCTTGGTTATAGTGTTGAAAGGCTATGCCAAAATCTCGGTAGGCTTCAATCATTTGACTTCTTTTATCCTGTAATTTCTTTTATCTTCTTCGTAACCAGTTTATAGGTATCCCTATAATTTGTTACATTTTTACTCAATTCAATAAAGTCATCGGGATTATTATCGCAGGATTCTATTTTTCGCCAAATTTTAGTTGAAATTTGGTAATCAAGAGCATCTTCGAGCTTACCGCCAGCATCTATAAACACAGCTGCAAAATCTTTTGCCTGATTGTAAATGCGGTTTCCAAAAGCTATGCTGAAATGTTCCTTCAGGAAGTCTTCTAGTTCTTTTAGACGATCTTCCACTTCTTTTGCAGTTTTTTTATCCAAACGAGATTTGGCATTTTCAAAGAGATTCAGTAAATTTTCTACAGAAATAAAGCCCTTTTCTGTAGGTGGGTATTGTTCTTCTGGTTCTCCACGGTCATTTAGTACGATTACCTGAGCACGGTCATAAACTTTATCGCTAATTTCGAAGGTGGATTCATCTTTATTTGCAGTTCCAACAAACCACACATTTTCAGGCACGCGAATTTTCCTGCCGTCTATCAAATCCTGCGCGCCAACAAGACATTGCATTTTTTCAAGAACGGCGCAAAGCTTTTGTTTAGCATCATCGCTAACGCTGATAGTTAAATCACCAGTTCTGCTTTTCTGAATATTTTGCCATATTCCATAGGCGTCTGCATCTTGTTTTCTTAAATCATCTTCAGCCTCTTTTGAGAGATGCATTGGCAGAGTACGCATATCCGAAGCTACGAGATCAACAACCCAATCTTCGGGGTTGGGTTGTTGAAGAATAGCCAAGAAATCTGAGAAATAATATTCAATACGCGCCAAGTTCATTTCGTCAAGTACCATAAATGTTGGTATATTTGCGCATATTTTCTTCCCGCTGCGATACAGTTCAATAGTAAAACTTTTGGCGTTAAATTTTTTGTTAAAATCGTTATAGTAACCCAAAAGTTCATTACGATCTCGCCAAGATGATTCTACAGGAATTAGCTTATTAAAACTGGAAATGGATTCTGCAACAGCACGCGGCAAACTTGATTTACCCGTCCCCGACATGCCTTGGAGAATGATGAGGCGGCTTACTGCCATTCCTGATATAAACGCCCTAACATCATCATCCTTGTAAAAAAGGCGCTCTTTTTTACCGCCAATACAACCTGCATAGTTCTTGATATGAGATACCAGTGATTTTAAATCTTGTAATTCTTTTTTTCTGAAAATTTTGTTGATTTTCTCTTGATACTCTGGTTTATTTGATTCTTCATCAACTTTTCGAAGGTCTGGGCAAACATCCCCTGTGCGATTTTCTAGTGCGGTTTTATGGCTTTCTAATTCCTGAATCAAGTGCTGGTTCAAGGCATTGGTTGCTTCAACCTCACGGCGTATAGTTTCCAACTCTCTGCTTGTTCTTACCGATGCGGCAGCTTTCTCCTTGTAAGTATCGATATCCTGTAATAGGTTCGTTTTTTCAATTTCAAGAGCTTCGCTTCTATTAGCTTTCTGCTCAAGGGCTTCAATGGCTTGAATATTTGGATAACGATTATAGACTTCTTGAAGCTCCCTGTACCTAGACAACATTTCATTTATTTCAGGAGCGATCTCTTTAAGAGAAATTTCTTTACCCGAAGTGTCCTTGAGAGAAATTTGTAATGAATCAATAAACGCCTGGTTTTGTGCGAACATTCTTTTAAGAGCGTCATATTGATCCTTTAATGCGTTGTAGCTTGTAACGTTTGCTTTAATTTGATCTTCCAATATTTGCAACTTTTCCGGCTGGCACTCTTGATATTTTTTTCGTAGAGTTCCTACATAATTTTTTTCTTCATCGAAGGCCTCGGAATCAATTTTCCATTCCTCCTTTTTGCGATTAAATTCTCGGCGCTCTTTTTCTAGCTCAGTTCTTTCATTGCCCAATTTATTGAATTCATCTTTTAGTCGGTCACATTCGGCTTTCCAAGCGTTCATAGCCTCAAGTCTTGCATCGGCAACAATCTTTAAACGTTCTTTATTTGCTCCGTCTTTAATTTGTTCTGCTTCTTTTACGGCTGTATTCCTAGTTATTTCAGCATCTGCTTTTGCATTATTTTTTATTTCTTCGGCTTCTGATTGTGCGCTGTCAATGGTTTTGACAGCCTCGTCATATTCCGATTGAATGTCGCTTTTATCACTTGAAAGGCGAGCCTTTTCTGCTTCAAGATTCGTTTTTTCACCCTTTAGGCGTTCAATCTCATTTTCGACGTTTTTTTTGGCGGCCTCGGCCGCATCTCTTGCTGATTCTGCCGCTTTTTTTTCATTTTCTATATCATTCTTTTCCTTTTGCGCCTTTGCTATTTCTTCTTCAATTTGCTTTTGCAATGCGTCTATTAATGATTTCTTTCTAGATTCGAAATCCGTTTCGTTAGTAGCCGTAGCAATATTGCTAACTGCCTCCTCCATTTTTTCTGGTGTGCTTACATCCAGTTGTTTGGGCATGTTTTGAACTTGAGTAAACTTGTTCTTTTTTTTGTTTTTTCCCATCTTAGTTCCTCCCTAATGCAGCGATGATGCCGTCAGCAAAGGTAAATATGTTATCCTTATATGTTAAATAATCACTGTAATTCAGTTTCTTTTTTTCATCGTTGTGTGATGCGAGATTTCTAATGCGATTTAGTTCGCTACCATATTCAAACATTTTCGATGCATTGTCCGCCTCCAAAAAGGATTTGATATTTGCTGTAGAGTTATAAAAATTCACAATCAGTAAATTTGCCATCTTTTCTAGAGCACTAAATCCATAAGTTTTTGGTAAATGCTTAAGAGCGTTATTGATAAAATTTTCATTCCATGATATGTTTCTTTCCGACAAAAGAGTTTTGCTCAATAGAGACGTAAGAAATTTTGTCCGTCCCTGTTTCTCTAAGTCTTTTTCGGCTTTTTCCTTTATTTGGTTTAATTTGCGCCAATCGTATGTTGTGAAAAAAAGGTTCAACAACTTTTCTACAACTTCATCGCCTAAATCCCGTATGATATGTTTCTGTTCTTGTGGGCTTGGATTTCTTTGCATTGCTCCATAACAATATGAAAGTGTATCGTATACTGAGAGAAATTTTTCCTTACAGCTGTGAAGGTTGGGCATGTGGGCAAGAGCGAAGTTGTCGAAATTTAATTGGCTCTTGTTAAAATCTTTGCAAAGTTTAACAATTTCATTATTCAAATAACTTCCGAGGCAGGTTTCTTCTAAATATACGGAAGGCTGAGCTTTTAGCCACTGGAGTTGTCGATGATAATACCTTTCGTCCATCCCTCTTAAATTAAATGGAGAGGATACTCTATATCCTTCAGGAATAGATGGATCAATAGTTATTTGCATAGTCAAATAGACTTTTTTGGGAGGAGTGCTTAACTTCCTTACCAATTGATTTCTCTTTATGTTTTCCTCTTCATTCTTAAAGTGTCCTTCAGAAGTGTAATCTATATCATTTTCTATTTCATCAAAACTATCTAAATCATCAAATTGATCTTCTAGGGAATCCAGTGTGGCAATTTCACTTTTTGCTTCCTCGAAAGAGATTTCATCGTTGTCACGACTTTTTAGAATATTACTGCATTTAATAAATCTTGATAAGGCCGTTTTCAAGTCAGAATTCTTGACTTTGACATTTTGAAATGTATTATCTTCGCTTTTTTCAATTAGGATTTTTGTGGGGAATGAATCATTGCCCCATTTTTTATATAGTGGTGCATGCTCAAGGTTCCCATTATAAAAGAAAGGTAATACGTCCTTTTTTATGGCATTGATGAAAAAATAACCAAATAATGCTTGGTCAGAAGGCCTGTCTTTGACTATTCCCTTTAGGTAGTTGGCGCCTCTTTCTGTAATAATCCATGGATTACCAGCCGTTTTTTGTATAAACTGTTCTATTTCCAAGTTAGCATAAATTTCTTCTATAAATGTTTCTGAAATATTTAAGGCGTTTGCGATTGTATTCCTAGAAAAATTGATGGAGATAAATTTCAATACGGTTTCTTCATAAACATCGAGTTCATTTTCTAGAGGAGGATGAACTTCACACTCAATGGCAAATGCTGGCATTGCAATAAGGAAAGAATTTTTCTCACTGCTATCACTACGGCAATTGGCGATATTTAAAATATCAATAGGCATAATAATATCCTCCATTTTGCTCGTGACAAATACGGTAAAGCTCGTTGATGCTTTCAATGGGCTTTAGGCATTCCGCATCGCCATATACTGCAAGTTGTTTCTTTGAGCGGCTGAAAGCAACGCATAGACGATTTGGTTTGTTTATGAAATCTAGGTTATGCTTGTGTGGGCCATTGTCCTTGAAGGAACGAACGCAAGAAAGTAAGACATAATCGTATTCCTTGCCTTGGAATGCATCAACGGTACCTACATCAATCTGCGCTTTTTGTTCGTTGTTTACTTTTTCATTTAAGTTTTCATTAATTAACGAGACCTGAGCGGAATAGAACGAAATAATGCCAATGGTCGCATCAGGAACTTTTTGCAGAATTTTAGTAACATCGTCACAAATCTTTTTTGCCTCAACATTGCGGCTCAGTGATTGACCTGTTTTTTCAGGTCCTTCGGCGTTTGAAATATTAATAAAAGCAAGTGCTCGTCCACCATTGATTTCTGGGTGGGACTTGTAGTTTTCGAGGTTCGCTGCCGAAGACATTTTCAGTTTTCCCTCATAGAACTGCTTGCTGACAAAATTACAGATGTCTGGATGCATACGGAATTGTTCTTCCAGCATTACTGTTCTCGGCCGACTTTCTTTGCCGAACATTTCATACAATCGTTCAAATAGACTCTGTTCCAGTGCCGAAAGGTTCTTGAATTTGGGGTCTTCTTTTATGCGATTTACAACGTCTGGTTCAAGCATGTGGGGCAATTGCTTGTGATCCCCAACTAAAACAATCTTTTTTCCCATTGATAAGGGAATGAATAAATCTAATGGATTTGCACGAGCCGCTTCGTCTACAACCACCAAATCAAAAGTTCTATCATTAATATCGTGTAAATCAAGGCTATTTTGGCATGTTGCTGCGGTTGTCATAGAATATTTTTTTACAACAGATTCATATTCCTGCTCTAACCGATTCATAAACTCGTCTAAAATCAATGCTTTGCGACTTTCGTTGTCAGGAAATAAGTTCATATATTGTTCATTGAAGCAATAAGACATAGAAAGAAGGCACTCGTCAATAACCTTTTGATCATTGATGTCAATTTGGATTGGCTCCTTGCAATAGAGTTTTTTTAGGCTGTTTACAAAATTTATGTAGCGTTGGAATTCTTTATCAGTGAATTCTCCATTGCAAATTGCATCCAATAGTTTAAAATCATCTGGTTGAATATTAAGTTCTTCCGAACGCAACTTAAGTGTCGCCTTGAGTCTTTTAGCGTTTATAGTTCCGTCATCGGCAAAGGAGCTTGAATCTAGCCGCTGCATTTCTAATCTTTTTACTAAGGGATCTTCACTAGGGATGTCTATAGACTTTTCTGAGAACCTTGTTTGAATATTTCTAATTATGATTTTTGCTTTATTTATTAACTGTTCGTCATACTTGATATTGATAAAAGACAAGTAACTATTTAAAAGTTCGGCTGCAAGTTTCAAAGAATCTTCTTGAGATTCTGCATTCTTGTATTTCAAGAAATTATCTTCCATAACTTGACGCTTTTCATTCATCACCTGTGCGTTGGTGTTTTTTGTGTCCGTTGAAATGAATGTTCTGACACCATCTAACCAGCTTTCTAAGGCTTTTTGATACTGAATTTTTACGTTGCCCTTTGCTCGTCGAGAGACTTTTCTATAGGCGGGCAAATCTCCTTGAAGGGGGGCGGATATAGCGTTGTCCACTGCTTCATTCTGGAAGCTCGTAATCAGTATCTTTGGGCTGTGTGTTATGTATTCGGGGTTTAGTTTTTGTTTTCGCCGCTCTTCATCCTCAAAAATTTCACGGAATCTTTCGCAAATACCCTTAATAACTGTTGTTTTGCCTGTTCCGGGAGGCCCTTGTATTACAGCGATATCTGGGGTGTTTATGGCCAATTCAATCGCTTTCACTTGGCAATCGTTAAGAATATCTGCTTTTTTAAAGTTTCTTTTTAATTTATTTGTGACGGCTTTATGGGTACTCCATTCTAAATGGCTACTTGCTCCATTTTCAACGATTGATACAATTGATTTTATAGGAGCTTGACCGCTCAAAATTCTTTGTTTTGTTTTTTCGCGACGCATAGCTATAATTTTGTCACCAATACTGTTGAGTTCTAGTTCCCCTTTGGCGGGAATATCATTCCAAAAATCTTCTGAATCCAAAAAGGTGGTAACAATATCACTTTGAATACGCTTTATTGTTCCTACAGAAATGTTCTTTTCTGCGGCTACACAAAGATCCCGTCCAACATAGCTATTGTCTAAGCGTTCGTTAATTTTGAACTCAAAGGTGATTCCGTCCATGCCATTATTGATGTTGCATGAGTCGTAACGAACGCTGCCAAATTCTTCGCTTTCTTGTTCCAATGCTTTTTTACTTAATTCGCTATATGCGTTCCAACGATTAATATATGAAGCACCGTTTGAAATTTGGTCTAAGTTTTCAAGGAAATCGTTATTACTGACTTCAGTACGTTTAACAAATCTTATTTCTGGAGCGGTGTTAAAATCTAGCAGAAGTTCATTATTTCTGAACGGTTGCTCTTTATAGGCTACGCATGCTTTACCAAGGGTCTTTGCTTTTAAAAGAGAGTGACCCGATACAAAAGCTAGGTCAGCAGATTGTCTTTTGCCAATTTTATTGTTTAATACAAAAACAACTGGGTTGCCATAGCCCTTCCATATATAACGTTTCTCAAATTCAGGAATTCTATCGGCAATCGATTCGTCAACCTCAATATCAATGGGTGTATGGAACTCATTCATGGTATTAAAGCAATAAGATTGTACTTCAAGATTATTTCCATCAACTCTTTCAATGAAAAAAAGAAAAATGGTCGCCCTAGCCTTTATAGAATGAATGCAATCAAGTAAATATTGAGCGGTGTTGGGATCCGTTTTACCAAGGGTGAGATTAATAGAAGAATTTACGTTTGGTCCATATGGTGTAATGGCAAACTTTAAAATATTGTCAGTAAAATCGATTGCAAGGAAATCGCCTCTTTTAAAATTCTCTACTGAATTCAGTGAAAGTTTGAACTTTTTAGATTTTGCCGAACCTAAATTATAAATTTCCATATTAAACCTCCATAAACATAGCCATTCTTATGAAACCGAAACGTTTATGCCCCACTTCTGCAAATGTTACGGGGGATTTTTCACTCATTTCAAAAAAAAGTGTATCGCCATTTTTTAAGTTATGATATTTCGTCTTTTCCACAGAATAAAATTCCGTTTTCCCATAATTCTTTATTTTTATTGGCATCTCTAGCCCGTCATTTACAAGTGTACATACTCCGTCCTTGCTGTAAATTGTCAAACACTTTTCGGCAACACTTTCTCCCATAGAATATGATTTTTCACCTATTACATAAAATCGGGGAATACGGTTCTTGAAATTTTCTTTGATGACAAAACTGCTAATTGAAGTTTTGTTTGCTGTGCGGTTTTGCTTTTTCTTGTTTTCAAAATCGCAATATATTTTCTGGTAATCGTCCCCTTCGAAAAAGAAGTCGTAAAATTGAATTCTAGCTTTGGGTTTAGATTCCCCGTCACACCATGGACATGGATTCCAAATTTTTTGTGTTTTTCGAGAGTAATGCCAAGCACCACAATGCGGGCATTTTATGACATTGTTGCTTGCTTCAATTAGGGCAAATTCAAATTCCTTTGCTGAAGGACGTTTGATGCGGTTGAACTTTCCTTCCTTAAAACAGCGGTTGAATAAATTTTTTAGTCGTGTAGTAAAGACGACATCTTCGGGGAGTAAATGTGTTGAATTTTCGGGAGTGATGTACTCGCATTCTCCTGCAAGAGCTTTAGCCTCATCTTCTGGAGAACCATTGGCGATATCGTCGCTAATATAGGGATGACCCACTCGCAAAAGTTCGTAAAGGATAACTGCTAAGGAATAGTTATCCGAAAATATATCAGGCGTGTTTATTCCTTTTATCACTTCTGGCGCAATGTAGCGGGGTGTGCCTAAAACAGAGGGCTTTCCCCTGCCTGCTACATAGATGTTGTCAATGTCAATCATTTGTACCGAGGCCCCATTCTTTGTACTTACAAGAATGTTTTTCCCGGATATGTCACAGTATGAAAGATTCTTGCTTTCGAGGTCTCCAAAGGCCGAGGCAATCATCCTTCCCAAATAGAGTCGGCACAAAAAACCTTTTCCCTTGTTATACCATTCATGGAATGGCAAATTTGGATCAGGAAGCAAATAAATATCCAGAGGTTCATGATCTACGACGCGCTTCATTACAAAACCCACATGAGGTGCATTAATTAGGTCTTCGACATGGACAAAATTTGCTGGTAACTTCACATTTTTTACAAATTGCAGTTGTTCTATAATTTGTTTTACAGCAGTATTTGTGTGATAAAGTTTTATAACGAACTTTCCAGATTCTTCTTCGTACACTACTCCCTGAGCCCCTAAACCAATTCTTTGGGAAAGTTTGTACATTTCGCCGCTTTCTCCAATGACAACGGAACCTTGCAAATTGTCTATATTATTTTCCATACTTGACGACTCCTACGCTTTTGTCATCGAACGATATTTTGGAAATTGCGTTTACAAATGATTCTAGTTCTGTGCGAATGGTGTCGGTTGTTACGTTTGTTTCTAACTCTCTGACGAATTCGATTTCCTTGTTTGCTTCAATTCCGTTGGAAAAGCCATCTGTGCAGCAAACGATGACAAAAGAATCGTTCTCGTTTAAAGGAATTTCCTTGCAACAGAATGAATTTGAATCAAAGGAACTGTTTAAACAAAATGTGTCATTTAGAAATGTCGCTTCAAAATTTTCTGAGGCAATCTGCTTGGATTCCGACGAAAAAATGCTGAAACCATCTCCCACAGAGAAAAGGATGATGTGGTTTCCATATTTAAAGGCTGCCTGTACGGTTGCTCCGCAGTCGTCTAGGCATTCTTCTGTCAAAAGGGTCTGCCATTCCGCCCAAATAGCCTGGGCTATTTTTGGGGAGTCAAAAGAAAGGATTCCCGCCTTTAGGGCATGGAATGTGTTGATGCAAGAATCAACGACCGCTTTTGAACCTTTCTCCGCGTATTTGCAAGATCCCACACCGTCAGAGACCGCTAGGACGAAGTCTCCGTTCATTTCTGCAAATGCTGTAGAATCTTGATTTGGCAAATTGAGAGACTGGTGTATCGTTCCGATATCTGAGATGGTAACGAATGTCAAATCGCCTTTTTTTGACTCCTTGACGATCATATAGTGATATCCTCTTCGTCCATCAAGGTGATTGGAGCTATTACGGATGTGTTGTTTGGAGTTGCGCTTGCGGCTCTGGCGATAGTGGACATGGTCACCCAACGGAAAAAGCTTGCGATGCCCTTGGCTCCATTGGACTTGATTACGGGAATTTGATCGTTTTTTACAAACGCCTTCAGCATGGCCATGTCGGCATCGTTTCCAATACCCATGGCAAGACGCTGGCATTTGGAAGAGCGCTGTCCAGAATGAAGTTTGGCTAAAGGAGCCCAACCATAATAATCATGGCCACCGGGAAAATCTGTGGGCATTCCATCGCTAATAAGTACAATGGTTGGTGCATATGCTCGGGATGATACTACCGCACGGTCTTCGATCATTGTGGAAACTTGATCAAAGGCCCCTCCCATAGGGGTGTTTCCGTCAGCTACTAATTCGGTCAACGAAACATTAGCTAGATCGGTGAGAGGCTGAACCACGTTAATGGTATCGTTTCCGAAGGAAATTACGCAAAGTTGAAATTTCCCTCTAATGTCAGTCACATTATTCAATGCAGAAACCATATCTCTTAGAGCGAGATTTAGTTCCTGAATTTTCGGACCGGACATGCTTCCTGATGCATCTGCCAATATGAAAATTGGCAAGGGACGTGCTTCCTGTGCTACGAAACTGTTTAAACCCATAAGATACCTTTCTTTGTTTGATATATACATTTTTCTGAGACTTCGTGATCAGGTGATAGCGAAATTCATGCCAAAATGTGGAAAATCTGTTAAATGCTGTATTTTGATGCTATTAAAAGGAATGTCTTGTAAAAAAAATAAATTGTTATGCGAAAAAAATTTCAAAAATGTGAATAATTTTTCGTATATTGTTTTTTATGAAACAAAAAATTACACTACTCTCTTGGATGGCGGTCAATAACGATCCTCAGGCTTTGGAATCGTTGTTGAATCACTTAGACCAAAAATATATCGTTAAAAAAATCATATATCTTTATCAAAAAGAATATGTTGACAATTTGAAAAATGTACGGCAATTGAGCTCTGTTATTACTCCGCATGAACTTGATGTCAAAAATCCGACTGCTCACAAAGAAATTTATGAGAAGATAAAGAAAGAAATTCTCCCATTGGTAAAGGATGAATCGCATTTATTTGTAAATGTTTCGTCGGGTACGCCAGCGATGCATGCCGTTTGGCTTATTTTGTATGCGGGGGGATGTTTTCCTGATGGAACGCAGTTGGTCTCGTCTCAAATTAATCGCAATACGAGAGTGACGACTTGTGATAACGTTGATTTCCCGATTGATACGTATTTGAGTGAATTGCGAAAATATGAAAGGGAGAATCCAAATGAGCCTGTTTATGAGTCGGAGGCGAAATCGCAAGCGAGACGTGACGCACTTGAACAGATAAAAGTCTATGCTGGTGTTCAAGGGGTTCCGATGCTTTTGCTTGGTGAGCGTGGTATTGGTAAAAGTAGTGTTGTTGAGGCGTTTGTATCAACGATAAAGAAAAAAGATGTTGTGACTGTTGCTTGCGGTTCTTTGGATTCGACTTTGGCTGAATCTACTATGTTTGGGCACAAGAAAGGTGCATTTACTGGGGCCATAGAAAATCATAAAGGTCTTTTAGATGATGCGAGGGGCAAGATTCTTTTTTTAGATGAAATTCAGGATTTGCCGAAATCTGTGCAACGTAAGCTGGTCAGAACTTTGCAGGACAAACACCATCGTTATCGTCCGTTGGGTGCTAGTAAAGAAGAAACTGCTGATATTGAACTTGTGTGCGCTTCAAATTTATCTGAAAAAGAGCTGAAAGAGAGATTAGATCCCGATTTTTATGACCGGATTTCTTTTTATAAGGTTGAACTTCCTCCATTGAGAGAATGTCGTGAAGATTTGCTTGATGACTGGCGGGAAGTGTGGAAATCATCGCGTTTAGATAGTTCGCCTGAAAATGCTCCAGAAGACGAATGCTTGATGCAATTTTTTAAGAAGTCGAGTTTGCCGGGTAATTTCCGCAACTTGCAGTCTGTCGCTTATCAGATTATTGCGTGGAACGGCAAAAAGTCTATGGAAGAGATTCTGAAAGATATTTCTTTTGAAAATGTTGCGAACAAGGAATTTGATATTGCCGACTATCCTGAATTGCAGAATAAAAAATGGTCGGAGGCGACAAAGCTGTTTCAACGGTCTTTGTCGAAATACTTTTGCGAAAAATGCGGGACGCAGGCTGAGGCGGCAAAGAAACTTGGCTGTACGACAAAGACTTTGCAGAATGCTATGAAATAAAGTGCTTGTTTATGAGTTTACCAAATCATGATTTACTAAATCATGATTTGGTAAATGAGTGGAATTATAAGTTCGGTTATTGTTTAATCCTTGACAATTTATCAAAATGAATTCGACTTTAGCCTTATAACATGCGAACTTTCCAACTTATTTTATAGTAGGCAAGGTTAGAATAGGAGGCTTTATGAGGTTTTCAATTAAGGGATTTTCTCTTTTTGCGGGGTCTATCGCATTTTTGAGCACTCTCGCTAGTGCAGCGACGATAAACGTAAATATTGACAAAGAATACCAGCGCATCAGCGGCTTTGGTGCCGCATCGGCATGGGCTGGTTCCATCACCGACAAGAACGCCGCATTCCTTTGGGACTCCACGAGTGGCGCTGGGCTTACGTTGCACCGCATCCGCATCGCCCCAGACGGTACCACCTCCGAAACAAGTATTGCCAAAAAAGCGAGTGAATATGGCGTCAAAGTTTGGGCCGCTCCGTGGACGTCCAAGTACACCGTAAATTACGATGGCGACAAAAAGCATTTGGATTTCAACCACGCTCAAGACTGGGCCAACACCATCTTAAAGTTTACGCAAGACATGCGAAGGGCTGGTGTTAACTTATACGCGATTTCGTCGCAAAACGAACCCGACGGCTCCGGCGACAATCACTACGAACCTAATGAATTGGCACGTTGGGTAGGTGACTACCTCGGCCCCACCCTCGATACCACGGGCATCAAAATCATTGGCACCGAAGCCATCAACTGGTATGGATTTCCCAATTACAAAAAAGCCTTCTTCAACAATCCTGCCGCCTTGAAATACACGGACATTTTTGGAACGCACGAATATGGCGGAGATCCGGCCGCTTATCCCGAAATACACGAAGCTGGCAAGGAATTCTGGGAGACCGAAGTCTATGATCTTGGAAGCAACAGGGAAGACGTTGGCATGGGAAGCGCGCTCCGCGTTGCGAACATGATTCACGATGCCCTTACGATTTCGAACATGAACGCTTGGCATTTCTGGTGGATTTATTCTTGCAGCGAACCCAGCTGTGGCAACGGAGCCCTTTGGCCGCAAGGACAAGGTAACCCCGACAACTTAGAGCCCACCAAACGACTCTGGGTCATGGGGAACTATAGCCGCTTTGCACGCCCCGGCGCAAGGAGAATCGATGCCTCCAAGAATCCTGAAGCGAATGTAAAGGTCACCGCCTACCGCGACACCCTCAAGACGAAAATCGCAGTCGTCATTCTCAATTCCAAGAACGAGAATTTCAATGCTGACTTTGACTTCGGAAATACAAAAATTGCGAGCTTCAAGCCCTACGTTACCGACGACAACAGCAACCTCAAGGAAGGAAGCGAAGTCAAGGTCGATGATACAAAGTGCAAATACAGCGTACCTGCCCGCAGTGCAACGACTGTCGAATTCGTTCTGTGGCAGGAGCCAAAGGTGGAGCCGCCCAAAGATTCTACAGAGGCAATTACATTCAGGATGCGTTCTGTATCAAAAAGTTATCAAAGTACATATAAAGTATTTAGTCCGCTCGGAGCGTTTATCGGCGAATTCCAAGCCGAACATATCGACGAACTCCGCAACGCCATGACTAGTGCAGGCTTAAGCCGCGGTATGTACATGGTCAAATGCGGCAATGCAAAAACGCAGTATATGGTTTTGAAATAGTTCAGCAGAGCCTGAGTGCAAAAAATACGCTGTTTCGTTCAAAGTTTTACACTTCAGGCTCATACAATCGTGTGGAGCAACGGCGTGGATTTCGCTCCCGAGAACATCAAAGAATTGATTTTGTAGTCAACTATAAAGTATATTTCCGATACTCCTGTTTACATTTGAGTCCATTGGGTTGTGTGTTTGATATTCCCAAGGGTCTGCAATAAGTCTATATTCATTGTACAGAGGTTATGCAATGAATAATTCGGTTCTCAAGTTTGCAATTCTCGGTTGCGGGCATATCGCAACCAAGATGGCGGCAGCGGTCAAGGCGCTCGAAAGTCGCGGTATGGGTGTAGAGGCGTATGCGGTGGCATCGCGTACTTTAGAAAAGGCACAGAAGTTTGCTGCCGATTATGGATTCAAGCGCGCGTATGGCAGTTATGCTGAACTTGCGCAAGATTCGCAAGTGGATCTAATTTACATTGCGACTCCCCATTCCGAACATTTTAACGACATTATGCTTTGCCTTGAGCATGGCAAGAACTTGCTTGTCGAAAAGGCGTTTACGGCGAATGCGCTGCAGGCTTCGCAGGCGATTGCTCTTGCCGAAGAAAAGGGAACATTCCTTTGTGAGGCCATGTGGACTCGATTTTTGCCTGCGGTGCAAATGGTGCGCGACTGGATTTTGTCGGGTAAGATTGGTCGCGTTCATGGCGTGGAGGCGGAATTCTCGATGCCGCTTTCGCATATCGAACGCCTGCGCAATCCCGCACTTGCGGGTGGTGCGCTTTTGGATTTGGGCATTTACAGCCTGACATTTGCGGACTTGTTCTTGACGGACCCCGAAATCGGTGGCGCAGGCAATCATATTACGCAAACGAAGAGCTCCTGCGTCAAGTTCCACACGGGCGTTGATGCTACCGACTGGATTGACTTAACTTATGCGAACGGCCAGGTGGCGCACCTCAAGACGTCTATGGTGGCACCGCTCAAGAACGATGGCACGATTTTTGGCACGGAAGGTTTTATTCGCGTGCAGAATCTGAACGACATGGTCGAAATCCAGCTGTACGATGTTGCAGGCGCGCTTGTGAAATCGCTGATGCCGCCGCGTATTGAAAACTGCTACGAGTACGAGGTGCTTGGCTGCAAGGCGGCACTAGAGAAGGGCCTTAAGGAATGCCCCGAGATGATGCACGCAAAGACCATGCAAATCATGACGCAGATGGACAAGCTCCGCGATAGCTGGGGAGTGTCTTACCCGTTCGAACAGAGTCCGGGCGAAGTTTGGGATCGTTCGGGCAACAAGTCGTTCTTGCAGATTTACGATATTGAAACATGCAAGGTGACGTTGCTCAAGGAATTCGACAAGGTGATCGAGGCGCCGAACTGGAGCGCCGACGGAAAGTTCCTGACTTACAACAGCGAAGGCAGAATTTACAAGTACGAACTTGAGAGTGGCAAGATTACCGAAGTGCCTAGTTATTTTGTAGATAACTGCAATAACGACCACGTGCTTGCTACAGACGGTTCGGGCCTGTATGTAAGCCACCACACTAAAGAAGATGGCCTTTCGCGCATTTACAAGATTTACTTTGACGGCCGCATGCCGGAATTGGTGACACCGCTTGCACCAAGTTACTTGCACGGTATTACGAGCGATGGCAAGACGCTTGCCTACTGCGCCGAGCGAAATGGCGAATACGACATTTATATGATTCCTGCCGTGGGTGGTAACGAAACTCGGCTTACAAGTGCGCTCGGGCTAAACGATGGCCCGGAATACGATTGCGATGGCGAATACATCTGGTTCAATTCGGTGCGCACGGGCCGCATGCAGGCTTGGCGCATGAAGGCCGACGGTTCCGAGCAGACGCAAATGACCGACGACCCGCATTGGAATACCTGGTTCCCGCATATTTCGCCGGACCGCAAGAAGGTGGTGATGGTTGCCTACCAGGAAGGCGACGTGCGCCCGGGCGATCATGTGCCGAATAAAGATGTCGAAATCCGCCTGATGACTGGTAGCGATGAGGGCGGCTGGAGTAATCCGCGTACGATTTTAAGACTGTTTGGCGGTCAGGGCTCGATTAACGTGAATTCTTGGGCGCCCGATAGCCAAAGGTTCGCTTTTGTGAGCTACTGCTTGGAATGACGACTTACTGTCAAAAATTTGACACTTTCTTTTGCTATATTAAATGAACCCCCGAACGGGGTGCCTGGCTGCGGTTGCCGCTAGGCTTGTGTCACTGAGGGCCGTGCGGGCTGTGCTATCCAAACGAGGGTGTACGGTTCGGTGGACCCAAAATCCGGAAACGGAATCTACAAGTAGGAATCTCAAATGGATTTTTCTGCGATTATTGCCGAAGAGCTGAATCTTGAAGTGTGGCGCGTTAGTAAGGCGCTCGAACTTATGGACCAGGGGGGCACGATCCCCTTTATCGCCCGTTACCGCAAGGACCAGACGGGTACATTGAACGAAATTGAACTCCGCGACATTAGCCACCGTCGCGACTACCTCCAGGAACTTGTGGACCGCAAGGAAACGATCCTCAAGAGCATCGAGGAACAGGGCAAGCTCACGCCGGAACTCAAGGCTCAGATCGAAGCTTGCAAGGACAAGACTCTTCTCGAAGATATTTACGCTCCGTTCAAGCCGAAGAAGCGTACTCGCGCAACGATTGCAAAGGAACTTGGTCTGGAACCGCTCGCTCGCTTGATGTGGGCTCAAGAAAATACCGGAAATACGGCAGAAGAAATCGCCCGCATTTATTTGTCCGAAGAAAAGGGCTTGGCCGATCCGCGTGCTGCACTCAAGGGTGCTGCTGACATCCTCGCCGAAGAAGTTGCAGACAACGCAGAATTCCGCCAGTACCTCCGCAACAAGGTCGAAAAGACTGGCGTCATGGTTTCCAAGGTCAAGAAGGATTTCGAAAAGCAAGAAACGAAGTTCAAGGACTACTACGACTTTAGCGAACCGGTCGGCAAGATTCCGAGCCACCGTATGCTCGCTCTTCGCCGTGGCGAAAAGGAAAAGGTGCTCCGCCTCTCCATCGAAGTCCCGAACGAAGAAATGATCGGTTATTTGCAGAACCAGGTCATCAAGGGTGACTCTGTCTGGAAGCCGTATCTCGAAGATATGTGCAAGGACGCTTGGGAACGTTTGCTCCAGCCGAGCATGGAAAGCGAAGTGCGCCTCCTCCTCAAGGATGCCGCTGAAGAAGAAGCTTTCAAGGTGTTCAGTAAGAACCTCCAGGACGTTTTGCTCGCCGCTCCGGCAGGCCACAAGGCTGTGCTCGCCCTCGACCCGGGTTTCCGCACGGGCTGCAAGGTCGCTGTGCTCGACAAGAACGGCAAGTTCATGGACCACGGCATTATCAAGCCGCATGAACCGTGGAACGACAAGGCCGGTGCCGCAGTTTATCTGATGAGCCTCATCGACAAGTATCAGATTGACTTGATTGCTATCGGTAACGGTACGGCAAGCCGCGAAACGGATGCTTTCTGTGGCGAAATGGCCCTCAAGTTCAAGGGCAAGGTTCCACCGCGCGTTATCGTCTCCGAAGCTGGTGCATCTGTCTATAGCGCAAGCATGATTGCTATTGCCGAATTCCCGAAGGAAGACGTTACTACACGTGGTGCTATTTCCATTGGCCGCCGCTTGCAGGACCCGCTTGCCGAACTTGTGAAGGTCGATCCGCAGTCCATTGGCGTGGGCCAGTACCAGCACGACGTGAACCAGCGCGAACTCAAGAAGCGCTTGGATGAAGTGGTGGAAAGTTGCGTGAACATGGTCGGTGTCGATGTGAACAGCGCTTCTGCTCCGCTTCTCTCTCATGTGGCTGGCCTCAGCAACACGCTCTCTGAAGCGATTGTGAAGTACCGCGAAGAAAATGGTGCATACGCAAGCCGCGAAGACTTGAAGAAGGTGAAGGGCTTCGGTCCGAAGGCTTTCGAACAAGCTGCTGGCTTTATGCGCATTCCGGGTGCCGAAAACCCGCTGGACGATTCCGCCGTGCATCCTGAAAACTACGCCCTCGTCGAAAAAATGGCTGAAAAGGTCGGCGTTCCGGTCAAGGAAATGGTCGGCAATGCAGACGCTGTGAAGGGCATCAAGCTTGATGAATTCTTGAGCGACGAAGTGGGCCGTGCTACTTTGGAAGATATCGTGAAGGAACTCCAGAAGCCGAGCCGCGACCCGCGTAAGGAATTCCGTTATGCGAAATTCGATGACCGTATCAAGACCATCAACGACCTCGTGACGGGTAGCTGGATGGAAGGCGTTGTGACCAACGTTGCTAACTTCGGTGCGTTTGTCGATATCGGCGTGCATCAGGACGGCCTCGTTCACATTTCTGAAATCAGTGACAAGTACGTGACGGACGCCAAGGACGTGCTTACGGTCGGTGACGTGGTGAAGGTCCGCGTTGTTGCCGTTGACGCAAACCAGAAGCGTATCAGCCTTTCCATGAAGCAGGAATCTACCGACGGTGTTGCCGGTGCTGGCGCAAATGGTCCTCGCGGTCAGCGCGTGGGCGGTCCGCGTGGCGTGGGTCATCGCGATGGTGGTGCTCGTCCGCAGGGCGGCATCCAGGGCCATGCAACGATTGCCGATCTTAAGAACAAGATTGCAGGGAAGGAACGCCCGGGCATGCAGCCGCAGAAGAAGCCGAATCCGGCCCAGCCTGCCAAGATGAATGCCCTCCTCAAGTCGATGGCTAAAAAATTCAAATAGCCGAGCGTCGCAGGGAAATGCTCGCATTTCCCTATGACCGAGGCCTAGAATTCGCACTCCGCAGGGGTGCCAAATTCAAATAGCCGAGACATCATCCGTCATTCTGGAGCGTAGCGACGGAATCCTGTGATGTTCTTATTACATTGTCACCCTGGCACATCATCAGTGCCGGGGTCTTTTTTCATGTACCCCTCACATCTGTCACCCCGGACTCCGCGACGCACTGAGCTTCGTCGAAGTGTTCCGGGGCCTGTGTTTTGCGACAAACAACTGATGCCGGAACGAAGTCCGGCATGACATTGCATTTTCGCGTCATCCTGACCCGTAGGGGATATATGAAACTTGGCACTTCAGTGCCTTAGTTGAATTAGGTTCGTAGGAGCAGGATCCAGTTAAATCTTGTAATGCGTGAGCTGAAAGTGACTGGATTCTTCGCAATGCGAAAAATGACGTATCCCACTTTTTCCTCTTAAATTTTTTTTACAAAAAAGTCTTGGACAAATCGGTCGAAAAAGCGTGTTAAAGATAATAGAGACACCTTGAAAACTTTAACAAAGGACTTGCATGACCAGAGAAGAATTTGCTCGCTTTCTCGAAAAACTCAGGAAAGCGGACGAAAAAGGCGAAGACACCGACGCTATTGTGAAATCGCATGAAAAACACAACGTTTATTTCTACAACGACGCCTGCATCAAGAAAATTTTGGCGAGTGAGAAGAACATCGCCCTCACGGCGGACCTCATTAACGCGGCACTGAACCTTGTCGGTGCAGAGCGCATCGAACATCCGAAGCTCGTGAATCCCTTTATCCCCGGTAACCTCGGATACCGCAATTCTGAGCCGGACTTGCTTTTGACCAACGATCGCGACGATGCTCCCCGCGACCGCATTTCAATCGAAATCCAGCACGATGGCGACACCATCTACAAGCACCGCGTCGTGCTTTACGTGTCTCGCCACATCAGCAACATGGTGAAAAAGAACGCCCCGCCTGTCCTCGAAAACTTGAACCTCATCAGTTTCCAGTTCACTGACGCGTTCCCATGGGGAGCTTCGCGGAATTACCGCCACACTGTGCAGCTCTACAATCAGGAAAAGCTGCTTTATTTCGAACCGCTTGCAATCACCGTTATCGAAGTGAACAAGTTCCTCGGCCACGCCGATGTGTTTGCCGCTGACCGCAGCCGTCTTGCCCTATGGCTCCGCGCCATCGACACGCTCAACCGTGAGGCGGATTTCAGTGAATATGTTTCTGACCCAATCTTTAAGGTATTGCAAGAAGAGGTAAAATTGTGTAATTTTAGTTCGAGGTATCTTATGACGGACGAGATGAAATCAATTGACACCGCAATGTATAAATTCATGGAACGGGAAAAAGTTGCGAGGAATTTCTTGAAATTCGGTCTTGATCCAAAGGTTGTTGCACAAAACACCGAACTTCCACTTTATTGGGTCATCGACTTGAAAAAAAAGATGGAACTGGCAGAAGTGTAGTTCCTGACATCCCACGCTTACACATTCCCCCTCGCTTTGTCACCCCGGACTCCGCGACGCACTGAGCTTCGTCGAAGTGTTCCGGGGCCAGCTTTATTCTTTAGCAACCGATCCCGGCACAAGGCCGGGATGACATTCCCCCTTGCGGATACGGCTCTAATCGCTTACACATTCCCCCTCGCTTTGTCATCCCCGACTTGCGATGCACTGAGCCTGTCGAAGTGTTCGGGGATCTCCTTACACGGTACTTCTCACAGATACGTTTCCTCTCGCATTCCACTGCCTACTTCCTACTTCTAACTTCCTACTGCGGCTCT
>JAEEGK010008404.1_pt1 | contig 24376 bp, 14 predicted proteins | sample 8958771 | NCBI WGS metagenome assembly JAEEGK01 (sample SAMN16246547, study PRJNA631951) | gut metagenome | biome: gut microbiome; feature: rumen; material: SC-attached | host: Bos | place: Iran: Karaj | collected 2018-10
AATCATGGTTCCTTATTTTTTCAACATAGATTTTATATATATTTTCTAATTCATTTTCATATTTATTTAATTCAATGTGATGATAAGGAGTTGCATGTTGAATTGATTCTAATCTCTTTTCTTCTCTTTCTAATTCTTCTTTTTTAATTTGTAATTCTTGTCCTATTTCATTTTGTACTTGTTTTAATTCATTAACATGTGTATCTAATTGTTCTAAAGCTTTTTCTTGTCCTGATAAAATTGACATTATTTTCTTCTCTATTTCTGTATCTTTTGAATTATCATAATTTGAAGAAATACCATCTAAATATTTTATTGCTTGATCTCTTGCTTGTTTCAATCCTTTTTCTTTATCTAATAAATCCAACAACTAAATTTAAATTAATTAATTATTTAATAATTACATTTAAACCAAGATCAACTATTTCTTGTGATAATTCTTTAATAGTGTTCAAATCATTTTTCTTACTTGTAATATCTAATTCTTGTCCAACTTCATAATCATTTTGAAAAGAAACTGATTTTTTGGCGTTGTATAATATTTGAACTACTTTAAGTAATTCTTGAACTGCATGTCCATCAGCTGCATATAATTTTTTTGAATTTAATTTTAATTTTAAATTATTATAAAAGAATGAACATGCTGCTCTTATAAATTCTACTCTTGCTTTTTCATCTTCTATATTATCTGAAATATCAACTTTTTTATCAAATCTTGTTGCTAACCAATATATCACTTCTGCTACTAATTTAAAGTTTGCTACACGAAAATTCTCCATTGATATTGTTCTTGGATATCCTAAACTTCGCATCATTTCACAAAAATTCTGTAATTCTCGAAATGACATTTTTATCTATAATTTTTATTTTTTTAATTTTATTTATATGAAAAATTGAATTACTATATTCGTTTTTTTGATTTTTAATATTTTAATTATTTTTCTTATAATAATTTTTAAAATTATATTTTATTTATTTTTTTTATTTATAAGTTTTAATATACTTATTAATTTTTTTATATCAGAAAATGGGATGTGGTCATGGAAGAACTGTTGAAAAAAAAGAAAAAACTTACAAAATACAATTTCCTAAATGTTCTTTCTCAATAAATTGTAATTGTGAAATTTCAAGTATGGCATTCATAGATAAAAGTAAGATTCTTTTAGGAACCGAAAATGAGATAAAAATTTTAAATCTTTCATCATGTAATCCAACAACATTATTTAATGAGCATAAAGGAAGTATTAATTATATTTTAAAATTAAAGAATGGATTATATGCATCTGCTGGACAAGATAAAACAATTAAAATTTGGGATTTAAATGAAAAAAAAAGTAAAATGACATTGGAAGGACATACTTCAATGATTTGGACATTAACAGAAAGTTTAGATGAAAAATTAATATCAGGAGCAGATGATAAAAAGATTATTGTATGGGATTTAAAAAATAAAACAATGGATTTTGTTTTATATGAATGTAAATCTGAAATAGCATCTTTATTAACATTAAAAGATGGAAAAATTGTAAGTGGTTCGGGTGATAAGAAATTAAGAGTATGGAATTTAAATAAAAAAGAAATGGAAAAAGAAATTGATTGTGGATTTTGTGCTTGGTGTTTGAAATTACTAAATAATAATAGATTTGCTGCTGGAATGGGTAATGGAGATATATTAATATTTAATAGTAATAATTTTAATCATGAAATAACATTAAAGGGACATAAAAGATCAATTAATTGTTTGTTAGAAATGAGTAGCAATACCTTAATTTCAGGAAGTGATGAAAATGATATGATTCAATGGAATTTAAATGATCCAGAAGCAAAATATATTTTAAAAGGACATGAAGGAGGAATCAGTTCTATCATCAAAATTGATGAAGGAAGATTTGCTTCTTCATCAAAAGATAAATTTGTGAAAATTTGGGAATAAATTATTATACTTTTTTATATTATATATATATATATTTGTTTTTATGAATTATTATATTTTTAAGGTAAATTTTATATGAATTAGAATTTAAAATTTAAACAATTAAATAATATTGAAAAGTTGCATGAAAAATTAATTGGAATTATTTTAATTTATAAAGAAATATCATATTAATTTAAATATTTATTTAAAAATAAAAAAGTAAAAAAAAAAACTTTAAATTATTAAAACAATATTAGAAAAAAATGGATTCAATAAAAAACCGTATAATGAAAGAATACGAAGATCTTCAGAAACATAAAGAAGAAAACACAGTAACAGTATGGATGGTGGACAATAATATTCGTCATTGGAAAGGAAAAATAAAAGGACCTATAGATACATGTTATCAAGGAGGAATATTTGTTATTGATATATTAATTCCAGATGAATACCCATTCAAACCACCAAAAATGAAATTTGACACAAAAATTTGGCATCCTAATATAAGTTCAGTGACAGGAGCAATTTGTTTAGATATTTTAAAAAATGAATGGACCCCTGCTTTAACTATTCGAACTGCATTAATTTCTCTTCAAGCACTTATGTGTGCTCCTGTTCCTGATGACCCACAAGATGCTGTTGTTGCTTCACAATATTTAAGTGATATTAAATTATTTAATGCTACTGCCAAACAATGGGTTGAAGAATATGCTAATCCTGAAAAAACTTTACAAAAGAAAATTAAAGAATTGGTTGAAATGGGATTTACTGAAGATAAAGCAAAAGAAGCTTTGGAAAAAAATGAAATGGATGTTGAAAAAGCATTAAACTCTTTATTAGGACAATAATTGTTTTGTTTATGTAATTTATAATATCAAAGAATTTTTATTTGAAATTAAATATAAAAAACATAATAAGATTCTATTTTTAAATCTTTTAATTTATAACTTTTAAATATAAATATTTCAATTTTTAAATAAAAAGTTAATAAATATATTAAATATTAGACTGTTGAGCCAATCTTCTTCTAATTTCAAGGTGCATAATTTCTGCCATATCAGCACCCATTTCTTCATCTTCAACTAAATCTTTTTCTTCACTGTCTATTCCAGATTTATATTTTTTATAAGCAATAAGCCAAGAAATAAGTAAAAAAAGGAGTGCAAAAATAACCCACCAAAAAACAACTCTCATTCCCCAAATAAAACCAACTCTTCTATCCTTAAAACTGTCCATTACAAAACCTGTCAACATTGGAGAGAAAAAATACCCAAATAAATTGAAAATTAATTGACTTAAACTTGATGAAGTAGCTTGACAGTCTTTTCTTACAGAACTAATCATGATTCCAGTCCCAACTGGAATAATAGCAGCACCAAAAAATAAGAAAGTCCAAAGTAAAACATTTAAATATATTAAATCAAATAAAAACCCCATTGGAAAAGCAAAAACAAAAGAAACAAATCCAAAAGCAACACATAATTTAATTGCTTTTACTGTATTTTTTCCTTTATATCCTCCATATTTATCAGCAAATACTCCTCCTACAATAACACCAGATAATGGAGCTGTGACACTAGTAAATGAAAATACAATAACAACTATTACTGGTTGAATTTCAAGTATTCCTATCATATATTCTGTCATCCAGAATTGAATTCCTGTTACTATAAAATATATTGAACATAAACCTAATGTTACTGTTAAATATAATGGATTTGTTAAAACTAGTTTTGATTGATAAAAATATAAACTTAAATTATTTAATTCAGGAGCATCAATGTGACTTTTACGTGAAACTATACTTTTTGCCCTTCCCATTTCAGAAACTTCTTTATTATCATTTACTGTTTCATTTACTACTTCAGCATCTATATTTACATTTATATATTCATCTTTTTCTAAATAGAAAAAAATAGCAAAAAAAATTTCAACAATACCTTGAATTTGAATAGCAAATCTCCAAGATAAAAAACCTTTTAAAAAATTAATAATTATTCCAGCAACTAAATAACCTAAAACAACACCTAAAGCAGTACAAGAATGTAAAATACCCATCCATTTCGCAGAATGTTCAAGAGGTGAATAATTATTAACCCAAACAGGACCATAAATAACTATAAAAGCTTCAGTGACTCCCATCATAAATCTCATTGGAAACATTACATATTTATTACTGGATAATGAAAAAGTAAAACATGAAGCAGAATTTAAGATCAAAACAAAAGCACAAACTTTTGAAGGGCTAAATTTAGTAAAAATTAAAGAAGTGAAAATGGAAGCTGCTGATAAACCTAAATATACTAATGAACCTAATAATGCTTGTTCTTTATAATCCAATGGTATTTCTTTTATTATTTCTAATAAACTTGCGGGTATTACCCCAGTATCATAATTTAAAAATAAATTTGATAAAAGGAATATTATAAATATCATATTTCTTTTATTGGGTGGAATATCCAATTGATCTTCTGGATTTGCAATATCAAAAACACTTTTCATACTTTTTTGAGTTTTTATATTTTTTTGTTTTTTACGTATTTCATTTTTATTATTATTAGATGAAATCATTGGAATATCAGCAAAAGTTCCAAATTGTTCTGTATCTTTATTTGTCTTTTCAATCATTTATTTAAACTAAAAAATTGAATTTGAATTATTTATTATTTATTGTGAATGAAAAAATAATATAAATAAAAATGCAACAGCCTGAAGAAAACATGCAATATCAAAATTATGAAAATAATTTAAACGGAGAAGGAGAAGTTCAAATAGAAGAAGAAAAAGTACCAAAAAAAACATTTTTCAACACTCATAAAGACTTTGGAGATCCATATTTCAAATCAACAAAAGTAGGTTCATGTAGTCATGTACTTGTAAAAAATGGTCGTTGTTTAGCAATTCCTTTTGGAGTAACTAATAGAAGAGGAAGGCATTTAAATCATTTTAAAACAGTACCAGAAAAATTATCATCAAATAAAACAATTTATATGACAGATTTTATTCCAGTATCAAATTTACATTGTGGAATGGGTAAGAAACCTTTAGTTCCATATCATCCAGATTCTCAAAGAAGTAAATTACCACTTAATGGTATTGTTAGTGGAGCTTCTGCAAATAGATCTTATTTAGAACTTGGAAATTCAAGTATGGTTAATAGAAAACAATGGAATACTACTTATAGAGATTCTTATTTGTATCCAAGAATTGTTCCTATTTCAAATAGTGGAATTTGTGCTGATATGGCAGTTGCTTCTCATATGAGATTAAATAGTTAAATATTATAATATTCTAAAAACATCAATTAAATTTCTTTTCATTTTTTCATCAATAAATTCAAAATAAAAATTATTTATAATTAAATACAAAATATTCTTTTTGTTTTTGTTTCAGAAGAAAATTTTTTATATAAAATATAAGAAATTAAAGTAATATTTAATGGATTTAATTATTAATAATATAAGGAAAAAGTTAATAATTATTATATTCATAATTATGAAACTCATTTGTCTTTTTATATAATTTTTTAGTGTCAGTGTTGATTTCATCCTCTTTATCATCTTCTTCCATTTCTTCTTTTTCTTCTGCTTTTTCATAATAATACTCCTTTACAAAATTTCTCATAGGTCTTTGAATATCTTTTTTTATTTCTTTCCAAGTAACTTTTCCATTAAGTATTGTATATTTTGGATTATAATCTAAAACCATTTCTATAGCTTTCAATCTATTTCTTTCATATTCATAATCTCCTTCAACTCTTCTTTGACCTTTTTTTATAACTTGAATATTTCCACATCTTTTATTATATACATCTTTCCAATTAATGTCAGAAAAATATTTATGTTCTTTGATTTGCTTTAAAGTCAATCTTTTTTCCGGGTTTTTTTTTAAAATTTTTTTTAATAAATCTCTTGTTTCATTATTTAATTCCTTTACATTAAAATTAATTCTATTATGTATAATATTATCATATAATATCTCTAATTTATTAGCTTTATAAGCAGTTCTTCCTACAAGGATTTCATAAATAAGTAATCCTACTTGGTATATATCAGCTTTAAAATTTACTCCTTTTCTTTCTAACATTTCAGGAGATAAATATAATGGAGATCCACAAAATGAAAGAGCTCTATCATTTTCACCTACATTCATTTTTGATAAATTGAAATCACAAATTTTTATGTGACCTTCAGAATTTAATAGAATATTTTCTGCTTTTAAATCCCTATATATAACTTTTTTATTGTGCATATATTCTATAGAAAGAATCAATTCAGCTATTAATAATTTAGGATTTATTATCATTTGAGCATTTGAAATGTCTCCATTTGAACATATATCAACAACCATAAATAAATAATTTGCAGATTGAAATGCATAATGAAGTCCTAAAATAAAAGGACAACCATTTAATAATTTTAATATTTTATATTCTTGCATCATATAATAAAAATATTTTTTTTCAATAATTGTATTTTTATTTATTACTTTTAAAGCATAATCTTTTTTATCTAACTTACTTTTTACTTTATAAACTGTACCAAAAGCTCCTGCTCCTAATTTAGATATTATATGAAAATCATCTAATGTTATTTTTTTCTTTTTTTTCTTTCTATCTCCTTTTAAAATTTCTTGAACTACACCTACTTGGTCATCTATAAAAATTAATTTATTTCTATTAATTGGAGGTAAATCTTCATTTTTTTTAAAATGTCTATAAACTTTTGAAATATAGTTAAACCAATTTTCTCTTGAAATCATATGTCTTGTTCTATATAATTGAGTTTTCTCTTTTCCATCATTAGGTTTATATTTTATTTCCATATAATAGAAAGTGTCTTTTTGAGTTTTTGGTAATGTTTTAATTTTAATAATATCTTTAAAGTTAAAAACTTCTAAAGGTTTATTTGGATAATTTTTAGGACTTTGATATCTTTTAAATAATCCTTTAGCAACATCTATTTCAGCATATCTATAATTGAACAAACCAAAAATATTTCCTTTCTTTTGAATATCTCCAATAATTCTAAAAGGATAATCTTCATTTTGTGAAATATCATTATTATGTTCTTCTTCTTCTTCAATATTTAAATTATTGTCTAAAAAATCTTCATTATTATATTGAGTTAATCTTGGTTTAAATATCTCCTTTTTTAATGTCTCAATATTATGTTTAACTTTAATTATATTAAATTTTGGATTTAACATATCTAAAATAATAGAACTTATATGATAAAATAATTTTTTTCTTTCATCAATTTGAATATCATTATAAAAAGCTTTTAAAATTATAATTTTTCTCTTTTTTTTATTCTTTAAAATTGATAAACAATCAGGAATTATTTCTTTTGATTTAATTCTTAAATGTGAAAAACTAAAATATAAATCTTTAATATATCTAACTATAATTCTTTTATTCAAAAACCAAGAAAGTTGGTTAATCTGAATGAAATAATACTATTAAAAAAGGATTAATATATATATACCAAAGAATAACTTAAAATATTTTCTGAAAAAATAAAGTTGGCAGAATAATCATTTTTAGAATGAATAGTATTCGTCATTTAATATTTAAGATTATTATTATATATATTTTTTAATATATTTAACTTTTTAATTAAAAAGAAATATAATATATTATTATTGTTTAAGAAGAATTTTAAATTACTAAAAGTTTATTTAGAATTTAACATCATCTGTTCCAACTTGCATTTCTAAATCTGAAATTCTTCTTTGTAAAGCAATTAATTGATTTTGAAGTGCTGTTTTTTCTGCTTTTAAAGAAGTTATTTGTTGTTGTAATCTACTATTTTCTGAAGTTTGATGAGAAAAATGTCTTTTCATTTCATCTTCAACTTTATTTAATTCCTGTAATAAAGTATTTTTAACTTCATGAGTTTTCATTTTTAAAATTTCTTGTAATGTATCTTTTTCATTTTTTAATGAAACAACATCTTTTTTATGATTATTCATTTCATCTGCAACTAATTGAATTTGCTCTTCTAAACTTGCTAATTTTCCTTTTAAAGTTGCAGCATTTGCTGAATTTGTTGCTCCAAAATTATTACCAGTTTGTGTTAATTGTCCTAAATTACTTGAACCAAATTCTCCTGGATTTGTTTGATTTGTTCTTCTCATTTGACTTTGACTTGCATTCATTTTTTAATTTTTATAAGTTATATTTTATTTTCATAAATTTATTTATTATTTAATATTTAACACATACCAACATAGATTAGTATTTTATTGTATAATACTTTAATTTTTATAATTAAAAATTTACATTCATTTAAAATATTTTATTTAATCAATATGGTTGAATGAATTTTAATTTTTAGAATAAAATAATTTATAAAATGAATTAAAAATTCTACATTAAAAAAATTTATTTTTTATATCTAAAAAATTTTATACTTTAGTTTTAAATAATTCTGTATTAATATCACCATTTTCCATATATCTGACAATTTTAGTTATTTTTTTCTTTTCTCCTTTTTCAATAATAAATCTTTCATTTTTTTCAATTCTTATTACACCTTCTGGTAAATCATCATCTTCATTAAATCCAGAATTAACATTTATATTTGGATTATTTTTTACTCTATTACTTTGTGCCATTTTATTTTGAATACTGTTCTCTATTTTTTTATTATCAAAATACTCTTTTCCATATGCTTTTTCACTAGTAATAAAGTTTTCTTTTTCAAAATTATTTTCATTTACATTTTCTCTATTATTATTCCCTTTACCTCCCAAAGTAGACACATCTATTTTTTTTCTATAATTACTTTGAAAATTACCTTCATTTGTACTATTCTTATCTTTTCTAACATTTTTATTACTTCTAACAATATAATTTTCTCCTCCATAATTATTATCATCATAATAATAATCATCATTTTCTTTTGCCCTATCAGTAATTAAATCTTTTTCTGGATCTATACTTTCTTTATGACGATAATTTATATGAGTTCCAGGTGCTAAATTATATTTTGCTGTATCTGTGTTTAAATCTTTTCTATATCCGGCATCTTTTTCTAAAGGATCTCCACCATCAATTTCTCTTTGAGTAGCCTTTTGATGTGTTCTTTTTTCTCCTTTTCCAGGTATAAATTCTTTTGCATACATTATTACAGTAATACTTTTAAATTTATCATGAGAACATATTCCTACTCCTATTTGATTAAAATTTGAATCAAACATCATATTTCTATTTCTTCTTCTTTCATCACCATCATCAACTATTAAATTCATTACAATCATTTCTGGATATAAAGAACCAAAATCTGTTGATTCCCCGAATTTGCCCTCATAAGTTCCAAAAGAATTTATAATAGAATCTCTATCAATAGAACTCATTTGAGCAAAATCAGAATAATTACTCATTTCATTTGCCATTGCCTGAGCTGCGTTATTTAAATTTTCATCAGTAAATAATGACCCTAATTTTGGTAATTGTTCTAAAAATGTTGCAGCTTCTTTATAAGCAGAAGGACCTTCTGTCGTTATTAAACCATTTTTCATATTTTCTAAACGAAGAACATTACCTTTAAATTGAGTTGCATAATTTCTTAATTTCCTAGCATAAGATTTAGGATTCTTTCTTATATGATTTATTTCAGAAATTATTTGCTCAATTGTTTTCGGACCAAATTTAGGTATATCAACCATTCAATGCTTTATAAATAATAAAAGTTATGTATTAAAAATAAAATTAATGATTAATAAATAATAATATAGATTAATAAATAAAAAAAGAAGAAAGATAAATCAAAAATATGAGAGAAATTTATGAAATATAGAATGGAGATTTTCTTAAAGAAAATTTAATTTAAATGATAGATTAGTTATTTAAATAAACAAAATAATATAAAAGAAAGGATTTATATCAATTAAACTTTGAAAACCATAAAATATTCAATGAAAAAAAGATTTTTGAAAAAAAAGCAAAAAAAAAAAGAAAATGAATTGAAAATTTAGAAAAATATATTAATGGAAGTTTGATTATAATGAAATCCCAAATTATTTTTTTAGAAAAATCAATAAATGAAAATCAATTAAAGGAAATAGTATTTATATCAGATTTAAAGAATACTGAAAATCATAAAAAGAATATATGAAATACATTTAAAAAAACTTCCCAAATAGAATTGATCAAAACTAAAAAACCAAATTAAAAATATGAACAATATGATTAATTCCAACAAAAAATTAAATAAACATAATAGAAAAATTAATATATTAATATTATGATAATTAATAATAAAATAATAGTTGATAAATATGAGTCAGTAAATAAATTAAAAAAATCTAAATTTTTTAAGCCAAAAAAGTATTTGTATTGACAAAGAATTAATTATACCTTTTGAAACAAGATATCTTTTCTATGAAAAAGGAATCAGAAAAGAAATGTTATATAAAAATAATGTTTTAATCAAATAACAAAAATACCTCCAAATTTATGATAATTATAATATTTCAAATGAGTAAGAGATAAAGCCTTTAAAAAATAATGATATTTCATAGCATATAAAAAAAATATATTGTATATATAAAAGTCAACAAGTCATCAATTTTATAATATCAATAAAAATATAAATATGAAAAAGAATTAATTAAACAAAGAGTTATTATGAATTATGTTCAAGTATAGATATTTTAATTTAATATAAATACTTAAAATTATCATCAAAGAGAAATAAAGTTTTAAACTTCTTTAATTAACTATCAAAAAAAAAAAATAAATAAAAAAAATAAATATACAATTAAAAAATATCTTTTTTCATTTTAATGAGAAAAGAGTCAACTTCAAGTCAAAATTCTCCAACCTTTAATTGTTTAATATGTAAAGAAGATAGAAAATTTGTTTCAATTGGATTATGCAATCATAGAAGAATATGTTTATATTGTACAATGCGAGCAAGATTATTTTATGATGAAAATAAATGTCCAATATGTAATACAAATTTAGATGAAATTTATATTTTAGATTTCTCAAATAAAATAACATATGAAGAATTAATTACAGAAAAAGATTTATATTATAAAGATGATGAATTCGATAAATGTAAAATATATTATACTGAAATGGATGCAAAAGAAGAAGCTTTAAAATTAAGGGGATTTAATTGTCCAATTAAAAATTGTAGAAGTGAAACTTTTGAAAATTTAGAGAATTTAAATGAACATTTAAATAAAGTTCATCGAAGATATTATTGTAATGTTTGTTTAAATGAAAATAAGAAATTTTTAAGTGAAATGGAAATTTATAATGAACAAAATTTACAAGAGCATATAGAATTTGGGGAATATAAAGATGGAATTTTAATTAGTCCTCCTCATACTTCATGTCCTTTTGAAAATAATATGAAGTTTTATAATGATGAACAATTATTTAAACATATGAATAATAATCATTTCATTTGCCAATATTGTAGAAATGAAAAAAATATAATTTTTTATTTTCTTTTAGATAATTTATTACAACATTATCAAAAAAATCATTATTGTTGTCCTTTCGAAGAATGTATCCAAGATGTTTATGTAGTATTTGGAAAAGAAGAAGAATTAATTTCCCATTTAATTACTAAACATCATGTTCAAAATGCCACTAACAGATTAAAAGAAATTATAATTGAACATAAAGGTAATTTTAAAACTTTTACTCCTCTTTCCAATGGAAAAGATGAATTTAATTTTACCAAATATATTGAAGAATTAAAAAAAAAAAGTGAACAATATAAGAAAGATGTTGTTAATAATAGAAATAGATATGTTACTTTAGGGGAGTCCCATTTTAATGATGAAGGAATTGAAGTAATTTATGAATATAATAATAATAAAAGAGGAAATGGAGGAAAAAAAGGAAAAAATAAAAGAGATTATTATAATAAATTTAATCAAAATAATTATAATAATAATTATAATTATAACAATTATAACAATTATAATAATCAAAACAATTATAATAATTATAATAATCAAAACAATTATAATAATTATAATAATCAAAATAATTATTACAACAAAAACAAAAATAATAATCAAAATAATTATCGGAATAATTATAATCATAAAAAAAATAATTATAATAATAACAATAATACTAATAAATATTATAATGATAATAATGATTTCAAAAATAAAAGAAATAATAATAATTATTATAATGAAAATAATAAAAGAAATAATAACGAGAATAAACAACATGAAAAAGAAAGTGAATACAATGAAATAGAAAATCAAGTAAAAAATATTTATATAACAAAAGAAACATTAAATTATTCTGAGATTATATCATTTTATTTAAATTCAATTAAAAGCTATATTAAAACAAAAATTATTAATGAAAAAATATCTGATCAAGAAGTAATGCTAGCTAAAGAAACAATATTTCAACTAATAATAATAATAGATAGAATGGATTCACCTCAAAAATTAATAGAATTAACATCTCTTCATAATTTTGGAATTGATTTAGGAATAAATAAACAATTAAAAGAATTATTATCATCAGGAATAAAAAATAATAAAAAATTTTACGAAATTTTAGATAAATTAGAAACATTAAAAAAAATCCTTTTAGTATATAAATATTTATTAATATCATATAAAAAAATTGAAGGATTATTTTATAAATTAGATTTAGAACAAATAGATCCTGATTTATATGAAGAATTTTTAGAAAGACCAAAAAAACAAAATGAAAATATGTCAAAAATTGAAAAAGAAAAAAGAGAAAGACAAATAAAATTAAAGCAAGAAATGGAAAATCAAAATTATCTTTATTCAAATAATCAAGATAATAAAAATAAAAACCAAAAAAAAGAAGACAAAAAAATTAATTTTAATCCTCAGCAAAAATCAAAAAATAAATTAGCAATGTTATTAGAAGGAAATGAAGAAGAAGACAATAAAGATGAAAAAAATAATAAAAAAAAGAATATTGGAGGTTTTAATTTATCCAATTTTAATTTAGATATAGATTTCCCAGAATTAAAGTAGATAAATTATATAATTAATATTCTAATTTATATATTTTTGAATTTTTTAAATAAAAAATATTTATGGAAAAAATTAATTTGGTTGAAACTGAATTGAAAGAAAATGAAGAAAAAAAAGAAAAGAATGAATTTTGGGATTCAGAAGATGAAAATTATATAAAAAGAAGTGGATTATCAACTACTCCTGAATTAATATCATTAAATAAAAACCAAAAAAAAAATTATAAAAAAGGAATTGATAAAACCTTTTGGGTTCCTGATTCTGAAGTTAAACAATGTTATAATTGTGGAATTGATTTTTCTTTTATTGAAAGAAAACATCATTGTAGAGTTTGTGGAAATATATTTTGTAAAAAATGTACTTTATCATTTTATGAAAGAACGTATTTCGACGTAGAAGGAGAGTTAAAATGTTGTTTTTATTGTAAAGATATGTGTAAAAAATTAAATTCTATTTTTAAAGAAAATTTAATTGAATATAAAGATGAAAAAGGGAATAAAAATTTTGAAACTAAATTATATGATTATATAAATAGGAAAAATGATGATAAAATATTTAAAAAAATTTTAAACGAAAAAGATATCCAATTAAATAAATCATATCATAAGATTGTAAATGAAACAATAGAAAAAGTTTTGAAAACATCAGAAAAGTATCCAAATTTATCTCAAAATTGGACAGAAATTTTAACTAAATTATTGATTCAAATTTTTAACAATATTTGTCCTTCTCATCAAGATTTAAATGATTCAATAGATATAACAAAATATATAAAAATAAAAACAATAGAATATCAAGATCAAAGTTTATGTGAAGCAATTGATGGTTTTGCAATGAGAAAAAATGTTTGTTCTAAGAAAATGAAAACTGAAATTGATAATCCTACTATATTACTTTTAGATGGTTATATTGGAAAAAGATTAAATGATAAAAATGATAATAAAGATGATTTTTATATTAACAAAAAAAGCATTTTAGGTGATGAATTAGCTAATTTATCTTCATCCAGTGAAAAAGCTTATTTAAATATAATAAAGAAAAAAATTGAAAAATTAGACCCTCAAATTATTTTATTAAGAGAAAGTATTATTCCTGAATTTCAAAATTTAACTTTTAAAGATAATTCTATTATTAGTATTGTTGTTGGTTGTAAGATAAAATCTCTTGAAGAAATTGCAAGATGTACAACATCTTTTGTTGTTCCTTCAATTGATTTAATTAATAAAGGAATTATTTTAGGCAAATGTGAGAAATTTGTTGTTAAAAAAATCAAAAAAAATAGTAATAATAATTTGTTATTATCATCAGGGGATTATAATTTAATGCAATTTAAAGGTTGTGGAAAAAAGTTATTTTATACTTTAATTTTAAGCGGAAATAATAAAGATGAATTAAAGGAAGTTAAAAAACTTTTAAAGAATACTTTATTAAAAACTATTAGAGATTTTTATTTACAAAAAAAAATGTTTAATAATTTTAATTTTTATTATCCATTTAAGAAAGAAAATAATAATAATTGCAATAATAATATAGACGTCAAAGATAATAATAAAAATGGAAATGATGAACATGACATAAATAATAATGAAAATGAAATCAGTGATATAAAAAGTAAACTTAAAGATAATAATGACTTTAATAATAACATCAATAATAAAAATAACAATGATTGTAAAACAGAAGAGAATTTAAATTTTAAAGAAGGTTTTAACAACCAACTTATAAATAATGAAAATAATACATTTGGATTAGTTCAAATAACAATGAATAAAGGGAAAAATTTAAATGTAGATCTTTCAACATCTTTTAAAAAATCTTTTAGAGTATCATATTATGAAGATTCAAGAAATGAAAGTTCATTATCTATTCAAGAAAGTCAAATTTTAGATTCTGTATATCATATTTGTGAATCTTTTTTTGTAAGTATGAATTTTTATTCCAAAAATATTGAAGAAGAAAAAACTTTAGGTCAATTAATCATAGATTTATGTAATCAAAAAAATACTACTAAATGTAAGAAATGTTCAAGATCTTTTGAAACACATATTTTTTCTCTTTATAAAGGTTCTCAAAGATTAAATATTTCTTTGATGGATAATTCCGATAAGTTATTACAAAAAATTATTGAAGAAATGAAAATTAAAGAAAATAATGTATCAAAAAATGAATATGTTAATATATATACTTTCGGTTATTGTGAAAAATGTTTTAATATTGTAACTCCTGTTAAAAAATTAAGTGTTGATGTTTTTAATTTTTCAGCAAGTAAATTTTATTATCATTTTTTTTATAATAATAATGTTGTTAATATTCCAATTTCTGAATATTCAAATTATAAAAAATGGGAAAAATTAGAAATTGTAGATTGTAATCACTTAGCTTTTAAAGATATTTCTAGAATTTTTTTAACAGAGTCCGGGACTGTAAAATTTTCTCTTGAAAAAGTTATAAAATATATTCCGATTGAAAATCAATTAAATAAAAATTTAGAATTTAAAAGAGAAAAAAATATCAATGAATTGAAAATTTTAATGAAAGAAACAAAAGAAAATTCAAATTTTTTTATTGAGGAAATTGAAAAAGATTTCGGGTATATTTTAGATTATATTAATGCTTTTACTTTAGAAAAACTAGAAAAAGAAATGATTTTATTGAAAAATATTGGAGGAACTTTTTTATCTTTTTTTATAGAAATCAAAGAAGTAAATGAATTGTTTTTTAAAGAAACATTTAATGATATATTAGAAGCTAATGTTTATATTAAACTTTTATATTGTAGAATTTTTCAATTAATTTATCTTCTTCATTGTATACTTAAAGTTTTAAAAAATTTAACTTTTATTGAATTCTTTGAAAAAGAAGAAAAAAAATTTGAATTGATTGAAAAAGAAAGAAGTGAAAAAGAAAGAATTGAGAAAGAAAATAAGGAAGAAAAAGAAGAAGAATTTAAAGAAAAAGACAAAGAAGAAATTAAAGAAGAAGAAAAAGTTGAAATAATGGAAGAAAAAAAAGAGAACGATCAGGAAGAAAAAAACAAAGAAGAAGATCAAAAAATAGAAAACAAAGAAGAAGTCGAAAGAAAAGATATTAAAGAAGAAGAATATATTTTTAAAGAAAATAAAAACGAAGAAAAAATATTAGAAAATAAAGAAAAATTCAAAGAAGAAGAGATTAAAAAAGAATATAAATGTGAGGATAATAAAATCGATAAAGAAGAAGAAGATAAAAAAGAAGTTCAAAGAGAACAAAAAAAAGAAAATGAATTTAAAGAAGAAAATAAGGTAAAAATAGAAGAAAAAAAAGAATCAAATGAAAAGAAAGAAGAAAACAAGGAAGATAAAAAAAATGAAATAAAAGAAGAAAAAAAAGAAGAGACAAAAGAAGAAAATTCAAAATCTAAAAATCCCAAAAATGATTATAAAAAAATATTTCTACTTGATTTTGAAAAAGAAAAAGAAAGATTTACATCATTCAGAGAGAATTTACTAATAATTAATAAAAGTGAAAGATATAAACAATTAATTTCTAAAATTAAATTTTTTGACTCAAAACATAAACAATATGCAGTTAACGTCATTGAAAATGATATATGTTCCTTAATATCAAGTGCGTTAACAAGTGATGAATATTTAAAATTTGTTAATTCATTTAATAAATTTAATATAGCTCAATTAGAAAGAATTGAAATTCCAATAAATGAAAAAAAAAATGATAAAAAAGAAAAAATTGAAATTAATGTTAATGAAGAAAAAGATGAAAATAAAAAAGAAGAAAATGATGATAAAGGAAATAAAAAAGATAAAAATAATAATAAAGATAATAAACCAAAAAACAAAAAAAAAAAAGATGCATCATTATTTAAATCTTCATTATTATTTAATTTGAATCAAATAGAATTTAAATTGAATAATTTAGATAGAGAAAACATACTCATTCAAATGAAGAATAATTTAATGAATGAAGGAAAAAATCCTTTTATATATTCTATGAAAAATGATATAAAACAAATAATATTTGATTCATTGGAACAATCGAATAAAATAGATAATATTTCTCATCCAGAATTATTTGATAAATTACATAATAATGATTTATTAAATAAATATAAACAAAAATTTGCTGATTTAAAATCAATAAGTAAATCAATTTTACCAATTAAAAAAAAATATGAAGCGAAAGAAAAATTAAAATTCGAAAAACTTAAATTTGAAGAAAGTTCAATTTCAGAAGAAGAATGTACAATAAAAATATTTTTCACAATCCAATTTCAAGCTTTTAGAGAATTATATTGTTCAACTTTTAAAGATTTTATTTTATCAATGAGAAAAATTAATTTGTGGAAAAATGTTTCAGGAGGAAAATCAAAGTCTGATTTTTTTAAAACTTTTGATGAAAGATTTGTAATTAAATGTATAAGTAAATTTGAATTTAAAATGTTTACAGAAATGTGTGTTCAATATTTTTTACATAATTATAAATATTTATTTCATAAAATGCCAAGTGCAATGGCAAAAATAGTAGGAGCATTTAAAATAATAAAGAAATCTTCAAATAAAAATATTGAAAAAATATATTGTGTTGTTATGGAGAATTTATCATATAATTTATTAAAATCAAATATTAATTTAAAGATATATGATTTAAAAGGTTCTAGATTAAATAGATATATGAAAAATAAAGACCAAGTTCTATTAGATACAAATTTTAGAGAAGATTTTAATGGTGAACCTTTGGTTTTAGATTCTGATATTTATAGTTTATTAAGAAGTGCTATTATTAATGATTCTTTACTTTTAAGTAAAATGAATGTTGTTGATTATTCCCTTTTAGTTATTATCTTAAATGAAGATGGAAAGGAAGATACAGATGTCAAAAAAATTAAATTTGGAATTCTTGATTATTTTAGGAAATATACTTGGGATAAACAATTAGAAACTAGATTTAAAAAATTAATCAATAATTTTAAGGATCCTACGATAATTAGTCCTGAAAATTATAAAAAAAGATTTGATGAAAAAATCAGTAGATATTTTATTGGAACATAATAAAATAAATTTATTTATTTTGATTAATTTTAAATCAATAAAAATTAATATTCATATTGATAAAAAATCAACCAAAAATGAAGTGTATAGGCGATGTAAAAAATAATCATTAAAAAAAATAAAAAAAAAAAATTAAACAAAAAAAAATAAAAAAAAATAAATTTTCCAAAAAATCTAATTTTAAAAACCATTAATAAAAATTTTAATTTAATTTTGTAAGAATTTCATATTGTCCATGATTTTCTGTAAGAACAAATCCAGATTGAATATTTTGTCCAGTGGTTTCACATTTAGCAACATAGAAAGTTTCTCCTTCAGCTTCAATGGCTTTAACATCAACAACAGAATGTAATTTATTACTACTTTTCATTAAATATTGACTAATAGCAGCATTAACTTGAGCAAATCTAGGAGAATTTAAAGAAATTCCATTTGATTCAAAGTGTTTGATTTGACCAACTAATTCTAATTCAGGAACAGAATTTTGATCGAATTTTAAAGGTTGATAAAATTTATATTCATGTATTTGAATATCATTTCTTGTGTTTGCATATGCTTGAGTTGCTATTATTACTTTATAATTCATTCCAGCTACTACTTGACTGTATATTGCAATTGGTTCTACTGTCATTAAATCTGCATTTGTCATTGCATCTGCATAAAATTGATTTGTTGCTGCTTGCATTACACGATTTATGTAAAAATCATTTATTTCTTTGAAGTTTTCTACTTTGTGATATCCACCTGGAATACAAGATACTAAAGCGATAAGGATTAAGAATAAAGATTTCATTTTTTTTTATTTTTTTTTTTAGGAAAGGTATTTATATTTGAACAAGATTTTTTTTTTTTTTATATTTTTTTTTAATTTATTGAAAAAATTATTTCTGTTTTCGGAGAATTATTTATTTATTTCAATTGAATTAATTTTTATTTATCTTTTTTTTTATAACATAATTGAAATTATTTTATAAAGAAATAAATAAAAATTATTTAATATAAATAAAATAATTTAAATTTATAATATCTGTTAATAATTTCTTCATTGACAATAATAAATACAACATAAATATCTTTTTTCCATCTTTGAATATACATAAAACATTAAATTATATTCTTTATTTACAATCATAAGCAATAATCATTTAATTGTTTCTAAAATTTTTCGGAACAAAATTGTTGAAAAAATCAAACATTTCCATTGACTATTAAATACAATATAAATTTATCATAAAAAAAAATAAATTAAATTTTTTTAAAATTAAATTAAAAATGAATAATAATGATTGTTCAGTTTTTACTAATAAAAAAGGTAAAATAATGCAAGATGCAGAAGTACAATTTGGTTATAAAGATGAAACAAAAAATTACGATGAAATAAAAAAAAATAATAAAAATAGAATAAATGGTTATCAAAAAGAATTTAATATGAAAATCATCAAAAATGAAAATACTACAAATTCATTAAATAATAGTCAAATTAATTTAATGAAAAATCATTTAAAATTAATTTGTGAGAAAACAGAAGAAGGAATAAATAATTATCATAAATTCAAAGATGAAAAAGAAAAAAATGAAAATAATTCATATCAAAATTTTTTTCCTAATTTAGAAATTAAACCTTTAACAAAAGAAATAACTTCTTATAAAGAACAATCAGAAAATATTCAATATCAATTAGAAAATGTATATAATATATCAAAAATAAACGAATTAGAATCATTAATAAAAAAGAAAAAAGGAATTTTTCAAAAATTAAAAAACGAAAATAAAACACTAAATAATTTAATAAAAGATCAATCAAAAGGAATGGGAGAATTTTTATTAAGATTTGATAATACTAATGAAATAGAAGAAATAAGTAAAAAAATAAAAAATGAAAGAGATGAAATGAGAATGAATAAAGAAATGAGTAGAGCCATTGAATCTAAAATTAAATGCCAAAATAATAAAAAAGAAAATTTAGAAAAACAAATTAAATTAATCAAAGAAAGTATTGAATATTATAAAAAAAAAAGAACAAAAGAAATGAAAAATGATTCTTTACAAAATTTAACTGAAAAAGAAATTAAAAAATTAGAAGAAGAAAAAAAAAATTTAGAAGATGATAATTTAGTTGCTGTAAAACAATATAAAATTGAAATAAGAAATCAAATTTCAACAATAAATGAATTGAATAATGATATACAATATATTTTATTTACATTAAAAGCAATAGAACAACAAAAAAGAATTGATGAATTAAAAAAAAAAGAAAATCTTCGAATAAAAAATAAACAAATGAAAAGAAATAAATCTCAAAATATAATAACTCATAATAATAATAAAAAAATAAATAGAATTAAAAATTTAAGTAGAGATAATATTAAAAAAAATAATCCATATGATGACGCTTTTTTAACGAGAACTCCTACTTTTAAAACAAATATAAAATTTGGAAAACCATTTGAGATAAATAGATTTAATAAAGATAATTTTTATTCAAAAAAATTATGTAAAATTATTCCTCACATAAATAATACTAATAATAATAATAAAAGAAAAGGTGATATCCATGAAGTTGGAAATGAATATGAGAATAATAAAATAAATTATATGACTAATAATAAAGTCATTGAACAAATTAAAAATTTACAAAATGAAATCCAGTATACTTTAAAAAATGATATTATTATTGATAATTTACCGAATAATATTCATAATTTTAATGATAGAAAAGTTGATAATAAAGAAAAAAGTCAAGATAAATTTAATGAACAAAGTAGTATTACTGCAATTCCTTATAATGATAGTACTGATATTAAAAATGATTTTGAATATTTTAATAATGAAATTGAAAAACAAAATTTATGTAAAAATATAGATAAGGAAAATCAATTTCCAAATATAAAAAGAAAGCCATTTGATAAAATAAATTTCAAATAATAAATTTAAAAGATTTAATTATTTTTTCAAATAAATATAAATTTAATAAATAATTATTTAAAAATATTTGTTTAATTATTTCTTAAAAATGTTAAAAAATGAATTTTATAAAATATATAAAATAGAGGATTTCTGGTAATTTATTTTTGAAAAATTTACCATTTGGTGATTAATATCTTTTGTATAAATGTTATATACTTCATGTTGAATTTCATATTACTATTAATTCCTTCTTTAAGTTTGATTATTTTATTTTTCTTTGGGCTTTTACTCAAAATCTTTTTGAGTATTTTTTTGAAAAATTCATTCTCATAATCTCTAATTTTAAATATAATTTCAGAGTTATTTCTATTACAGATAATATCTATGAGAACTTAAATATACATTCTAAATATGAATACTTTGTTTAGAAAAAATTCTTTATAAAATTTTTTCATCATTTCTATAATTATCTCCTATGTTAGTTCTAAATCATTTTTATCTATTCTTAATATTTTTCATAGAAATTAATTTTAAAAAAATTATTATAAAATTTTTTTTGAAATTTTGGTTTTCCATTTTTTCTTAATCAAAACAATTTACATCTATTTAATCTTTTATTTTTACCTAATTGATTAGTATTATCAATAATTTTTTTTATTATTAAATCATTAGAATTTTTAAATCTTTTTTAACTATCCTATGAAATTCATTTGTTTTCTTTAAAAAGCCTTTAAATATTTTTTTTTCATTTTTTTGAAAGACTGAATTTTAAATTTTTTCCTGTCTGAATAACTTTGTTCATTTTTCTCTATCAAATTCATATTTATTTTCTTTTGTTCTACATGTTCAAATTTTGATTTTTTTTTTTTTATTTTTAATTTTTTCTTTTGTTTTTCTTCTTTTTTTTATTTATATTCAACATTACTATGATAATTATCAGATAAATAAAAAAATTTGAAACTTGATTTTTATTTTTAAAGATAAAATATTATAATTTAAATTTGTAGATCTTTCTTTAATCCATTTAATATTTTTATGATATGGAGATTCAGTGGATTTAATTTATTAATATATTGATTGATATTTATTCAAATATTATTTATTTTTTTAAATATAAAAAAATCATTATAAACATTATATTTTATTTTACATAAAAATGAACACATTATTAATTGGTATAGGTCAAGCAGGAACTACAATCTCATCTTTAATATCTGAAAATCTATTGAATAACTCAAATAATAATTCTTTCATCAATTTAAATGGAATATCTTGTAAAGCTTTTTTAATAGATTCAGAATCAAAAGTGATAAACAATATATTAAACAATAAGAAAAAAATTTCAAATTACTTTTCAAAATACACAAATATAATTACAAATTCCTCAGGAAGGGGGAATAATTGGGCTTTAGGCTATAGTTTACAATATAAAGAATTTAAAACAGAAAATAATATTAATAAAGTATCATATGAATATCTAAGAAAATTTTTAGAAAAATGTGATTTTATTGATAAAATTATTTTCATTCATTCTTTAAATGGAGGAACTGGAAGTGGAGTTGGCTCAAGAATGATTGAAATGATTAAAGAAGAGTATAATAAAATGAGAATAATTTCATGCCCTATATTTGGTTTTGGAATTGAAAATACAAGTTTAAGTCAATTTAATGCTTTTTTTACTCTGGCAACTATTTATGATAAAGTTGATAATATTATTAGATTAGACAATGAAAAAATTTGTAAAGACAAAAATATTTTAAAGTCTGATTTAATTGAAGCTTCTTTAGTTGAAGATTATATTATTAAAAGTGATAATCATGATTTTAATTTTGAAAAATATTTTTTTAATAATAAATTTGTTGATGTTGGTTACTTAAATGATGATTATATTATTAATAATGCAAATTTTAATCCCGAGAAAATGTTAAATAAAATATTTCATGGAAGAAAAAATGGAATTTTAACTTGTGATTCTATTTATAAAACTAATATGAATAATAATAAAGAATATATTAAATTTAATTCAAATTTGATGAAAATTATTAACTGCGAATTCAATTCTGTTTTATATGAAACTAAAAAGGATTTAAAAAATAATAAAATGAATATTAACATTTTTTATAAAAGTAATAATATAGATTGGTTAGAAAATCTTTCTAAAATAATTGGTGAAAAATTACAACAAAAGTATATATTATTTCATAAAATAATGAGGCATATTTTTTAATATATTATTCTTAATTATTATATAATTTATAGTATTTATTAGGTTCCAAGGTAAGTTTTAATTTTTTAGAAATTGGAAAAAAATATAAGTTTCTCGTATTCTAATATTTTGAAAGAATTTTGATTTTATATTCTAAATTTATTAAATATGGTAAATATAATTATTAATTATTTGAAAAAATGTAATGAAAAAAAAATATCAAAACAATAGTTTGAGTAAATAATAATTCATTTAATACCTTAGAAGTTTAAAATGCAAAATATTTGATTTCAAAAATATACTGAGCAAAAATAGTAAAAATTTTATTTCATTAATTTTTAATATACCAGATTTTCAAAAGAAAACCATAAAAGATTATTATAATAATTTCAAAAAACCTAAATTATTATTGACTGAATGTTTTGTCATTTAAAGAAAAAAAAATTGTTAAAATAAAAAGCAAAAAAACAATTTATTATTAAGGAAATTAATTTTAACTGATAAATAATAATATTGTATCCCTTTATCTTAAGGAAAAAAAAAATTCAGAAAAAAATATTAATAATAATATTGATTTATTGGAAAATCCAACATTCTAAATAATAATTAAAAGTAAGAGGGAAAAGGGGATGTAAATATAAAAGGTTTCAAAAGATGAAGATCAATAGCATCTTTTAATCATGACAAATAAGAAAAAAACTTATTTGGAAATTCAAGAAATGGAGATGAAACACTAAGTTTTTATGAAATTATAGCTGTTCAAAATAATTGACTAAAAGCAAAAACAAATTTTGATTATTCTTCATCAGAAATCCAAAGAAATTAAAATGATGAAAATGTTTATATAAATAAAGATATTAATTATATTAATCTTATTTTTGTTGTTTTTGTTTTATTTAAATAAATAAGCAAAAATATTGTTGTAGATTAAATGTTACTTTTAATATATGATAAATTCAAAGAAAAATTTAAAACTACCATCATCAAAAAAACTTTTCTTGAAGATTTTTTGGAATGCAACATAAAAAACTTTAGTCAAAATTTTCTTCTATTTCATAAGAAGAAAATTGAAAACAACAAAATATAAACTATAAAATTTGTGCTAAGTGAAAATATGCATTAATAGAATTATTTTATATGAACTTATTTCCAAAAATATTATAAATTTGTTCAAAACCTTTTGGGTAAGTTTTAAAAATACCATATATAAAAATATGAAAATATATTTTTATATTTTTTTAATGAAAAATTGATGTAAATATTATATGAAATGGATGAAAAAATGGGGATTGGGGATTG
>JAEEGK010008406.1_pt1 | contig 24372 bp, 23 predicted proteins | sample 8958771 | NCBI WGS metagenome assembly JAEEGK01 (sample SAMN16246547, study PRJNA631951) | gut metagenome | biome: gut microbiome; feature: rumen; material: SC-attached | host: Bos | place: Iran: Karaj | collected 2018-10
AAAATCTGAACGCGCTCAGTCTTCCACGATGGCGAGGATCTCGCCCTGACGGACGATGGTGTATTCCTCACCCTCGACTTTGACCTGCGTGCCGCTGTATTTCCCAAGGATGACCTTATCGCCGGCGGCCACGGTCATCTCCACTTCGGTGCCGTCCACCATGCCGCCCGGTCCGGCAGCGATGACTTCAAAAACCTGGGGCTTTTCCTGGGCCGCAGCCGTCAGGATGATGCCGCCGACCTTCTCTTCGGCCTCGACCTGCTTCACGATCACGTGATCTGCCAAAGGAACGAGTTTCATTATGATACCTCCTGCCAATCAGCATAACGCTGTATTTCTTTGTGATTTAGCACTCAATGTCCCTGAGTGCTAACGACATTATAATAACCCAAGACTACCCAATGTGCAAGCATAATTTCGCCAATTAAGGAAAAAATTTTCGGCAAATTTCCCTATGACGGGGATTTATTCCACATTTTCTTCCCGGATCTTCCTATTTTGCCCTGTTTCTCCCGGTTTCTTCGCTGTCAAATCAATAATACATGTACAGCTGGCACTGTATCATGCCGTTGTAAAGTTTTCTCCGCTTGCTTGCCCGCCGCCCGAAGTTCTTCTCAAAATCCAGGTCGGCGGTGAGGACATAGATGCGCCACTCTTTGGCGCTCCGCCAGCTTTTGCCCACGGCGCGGGTGAGCATTTCCGCCTCATGGGTGTCCAGCAGCCGGTCCCCGTAAGGGGGGTTAGTGATGAGCACGCCCTTCTCCTCCGGCAGGATGAGCTTCCTTGCGTCCGCCTGGGAAAAGGTGATGTAGTCCGCCACCCCCGCCTTCGCGGCGTTGGCTTTTGCCACTTCCAGGGCCTTGGGGTCCACGTCGGAGGCGAAGATGCGGTAGTCTCCCCGGTATTCCTTCTCCTTCGCCGCGGCCCGCTCCTCCGCCCAGAGGGCGGCGGGGATGCTCTTCCAGCCTTCGGCGGCGAAGCTGCGCCCTAGGCCGGGGGCCCGGTTCAGGGCCGCCAGAGCGGCTTCGATGGCGATGGTGCCGCTGCCGCAGAAGGGGTCCAGGAAGGTCTCCCTGCCCTTGAAGCGGCTCAGCTTCACCATGGCGGCGGCCAGGGTCTCCCGCAGGGGGGCTTCCGTAGCCTCTGCCCGCCAGCCCCGCTTGTGGAGGCTAGGGCCGCTGGCGTCCAGATAGAGGCTGGCCCGGTCCTTCATAAGGGCAAAGCGGATCTGGCAGGTACCTCCGGTCTCCGGCAGGCGCTGAGCGCGGTACTTCTGCCCCAGGCGCTCCGCCACCGCCTTCTTCACGATGCGCTGGCAGTCGGGGATGGACTTCAGGGCGCTGTCCAGGCTGCTGCCCTTCACGGGGAAGGCGGCGTAGTAGTCGATGAACTGCTCCCAGGGCAGGGCCTTCGTCCCCTCAAAGAGGGCGTCGAAGCTGGGGGCCGGGAATTCCCCCACCAGCACGTAGACCCGCTCTCCGGTGCGCAGCCAGAGATTGACCTTCACCAAAGCCCGCTCGTCCCCGTCGAAAAGTACGCGGCCCGTCTCGCTGCGGACATTCTCCATGCCCATATAGCGCAGTTCGTCCGCCGCCAGCCCCTCCAGGCCAAAGAGGCAGGGCACGCAGAGGGTCATGTTCATGCCGTTTCACCTCCCCGACAGACAAAGGAAAACCAATCCCCCATCCGGCGCTGCTGAAAGGTGAAGGCCTGGGCTTTCAAGGCGTCGGCCACTTCCCCCTCCCGGCCCTCGATGACGCCGGAGACGACCAGGGCGCCGCCCCGGCGCAGCCAGCGGGGGATATCTGGCAGGAGCCGGAGAATCACGTCTGCAACGATGTTGAGGAAGACGACGTCATATTCCCCGCCGATGGCCGCTCGCAGACCCTCATCCGCCGTCGCGTCCCCCGCCAGCACCGTCAGGCGGTCCTCCACCCCGTTCAGGGCGGCGTTTTCCCCGGCGATGCGGGGGGCGGCTTCGTCGATATCGCAGCCCAGGGCGCTTTTTGCACCCAGCAGCAGGGCGGCGATGGCCAGGATGCCGCTGCCGCAGCCCAGGTCCAGCACCTTTTCCGCTCCGGGGGCCAGATCCTCCACGGCCTCCAGGCACATGCGGGTGGTGGGGTGGGACCCGGTGCCGAAGATGAGGCCGGGGTCCAGGCGCAGGGGCACGCGGGAAGCATCCTCCGGCACCGGCTCCCACTCCGGCAGGATCAGCAGCCGCCGTCCAACCTCCATGGGCCGGTAATACTGCTTCCAGTTATTCTCCCAGTCCTCGTCCCGCAGGCGGTGGCAGGAAGGCGCATATCCGGCGTCCGCCAGCCTTGGCCGCAGTTCTTCCAGGGCCTTCTCCCCTTCCCCGTCGGCGGAAAGGTAGAACTTCACCCGGCTGACGCCCTTTCGCGCCGCCAGGAAATCCTCGTCCAGAGCGTCCCAGAAGCGTCCGCTTTCCCGCAGGAAGCTCTCGATATCCTTTTCATCCTCGATGACCAGGCCCTCCACCCCCAGGGAATCCAGGAGGGCGCAGAGGACCTCCGTATCCCCGTCGGGGGCGTCGATGCCGATTTCCAGCCACTCCACGGCTCAGCCTCCCTTTCTGGAATAACTCCGCCGGATGCGGGCATAGCAGTCGTTGCACAGGCGGCCGGAATGGTGCAGGGGCATGGCCGCGCCGCAGCGGTCACAGAAGCGGATGTTGTTCTTCAGGTTGTGCAGCAGGATCATATTGATGAGGTCGGCAGTCTTTTCCCGCTCGTCCCGGAGGGCGTCGCTGTCCACGGGGCAGGAGAAGGCCTTGCAGAAGGAGAAATAGAGGTCCAGCTTCCGGTAATACAGCTCCAGCTCCGGCAAGGTGTAGGCCGTCTTCTTCTCCTGGAGCACCGGCTGCTCCGGCTCCGTGCCGTTCATATAGGCCCGGAGGAAGCGGTAGAAGAGCATGATGAGCTCGTCGTCCGTCTCGTCAAAGGGGATGTTGGCCGCCGCCAGTTCCTGTTCCTTGGGGAAATGGAAGCCCCGCTCCCGCATCTGGGAGATGATGGTGATGTAGCGGGTGATATCCAGCTTGTGATAGGGCTCCACCGTGGGCATGCGGTTCCAGACCTCCAGCACCTCCAGCAGGTCGAAATCCACCATGAGCACCAGGTCGCTGAAGCCCGCCACCGCATAGGTCAGGGGGGGCACCACCGTCTCCATGCAGGTCTGGATATGGCTCAGGTTCTCCGTCGCCCCCACGTAGCCCTTGTCGTAGATGCCGTAGCGGCCTGCCCGGCCTGCGATCTGCTGCACCTCCTCCGGCTTCAGGGGCCTGCGCTCCCGTCCGTCGAATTTGGAGGTGTCCATGAAGATGATCCTTCGGATGGGCAGGTTGAGGCCCATGCCGATGGCGTCGGTGGAAACCACATACTGCCGCTCATGATTGAGGAAACCCTCCACTTGCTTTCGCCTTGTGGCGTAGGGCAGGGCACCGTAGATGATGGCGGGCTCCTTCCCGTGCATCCTGAGGTCCTCCGCCACGCTGAGGACACCCACCTTGGAGAAGGTGATGAGGGCGTCCCCCGGCTGGATATCCAGGTAGTCCACCACCCGGTTCATGCAGATGAGGGGGGTCTTGCGCTTGTGCTCGATCACTTCAAAGGTATCGCCGCAGCTGCGGATAAGGCGCAGCAGCAGGCTCTTTGCCTCCGGCGCGGCGCAGAGGTGCACTTCCTCCGCCAGCACCCCCAGGATGGCCCTGGTCCAGGCGTAGCCCCGCTCCCGGTCCGCGATCATCTGGCATTCGTCGATCACTGCCACGTCGAAATGCCGCTTCATATCCAGCTTTTCCGCCGTGGCCGCCACGTGGGTGTCCCCCGGACGCACGTCCTCCTCCTCGCCGGTGGTGAGACTGCAATTCACGCCGTAATCCAGCAGGGTCTCCTGGGCCTCCAAGGCCAGGAGGCGCAGGGGGGCCAGGTAAACGCCGGTCTCCGCCCGGATGAGGCGCTGGAATCCAGCGTAGGTCTTGCCGGTATTGGTGCCGCCGATATGCACCACGAAATGCCGCTGCAGCGCGCGGGCTTCCGGGTATTCGTCCTTGGGGTTCAGGGCCACCAGCACCTCCAGGCTGCTGCGGATGGCCTTGGGCACATAGCTGACGGAATAGAGGTAGGCCAAGGGGTGGTTCAGCAGCTCCTGGGCGGGGAAATCCTCCATGGTCAGGAGCGCATGGACGTCGGATTCCGGCTGGGCAGCGGTGAAATCCGAAATAGCCCGCTCCGCCGCGGCCAGCAATGCCGGAGCATAGCCATCCGCGAGGCGGCTGCGCTGCTCCCCCTGAAGCTTACCGATCCAGTAGCCGGCGGAGGCGAAGCGCTTCATCTCCGTGGAGGGGGAGGCGTCCCCGTCCGCTGCGTGCTGCCTCAGGGCCAGGAGGTGGCCCACGTAGCTCATGGCCTTGCCCTCCCGCAGGGAGCGCTGGGCCCCGGACTTCATCATGCTCAGGATGCCCCGGTGATAGTGCCCGGCCAGCAGGGCCGTTTCCCCGCCGGCATCCTCCGGCAGGCGCCAGCTCTCCTCCAGCAGGCGCACCGAGCCTGCCAGCAGGGAGGCGTATTCCTCCTGCTCCTTCATCTCCTCCTCGGTGCGCTGCCTTTTCGCCGCTTCCGCAGCGGCGGTGAAGCGCTCCGTCTTCTCCGCCTCGATGACCGTCTCTTTATTCCAGGTGCGGACGCTGCGGCCGCTGAAATGCCGGTAGACCGGCTTCGGCAGCAGCTCCTTCACCAACGCCTCTGTCCAGCCCCGGCTTTTCAGCGTCCCGGCTGTCCAGTTTTTTCCGCTTTTTCCGCCTGACATCGCGTTTCTCCCGTGTTCTGTAATACAATAGAGGTAGTTTATCACAGTTTTTTCCCATTTACAACTTTCCGGCGCTTCCCGCAGGGGCAAATCTGTGCTACACTGAGGGAAAGTCAATGAATGGGAGGTTTCTCACATGACCAATGTGGAACAGATTTCCGGCTTCTCCATGGATTTCTTCAGCCTCAAGGGCAAGGTGGCCATCGTCACCGGGGCCAACCAGGGGCTGGGTATGGGCTATGCCCTGGCCTTCGCCCGCGCGGGGGCGGATCTCTTTATCCCCCACTACACGGAGGACGTGAAGGACATCAGGGAGCTCATCGAGGCGGAAGGCAGGCGGGTGGAATTCTACCGGGGCGACCTGCAGGACCGGGAGTATCTCCGCAGCATCCCCGGCAAATGCCTGGAGGCCTACGGCAAGATCGACATTCTGGTGAACAACGCGGGCACCAACTGCTTCGCCGATTTCCTGGAATTCCCCGACGAGGGCTGGGACCGGGTCATCAATGTCAACATGAACGCGGTGTATCTCCTGGGCCATGAGGTGGCGAAGGTCATGGCCAAGCAGGGCCACGGCAAGATCATCAACATCGGCTCCGCCCTCAGCTACACCGGCGACGCCAAATGCCCCGCCTACATCACCGCCAAGCACGGCGTCATCGGCATCACCCGCAGCTTTGCCAATGAACTTGGCAAGTATAACATCCAGTGCAACGCCATCTGCCCCGGCTTCATCTATACCGAGGTCAACAAGGCCATCTCCGACGACCCCGTTTTCTACAAGCACATCACCGACCGCATCTCCCTGGGCCGCTGGGGCACCCTGGGGGACCTGATGGGCACCGCCGTCTTCCTGGCCAGCAAGGCCAGCGACTACATCAACGGCGCCGACATCAAGGTGGACGGCGGCTTCTCCACGGTGCTGTAAGGCGGGGAAAATGTCCTACAGCGAGTGCCACGGGCACATATTCATGGACGGCCACGTCTTCAAAGAAGCCATGGAGCTTCACCGGAACGGCGTGGTCCGGGAAGTCATTGACGAAAGGCTCGGCCTCCTTCGGGAGGCCGGCGTCACCTATTACCGGGACGGCGGGGACAAGCTGGGTGCTTCCCTCTATGCCCGCAGCCGGGCTCCGGAATTCGGCATCGAATACCGCACCTGCGCCTTCGGCACCCATAAGCGGCACCAGTACGGGGGCCTGGTGGGCCTCCCCTTCGACACGGCGGCGGATTTTCGAGGCCTGGTGGCGAAGGCGAAGGAGCAGAAGGCGGATTTCATCAAGCTGATGATTTCCGGCATCATGGATTTCCAGTCCTTCGGCGGCCTCATGGGGGGCGGCCTGGAGCTGGAGGAGATACCGGAGCTCATCAAAATCGCCCACGGGGAGGGCTTCCGGGTCATGGCCCACGTGAATGGGGCGGCACGCATCAAGACTGCCCTGGCTTCTGGGCTGGACAGCGTGGAGCACGGCTATTTCATGGACGACGAGTGTCTGACCCTGCTGCGGGAGACCGGAGCTGTGTGGGTGCCCACCCTGGCGGCCACGGCGGGCTTCGCCGGGCGCAGCGGCTTCGTCCCGGGGGTGGCGGAAGCGAATCTCCGCCACGCCTGCGAAAACATCCGAAAAGCAAAAGCCCTGGGGGTCCTGGTAGCCGCCGGGTCCGACGCGGGGGCGGTGAACGTCCCCCCGGATCGGGGCATCCACATGGAGCACACCCTTCTGGCCGCCGCCGGGCTGGAGCCGGAGGACGTCGCCAGAGGCGACGAGGCCATCCGGACGCGCTTCGTCTACGGAGGATAAAGGGGAGCATGGAAGGGAAAATGATCAAAAACGTCGCTGTCGTCAGCCTGTCCAGCGGGATCATCGGGGAGGAGTCCGTCCGCTTTGAAAGGGACATCGGCGTCCGGCGGCTGGAGGAGCATGGCCTGAAAGTGCGCTTCATGCCCCACGCGCTGAAGGGGCTGGAATACGTCAAGGCCCACCCGGAAAAGCGGGCGGAGGACCTGCTGGCAGCTTTCCGCGACCCGGAGATCGACATGATCCTCTGCGCCATCGGCGGGGACGATACCTACCGGCTGCTTCCCTATCTCTTCGAGCACAACGAGCTGGCCGACGCGGTCCAGGACAAGGTATTTCTCGGCTTTTCCGACACCACCATCAACCACCTGATGCTGCACAAGGTCGGGCTGAATACCTTTTACGGACAAGCCTTCCTGCCGGATCTCTGCGAGCTGGGGCCGGAGATGCTGCCCTACACCCGGCGGTACTTTGAAGAGCTCCTTGCCACCGGCGGGATCCGGGAGATCACGCCCAGCGACGTCTGGTATGAGGAGCGGGAGAGCTTTACCCCGGACCAGGTCGGCACAGAGCTTCCGCCCCATCCCAACCAGGGCTTTGAGCTGCTGCAGGGCGCTCCGGTATTTTCGGGGAAGGTCCTGGGCGGCTGCATCGACTCCATGTTCGACATGTTCGACGGCGGGCGGTATGCGGATATGCCGGTCCTGTGCCGGAAATACCGGCTGTTCCCGGAGGCGGAGGACTGGAAGGGGCGCATCCTGCTGCTGGAAACCAGCGAAGAAAAGCCGACGCCTGACCAATACCGGGAAGCACTGGAATACCTGAAAGCAGCGGGCGTATTCGGCGCGGTATCCGGCGTGCTGGCGGGAAAGCCCATGGACGAGACTTATGCGGAGGAATACCGGCAGCTGCTGACCAAGGTCATCGACCGACCGGAGCTCCCCGTGGTCTTCAACCTGAACATCGGGCACGCCAAGCCTCGCTGCATCATCCCCTTCGGGGTCGAAGCCGTTGTGGACGCGGAAAAGCAGGTCATACGGTTTGCCCGCTGAACGGCCCTTCTCTGTTTGGCAAATCAAAAAGCACTCACCTGATCACAAGGTGAGTGCTTTTTCGGTTCACAGAATATCAGCCCAGGGCCTTTTCCCACTCGGCTTCCCGGAAGCCCACCAGGACGAAGTCCTCCCCCACCAGGATGGGGCGCTTCACCAGCATCCCGTCGGAGGCCAGGAGGGCGAATTGCTCCGCCTCCGGCATGTCCGGGAGACGCTTGGAAAGCTCCAGCTCCTTGTATTTCAAGCCGCTGGTGTTGAAGAAACGCTTCAGGGGAAGCCCGCTCCGGACATGCCAGGAGCGCAGCTCCGCTTCGCTGGGGTTATCCTCCTTGATATGGCGCTTTTCCACCGGGATCTTCCGGTCCTCCAGCCACTTTTCCGCCTTTTTGCAGGTGGTGCAGGAGGGATAGCAAACGAAAAGCATGGCGTTTACCCTCAATAGAACAGCTGGGCGATGGGGCTGGAGGCGTCCAGGATCAGGGTCTTCTGCTCCCCGGTCATGGAGGCCTTCAGGGCGTCCAGAGCGATCATGAAGCTGTAGAATTCCGCCTCGTCCTCGGTGTCATAGACCTCGCTGAGGATGCGCATATACTCCGCGTCCCCCTCGGCCTTGAGGATCTCCGCCTGGGCCTTGGCCTCCGCCACCCGGATCTCCACTTCCTTGTCCGCCTCGTTGCGGATCTCCTTGGCCTGCTTCTCCCCGTCGGCCAGGTAGGCGGCGGCGATGTTATTTCTTTCGGAGATCATGCGGGCATAGACGGCGCTCTTGTTGTCGTCGGGCAGGTCGATCTTCTTGGTCTCCACCGCCTGCAGGGCGATGCCGTAGCGGGTGAAGGAATCTCCGATATTGGCCATGATGGCCTCCACCACCGCGCCGCTGCGGCCGGAGATGATCTGGTCCCTGGTCATGGAACTCATGACCGTTTTCAGGGCGTTGTAGACGTTGGCGTTGATGCGGCTCTCCGCATTCTCGACGCTGCCGGATAGGGTCTCGATGAACAGACGGGGATCGTCGATGGACCAGATGGCAAAACAGTCGGCGATCAGGCTGGTCTTGTCCGCGCTGAGCAGGTCGCTCACCGGCAGGTCATAGAGCAGCACGGTGTTGGGCAGAGTGGTGACGGTCTGGACAAAGGGGATCTTGAGATAGAGGCCGGGACGGTCCTTCACGTCCTTCACCGCACCGAACTGGAGGATGACGCCGTATTCATTCTGCTTCACCACGAAGGTGCCGGTGCCGATGAGGATCAGCAGGAGCACGATCACGACCCCCAGAACGACCCAGCGGGCGGTGCCGCCTTTCTTTGCAGTTTTAGCCAAGATCACTCACCTCCCCCGGAAAATAAGGCGCAGCCGGTTCTGTTTCCCCGGCGCTCACGAATTCGTCCAACGGCAGGACGGTAGTCAGCTCGCTGCCGTCCTCCCCCACGATAATGACCTTCATGCCGGGAAACACCTTGGTCACCATCTCATAGAAGAGACGCTGGCGGGTGATCTCCGGGAAGCGGGAATACTCGGCGTAGAGTTCCCGGAATCGGGAAGCCTGGCCATTAGCCTCGGCGATGCGTGCGGCCTTGTAGGCCTCCGCCTGTCGCAGGATCTCGTCCGCGTCCGCCTCGGCGGCGGGCAGCTCCTCGTTGGCGTACTTATTGGCGTTGTTGATGGCGGTCTCCGCTTCCTGCTTGCTCGTCTCCACCGCCTTGAAGGCCTGCTGCACCTCGCGGGTGGGAGGCTCGGCATCCTGCATGGCGATGTTCACCAGCTCCAGGCCCAGGTCCTCCTGCAGCAGACGGTTCACGATCTTCTCCTTGATGGCCCCCTGGATCTCGGACTTGCCGGTGGTGATCACGTCGTCCACATTGTACAGGCCGATGGTGTCCCGGATATAGCTCTGGCAGAGCATTTTCAGGATGCCCACCGGGTCCTGGCTGTTGTAGAGGTACTTCACCGGGTCGATCACCCGATACTCCACATAGAAATCCACATTGACGAAGTTGAAGTCCACCGAGATCATGACGCTCTCGTCCTCCACGCTCTCGTTGGTGTGGATATTGTAGCCGATGGGGAAGCCCTGCACGTTTTTGCTTACGATATTCTTTTTCTGGATGAGGGGCACCTTGAATTTCAGGCCTGAGGTGTTTACCACATGGGGCACGCCAAGGGTGGTAATGACCGCATATTCATCCTCGTGCAGCTGGTAGACCGAGCTGCCGATAAGGGCCAGCAGGGCCACCACGATCACGATGAGGACGATATATTTGCCCTTGAAGGGCTTGTTGGGATGAAGGTTTATCACCTTGCTCTTATCTTCGAATCCGTCCACAGTCGACTGTTCTGCCTCCTTTCGTCTCATGAACATCTGCCGCAGCGTCAGGGCAATGAGGACCAGCGCTGCGATGATACCGAATCTCAACTGCATCCACTCCTTTCGGGATGGGGACTGTCAAGGCAACACCGCATGATTCTGGTGCGCAGCTTGCGCAGTCAGAATTTTCGTCAGATTGTCTGAAAATCGCGGGGAATGCTTCCTGTATTGGCCAAGATTTTCGGGCAATATAACGGAATAATATACAAGCAAAATGTGTGCCGAGATTTGTGCGGTGTTGCTTTAATCTTCCACCTCTGCGATATCGGACAGGACGCCCCGCAGGTCGCTGCCCTCCACCCGCACCACGGCGCAGACCATGTAGCGGCAGCGGGCGTCGGCCCCTGCATCCGTGAAGCGCACGCTGCCGGCGCCGCTGAGCCGGGCGATCTCCGCAAAGCCGCTGTCCGGCGCGCTGCGGAAGACCACATAGCCCTGGACGCCCGGGACCCGGTCCCACTGAAGGACGTTGCGCCCATCGTCCCGGCGGGCGGTGAGGCCGCTGACCTGGGGCGGAGCGGTGACGTAGCGCATATCCAGGTCCACATCCGTATCGATACCGGACACGCGGCCGGAGCCGGAATACTGCCAATAATCATAAGCGCCGTTGAAGCGGGTCTGCACCGTCCAGTGGGCCAGCCACACCGGATAACCGGCGGCGGCCAGGGCGTCCCCCACGCTGTCACGCAGCATGCTCTGCCCGGCATAGACGGCGGCGGTATAGCCCTCCGCCTCGATCTCCCGGCAGAAAGCCAGGCAGACGGCGGCATACTGTTCCCCGCTGAGGTCCGCCTCATAGAGGCGCCCCAGATAACCGGAAGCGTCGGTGGCCAGCTCGTAGTCCAGGACCACGGGCAGGTCCAGGTTCCGCCCCTGCAATTCGCTGAGCACATACCGGGCTTCCTCGATGGCTTCCGCTTCATTAACGGCCTGGGAGAAGATATAGACCCCCACATCCAGCCCGGCGGCGGTAGCGCCCTCGTAATTCACCTCGAAATTGTCGTCCTTGTTCAGGCCGCCGCTGGTATACCCCCGGTAGCCCAGGCGCAGGAATACGAAGCTGACGCCTCCCGCCTTCACGGCCTCCCAATCCACCTCGCCCTGGTAGCGGGCGGCGTCGATGCCGTAAAGAGTGATGTCCGCGTTCTTTTCCCACTTGGCATAGAGGATGCGGTCCCCCACCAGGGGCTGGGACCAGTCATAGACTTCCCGCAGCCGTTCGTCGGCATACCAGGCCGTGAAGCGATAACCCTCCCGGCTGGGCACCGGCTGCTGGTCCGGCACGTCGCCCCAGGCGAAAAGCTCCTCCGGCAGTTCCTCGCCGCCCCAGCTGTCGAAGCTCAGGGTGACGATCCTGATCCAGCGGGCGTAGAGGGTGACGGGGCTGGAACGCTCCAGGCTGAAATCAAAGGGCTCGGTCAGCTCCGGATTGGCAAACCAGCCGCCGAACCAGTAGCCCTCCCTGCCGGGCTCAGCAGGTTCGGGCACCGGCTCTCCCAGCTTCAGGGCAAAAGATTCGAACGTGGGTTCTCCCGTTAGGGGGTTGCCTGCGGCGTCTGCCGCGCCGTCGGTGAGATAGACCGTATTGGGCGCGCGGACCTGCATGCGTCCTTCATAATGAAACACAGTATCCAGAGGGGAAATATGCAGCTTGCCCCATCGCAGGGGCTTCTGGCCTCGCAGGTCCAGCTGGGCGCTGTCAAATACGGTGATGCAGCCGTGGACAGCCGCTCCGCTTTTGGCGCCGGAGAGAGTCAGGGTGCCCTGCCCGGCTACGGTCAGGTCCCCCAGCACGGTACAGCCGCTTTTCGTGCCCTCCACACTGCTGTCCCCCGCCAGGACGATGGTCAGGTCCCCTTCCGCATAGATGGCCGCGCCGCGGAAATCCCCGGAAAGGACCGCATCCGTCATCGTCAGGGTCCCGGTAGCCGGATCATATACCGCGCTACCGCCGCCGACCCTGGCTTCGCCGCCCCCGGTCAGCTCCTGTCCGCCGACCCAAACGCGGCCGGGGTCCCTGAGGGGCTGGGCGGAGCGCAGGACCAGCATGCACAGCAGGCAAAGCAGCAGGGCAAAGATCGCATTTCGTATGAGCTTCATTTGGTTCTCCGTTTATGTAGCTGCAAGTCACGGGCAGATGCTTCTGCCTTTCAAATTATTATAGCAGGTCTGCCTGCGCACCGCAACCGAAAACCAACGGGAAATACCGGAATCGAACGCTGCCCCTGCGGAAAAGAAGGATCGGGGCCGTTCCGCACGAACCGCCCCGATCCTGTCGAGATCGATCTTCTATTTTCTCTTGATTTCACGATAGTCTTTGCCATTCGTACTGATGTATGCTTTTTGGGGATTGGCCGGATCCGCATAGAGCTTTGCCTCCAGGTTCCAAGAGGTAGTCAGATCCTCCGCCGTCTTCTTCGGGTTTTCTACATGCGTCAATACGCCGACTTCCTCATATCCCTCCGGCAGCTCATACACGACATAGTCCGTGATCTTATAGAGTTCCCCGTGATAGCGGACCGTATCCGGTTTATCAAATGCGCCGCTGAATATGAGAACGACGGCAATCGCAAGGACAAAGACGGGCACGACGATCCACAGGACCTTCTTCCCGGAAACTGCGCTCGCGCTCTTTGCCTGCTTAAGAGCCTGCATCTGTGCCAGCTGCTGTTGTTGCAGGACGAAATTCGGGTCGATATTCACGCCTCTTCCCATTTTCTTCCTCCTATTCTCTCATTCCATGTCGAGCTTGACCGGGTATTCCAAACCGTCGATCACCACCGAGACCACCTTCCCGATGTCCAGGGGGAGGAATCGGATGAAAATCAGGGACTGACCGTTTCCGTTGGGCCGCTGTATGGCGTCCCAACAAATGCTTTGCATATATTTCCCGTCGCCGAACTGTGCTGCGCTCGCGCCGATGGTCCCGCCATCCCGGAATTTGAGGGCGATGCCGTGTGTGGGAATCTCGGTCGACGGGCCTTCGCTGTGCTCCCACTCTTCAAATACGTCGATCCAGAGGCTGAAGGGAGACAGTTCGATATTACGAAAAACGCCCTCGCTGTCCCCGCCCCTGGCCAGGGGGCAAGGAAGGAAGCCGGACTCGATGGCAACATCGGTGGTCAGTTCCTGATGGCCGTCCTCCGTGGAATACAGCCCCCTCAGGCGCATGGTCAGCCCGGTGACGGGCACCTCGCTGCGGATTCCCGCCAGGAGGTAGATGCGGCTGTCGCTGTTCTCCGGTGTGTCCAGCATTTCATACTGCCAAGCCGGCTTCAGCCGGGAGGGTTCGGCCAGGGTGAACTCAAAATCTACATCCGGAAGGAAGCCGGCCACGCTTCCCCCGTCCAGCCGCTCCACGGAAAACACCACATACTCATAATGCCCGTCCGATAGGGCGCTTTCCAGGGTGAGGCGCAGGGTCCCGTCGTCGGCCTCCGCCACGTCGCTCATGACATAGTCCCCGATGATATCGAAGCTGTCGTTACCGAAAAGCTGAGAAAAGAAACGGCTGCCGCTGAGCCAGGCTGCCAGGGCACCTGCCGCCAGAAGGGCGGCAATGATTGCCGCAATCAACAGTATCTTCACAAATCTACGACTTTTTCCGCCGGTACGGGCCGGAAGGACCACCGCGGCAATCCCGCCGACGCGCAGCTTCTCCACGGCCTTATCCTGGAGCCGCAGGAGCGTTTCCGCAGGAAGCTCGAAGGACAGCTCCCTCGGAACAATCTGCTGGACCTCCTCTAAAGTAAAGCAGTCAAAGGCAGTCGTCAACATCTTATCCATCGTCTTTCCCTCCTAACATGGACCGCAGCTTTCCCAAAGCCCGGCTGAGGCGCGTATCTACTGCGCCGGGGGTCATCCCCAGGTCTGCCGCGATCTCCTTTGATTTCTGGCCGAAGTAGTATCTCCGGAAAATGATCTGGCTGTCCGGCTCCCCAAGGCTGCGGATCGTCTCCAGGAGTTGGCGCCGCTCCTCTGCGCCGATTACCGCCTCCTCGAAGCCGGGTTCCACCCCCTCCGGTAGCTCTCCGTCCGCCCGGCGACCGGCCTCCCGGACGGTCTTCCGAAAAAGGTTGACAGCCCGCCGCCTGGCCACCACCGAGATGAAGGCCCGCAGCGTCCCCTTTTCCGGATCAAAGCGTTCCCGTTGTCGGTATACTTCAAAGAACACGTCGCTCACGCATTCCTCTATGTCCTCGGCGCTGGCTGCGCTGCCTGACCTCCCGGCAATGACGGAATAAGCAAGAGCGGCGTACTGCTGCATCAGCTGCCGGACTCCAGTTTCCGGGTCACGCTCCAGCAGCCCCATGAGTTCCCTGTCGTCCATCGGATCGACCTCCTTTCATCCCATTATTCAACGGAAACCGTCAGGTTCTTACAAAAAAGAGGAGACGTACCGCAAAACGCAGTTTCCGTCCTGTCATTCCGGATCGGTGCGTACACCGGCGCAGTAATCCGCCCTCCTTACGGAAACGGATTGCCACAGCCCCTTCGGGGCTTCGCAATGACGGGGAACGGGCATTTTGCAGCACGCCCTGGCATTATATTAAGGAAACACCGCACGATTCCGGTGCGGTGTTTCCTCAAGTATTTCGTTTCACGCTCAGTCCTGGAGCATTTCCTCCAAGATCTTGCAGGCATTGACCACCAGCTGGGGGCATTTCTTGGGGATGATGTCCATGGCCTTGGCCTTGCCCTCGGGGGTGGAGGGATCCACGCCCAGCATCTCGCGGCAGCGGAGGCAGCCTTCGTCCACTTCCTGGATGCGCCGCTCATACTCCATGGCCTTCTGGTTCATGAGGTCCTTGCCCACGGCGTCACCCGGCTCGCAGAAGCCGTATTTCAGGCCCAGGACCATGAGGCCGCCGGTGACGGTGCCGCACATGTCGCCCTTGTGCATCCCGCCGCCGAAGCCCGCGGAAATCTTCAGGGCCGTCTCCTCGTCCAGATCCAGCTCCTCCGCAAAGTGGGAGAAGACGGTCTGCGCGCAGTCGAAATTGTCCTCAAACAGGCGCGCCGTTGCCTTTTCCAAAGTCATAGATTCCATGCTTACTCCTCCTCACCGGCGATCACGATGACCAGCCCCTGGCCGGAACTCAGATCGCCGTAATAAAATTCGTCCCATTCGGTGCCCTTTTCCAGGGCCTGCAGCGCTTCCTGCGAGAGCAGCCAGCGCTCTTTCTCCCCTTTTTCGGGGATTTTCGTCTGCCAGTCCCCGGTTCCGAGTTCTTCCGGCAGTGCACCGTAAAACACGCAGACGCCCCAATAATCGCCGCTGTCCAGTGCGGCGCGGGCGAAATCATAGCCTCGCAGGGAATCCGCCAGATAGACGGAGCCGCTTTCCGCACCGTTCGCCGCCGTGCCGGGCATTCCATCCGCGGCACGGTCCCCATAGTCCAAGCTTTCGTCCGCCGCAGGGGCGGGCTCCGGCGCCGGCGCTTCCGTCGGGCCTGTCAGGCTGGACGGCGCGGCCAGCTTGGATTCTGCCGGCAGGCTGTCCTCCTCCGCTTCCGCTCTTACGGCATATTCCACAGTGGCTCCGCCGGCAGAATTGAGTTCGGGTGCCGCAGCCTTGGGTGCGGCGGCAGCGGAAGAACCCATCACGCCGGAGCCGGTGAGCTTCACCACCCCGAAGACGACGATGCAAAGCACCGCGGCAATGGCGGTCCACCGGCCCATGGCCCCGAAATGAAGCTTCCGGTGCTTTTCCAGGCCGATCTTGTACATGATGCCTTCACGAAGGGAGTCCGGGGGATCCGGAAGCTCCTCTTGGAGCCCATCCCGGATATCCTCCAGCAGCTGCAGGTATTTCCGGCAGTCGGCGCAGGAGGCCAGGTGCTTGTCCAGTTCCTTTGCATCCTTCTTGTTCAGGGTCCCGTCCACCCTGGCATTTAGCATTATATCGTATTTCGCGCAATCCTGCAAGCCGCTCACCTCCGCTCCATTCCTTCTGACGAAGGATCCTTCAAAAAGTTCCCATCTTCCGTCAGAAGCCTGGCCAAATGCGCTCTGGCCCGGTAGATCCGCGACTTGACGGTACCCAGCTCGATCTTCAGGGTGTCGGAGATCTCCTGATAGCTGAAGCCCTCCACGTCCCGCATCACGAGGATCAGCCGCTGTTCATGGGGGAGGCGCTGCAGCCCCTCCTGCACCTTTTGGCGCATTTCCTTCTTTTCCAGGGCGCCCTGGGGCTCATAGCGCAGGTCCGGCAGCTCCCGCGGCCGCCGGTCCTCCTCTTCCTCGTCCAGGGAGATGAGCTGCCCGCCCCCCTGCCGCTTCTTTTTCCGCAGGAAGTCGATGCAGAGATTGGCCGCCATGCGGTAGAGCCAGCTGCCGAAGCCCGCCTCCCCCCGGAAGCTGGACAGGGCCCGGAAGGCCTTCAGGAAGGTCTCCTGGCTCAGGTCGAAGGCGTCCTCCTCGTTCCCGGTCATTTTCAGGGTGATATGGTAAACCTGCTTCTGGTATTCCAGCACCAGGTCTTCAAACGCATTGGTATTGCCGTCCACGACGGCGCGGATGATCTTGGCCTCTTCTTCTCTCGTCAAGTCCTCCCCGCCTTTCTTACAACTCCGTCCGGATCAGCCGGAGGCAGCGTTCCACGTCCTTCACGGTCTCCGCCTTATTGATCTCGCCCTTGGCATAGGAGGCGTAGGGCACGCCCCGCAGATACCAGCAGAGATGCTTTCTCGCCTCCAGGCAGGCGATCTTCTCCCCCTTGGCCTCCAAAGCCAGCCGGAACTGCTTCTCCGCCAGGTCCGCCCGCTGCCGGGCATTGGGCATGGGGGGCACCTCCCGCCCCTCCAGGGCGGCCAGGCCCCGGCTGAAAATCCAGGGGTTCCCCATGGCGCCCCGGCCAATCATCACCAGGTCGGCCCCGGTGACCTTGAAAATGCGCGTCACGTCCTCCGGCTCGAACACATCCCCGTTGGCGATCACGGGTATGGAGACGGCGGCCTTCACGTCCCGGATGATCTCCCAGTCCGCCCGCCCGGAATAGGACTGGGCCCTGGTCCTGCCGTGGACGCAGAGGGCGGCGGCGCCGCACCCTTCCGCCAGCTTCGCCATTTCCACAGCGTTCACGCTGCCTCCGTCCCAGCCCTTGCGGAATTTCACCGTCACGGGTACGTCGGAGGCCTTCACCACCGCGTCCAGGATCCGCCCCGCCAGGGTCAGGTCCCGCATGAGGGCACTGCCCTCGCCGTTGCGCACCACCTTGCCCACGGGGCAGCCCATGTTCACGTCGATGATCTCGCAGCCGGAAATGTCTCTGGCTTTTTTCGCCGCGTCGGCCATGGTCTCCGGCTCACTGCCGAAAAGCTGCACGCCCAGAGGCGCGTCCTCCGGGAAACGCCGCAGCAGGGTTCGGGTCTTGGAATCCTGGAGCATCAGGGCCTTGGCGGAGATCATCTCGCTCACCGCATAGGCAGCCCCTTCCCCCCGGCAGACGGCCCGGAAGGCCGCGTCCGCCACCCCCGCCATGGGGGCCAGGCAGAGCTTTCCGGCGATGGTGACGCTGCCGATGTTTACCATTCCAGCTCCACGCCCACGGGGCAGTGGTCGGAACCCATCACCTGATCCAGAATGAATGCGTCCTTCAGCTTCCCCTTCAGCCGGTCGGAGAGGAGGAAATAGTCGATGCGCCACCCCGCGTTCCGGCTGCGGGCCGCCATGCGGTAGGACCACCAGGAATAGGCCCCAGTCCGGTCCGGATAGAGGCTGCGGAAGGAATCCGTGAAACCGGAAGAGAGCAGCTGCGTCATTTTCTCCCGCTCCTGGTCCGTGAACCCGGCGTTCATATGGTTGGTGGAGGGGTTTTTCAGGTCGATCTCCTCATGGGCCACGTTCATGTCCCCGCAGACCACCACCGGCTTGGAGCTGTCCAGAGAGCAGAGGAAATCCCGGAAGCAGTCCTCCCAGTCCATGCGGTAATCCAGGCGCTTCAGCCCGTCCTGGGAATTGGGGGTATAGACCGTCACCAGACGGAATTTCGGGAATTCCAGGGTGATGACCCGGCCCTCGCCGTCGTGCCGGGGGATATCCATGCCGTAATGCACGCTGAGGGGCTCCCGCTTCGTGAAAATGGCGGTGCCGGAGTAGCCCTTTTTCTCGGCATAGTTCCAGAATTGGGTATAGCCGGGCAGGTCCAGGTCGATCTGCCCCGCCTGGAGCTTCGTCTCCTGCAGGCAGAGGCAGTCCGGCGCCTCCGCTGCGAAGAAATCCATAAAGCCCTTGCCCATACAGGCGCGAAGGCCGTTCACATTCCAGCTCAGAAGCTTCATAAGCGCGCCACCAGCCGACAGATCGGCTTTCCTTCCCCATAGAATTTCTTTTCGTAGTCGGTCATGATGCCCACGGGCCCATCGGCATGCAGGTCCCGCGTCACCTCGCTCAGCTGAAAGCCCGCCTCCGCCATGGTCTCGCAGGACCAGTCGAAGAGGGGCAGGTTGTCCGTCTTGAACCAGATCTCCCCGCCGGGAGCCAACACCTGGCGATAGAGGGCCAGGAAGCCCGGTGCGGTGAGCCGCCGCTTGAACTGCTTCTTTTTGGGCCAGGGGTCGCAGAAATTGATGTAGATGCGCTCCACCTCGCCGGGGGCGAACAGCTCCGGCAGACGCAGGGCGTCCTCATCCAGGAAGCGCACATTGGTGAGAGACGCCTCCACGGCCCGCTCCATGGCCACCACCATGGCGTCGGGCACCTTCTCCACGGCCACCAGCAGGGTATCCGGCATGGCCGCGCCGGCGGCGCAGGTAAAGCCCCCCTTGCCGCAGCCCAGCTCCAGCTGGAGATGGGCATGGCCGGGGAAGGCAGCCAGCCACTTGCCCCGCAGGGCCTCCGGCTGGGTCGTCAGCACGGCGGAGGCTTTCTCCATGCGGGGAAGCAGATTCGGTTTTTTCCGCATTCTCATAAGTAAACGCTCCGAAATATCAGTATAGCCGCTGTTTCAGCTTCCCCCAGATGAGGAGGAAGAGCACGAGGGCCAGGACCAAAGGCGCGATGCCGCCCAGGAGATACATGGCGGAATAGCGGCCAAAGACGCTGTAGAGGAGGCCGCCCAGGAGGGGGCCCAGGAAGAAGCCCAGGTCCATGCCGAAATACTGGGTATTGCTGGCCACTCCCCGACGCTCCGGCGGCACAGTGCGGATGCAGAGGGTCTGGATGATGGGGTTCAGGGCCCCGTAGCCCAAAGCGCCCAGCACCGCTCCCAGGAGCATCATACCCAGGCTCCGGCCCAGACCCACCGCCAGGAAGCTGAGGGCGAAGACCGCCAGACTGGGGATGATGACGGTGCCCATACCGAGACGGTCGCTGAGCTTGCCGAAGAAGGGGCGGGAGAAGAGCAGCACCACGGCGTAGACCGTGAAGAAGACGCCGATGCTGCCGATGCCCAGCTCGGAAGCATAGGGCACCATGTAGGTGGTGTACAGGATGCTGGAAATGGAGATCAGGCAGAGCAGCAGCGCGGAGGTGATGGTCTCCCCCGCCAGGATATTGCGATACCATTTGCCGATGGCTCTGCGCTGTTCCTCCGTGGGCTTGCCGATGGGGATGAGGAAGCAGGGCACGAGGGCGATGAGCATGAACAGGGCGGAGGCGAGAAACACGGCGGTATAGCCGCCGCCCTCCCCCCAGCGGGCCGCGCCGAAATCCCGGATGGCGATGCCCATGCTGGGCCCTACCGCCTGGGACAGCGCCCCGCCGATGCCAAAGATGCCGATGCCGCTGCCCAGCTTTTCGCGGGGCAGGCTGTCGCTGGCGATGGTCAGGTTCAGGGAACCCACAAAGGCGAACTCCAGGCCATGGAGGATCCTGGCCAGGATGAAGAAGGGCACGCTGCCCGCTGCGGCATAGGCCACATTGGTGACGACCCCCGCGACATAGGTGGCGATCATGATCTTCTTTTTGTCCAGAAGGGTGATGACCGGGCCGGAGATGGGCCGCGCTGCAAAGGCAACTCCGAAGTAGAGGCCGGAGATGGCCCCCACCAGCACCGCCCCCGCCCCCAGGTAGCTTGCATAGGTGGAGATCAGGGTGTTGGCCGTGTGCTGGGAGAGGCAGAGCAGGAGATTGGCAAAGAAAGCACAGGTGAAGCCCCGGTTCCATATGCTGCGGTCGGCTGTATTCGTCATAATGGGACCTCACTGTTCCGTAAGATTTTTATCCGTCAGATTTGCTATTTCGGCTCCGGCATCAAGCGGCGCTGCGCCAGAGATAGGTCACCACGTCGCAGCGGGGACAATCGGCGTTGACGCGGCCCTGATCCCGCCCCACCAGGGTGCCGGAGAGCAGCCCATTGTCTCTGGCCCAGCGGAAAGCATCGTCGTACCAGGCGCCGGTGCTCGTCAGCTTCCCGGTCGCCGCCCGGTAGAGGAAGGTCAGGATATGGGCGTAGGAGCAGGTCTGGGAGGGACTGAAAAGCTGCTTTCCCGTCGCTTCATCCACGCCGGTGCCCTGGGTGATGCCCTGTTCTACAGCCCACAGCACCGCATCCCGGTAATAGGCGTCCTCCGGCACGTCGATGAAGGGGTTATCCGACCTGGCAGCGGACGGACAGCCTGCGCTTCGCCAGAGGAAGGTGACCACCTGGCCGCGGGTGCAGGTCTCTGCCGGGGAGAAGGCCGTGTCGGAGGTGCCTTTGGTCACGCTGTTCTCATAGGCCCAGAGGACGGCATCATAGTAGTAATCTGAAGCAGAAACGTCGGCGAAGGGGTTGTCCGCCGGAGGCGCGGGGGAAGGTTCCTGTGCAGGTTCCGGTGCAGGTTCCGGCGCGGGTTCCGGCACTGCCGCCACGTCGGGAACGAAGCTGTGTACCGTCCGCTCCTCATTGGGTCTTTTGCCCACCAGATAGCGCAGGCCGTCTTCCGCAGACGCCAGGCCGAAAATGTACCCGTCGCCGCCGGTGTACGTCATGGCGGTAAGGAACGTCCCGTCAGCGGGGTCATAGGCGTAGATATGAAGGGAGTCATTATAGAATATCCAGCCTCCCCAGCTGCAGACGCTGCTGAAATCGCCGATCCAATAGGCGTTCTCTCCCCAAACGGGCCAATAATCCCGGCTGCTGCAGACTTCCGTTTCCTTCCCGCTTGCCCAGTCACGCCTGGTCAGGGCAAGGACCTGGTCGGCGCCCTCCCCTCTGCTGCGCACGATCCAGACGGTGGAGGCATCGGAAAAGGTCAGGGGCTGATTCTCCGCAGTCCAGAAAGCGTCCCCATCGTAGGTCGTGTCGGTGCAGGTGATGCTGCCATCCCAGCCGTAGTGCAGGTCGCCGGAGCCGGAACCCCGGCTGCGGATCGCACTATCGCTGAGGAGGAAATAGGTATGGCTCGCTTTCCCCAGGGTGTCCGGGGTGGGATCGTCCCAGGTCACGTCCACATGATACCAGCTGCCTCCCAGCTTCACCAGATTCCATCCGTGGTTCATACCGGCGCTGGACACCATGACCGCATCGATGCCGCAGCGGCTCAGCAGAAGCTGGTAAGCCTTGGCGTAGCCCTCGCAGACCCCCGCTCCCTTGACAAGGGGGCCGTAAGCCAAATAGGACGCCTCGGGCACCGTATTTGCCAGGTAGTTTACGTAGTCATAAGCCGCATGCTGGGTCAGCCAGTCATGGAGCACCAGGGCCTTCTGCAGGTCGTCCATGCCGGGCAGCAGGCTGCCCAGAGCCTTTTCGATCGCCTTCTCCAGCGCAGCAAGCTCCGCTTCGCCGTACTCCTCCCGGTAATACAGTTCCAGATACAGCACTTCTTCTGTCTCAACGTCGAAATACGGCAGGGCATAATCATAGAAGAAGTATTCAGGATCAAAACTCAGCTCGTTGACCACGTCGATCAGCGCAGACAAGCGGATATGGTATTCGCTCAGCTCGACTTTCTCCTGTCTGGCACGCAGGGCAGCCTCCAGCACCTCCAGCACCTGGAGCTGGAGCGAGTCCAGGGAAACGAGCGTCATGCGGCAGGCGACGTCTGCATCCGCCGCCTGCACGCCCAGGGGCAGGGCGCAGAAAAGCATCAGGACTGCCAACAGCAGGGCGATCGTCTTTTTCATGCTCTCAACCTCATTTTCGCATCATTCGGGACGGTTAGATTTTTATATATTATAACAGTCCCTTCTTTTCCGTCAAGGCAAAACAATTTGTGTCTCTGCCCTTGCAATATGGAATGTGTCGTGGTAAAATGAGCATAATTCACAAAACGGTGCCATTTCCTGCTTAGGATTTGTGCCTCTTTTCTGAACAAGGTAAAAATTAAAACATATGGAGGGTAATTCTATGGCAAAAAAAGCTGTCACCAGCGAGATCCTGAACATCGTGCCTATCGATCTCAGCTACCTCAATGACCGCGGCATCACCGAGGACTGCCTGGCGGGCAAGACCGCCGTAGTCACCGGCGGCGCCAGCAACGTGGGCCTGGGCTATGCCCGTGCCCTGGCTTGGTGCGGAGCCAACGTGGTCGTGGCGGACCTGAACGAGAAGGCCGGCATCGAGACCCAGCGGGTCATCAATGAAGAGAACGGCCGCGACTGCTGCCTCTTCGTGACGACCAACGTCACTAAGCAGGAGGATATCGACAACCTGGCCGCCCAGGCCTTCGCCAAGTTCGGCAAGGTGGACATCCTTCTCAACAACGCCATGAACATGCGCCTGAACGGCCCCCTGCTCTCCAGCCCGGTGGAGGACCTGGTGTCCTCCTTCGAGATCTCCGGCAAGGGCGTCATGATGGCCTGCAAGGCCTTCGTGCCCGGCATGATCGAGCGGGGCTACGGCGTGGTCACCTACTCCGCCACCCAGTTCCACTATCTGCCCGGCATGGCCGGCGGCACCATCTACACCGCCGGTAAGGCATCCGCCACCAGCCTGGTGATGAGCCTGGCCAACGAGGTCAAGGGCACGGGCGTCAACTGCTTCTGCCTGACCCCCGCCGGCATCGGCCGCATCGACTTCAGCAAGATGCCTCCCATGCCCGAACCCAAGCCCGGCGATCCCCCGCGCCCGAAGTTCGACCCTGCAAAGATGCGCAGGATGATGGGCATGCCCGGCTTCGACGGCATGATCCCCCCCGAGGCTGGCGGCGCCGGCATGGTCTACAGCATCCTGAATGCCGACAAGCTCAACGGCTCCGGTTTCCTGATCAGCGACGCTTTCCGCGCCATGAATTACCCCTATCCCGTGCCGGAGACCGCGCCCAAGGGCAACAGCTTCGGCCACAAGCTCTCCGACATGGAGATGACCATGGTCTTCTGCACCAAGGGTCCCGCCTTCGACGGTCCCGAAAAGGCCCCCTCCTTCGGAGCGCCTCCCGCGCCCGCTCCCGGCGGTCCCTTCTAAAAACGAAACAGCTGCGGCGCACATTCCGTGCGCCGCAGCTTTCTTATGTCCGCTGATCGGCACTGCAGTCGAAGGACCGCCGTTTCCCCTGTTTCGGGGGAAACGGCGGTTCGGTCACTTGTCAGAAATCAGGGAGGCGGAGCTTTAATAGCCCCAGCTCAGCAGCTCCCAGCTGCCGGTCCCGGTGCGGGCCAGCCACCACTGATAATCGGTGTAGTCGCTGTCGGGATTCAGTACGATGTGCTGCTCCGGGCTGTGGAAGCTGCTCAGGAACTCACAGACCTGGGTGTAGTTCTTGCCCGCGCGCATCTCATTCAGCCAGCTGAGGTTCTCTTCATTGTTGGCCTCGTCGCCCGCGTAGGTCAGGCTCTGCAGCTCGCAGCCGCCGAAGTAGGCGAATTGGCTCCGGATCAGGGCGATGGCCTCGTCCAGCTCCGCCTGGGTGTAAAGCGCGGAGGAACCGTAGTCGACGGTCAGATCGCCGGCGCGGGAGAAGCCGACGATATGGGGATTGGGGCCTTCATACCAGTAGAGGAAGCCCACGAGGTCGATCACATCGCCCACCTTCAGCTGCTTCACGGCCTCATAAACCTCGGTGCCCGCGCCGCGGAGATAGGATTCCACGGTGAAGCTGTAAGTAGCGCCGTTCACGCTGACATTGAAGTACAGGTCGTCCCCGTCCTGGCCGGAGCCGTTCCACTTGTAGAGGAAGGCGGCCTCGTTGCCGTCGGCGTCGGTGCTGGGCTCCACGGTCATGCCGGTGAAGATCACAAACTCATTCATGTGGTCGATCAGGGCGTCGGTGCCCAGAAGGGCGGTGGCGTCGAAGGCAGGGGCGACGTAGCTGCCCTCCAGGATCTCAAAGGTGCCGTCGATGATCTCCACCTGGCCGGACCACTCGGACTTGTAGCCGCTGACCTTGATCTTGGTGCCGGGCAGGAGCTTGGCGAAATCTTCCTCGGTGCAGTAGGTCTCATAGATGAAGTAAGCGCCGTC
>JAEEGK010008411.1_pt1 | contig 24366 bp, 17 predicted proteins | sample 8958771 | NCBI WGS metagenome assembly JAEEGK01 (sample SAMN16246547, study PRJNA631951) | gut metagenome | biome: gut microbiome; feature: rumen; material: SC-attached | host: Bos | place: Iran: Karaj | collected 2018-10
ATTCGGTATCCGTCTTCCAACTAAAAAAGAATGGTTGGCTGCATGTGGAACAATGCTTCTGAATCCTGCCTTGTCCGAAAAGGATTTTTCAGATTCAGTCTGGTATAACAAAAATACCGGTGGCCGAATAAATATAGTCAGGCAGACAAAAGAAAACGAAAACTATCTCAGCGATATTCTTGGAAATGTAAGCGAGCTTTGCTGGGATGAAGAAAATGGGCAGTATGTTTTTATGGGCGGAAACGTTTATTCTTCACGCGAAGAAATACTTTCTCTTAAACCTGTTCCATTTGATAATTATGAAAAAAATAAAGGTGCAAATGGATTCCGGCTTGTTATAACTGCACCACAAAAAGCTGTAAACCAGTATCTTCTTGCTCAATATTACAAACAGAACAATCTTGTGCGAACCAATAGAGATTCATATTTAGAATGGGTTCGTCTTGCTTCTGATAATGGAAATGTTAATGCAATAGCTATGCTTGGTTCGGAATATTATACGGCTCAAACTCAGGAAGGATATCAAAAATGCTATGAGCTGTGTATGAAGGCTGCCGAATATGAACAGCATTATGCTCTCCAGCTTCTTGCGAGGCTTTATTTAAATGGTGATTATGTTCAGAAGGATGAGCAGAAAGCATATGAGTATTTTGAACGCAGTGCAAATGCAGGTAACCTTTATTCTATGTACCTTATGGCATTGGCCTATAAAAATGGAGATTACAGACCTCAGAATAAAGAAAAGTACTTTTACTGGATGGAGCGTGCAATAAACGGTGGTTATGAAAATGAAGATATGGCCATTGAACTTGCCAGATGCTATAAAAACGGTCTGTATTGCGAAAAAAATGAAAAAAAAGCTTTTGAGATATTTTCAAAACTTGCTAAAAAGGATGATGCTTCTATTGTTGCTCTTGTAGAATGTGCTGACTGCTATATTGATGGAACTGGCTGCAGAAAAAGCTATTACGATGCCAGAAAGTATTTTCAAAAGGCTTTTGATAAGGGCAGCATTTATGCAAAGGCACGTCTTGCCGATTGTGCTTTTTATGGATATGGAATAAAGCGAGATGTTGAAGGTGCTGTAAAAACGTATGAAGAAATAATTGAAAGTGGTTATTCAACAGAACTGTATAAAGCCAAATATGATTATTATAAGGCAAACCTTGACGTTATAAACTTTTATGATGATAAATGTAAGAATTATTTTCACAATATTCCAGAGCAGGGTGATTTTGTTGAATATATGAAGGCTTTAGCTTCAATCAGTGAGTTAGCATTTGTTATTCAGGGTACGGAAATGACAAACTCGGCGCTCCTGCGGGGACTCAAGCTTGAAAAAATTACTAGCCAGATTATTGAACCAATGAAAAAAGTTTCGGAAGGAAAAGCTTTGTCCGGTAAAACAATTGTCATAATCAATCCATATAAAGGAAAGCAGTATTCTGGAATCCAGCAGGAAATCTTTACTTACGACTGCTTTAATGGCAAAAAATACTGTGTTAACGGTGAATATTACCGTTATGATAAATCATTCTTTGAATATTACAATAACATCATCATTTTGCAAAAACAGGAAGAAAACTTAAACAGCATAGATACAGCCTTTAAAAAGCTTATGCCTTGTCTTGCAGGCTGTGATGAAGTTGACTTGATGCTTTTTTCTACAGATTATTTTAAGGAAGATTCTGATTATGTATTTGAATACAAGAAAATTGCTGAAAAAATGGCAGATAAGGGAACCCGCCCGCGAATTATAGTTTTTGGCAACAAAACAGACAGTATACAGCAGAATATAAACCGCATTTTTTCTGGTGATGAGCAGAAATATGCAGAAAAAATCAATGTTTTTGGTACTCCGTGCAATATGAAAGAACAGCTTTCCTGTGGTTTCCGTAACGATAAGCTTTTTATTGTACTGCTTACCGAACGGATTTCTTCTCGCAGTCTGCTTTTGTATCTGGATGAAACAGGCTGGGCTCCTGAACCAAACCGTAAGGATGTTTCATTTATTCAGTCACAGTCCGATTTATCCAAAATGGCCGGAATGGGTCTTAATAAAGGCGGTACAATCTCCAAACCCGGCAAAATGGTCATGCACTACAAGGTGGTAAAGTAATTTTTGACAAAAAATGTCTATTGCTTTATAATTTTATGATATAGGAGTTTTTTATGAAAAAGATTTTTAGAACATTAATTGCTGCATCAGTTTTGATATGCGGATTTGCTTTTACAAGCTGCGGTTTTTTACTACAGAAAAAAGAAGGTGATGAAGACTTAACTTTGAAAGATTACCTCATTAACCAGAAGTTAAAGAATACAGAGAATAAATGGTTTAAATATGACGGTGAAGTTCCAGATATTCCTCTTGGTTTAACAGATGATTCAGAAAATGATGCTCAGACTGGAAAGCTGGAAAATGCACAATTATATTTGTATTATAACAGAGATAAAGGTCTTACAGTTGCAATTCAGGCTGAATCTGAACAGGTAATAGAGCTTTTTGGTGGAGCTGCTTCTACATCTATGAAGCTGGTAACCGGAAATGTTAATACTTATGAAAATTTTAGTGTTACAAGATGGATTACTCTTTCTGAGTTAGCTGCAATGTCACCAAGTGATGAACCACAGGTAGTATCAGAACCTGATAAATGTATTCTTATTGGTGGAGACGAATCTAATGATATTAAGATTCAGTGGAAGAAAGTTCTTGCTAATATCATTATTTCAAAGCTTTTAGGTGTATAACATCTGTTCGTGTTGAGTTTTAGAACGGTGGTTCTTTTCGAATCACCGTTTTTTTTATAACAAAAATTTAATTCGGTTAGAAGTTTATTTTTACATTTATAATTTTATGGTGTATAATTGTATTTATGTTAGAGATTCTAAACGACAGTGACTTTGAAAAATTCCGTAAACTCATTTACGATGAAAGTGGCATAACTTTTTCTGCTACAAACCGCTCCATTCTGGACAGCAGAATAAAAGAACTTCTTCGTCAAAAGAATATAGCCACTCCTACAGATTATTATGCTCTTGTTACAAGTAATTCCGAAGAAATGAAGGAAATGCTTGATTCAATCACCACAAACCTTACACGCTTTTTCAGAAATCAGCCTCATTTTGATGCTTTTGTGAATTATGTTATTCCAAATATCATAGAAAGAAAAAAGGCTTCTTCTGGAATGGACAGAACAATTAAGGTTTGGAGTGCAGGTTGTTCAACCGGAGAAGAGCCTCTTACAATCTCTATGATACTTAAAAGCATTCTTCCTATGGGCTTTAACTATCAGATTACAGCCTCTGACATTTCGCTTAAGTCGCTGCTCGTTGGTCAGAAAGGCTTTTATGCCGATAACAAAGTTGATGGAATCCCTGCCGATTATCTTGCCAAGTATTTTACAAAAGTAGAAGGCGGATATCAGGCAAATAAAGAGATTCTGGATCCAATCCATTTTGACTATCATAACCTTAAAAACGATTCTGGTATTCGAAATCTTGATGTAGTTTTCTGTCGAAACGTTCTTATTTACTTTGATGAAGCAGCACAGCTTGCTGTTGTAAACCGTTTCTACGATGCAATGGCAGCTAAATCTTATCTGTTCATTGGTCATTCAGAGTCTCTTTTTGGTATGAAAACACAGTTCGAGTTCCTAAAAACAGAATGGGCTTGTCTTTACACAAAAGGCTAGTGTAAAAGCCTGATACTTTTGGAGAATTGCTTGTATGGAAGATATTTCAGTAATGCTTTGTGATGATTCAGCGCTAATGAGAAACCTTATTGGCCGTATTGTTGACGATACAGTAGGCTTAAAGGTTATCGGTAAGGCTGAAAACGGACTTGACTTATTGGAAAAACTGAAAACTCTTTCTCCAGACGTAATCCTTCTTGATATTGAAATGCCTAAAATGACGGGCGTCCAGTTTCTTGAAAAACGCCGTGAACTTAGAATAGACATTCCTGTAATTGTACTTTCCAGCATTGCAACAGAAGGTGCCAGCGTTACCATGAAGTGTCTTGAGCTTGGTGCTTCCGACTTTATTACAAAACCGGGCGGCTCATCAATTTCCATAAATATTGCTGATGTTTCCGGTCAGATTATTGAGGCTATTTCTTCTTATGGTGGAGATTATGCAAAGAGAAAAGGCCGCCATATCTATGAACCTGACTTTTTTACTCACCAGATAAAGCTTAAGGAATCTAACCGCATTCTGCAGAAAAAAAGAGGTGAGGATTTAAGCAAAGTTCCACCGCTTTCAAAGAATGATATTGAAACTCTTGCTGCCTGGAAGCCGCTTGGCGTTAAAAAGCCTGTTACAATCACTCCTGCCCGCGAAGGTGGAAGAATCGAAATAATTGGTCTTGGTATTTCAACCGGTGGTCCAAATGCCTTGCGCGAAATGTTTAAAGACCTTGACCCGGACTTAAAGCAGCCGATTCTTGTTGTACAGCATATGCCGGCCGGTTTTACTACTGAGTTTGCAGAAAGCCTTAATCATATTTGTCCGATTCCTGTATCAGAAGCAAAAGATGGCGAAGTAATAATGAATCATCATGTTTACATTGCGCCAGGTAACTATCATATGTTTGTTGCTCACCGCCCGATTGGCAACATTATCAAGCTTTCTCAGGACGACCAGCGCAATGGTCACCGCCCATCTGTGGATGTGCTTTTTGAATCAATTGCAGAGCATTATGAAAACCGTGCACTTGGTGTAATTATGACCGGTATGGGGCGTGATGGAGCCGCTCAGCTGGCCGAAATGCGCAAAAAAGGTGCCTGGACATTAGGTCAGGACCAGGCTACAAGCATTGTTTACGGTATGCCTAAGGTTGCCTTTGAGATGGGCGCCGTACAAAAACAGGTTCCTCTGAGCAGAATGGCCCAGGAAGTAAATCAGCTCGCCAAAGAACATTTGTACCGCTAAGACCTGCATTCAATGTGTGCAGTTTTGCTATTCAAAACTATTTCTTTATATCATTAAGCTTTTTCTGGCATTCACTCATACCATTTTTATTTCCAAGCTCTTCGTACGTATCACGCAGGTTTATGAGTGCATCTTCATAATACGGATTTATATAAACTGCCTGTTCAAAAAAGTTAGCTGCTTCCTTGAAGTCTTTTTTTTGAAAATTGATTACACCCATAAGGTTCCAGAAGTGGGAGTTTGCAGTGTTTGTATCCAGACCAACCATACTGTAATGTTCTGCTTCTCCAAGGCGCTGCATTTGAATACAGCAGGTGGCCAATGCTTCAATTATTTCCTCATTTTCGCAATTCAGCTTAAAGGCCTTTAAAAATGCATCGTGAGAATCTTTAAGTTCGCCCATATCCTTGTAGGTAACGCCAAGATTGTACCACAAAAGGCTGTTATCCGAATCAATTATGATTGCTCTCTTAAAGCACGTAATTGCATCGTTGTAGTTGCCGTTATTTGCGAAAACTATTGCCTGATTGTTAAGCAGATCTGGTCTTTCTGTCATCTGTAACTCTCCGGAATCATAGAATCAAATAGGGCAGTGATTGATTTTGAAGCATTATTGTCTGTTTCGCCATAAAAACCGGTAAAATCTGTACAGCTTTTTTGTATAATCTGCTTTCCCTGTACAGCTGCTTCTTCAATACATCCACTTGTTTTCAAAAGTGATATACATTCTTCAACAGCAGGAGAATCAATTCCTTCTTTTTCTGCCTGTGCCATAAGTCTGGAAATTGCAGCTTTATCCTCTGGTTTTCTTTCAATATGGATGAGTACAGGAAGGCTTTTTTTACCTTCAACAATATCATCTCCGCGTTTTTTGCCTGGATTTCCAAACGTAAGGTTCTGAACATCATCAATAATCTGGAAGCCTATTCCAAGGTTAGAAGCAATATCTCCGGCTTTAATCTGCTTTTCCTCTGATTCACCGCCTGCCATAAAGCCAATCTGGGCTGCAAGAGAGGATAGAGTACCGGTTTTGTTTTTTACCATTGCCTTGTATTCATCCATTGTAGGGAATATGTCTTTGTTGCGGTGCCAGTAAATATCCATTGCCTGTCCAAGATGAAGTCTGCGGAGTTCACGGGAATAAAGATTGTAAAGCTCAAGCTGCTGTGTTTGTGAAAGATTCAGAGTATTTATGCAGGCTGCTGCTTCAAAATAAAGCCAGGATGCCGCATTCAGGGCTGTGTCGAGACCATAAGTAATGTGGGCAGCAGGTTTTCCACGTCTTGTATCTGCAGAATCTTCAATATCATCGTGAATAAGGCTTGCCGTGTGAACAAACTCAACTAGCGGTGTAAGCCCATAAGCCTGTTCCTGTGTAAAATGACCTTCATTTTTTTCAGAAGCAAGCTCGTAGCAGAGAATTAAAAACAGCGGTCTCCAGCGTTTGCCGCCAAGATTTATGAGTTTTTTGTTAGGTTCAATAAGATTTTGTATAAAAAGCGGTTTTACGGCTTGTGGAAGCGTACCAAAAGAAGCCTTTTCCCATTCTTCCGAAAAATCCATCTTTATAGCTGCATCGAGTGCCTTTTCTATTTTTTCAAGCCTTTCCAAAAACTCTTTATTCATAGTAACGTTATTATAGGGGGAAAAAATATTTTTGCAAGCCTTATGTATTCATTTATTTTAACTTTTTTTGTTGGGGCAGATTACATTGTTTGGGGTGATTACATTGTTTGAACTGATTGCATTGTTTAGACAGATTGCCTTGCTTGGGCAGCCGGCCTTGCAGTCTCCACAGCGTATGCAATCCATACTGTTCGGGGCTTTCCATACAGGAATATCAAGCTTGCAGATTTTCTGACACTCGCCGCACTGGGTACATTTTGTTGTATCTATGGTGTAGCGGTAAAAGGAGATTTTATTGAAAATGCCGTAAATGGCACCGAGCGGGCAGGCATAACGGCAGAAGGGGCGGTATATCAGGACTGAAGAAATCAGGGTAATTATGAGAATTACAAGCTTCCATTTGAAAAGAAAGCCGGCTGCACTACGCATGGCTTTATCTAAAAGAACTAGTGGAATGCCGCCTTCGAGTGTGCCAACCGGGCAGATATATTTGCAGAACCAGGGTTCTCCAAGTCCTGTGATATCGATTACAAACATTGGAAGGAGAATCACAAAAAATCCAAGAAATACAAATCTTATCCAGCGTAGACCTTTTTCTCCTGGCAGGCGGTGGAGCTTTTTAAAAAAAGGAATTTTAAAAAGTAAATCCTGGAGTAAACCAAAAGGACACAAAAAGCCACAGACAAAGCGGCCTAAGGCTGTTCCAAAAATGACAAGCAAGCCCACAATATACATGGAAATATGATATTCACGACTGTTTAGTGTTGCCTGTAGTGCCCCGATTGGGCAGGAAGCAAGTGCTCCGGGGCAGGAGTAACAGTTCATTCCGGGAAGGCAGATTGCTTTTGTTGGTCCAGAAAAAATCTTTCCCTGAGTAAAGCCTTTTATATAACCGTTTGAAAGAGCTGCGAAACATGCCTGTATAATAAGCCGGAGATGCTTTTGCTTTTTCATATCACCCGATTCCTATACATTCAAGACAGATTCGTGTAGCCTTGTTTAGTACTGTTTGAGCTTCTCCACGGAGAAGTCCTGCAACAATGAGTACAATTCCTGTGAATATACAAAGGATTGCAATAATCCTGCGGGTTTTAGAAGTCATAATCTATTTTTGTGCAGTAAGTAAATCATCAATAATTTTCTGCCAGTCCCTGCGGCTTCTTGCTCCAAGATAAACTTCGCCAATTTGTTTGCCGCTGGAGTCTACAAAAATTGTGGTAGGAACTGCCTGAACATTTCTTAAAAAACCATAAAGCATATCTATCGTTGGAACAATGTGAACATAATCAGCACCTGTTTTTTTAATAATCAGTCTGGCATCCCGGTTTTCCTGGGTAAGAAGATTTCCATTCCCATCAATAATATCAATAGGAATACCGACAATTTCAACTGCCTTAGCTTTATTATCTATAGACAATTTTCCTAAATCCGGCATTTCGCGAATACATGGCGGGCAGAAGGTTCCCCAGATATTTACCATTGTGATTTTGTTTTCGGTAAAAAGTTTGTCAGTCACAGTATTACCATTCAGGTCTACAGAAGAAAAGGTAATTTTATTACCGGCTTTCTGGGCAAATAAAACAGAAGAAAGGACAAGCAGTACAAAAATCAAAAAAAGCTTTTTCATAAAAACAAAAACCTCCGAAAAAAAAATCTTAATCATACGGGTAATATTACGGGTAATACTACTGGTAATTATACAATACTTTTAAAATTTTGAAAGGTGCCTTTTGTAGATTAGGGGTGAGGGTGACTTACAATAAAATTTGACTTATTAACACTTTGTTTTATAATTAAAATACAGCGAGTTTAACTAAAAGGAGTGTGCGTATGTCTGAAGTGAATAATGAAAAACAGGAAAAACTTACAAAAACAAAGAAAAAGCGTAAGGAATCGCTCATATTAAAATATGGTTCAATTGCTTTTTTTGAAATCCTTACTATTGTTTCACTATTTCTTTGGTTTACAACCCGGAATATTAAAACTCCTATTAAATACATTTATGATGAATCCGTCGATAATTTTCTGGATGCAGCTATAGATAATGTACAATCCTGGTTTAACAATCAGGTAACTGTTATGAATGTATTCCAGCGTGCTGTTGTTGACGCTACAGATAATCCAGAAAATATCAAAAAAAGAATAAAAACTGTTCCAAAGCCGGATGGTTTTGAATATGTAATGGTTTTCTGGGATACAAACCATGATGCAAAGGATGGAGGACCGGAAACCTTTAATACAAAGGGTGGTTCTTCGGTAGCAGGTATTCTTCAGAAGGAATACTATGTAAATCACCAGAAGAGCAATGTGGCTGTATGGCTTGAATCTCCTCGTGTTGCCGCTGCTGGTGGCTATACAATGCCACTTTTTGTTAAATCAGAGTTTATTGATGAAAAAACTGGCAAAAAAGTTACTGGCGGTTGTGTAGGCTTTCTTGAGCTTGAGCCAATCAATAAACTTGGAAAATCTTTCTATGATACAGGTCGTATTTCTATTTATGATGATACAAATACAATTCGTGCCGGAGAAGATATTCTTGCGGAAGAAGACAAGTCTCATCTTGAAATATACACAAGAACCTTTGATATTGCTAATAAAACCTGGACAGTTGTAGCTTCTGTTGAAAAAAATGAAATGCATATAATTTCAAAACAGCTGCAGAAACTTTCTTTAATTGGTGGCGTAATAATTGCAATTATTCTTGTAATTCTTGAGTGTTTTATAATCAAAATTATTCTTGATAAGTTTACAAATATTAAAAAGAATATTGATGACCTTAATACTGGCGATAAGGATCTTACAAAGCGTTTGACTATCTATCATAACAACTCAATTTCAGAGGTAAAACGTTCAGTTAATACTTTTGTTAATACTGTTCATGAAACTGTTCGCGATATTGGTACGGCAAACTCTAATCTCAGGTCAACCTTTGAAAATGTTAAGACCCAGCTGGATGCAACAAAATCTCAAATGGATAATATCTCCAGCGAAATACAGATTGCCTCAACTACACTTGAAGCCGAAGATAAGAGCGTAACAGATACAAGTGCCCTTGTTACCCAGATTTCTTCTAACATTGGAACTCTTAATCAGATGATTGATTCTCAGGTAGAAGCAATTACTCAGGCCAGTGCCGGCATTGAAGAGATGATTGGAAATATTCAATCTATTACTACTTCTGTAGATAAGATGGCTGGTGATTTTACAGAGCTTAATGCTGCAACTGTAGAGGGAATTGAAAAGAACCGTATTGTAAACGAGCTTTTGAACACAGTTCTTGCCCAGAGTCAGTCTTTGCAGGATACCAACATGGTTATTGCAAACATTTCTTCTCAAACAAACCTGCTTTCTATGAATGCTATGATTGAGTCTGCTCATGCTGGTGACGCAGGAAAAGGCTTTGCGGTTGTTGCTGAAGAAATCCGTAAGCTGGCTGATACTTCTGCTGCTCAGTCTAAGAATATTGGTGAAAACCTTAAGCTCATTGCAGAAAATATCCGTAAGGTAGTAGAAAGTGCTAATTTGAGTAAGGCAAGCTTTGAGGTTGTATCTGATAAGACAAATAATACTTCTGAGCTTGTTTATTCAATCAAGCAGGCAACAGAAGAGCAGAGTGAAGGTTCTAAGCATCTGCTCGAAACTCTTGCTAAGATGAACACTATTTCTGGCAGCGTACAGCGTTCAAGTAAAAAGATTGGCGACCGAGCCCTTACAGTTCTTGATTCAATTGAAGGACTTAAAGAATCTTCAAAGAACATGGCAAGTAACTTCAATAGAATTGTAAGCACAACAGAAGTTACTCAGGAAACAACACGTAACCTGCAGCAGCTTACAGAAGATATGAATCAGGCTGTAAACGACATTTCTGACCGCATTGACGAGTTTAAGGTTTAATTGCCTAATAATAAAATGAAGCTTATCTGTGGTCCTATGGCAACTATTTCTCATCCTGCTTTCCGAATCCTTGTGGAAAGGTTTGGCGGTTGTGATGAATATTTTACAGAAATGATAAATGCGGGTACCCTTGTTACCGGCGGCCAGTTTGAAAAATATTACATAGACCCGGCTCCTGTGCCGCAAAAGCTTGTGTGGCAGCTGACGGGGAAAAATGGCGAGCTGATGGAAGAGGCTGCAAAGGTCCTTGTTGAGCTTCCCGGTATAGGTATTGATTTGAACATGGGCTGTTCTGCGCCTGATATTTACCGTTTTGGTGCCGGAATCTCCTGGATGACAAAACCGCGGGAAGAAACCCGGGAAATGGTTCGCTCTGTAAAAAATGTTGTACAGGGGAGTAATAAACGCCTAAGTGTAAAGCTCCGCCTTGGGGATGATGATTTTACCGAAGAAGGCTTTTTTTCTTTCTGTGATATGCTTGTAGGTGAGGGTGTTCAGCTTCTTACTCTTCATCCGCGCACAAAAAAAGAAAAGCTTACCCGTCCACCGCGTTATTCCTATTGCCAGCAGCTTGCAGAACGTTATAAGGGGCATGTTATAGACGGTAAACCCGTAGAAATCTACCTGAACGGAAATGTACACGATAAGACTTCTTATGATTATACAGTTTCAACCTGCCCAGATGTTTCCGGCATTATGATTTCACGCGCCGCTGTCCAAAAGCCCTGGATTTTTGCGTCATTGTCGGGCTTGACCCGGCAATCTATAGACTTAGAACAACTCAGCCTTGATTACATCACCCTTATAGAGCAATACCAGCCCCCTGAGTTTTGGAAAACCAGACTCCAGCGTTTTTTCACTTATTTTTGCCAGAACTTCAAGTTTTCCCATTATGCTCAGAGCCAATTCTTAAATGCCGCTGCCCAAAGTAATGAAGCCCTCCGCCAGTCAATAATAGATTTTTTTGAAAAATGTCCTGATGAAAGAGTAAAGCAATAAAGCAGTAAAACATTTGCAATCATTTCTTTTTTATGTTAATCTCATCGTTATAACTATAAAAATGCTCGGGTGCCACAATCCCAGTGAGATACCCTGGCGAAAAAATCACAAAACGGCCCACGCCAGAGTCGTAAGGAGATACAAATGGCAAATACTACAGACACACACGCTTGTACATTGGACAAAATCATCAGCTTGTGCAAGAGAAGAGGCTTTGTTTATCAGGCTTCGGAAATCTACGGAGGTCAGGCAGGAGCTTGGGATTATGGTCCTTTGGGCGTAGAGTTCAAAAGAAATATTCAGAACGAATGGTGGCATTACATGACACAGCTTCATGATGATGTTGTTGGACTTGATTCAGCAATCTTCCAGCATCATACAACATGGAAAGCTTCAGGCCACGTTGACCACTTTTCAGACCCTATGGTTGACTGTATTGAATGTAATGCACGTCACCGCGCAGATAAACTTATTGAAGACTTTGTTCAGACTCATCCGGATGTAAATCCTGGAAAACCTGTTGATACAATGACTCATGACGAAATGGCAGCCTTCATCAATGCAAACATCAACTGTCCAACCTGTGGCAGCAAAAACCGCAAGTATACAGCAGTCCGCGAATTCAACCTTATGTTCAAAACCTACCAGGGCCCAATCGCAGACGACAGCCACCTCATCTACCTTCGCCCTGAAACCTGCCAGGGTATCTTTACAGACTTTAAAAATATTGTTCAGTCTAACCGCATGAAGGTTCCATTTGGCGTAGCTCAGGTTGGAAAATCATTCCGAAACGAAATTATTTTCAAGAACTTTATTTTCCGTACCTGCGAATTCGAGCAGATGGAAATGGAATACTTCTGTAAACCAGGAACAGAGGATGAAACCTTTGACCGCTGGAGAAAAGACCGCTGGGCCTTCTATCTTAAGTACGGTATTCCAGAAAAACAGCTCAAGTGGCACCACCACGACAAGCTCGCTCACTATGCAAAAGATGCTTACGATATCACTTACAACTTCCCAATTGGATTTGAAGAGATTGAAGGTATTCACAGCCGAACAGACTTCGATTTGAGCCAGCATCAGATTTATTCAAAGAAGGATATGTCTTACATAGACCAGGAAGACGGAAACAAAAAGTACGTTCCATACGTAATCGAAACTTCTGCCGGTTTGAACAGAAACTTCCTTATGTTCCTTTGCGAAGCTTACGAAGAGCAGAATGTTGCAGAAGCTGGTCAGCCAGAAGATTACAGAACTGTTCTTCATCTTGATCCACGTCTTGCACCTATTACTGTTGCAGTTCTTCCTTTGATGAAGAAAGACGGACTTGCAGAAAAAGCTAAGGAAATCCAGCACCTTCTTAAAGAAGATTTTGTTACTGACTATGATGTTAGCGGAACTGTTGGTAAGCGTTACCGCCGCCAGGATGAAGTTGGTACTCCATTCTGCGTAACAGTTGACTACGACACAATTCAGGAAACAAAAGATGACGGAAGCAAGAACGAACTTTTCAACACAGTTACAGTACGCTACCGTGATTCAATGGAACAGGAACGTGTTTCTCTTGATGATTTAGTTCCATTCATTCAGAAAGCAATCCGCCAGTACAAACCTGTTGTACGTGCAGACAGATAAAAAATGGAATACGTTCGTTTAGGAAAAACTGATTTAATTGTTTCTCGAGTTGGTTTTGGAGCTATGAGGCTTACTGATAGTATAGGTGTAGATGATGCAGCCTATATTGTCAGAAAAGCATACGAATGTGGTATTAATTTTTTTGATACCACACGAAAGGCTCCCGAAAGCGAACGGCTCCTGGGCGATGCTATTTACGACATCAGGAAAAATGTTCTTTTATCTACCGCCACTTCTGGAAAAACTGCTGCAGAAATAAAGGAAAGTCTGGAAGCAAGTCTTATGGCTTTACATTGCGATTGCGTTGATTTGTTCCAGATTGAAGTAGAAAAGTTTCTTCCTTTGAAGGGCGGTGCAGATAAAATCTACGATACTCTTATTGACTTGCAGCGGCAGAGCAAAATTAAGCATTTTGGTATTGTTACCACAAATCTTGATACTGCAAAAAAAGCTGTAATCTCCGATTTGTATGAAACCCTTCAATTCCCTTTCAACATTATCAGCCCGGATCCTTGTGTAGAGCTTGTAAAAATGTGCGAAGAACATGATGTGGGCTTTATTGCCATGCAGCCGCTTGGTGGTGGAGTTCTGGAAAATGTTCCGCTGGCTTACGGCTTTTTGAACCAGTATGAAAATGTTGTACCTTTGTGGGGAATAAAAAAACAGGAGGAGCTTGAGCAGATTCTCTACTTCAATGAACATCCTCCTGTTATTGACGAACAGTTTAATTCAGACGCCGACCGCCTGAAAAACTTTTTCAACTAAAGTCTAATTAAAGAATGAAATATCTACAGTTTCCATATCGCCATCACTTGATTTAGTATCTGGTTTTGGAGCAGGCTTGTTAACTGCTGGTTTAGTTTCTGCTTTATTAGCGTTACTGCCGGCTGAAGTTGTCGCTGCTGTCGCTGTAGAAGGTCTTACAGTCTGTTTTACAGTTGGTTTATCTACAGGAAGTGAATCAATGACAGCAGAATCAAAAGGTTCAAGATCTCCAACAGGTTCAAGTAATTCAGTAATCTCATTGTCTTCAGCAGCATTAACAGATGATTCAGATGAATTATTGCTGTTCGGATTTTCCTTTGCATTAATAAGCTTAAGTAAATCTTCCTGCTCACGCTTGCTCATAATTCTTAAAATCTTTATATCACTGTTTGCCGTTTGAATTACAAGAGGTGCTCCATCCTTATCTTTTTCTGTAAGCATCTGAACAACTGGAAGCTTAGGATTATCAGGATTTGTGTCGATTACAATTCCAGGTTTTCTGTTAGAAAGAAAAACATAAGAACCAATAGGGTAGAGCGAAACTGTATATAAAAGTGCTTTAATAACATTGTCATCATAAGGGTGATTCTGATTCTGGAGCAGCTCAAGAATTGCATCAAAGTTAGAACGTTCTGCCCTGTAATTTCTGGAAGAAGTAATAGCTTCGTAAGAGCAGGCAACAGAAATAATCTTTGCAATTGAAGAGATTTTATCTCCAAGAATACGTCTCGGGTAACCGGTTCCATTTTCCTTTTCGTGATGTTCAAGAACACCAAGCTGAATGTTTAATGGAAAGTTTAAATCCTTAACAATTGTATAACCGAAAATCGGGTGTTTATAAATCTGAATTCTTTCGCCCGGAGTAAGATTTTTATCTGTCATGTAAATCTGCGGTGGAAGTCTGAGCATACCTATTTCGTGAACTATACAGGAAACACCAAGCTCAATCATTTTAGAAATAGGCATGTGCATCTGCATTGAAATTGCAAGAGCGAGAATAGTTGTTCTTATAGTATGAATTACAAGAAAGTTTTTACCCGAAGCTTCAATGTTATTGTTTATGCGGAGAATATAGCGTCGGTTATCTCTTATAAATCCGCACAAATCTTTTACAAGGTCAGAAACCTCTTCCTGATCAATTTCTTTGTGAGTTGCGTAATGAGTAAAAATCTCTTCTACATAGTTTGTGTATTCATCATAAACCTTCTGAACCATTGCAATACGAGATTTATCACTACCGTCAAGCTGAGAGTTCAAAGAATTCTTAATTACCTGTCTTACTGATTGACCGATTTTTGCCTTATTTTCTTTGTTCTCTCCCTTATCGTCAGATTGTTCTGAAGCTTGCGCCGAGGTAGGTTCAGCATTCGAAAAGAGATTATTTTTAAAATCAACTGTTCCGTTGCATAAAAACTCGTCAAACTCCCATTCCTTAAGGGCTGGCCCCAATTCCTTTGGAGCAGGGCAGCCGGCCGGGAGAAGAACAAAGTTTTCATCGAGCATAAGATCGTTTGTAAATGAAAGCTCCTCTCTTAATGAGGTTATAGGGTATCTCTGCATTTTCTTATCCTCTTACTATTCTGAATCATCCGAATCATCACTAATAGTTATAATCTTACTGTCTATATTTTGCAAAGCAGTCAAAACTGTATCAGGACGATGCCATCTCTTAGCAATAATATATGGTGTTTCACCGGCAACATTTCTTATATCTTTATCAAGTCCATATTGTACAAGTCTTGTAATAGTTTCTGCAGATGAAGTTTTTGCAGCAAAATGAAGAATTGTATTTCCCTGCATATCTGTCATTGAGCGTGCATACTTAGCGATATAAGAAATAATCTGTTTATTATTGTTTTCAAGTGCAATAGTAACTGCATTTGTTCCTTTTCTATCGATTGGCTGGTATGGATTAGCTCCGTTTTCCAGAAGAATCAGAGAAAGTTTTTCGTTGTTGTTTGCAATTGCATAACCGAGTGGTGTATAACCATCAGCATTTCTGGAATCCATAGGGAAGCCTTCTTTTATAAGGGTTCTAAGCAAATCAGGAGAACCATCATTCTGTACAATAATATGAATTGGAGAGTTACCGTCACTGTCTGTAATGTTGAAAGAGTTTCCAAGTACAGCATTGATTACAGAAAAATCTTTTTTCAAAACAATAGAGAAAGGAGTTTTTCCCTGTTTGTCTCTGGAAAGAGGATTTCCGCCAGCTTCTCTTATAAGAGTGATAATTTCCTTGTTTCCTGTTGCAGCTGCTGCATGGAAAGCGTTCTGTCCGTTTACTTCCTGAAGGTTAGGATTGGAACCATTTTTCAAAAGCAGCTTAACCATATCAAGATTCTGAGTTTTGATTGTATCTACAAGAACAGAAACACCGTTTGTATCGCAGGAGTTAGGATCTGCTCCATTTGCAAGCAGATAGCGGGCAACCTTATATTTTCCGGCTGATGTAGCTTCTGCCAGTGGAGAACGACCGTTACTGTTCTGTGCATTTATGTTAATTCCAAGTTTAATAAGCATTTCTGCTGATTTTTCTGCATCCCATCTAACGGCAATGTGGAGAGGAGTATTACCAAGATGTTCACGTTCTCTAAAGGAACCGCCGCAATCAATTACCGTCTGCAAAATCTTAGGGTTGTTTGTTTTAGCCGCACTGAACAAAGGAGTTTCTCCATTAGCATTCTTTGCATTTATGTCAGCACCTTTTGTTGTAAGAGATGTAATTGCCTGACCAAACTGCCATTCAGCTGCATAATGCAATACAGTGTTACCACTTCCATCTGTAGAATGAAGTGTTTTAGAAGTGAGAAGCCAGTTCTGAATGTCTCCGTTACCTTTAAGTGCTACACGCAATGGAGAATTGTTGTCTATATTTGTAGAGAAAATATCTGCATCTTTAGCAATTAATAACTCTCCAACTTCCTTCCAGTTCTTTTCAACAGCAAGGAACAAAGCAGAATTACCGTCTCTGTTTCTGATGTTTACGTCATCAGTAAGGCTGATAATGTACTGGATTTTTGCAAGAGGAGCATTTTTAATAATTGCTATATGAAGCGGAGTATTACCTTCAGAATCCTGTGTGTTGCTGTTTGTTTTAGTAACTGTAGATTCAAAGATTTCATCATCAGAAGCAAGTGCAAGAGAAAGAGGTGAGTCTCCATGTGTATCTTTTGTATGAATGTTTGCTCCGTAGAGAGTGAAAAGCCTTGTCATTGCAACATCCTTCTGCTGGATTGCAATTGCAAGAGGTGTAACACCTTCCTTGTTTCTTGCGTTGATGTCTGCACCATTTAATGTAAGCATACGCATTACGTTTGTAGAAACATGGAGCATTGCTGCTGTATGAAGAACTGTATCACCGTACATATCCTTTTCTTTAAGGTCTGCATGGTAATTAATAAGAAGATTATATGTATCGTAAACCTTTTTCTTAGGAATTATAAGGAGAATAGGTGTTTTTCCAAGGTTGTCTTTTGCATTTACGTTTGCACCTGCATCCAGAAGCATACGTGCAATTTCAAGGTTTCCGTATCTTATTGCTTCGTGCAGAGGGGTTGCACCGGAGCTGTCCTGAACACTTGTATTTGCATTGTTTTCCAGAAGGTATGTAGTAATTGCATTGTGACCATAGATTGCTGCAAGATGGAGAGGGGTTTGTCCATCTTCAAAGCGGTTGTTAAGGTTACGGGCTGCAATTGCATCCTGGAAGTAAGAGAAGTCTGTTTCAATTTCTGTAGCGCCACCCTGAATTAACTCTGCAGCAATAACAACAGAATCATAATCATCAATTTCACTGAAAGCTATATCAAGAGGAGTTTTGCCTTTATCATCCTTTACAGAAATAGGAAGCTGCTTTTCAATGCATTTTCTTATTCCCTGGAGATTCTTTGTTTTTACAAAATAGTGAACTATAGTCTGGCCTTCAACATCTCTGATCTGGCCGGCTTTTGTAGTGATGAAAAGATCGTAATAAAGATTGTTTGAAGAAAGACCTAAATCAAGCGCTGTAATACCGTCTGCATCTCGGGCAAAAAGGTTTCCACCGGTAGCGGCAAGCGTTCTGGCTGCTTCATAGGCATCATTTTTGATTGCAACATGAAGAGGAGTGTCCCCGTTGTGATTTTTGAGTTCAGGATCAGCTCCCTTAATAATGAAGAATGTAATCAAATCAGGATCATTCATCTGTGCTGCCAGATGAAGTACAGTATTTCCTTCATTATCAATTCCATTTATGTCAAACTGATACATAAACTTAGATTTTGCGGCTTCTACCTGTCCTTCTTTTAACATATCCTGTGGAGTTAAAGATTTTGAACCCGTGCCCGGAGTTTTAGATGATTGGCACCCCGAAAAAGCAAGGACAGCAGATAAGGTAATAAAAAAAGCAATCTTTTTATTCATATTTTCCCCTCTAATAACCTGTATTTGAATTTAAAAAAATCCACTTCTATAAGTGTTATATCGGGTGATTATGAACGTTGATTTAGAGAAATCTTAACGTTTTTTGATTATTTTATTCGATTTATTTTCCGGAATCCTTTGCGCAGCTCTGGCAGATTCCCCACAGATTTGTCTGAATCTTTGAAATTGAAAAGCCGTCCGGTACCATTGTAGAAATATTCTGGAAAAGGTTAGTAACTTCTGTTCCTGCAAAAACATCAAAAATACCGTTGCATTTCAGGCATTTAAAGTGAAGGTGATCCCTCATTTCTGCATCAAAACGCAGCTTGTCATCTTCTATTTTAATAGTCTGTATAATCTTTTTTTCTTCAAAGAGCTTGAGCGTATTATATACAGTTGTTTTAGAAAGAGTAGGATAAATAGGATTTAATGCATCGTAAACGGTTTCTACATCAGGATGAACAGGATGTTCGCAAAGGTATCCATAAACCGCAATGCGCTGAATAGAAGGTCTAATACCCGCATCAGCAAGAATAGTCTGATATTGCTTAGTCATTTCTGATTTCCTTATAAAATTGCAATTATTATAATAATGGATTTAGTTTAAATTAGCAATAGTGTTATATATAAAAAATAAATTGCTTTTACTATATACTTTTATTATATTAATTGTATGACTGATGATATCGAACAAAATACAATAGAAGAAAACTCTATTATTCCTACAGAAAAAATGCTTCCCGGCAAGCTGCTTCTCATTTCGCTGGATGCCCGTCCTATCTTTCCAGGCATTTTTACTCCAATGATGATTGAAAAGCCGGAAGAAGTTAAGGTTGTAGAAAAAGCTTACGAAGATGACGGCTTTCTTGGTATTGTGCTTTCAAAAAATCATGAGGAAGCCCCTGGGGTTTCAGATTTATACAGGGTTGGAACAGCCGTAAGAATCATAAAGAAAGTAGCACTTCCGGATGGCGGAGTTAATATTTTTATTTCAACGTTAAAGCGTTTCAGAATCTTAAAAACACTCCACGAAACCGCACCAATGGCTGTTACAGTTGAATACCTGGAAGAGGAAGAAGCCGATACCTTTGAAGTAAAAGCCCTTACCCGTGCGCTTATAAGCGAAATGAAGGAGATTTCTGATAATAATCCTCTTTTCTCTGAAGAAATGCGCATCAATATGGTAAATATCAACGATTCAGGGAAAATTGCAGATTTTGTTGCTTCTGTTTTAAATGTAGAAAAGGAAGAACAGCAGAAGATTCTTGAAACCCTTAATATCCGCCAGAGAATGGAACGGGTTCTTGTATTTATTAAGCGTGAACAGGAGCTTCTCCGTGTACAGATGAAGATTCAGCGGGAAATAAACGAAAGGGTAGAGAAAAACCAGCGTGAATATTTTCTGCGTGAAGAAATGCGTTCAATTCAGGAAGAGCTTGGCGAAGATGCAAACGGAAATGCAACCGACTACCAGAAGTTTAAGCAGAAAATTGAATCGTTGAACTTCGAAGGCGAAATAAAGGAAACCGTAGAAGATGAGCTTGAAAAGTTCAGTCTTCTTGATCCTAATTCAGCTGAATACATTGGTACAAGAAACTTCCTTGAACTTGTATGCCAGCTTCCATGGCCACAGACCCAGACCGTAAAGGATGATTATAACCTTGCAACTGCAAAAGAAATCCTGGAAAAAGACCATTTTGGGCTTGATGACGTAAAAAAACGTATCCTTGAGTATCTTGCAGTCCGCCTTATGAAAAAAGACAGCAAGGGTTCAATACTTCTTCTTGTTGGACCTCCTGGAGTTGGTAAAACAAGTGTCGGTAAATCAATTGCCAATGCAATGAATAAACAGTTCTACCGTTTTTCTGTTGGTGGAATGCGTGATGAAGCAGAAATTAAAGGTCACCGCCGAACATATATCGGTGCCATGTGCGGAAAAATCATTCAGGGCTTAAAGATTACAAAAAGTCTGTCCCCTGTGTTTATGATTGATGAAGTTGACAAAATGGGTGCCAGTCACAACGGAGACCCTGCCGCAGCCCTGCTTGAAGTTCTTGACCCTGAGCAGAATGTAGCTTTCCGAGATAATTATCTTGATTTGCCTTTTGATGTTTCAAATGTATTCTTCATTCTTACGGCAAATACACTCGATTCCATACCGTCACCTCTTCTGGATAGGGCAGAAATAATTGAGCTTTCGGGCTACATCGACCAGGAAAAGCTTGAAATTGCAAAAAAATACCTTATTCCGAAGAATCTTGCAAAAAATGGTTTACAGAAGAATCAGGTTAAGTATACCAAGAAGGCCTTGTACAGGATTGCAGAAGAATACGCAAGAGAATCTGGTGTGCGCAATTACGAAAAGTGCCTCGATAAGATTCACCGTAAACTTGTTACAGAAATGATTACAGAAAATCAACCTGATAAAAAATACACAATTGATGCAGAAGATTTGTACAAGTACCTTGGAAAGCCTGTTTTTGATGAATCAGAAATAAAAACTGCGAAGGTACCGGGTACTGCAATCGGTCTTGCCTGGACAAGCATGGGCGGAGATACACTTCTTATAGAAGCAACCTCTTTTGCAGGAAAAGGTGGCCTTGTACTTACCGGCCAGATGGGCGATGTAATGAAGGAATCAAGCCAGATAGCTTTTGACTGGGCAAGAAAGTGTGTTCTTGAAAAAGGAATAAAAACTGCCGAATGGTTTGAACAGAATATTGTCCATCTTCATATTCCGGAAGGTGCAACACCAAAGGATGGACCAAGTGCGGGAATTACAATGGCAACAACCTTTATTTCTCTGTTCACCGGAAAAACAATAAAGCCGCATCTTGCAATGACAGGCGAGCTTTCTCTTACGGGGCAGGTACTTCCAATAGGTGGCCTCAGGGAAAAAACAGTTGCAGCTAAGCGTAACAAAATCAAGACTATAATTATTCCTAAAGCTAATTTCAGAGATCTGGAAGATATTCCTGAAAATGTAAAGGAAGGAATAAAGTTCATACCTGTAACCGACATAAAGGAAGTTCTGGCAGAAGCCTTAAAAATGGATTTATAAATCATCTGTGTAAGAACATGCAATTCACAGTGTTTGCACACTTTTTCCATAATTAATCCACAAGTTATCCACAATTATTGTTCAATTGGCCGGATTTCTTGTGGATTTTTATTTTTCTGTGAAAAAGTCTGTAAGTTTTACATAACAAGGAAAATGGAATCTAAATCTATAAAATATATAGAGATAGATATATTTCTATGATAAATGTGATAATCATTATCAAATCTGCCGCAAATGTATAGAACTTGTAATACTACTATACTTCACAAAAAAGAAGTTTTTTAAACAAGTTATCCACAAGATATCCACAAAGAACAATTGACAGAAAAGGCATAAAAAAGACCTGGTTAAGAATAGACTTTCGCCTACCTGTACCAGGTCATTTTCAGTTTAATTATACTGTATATAATCAGTATTTATACTATTTTAGCCTAAAGAAACTTCAGCCTTATCGTTAATAGCTATAATAGATTTACAGCCTGAGCATCGGAATCTTCCTGCTCTTGTAGCTCTAAGCTTTTTGCTGCATACCGGACATGCAATTACAAATGGGAATACAGAACCGGCACCTGCACTTTCTTCAGCAAAGAATGCTATAGCTTCTTCAGCAGTATTCTTGATATTGAAGAACTGAGAAAAACCGAGAAGCTGGAATACTTCGTAAACCTTTGACTGAATTTCAAGAAGAACAATATCTCCACTCTTAGGCTTTACCATCTTTAAGAATACAGTAAAAGAACCGATTCCTGTAGATGAAACATAATTCAAGGAAGAACAGTTGAAAATCAGATTAATATAACCGGCTTCAATAACATTTGTTATTTTCTTCTGGAAGAAACTGGAATTATATGTATCGATGTAACCACTAAGATAGATAAAAAGACCATCCTTTACACCTTCTGCTCTCCTTAAACTAATGGTAAGACTGTCATCTCTATCATTGTCAAAACCAGGAATAATATCATTATTGCTATCCATTCGCTAACTCCACCAATTTCTTAATAATAATTTAACATTATCTATTCAAATATGATACAATTATTGTAGACATCTGTCAAATTATTTATCAAAAAAAGAATAAACAATTAACAATTTTGTTTATTTCTTCGATAATTGAAATATGAAAAAAGCCCTTAAGATGATTTTATTGTACCTTTTTCTATTAATTGCCTGTACTGCAATAGGGACAGCCCTGTATTGTATTTATTTGAATGTAAGCGGCTCTGTAACAGGAATTAAGATAAATCTGTTCGATACTGATGTTTTGTTAAAGTCATTTTTTTATATTGCTGCGTGTGTAATTATCTGTATTGGTCCTTTAGTTTCGTTTTTATGTATAAGAAATAATGGTGGTATTTCCAGACTTATTACCTATATAATTCTTTCCGGTCTGGTATGGTGTCTTTTGCTTCCGCTTGTAATTCATTTTGGAAAAAAATACGATTTTAATAATCCTTCTATAGAATCAGAAAATGTTGCTTTTTCCGCAGATTGTTTCAGAAAAGGGGAGAAAAAAGTTTATTATTTCCTTGAAGATATGGAAAATAACGGAACCTTATATTTCCCGTCTGCACAGGCTGTAGTTATAGATACAGATGCTTTTGGAACAGTTAGTATTAAAGAAATAAGAAATGATCCTGGTTTTGAATTGAATAATATAAGCGGAAACTACCGTGATGTTATAGTAAGCGAATCTTTTGAAGAAGATTATGTAAATCTGCCAATTAATTTCCATACAATAATAGGAAGAGCTGTTAATTCAGTTGAACAGGGATGGACTTTCTTTCTGGGATTCTTATCTCTTGGCCTTTTATTATGCTGTTTATATGGTATTTCACGTCTTTTTGTATGGAAACTCATTAATTCAGGCTTTGTTATTGCTGTGACCTCAATAATCCTTTTTATAAATACTTTCTGCACAACATCACCGTTTTTCAGCAGTCTTATGGAAAAAATCAACAGTACAAGTTTTTTTGCCTTCTTGGGACAATATATGTATGAACCTTTCCTTGTTTTTTTAAATCTGGTGTTCTCAATCATCGTTATCCTTGTGGGAGTGATTGGATTTATCCATAGAAAAAAGAAGGGACAGCCTCAGTAATGGAGTAACGGAGAAAGCAGTATGAAAAAAATATTAGGAATGTTATCAGTTTTTTTGGGAATAGCTTTTGTCCTCTGCTTTGTTCTGGGATTTGTTTTACCGGTAACAGAAGGTGTGCCTGAAAATGGCAGATTTATGTTCAAGTTCTGCACCGGTATGGAATATTTTCTCACATTTCTTCCGGCCGTTTTATTTACAGGTATTCTTGTAAGCTTTTCAGTACACTTTGGCCATAATGCAGAAGGCTCTACTACAAGTTTTGCACCTGCAATGTTCACTCGTTATAAAAATGTAATGATATCTAGCCTTATCTGCGCTTTCCTGCTTATGCTTTCAAACGAAACAATAGGTATGATGCTCAATCACAAAAAAGAAAAGATTGTTACCCGTCCAAAAATAATTGCGCAATATATTGATTCAGGTAAAACCTTGTACAATCAGGGACTTTATGACCGTAGCCTTATGTATGCAAATGCCGCCCTTAGAATGGATCCTAACTCAAAGGAAGCGCGCAATCTTGTCAGCATGATTGATATTGAAATGAATCGCTCATATATTCAGGACCTTCGTTTTGACCTTACAAATGCAGAACCTGTTTATTCCGAAGATAATTCACTTAAAATAGATAAAGAGCAGCTTTTAGATGCTTATAAATGTCTTCTTAAAGCTTCTTCTGCCTATGATAGCGGTCAGTGGTTCGATGCTCATTATTATGCCGAAATGGGCATAAAGCTTGCCACTTCTAAAGACCCTAATGTCCAGAAGCTCAGACAGATTTCTGCTGATTCGTGGAACAATCTTACAGACCTCAATAAAACTGCAAAAACTCAGTCCGAAGAGATTTTTGAAGAAAAATACCGCGGTTTTGTTGCGCTTATGGAAGATGATGATTTACAGGCTTATTATATTTTCCGTTACCTGAACGAAACTTACCCTGAACTTGAAAAAGATA
>JAEEGK010008414.1_pt1 | contig 24365 bp, 24 predicted proteins | sample 8958771 | NCBI WGS metagenome assembly JAEEGK01 (sample SAMN16246547, study PRJNA631951) | gut metagenome | biome: gut microbiome; feature: rumen; material: SC-attached | host: Bos | place: Iran: Karaj | collected 2018-10
ATATCAACGAAAACCCCGAAGTTTCTAACAGCGCCTTCCAAAACTTCGACAAGAAACTCTACTTCAACGTCGGCATCGACGACCGCTTCGGCTTCGATCCCGATTCCGACTGGGAGAAAGTGATAGAGGCGTTGGCCAAACAGGATGTATAATTCCGAATAAACGACTTTGAAAAATAATTCCTACATTACACCCCGAAAACCAAATAAACTATACAGATGAAAAAGATATTTTCGATTTTACTCGTTGCTGCGTTGTGCGTGTTCGTGGCGAATGCGGCTGATGAGAAGGTGCAGGTTACTGCTGAGCAGGCTGCGGCTGCGCTTGATTCACTGGCAATGCTGCCGGATCTGCCGATGCAGACCCAGATTGTTCAGTCCAATGTCGACAAGCATCCGCTGTCGATGGCTATTGTGAAACCTGTGGGCCAGCCCAAGGCTATTGTGGTGTTCTCTCACGGTATGGCTGAGCACAAGGAGCGCTATTATCCCTTTATGCAGTATCTTGCCAAGCACGGTTATGTGTGCGAGATGCACGACCATCGCGGACACGGTGGGAGCATCACCAAGAAAGCCGGCCTCGGCGACTTCGGAACCAACAAGGTACGTGCAATCAGCGACGACCTGCAGCAGATGGTGCTCTATATGAAGGAGCAGTATCCTGACCTTCCTGTCTATCTGTTCTGCCACAGTATGGGAACGATGGTGGGCCGTATGTATCTCCAGGACTATGACTCGTCAATCGACAAGATTGTTCTCTGCGGACCTCCGTCAGGCGGTAACCGCAAGGTTGACTTCAAGACCAAATGGAGAAACTTCTGGGCTCCCCACAAGACCCGCAGCAGCCGCTCTTTCGCAAATATGGACGACGGCGGCCTGCAGAACAGCTGGCTTTCTGTCAACGAGGATAACGTAAGGGCATACAACGCTGACCCTCTGTGCGGTTATGCCTTCACCAACAACGGCAATTACAACCTGGCCCTGATGTCGCAGGAGATTGCAAAACCCGACTGGGGTATCGACAATCCCAACCTCAAGCTGATGCTCATCGGCGGTGAGAACGACCGTGCCATCGGCAGCCCCGAGAGATTTGCGCAGCTGGTAGAGTTTGTGAAGTCACAGGGCTACAAGAGCGTAGACAGCAAGATTTATCTGGGCCTCAAGCACGAACTGCTTCTCGAAATCAACAAAGAGGCCATCTGGGCCGATGTAATGGCATTCTACGACAAATAGTATTTTGGAAAATTCAAAATTATTATCGTCCTTTGCAGAAAATAACAAGAATGATCCGCGGACTTCATATGCACCACCATCACCATATCGACTGATAAGGGTAGGTGTTTGCACATATCTCCGCCAACATATACGCAAAAGCCTGCTCTTCCATTGAGTAGGCTTTTTTGTATTAAAAACAATTATACGTACCATGAACGACATGCGCATTGCCATCCAGGCCAAAGGAAGATTAAGCGAAGACAGCCTGGAATTTCTCAAAGATTCAGGAATAAGGATTGACGAACTCAAACGCAAGTTCCTTGCGAAAGCAGCCAATTTCCCTATGGAGGTGCTCTACCTCCGCGATGACGACATCCCCGGAGTTGTTGCCGACGGCTCTGCCGATATCGGCATCGTGGGCCTCAACGAGGTTCTGGAGTCCGAAGCCGACGTGGAAATAGTCCGCAAGATGGACTTCGGCGACTGCCGCATCTCCCTGGCCATTCCCAAGGCTCAGGAATATACCGGTCCTTCATTCTTCAACGGCAAGAAGATAGCCACCTCGTATCCCAAGATACTGAGCAAGTGGCTTGACGAGAATAATGTAGATGCTGAAATCAGGGTCATCCTCGGTTCCGTGGAGATATCTCCCGCAGCCGGAATAGCGGATGCCATCTTCGATATCGTATCTTCCGGCGGCACTCTGATTTCCAATGGCCTGAAAGAGGTCCATACTGTCGTGGAATCGCAGGCAGTGCTGATTGCCAACAAGAAGATGAGCGCTCCCAAGCGCAGGCTCCTCGACTCGATGCTCTTCCGCTTCGATGCTGTGATCGACAGCCGCGGCAAGAAATATATCCTGATGAACATTCCCACCGACAAGGTGTCTGAAGCCGTCAAGATACTGCCTGCAATGCGAAGCCCTACCGTTATGCCTCTTGCAGCGGAAGGCTGGTGCTCTCTGCACTCAGTGGTTGAAGAAGTGGGAATGTGGGACAAGATTGAAAAACTCAAGGCACTCGGAGCCGAAGGCATCCTTGTGCTGCACCTCGATAAAGTTATTGCCTAATGGAAATATTCGTAAATCCTCCGAAGGAACAATGGAGTGAGCTGATGGCTCGTGTCTCCACCAATGATGACGACATTGCCGCCATCGTGAGTGACATATTGCGTAAGGTGAAAGACGGCGGTGACGCTGCGATCAGGCAGATTGCCACCGAAGTGGAAGGTTTCTGCCCTAATGCCCTGCAAGTGAGCGAAGAGGAAATAGCTGCAGCAGAAGAATTCGTAAGCGCAAAGCTGCAGAGGGCCATCAATGCCGCTGCCCGCAATATCCGCGAGTTCCATCAGGCCCAGCGCCCCGTTCCGGTCGAAATAGAGACTATGAGCGGAGTGATGTGCCGCCGCCGGGCTATGCCCATCGAAAAAGTGGGCCTGTATATCCCGGGAGGAAGCGCGCCTCTGTTCTCCACTTTGCTGATGCTTGCCATCCCGGCCAAGCTCGCAGGCTGCAAGGAGATAATTCTCTGCACACCCTGCGGCAAGGACGGACAGGTTAATCCCGCCGTGCTCTATGCAGCCTCCGTCTGCGGAGTGAACAGGATATACAAGATCGGCGGAGCCCAGGCTATAGCAGCGATGGCATACGGCACGGAGAGCGTTCCGAAGGTGATGAAGATATTCGGCCCGGGCAACCGTTTCGTGACCAAGGCCAAACAGATGGTCAGCGCCGCCGGAGTGGCAATCGATATGCCTGCCGGACCTTCAGAGGTTATGGTAATGGCAGACGAGAACGCCAGGGTTTCATTCGTGGCTTCGGACCTGCTTTCGCAGGCTGAACACGGCCCGGACAGCCAGGCTATCCTTGTATGCAACGACGAGATCCTGGCCAACGAGGTGTATATGGAAGTCGAGGCTCAGGCTGAGGAACTGCCCCGCAGGGAAATAGTAGAGAAGGCTCTTGAGAACAGCCGTATCGTAGTCTTCGACGACGTTGACACGATGGTGGAGTTCGCCAACGGCTATGCCTCCGAGCACCTTATCATAAATATGGAAGATCCGTGGAGCGTGGCAGACCGCATCACTGCGGCCGGCAGCGTGTTCATCGGACCCTATTCTCCGGAGAGTGCCGGAGACTATGCCTCCGGCACCAACCATACCCTTCCCACTATGGGCTGGGCGGCTTCATACAGCGGAGTAGGGCTCGACAGTTTCCTGCATTATATAACCTATCAGGAACTTTCGAAGAAAGGCCTGCTGTCGCTTAGCAACGTAATCATCAGCATGGCCGACGCAGAAGGACTTACAGCTCACGGAAATGCTGTGAAGGTAAGGTTGTACAACAACAAAATAGAGAAGAGATATGACGACTGACATATCAAGCCTGCTCAGGGCGAACATAGCCGGCCTTAAACCATATTCGACTGCAAGGGACGAGTATAAGGGCTCTCTCGGCATCTTTCTGGATGCCAATGAGAATCCCTACCAGAACGGCTACAACCGATATCCTTCGCCTTTTCAGAAGGAAAAGGTGCGCTCCCGCATTGCCGCCATCAAGGGCGTGAAGCCCGAAAACCTGTTTATGGGCAACGGCAGCGACGAGGCCATCGACCTCTGCTACCGCGTGTTCTGCGAGCCGCGCATTGACAATGCCATCTCTATTGCGCCGAGCTACGGAATGTACGGAGTATGTGCCGATATCAATGATGTGGAGTTCCGCACCGTGCCCCTGGGCAAGGATTTCTCGCTGCCGGTGGAGGAACTGCTGAAGGCTGCCGACGAGCATTCCAAGCTGATGTTCCTCTGCTCGCCCAACAACCCCTCGGCCAATGCCTACGACCCGCAGCAGCTGCTGCAGCTGGTCGAGCGTTTCAACGGTATGGTGATTGTCGACGAAGCCTATGTGGACTTCTCGGCCAAAGGCAGCCTCAAGACATATATCGGCAAATATCCCAACCTTATAGTGCTCCAGACACTGTCAAAGGCATACGGAATGGCCGGACTCCGCGTGGGACTTGCCATCGCGGACGAGAAGGTCGTCTCGATTTTCAAGCAGGTGAAATATCCTTACAACATCGGCGTGGACACACTCTCGATCGCCGAGAAGAATCTGGAAAAGGATATTGCCGGGCAGATTGCGGAAATCAAGGCTCAGCGCGATATGCTGGCCCGCATCCTTCCTGAGTTCCGCTGTGTGGAGAAAGTGTATCCCAGCGACGCCAACTTCCTGCTTGTGAAAGTCGCGGATGCCCGTGAACTTTACGACCGTCTCATTTCGGCAGAACTGATCGTGAGGGACCGCTCTACTACCAAGGGTTGTGAAGGATGCCTCCGTATCACCGTAGGTACTCCCGAAGAGAACAAGAAACTGATAGATATCATAAGCGATTATGACAAACGATAGCAAGAAAGTCCTTTTCATCGACCGTGACGGCACCATACTCGTCGAGCCTATGCCCAGCGAGCAGGTGGATTCGTTCGACAAGATGGATTTCGTGGAAGGTGCGATCAGCGCCCTCAAGAGCATTGCGGGTCTGGACTACGAGCTGGTTCTGGCCAGCAACCAGGACGGGCTCGGAACGGCAAGTTTCCCCTATGAAGATTACATCGGCCCGCACAGCCTGATGGAGAGGGTTCTGGCAAGTGAAGGAGTACGCTTCGCCGACGAACTGATAGACCCCACGTTCCCTGCCGACAACGCGCCTACGCGCAAGCCCGGCACGGGAATGTTCACCAAATATCTGGAAGGTGGCTATAACCTTGCGGACAGCTATGTGATAGGAGACCGCGCAACGGATGTGCAGCTGGCAAAGAACCTTGGCTGCAAGTCCATACTTCTGGATGTGGAAGGAACCGCTGCGGATTCAGACGCTACCTTCGTAGCCCGCAGTTGGGCACAGGTCGCTGAATATCTGCGCAGGGACTGCCGAGTGGCGAGCATTGTAAGGAACACCCGCGAGACACAGATCTCTGTCACCGTCGACCTTGACGGCCGCATCCCGAGCAGCGTTTCCACAGGCCTGAAGTTCTTCGACCATATGCTGGAGCAGATAGTTCATCACGGAGGCGTGAGCCTGCAGATCGCAGCGAAAGGCGACCTGGAGGTGGACGAGCACCACACTATGGAAGACGTGGCAATTGCTCTTGGAACAGCAATAAGCAAGGCCCTCGGCAACAAGGCAGGCATTGCCCGCTACGGCTTCGCCCTGCCGATGGACGAGTGTGACGCCATCGTCGTTATGGATCTCGGAGGAAGGATAGACTTCGCCTGGGACGTGACCTTCACAAGAGAATTTGTCGGCGACACTCCCACGGAGATGTTCAAGCATTTCTTCTCATCGCTTGCTTCGGCTATGCAGTGCAACCTGCACATCCAGGCGCGCGGAGAAAACAACCACCATCTGGCCGAAGCGGTATTCAAGGCTTTCGCACGTTGCCTCAGAAGCGCCGTCGCCCACATTCCTTTCAATTACGAACTTCCCAGCAGCAAAGGCCTTTTATGATAGCTATCGTTGATTACGGCGTAGGGAATATCCGTTCAGTCGTCAATGCCTTCAACAGGGCAGGGGTGGCGGAGCCTGTGCTGACTGCCGACCGCTCGCTGCTTGCCGGCGCCGACAAGGTGGTGCTGCCCGGAGTGGGCGACGCTTCCTGTGCAATGGAGGCGCTCAAGGAATGCGGCCTCGCCGAGTTCATCCCGACGCTGACGCAGCCCGTGCTCGGAATATGCGTGGGACTTCAGCTGATGTGCCGGCGCTCTGAGGAGGGCGATGTGAGGTGTATGGGCATCTTTGACACCGATGTGGTCCGTTTCCAGCCTGCCGAAGGACTCAAGATTCCCCATATGGGCTGGAATTCGATAAGCGACCTGAAGACCGGTCTGTTCAAAGGCTTGAAGGAGGGCAGCTATGTGTATTATGTGCATTCCTACTATCCGCAGCTTTGCGGTGACACTATAGCCACCACCCGGCACGGTGTGGACTTCAGCGGAGCATTGGCAAAGGGCAATTTCTACGGCACCCAGTTCCATCCCGAGAAGAGCGGTGAGGTCGGTGCACTGATAATCAAGAATTTTCTGGAACTATGATACAGATCATTCCGGCAATAGATATAATCGACGGATGCTGCGTCAGACTGAGCCAGGGCGACTACGGCCGCAAGAAGGTTTATGACGCCAGTCCCCTGGATATGGCTCTTGCATATCAGGATGCAGGCGTCAGCAGACTTCATCTGGTTGATCTAGACGGGGCCAAGCAGAGCAAGCCGGCAAACCTCAAGGTGCTGGAACAGCTCGCCTCCCGCACTTCCCTGAAGATAGAGTGGGGTGGGGGAATCAAGACGCTTGATGCACTCAAGTCTGTGTTCGACAGCGGTGCGGCCTATGGCATCTGCGGAAGCGTGGCGGCCCTCAAGCCAGAGCTGTTCCGGGAATGGCTGGTTGCGTTCGGGGCAAAGGTAATTCTGGGGGCCGACATAAGGGACGGCAAGGTGGCTGTGAACGGCTGGCTGGAGGACACGAGGCTAGGTATCGAAGAACTGATCGACCTTTTTGCCGCCGACGGCCTGGGCAATGTGATATGCACCGACATCAGCAAGGACGGTATGCTTCAGGGACCTTCCTTCGAACTTTACAAAGACCTGCAGCAGCGCTATGACGCCATCGACATCACGGTGAGCGGCGGCATCAGCGGTATGTCAGACATAGAGAAGTTAGAGGAATTAGGGCTTCGAAAAGTAATAGTCGGTAAAGCTATATATGAAGGACGTATTACATTAAAAGACATAGAACATTTTAGAGCCTGAAAGGCGTTGGGTAAGTCCCTTCCCCTTGGGAAGGGATTTAGGGATGGGGCTACAAAAAGAGATAATGTGCGGTGGGTAAATTGATTTAAAAGCTCCACCAATGCTTGTAAAACAAAAAAGATTTAATAAAGTGATAGAAATAGTAATTGCACGATGGTCGCTAAGAGGATAATACCTTGTCTGGACGTCAAGGACGGAAGGACCGTCAAGGGCATAAACTTCGTCTCGCTGAGAGATGTCGGAGATGCCGTCGAACTCGGACGCCGCTACAGCGACGAAGGGGCCGACGAACTGGTATACCTTGACATCAGCGCCACCTTCGAGGGTCGCAGGACCTTCTGCTCCCTTGTGGAAAAGATCGCCCTGGCCATAAACATACCCTTCACCGTAGGAGGAGGCATAAGCAGCGTGGACGATGCAGCAAGGCTGCTGGATGCCGGCGCCGACAAGATCAGCGTCAACACGGCGGCAATAAAGAATCCGCAGCTGATCAGCGACATAGCCTCGAAGTACGGCAGCCAGTTCGTCGTCATCGCCATTGACGCACGACAGGTCGACGGCCGATGGATGGCGACCACCCACGGAGGCAAGTATCCCACCGACAAAGAGCTCTTCAGCTGGGCCCGTGAGGCACAGGAACGTGGAGCGGGAGAACTGCTGTTTACCTCGATGGACCACGACGGCACCAAGGCGGGATATCCGCTTGCAACCTACCGCGAACTGAACAGGCTGCTGAGCATTCCCGTGATCGCTTCAGGCGGAGCGGGGAGCATTCAGGACATCGCCGACGTGCTCGGCGAAGGATGTGCCGATGCCGCCCTTGCAGCAAGCATCTTCCATCTGGGGGAAATCCGCATCCCCGATCTCAAACGTGAATTGAAAAAACTTAACATACCCGTACGAATATGACCTTTGATGATTTTAAACTCGATAAGTGCTCCGACGGTCTGCTGCCTGTCATTGTTCAGGACGACAACACCCTCAAGGTGCTGATGCTCGGCTATATGAACCGTGAAGCTTTCGACAAGACCGTGGCGGAAGGGAAAGTCACCTTCTTCAGCCGCAGCCGCAACTGTCTCTGGACAAAGGGTGAAACCAGCGGCAACTTCCTCAATGTCGTGTCGATGTATCCCGACTGCGATATGGACACCCTGCTTGTCAGGGCAAATCCCGACGGGCCGACCTGCCACCGCGGTACGACCGCCTGCTTCGACACCCGTGAGAACGAACGCTTTATGGGTACCCTGCAGGCCTGCATCCGTCAGCGTCACAAGGATATGCCCGAAGGTTCATACACTACCCATCTCTTCACCAAAGGCGTCAACAAGATAGCCCAGAAAGTGGGGGAGGAAGCGGTTGAAACCGTGATCGAAGCTGTCGACGGCAACAAGGAACGCTTCCTTTATGAGGCTGGAGACCTTGTCTATCACCTCCTCGTTCTCTGCGAACAGATGGGATTCGGCATCGAAGACCTCGAAGAAGAACTCGCAAAAAGGCACAAAACAAATTAAGTTTAGTATCTTTGCGCGATTATCGCCGATTACACTATGGGGCTTTTTTTCAGAAGAAACAAACAGGAAGAACCTGAGCAGAAAAAATCGCTGGACGAAGGTCTGGGCAAGACCAGAAGGTCGTTCTTCGACAAGGTGTCTCACGCGCTTATGGGCAAGTCGGTGGTTGACGCCGACGTGCTCGATTCCATAGAGGAGGCCTTGATTGCATCCGACGTCGGGGCCGACACCACTATGAAGATCATCGAGCGCCTTGAAGATAGGGTTGCCCGCGACAAGTTCCTCGGCAGCGACGAGCTTAACCGGATCCTCTGCGAAGAGATATCGGATATGCTCTGCGCCGACGGCAGCGATTCCGATGACATTTTCGATTTCTCGAAGAAACCCTATGTGATAATGGTTGTCGGTGTCAACGGCGTGGGCAAGACCACCACCATCGGCAAGCTCGCCGCACAGCTCAGGAACGAGGGCAAGAAAGTAATCCTTGGTGCAGCTGATACATTCCGCGCCGCGGCCGTCGACCAGCTTACCATCTGGGCGGAGCGTGCAGGAGTCGAGATCGTGAAGCAGCAGATGGGCAGCGATCCTGCCAGCGTAGCCTTCGATACCGTCAAGAGTGCGGTTGCCAAGGATGCCGATGTTGTAATCATCGACACTGCCGGCCGCCTTCACAACAAGATAAACCTGATGAACGAGCTCACGAAGATACGCAACGTGATGCGCAAGGTTATTCCTGACGCACCTCACGATGTGATGCTCGTGATCGACGGTTCCACCGGCCAGAACGGCTTCAACCAGGCCAAGGAGTTCACCAAGGCCACTGACGTCACTTGTCTTGCCGTCACGAAACTCGACGGTACGGCCAAGGGTGGCGTCGTGATTGGTATCAGCGACCAGTTCCAGATACCCATCAAACTCATCGGTGTGGGCGAGAAGATAGAAGACCTGCGCCCCTTCGACAAGAAAGAATTTATTGAATCACTATTTAAGTAAGATATGACTGTTTCGTATAATTGGTTGAAAGACTATCTGAAGTTCGATCTTCAACCCGAGAAAGTAGCTGAAATACTGACATCAACCGGCCTTGAGGTCGAGCACATAGAAACCGTAGAACAGATTCCCGGAGGACTTGAGGGCGTAGTAGTGGCCCACGTGCTGGAGTGCACCGAGCATCCGGATTCTGACCACCTGCACGTGACAAAGCTGGACGTAGGTGCCGGCGAACCTCTTCAGGTAGTATGCGGTGCTCCCAACGTGGCTGCAGGTCAGAAGGTTCTTCTGGCTACCGTAGGAACGAAACTGGTCAATCTCCAGGGAGAAGAGCTCAAGCTCAAGAAGTCTAAGATCCGCGGAGTGGAGAGCTTCGGAATGATATGTGCCGAGGATGAACTCGGCATCGGAGAAGACCATTCAGGCATTATGGTTCTTGACGACTCTGCGGTTCCCGGCACTCCTGCCCGCGTGGCTCTGAATCTCAAGAGCGACACCGTATATGAGATAGGCCTGACACCCAACCGTATCGACGGCGCTTCACATATCGGAGCGGCCCGTGACCTCTATGCATATTGCAAGCTCAACGGCATTCCTGTAGAATGGACCCTTCCTTCAGTGGACGGATTCGCGACAGAAGCAGGCGACGCCGTTCCGGTCGAGGTGGTAGATCCCGACGGAGCTCCCAGATACATCGGCATCACCATCAAGGACGTAAAGGTGGGCCCGTCACCCGACTGGCTGCGTGAACGTCTGAATGCCATCGGCCAGCATCCCATCAACAACGTCGTGGATGTGACCAACTTCATTCTCAACGAGATGTGCCAGCCTCTGCACGTCTTCGACATCTCGAAGATAAACGGTGGCAAGGTCATCGTCCGCAAGGCAGCCCAGGGCGAGAAGATAGTGACTCTCGACGGCATCGAAAGGACCCTGACGGCCGACGATATGGGCATTGCAGACGCCAAAGGCCCGATGTGCATAGCAGGTGTGTTCGGCGGCGAAGATTCCGGTGTGACTGAGGCCACCAGTGACGTGTTCCTGGAATGCGCATATTTCAATCCTGTATATATACGCAAGACTTCCAAGAGGCACGCTCTGCAGACTGATGCTTCGTTCCGATACGAGCGCGGCATCGACATCGACAATGCTATGTTCGCTGCAAAGCGGGCTGCAATGCTCATCGCCGAACTCGGCGGCGGCCACATTGTGGGCAAGGTTCAGGAGTTCTATCCGCAGAGGAAAGAAAGGGCCGTCGTTGACCTCAATTTTGCAAGGATGGAGTCGCTCATCGGCAAGAAAATCGGCTCTGACAAGATAGTTGAGATACTTACATATCTGGATTTCGAGATCCTCGGCAGATACGAAGAAGGTTGCCGCGTGGCTGTTCCTGCCTACAGGGTGGATGTTACCCGCGAATGCGACGTCGTAGAGGAAGTGCTCCGCATCTACGGCTACAACAACATTGAATTCCCCGAGGGAATGAGGGTGTCAGTGAGCCCCACCAGCCATCCCGACAATGAAGTTATCCGCAAGGAAGTGTCGGATTTCTTCACACACAACGGCTTCCTCGAGATAATGAACAACTCTCTCACAAAGAGTTCATACTACGACAGTCTTGAGACATATCCCGCTTCCAAACTTGTGAAGCTGCTCAACCCGCTCAGTGCCGATCTTGACAGTATGCGTCAGACTCTGCTGTTCGGAGGTCTGGAGGTCGTGTCATACAATATCAAACGCCAATGCGGCAGCCTCAGACTTTACGAGATAGGCAATGTATACAGCTACCGTGCCCGTGAGGACGATCCTCTGAGCGGCAACAACCTGGCCAACTACAGTGAGCACACAAGTATGGTGCTGTTGATGAGTTCTCCCGCTGACAAGGCTTGGCGCAACGAGGTTCCAGCCGGAAACTTCTTCCTCCTGAAGGGATATCTTGAAACTCTTGTGAAGCGTCTCGGTATGGATCTCTACGCAATGGAAGCTGTATCCGCTCCGGAAGACATTTTTGCTGAAGGAATGGAATACAAACTCCAGGGCAAGACATTCGCAACCCTCGGTACTGTTTCAAAGAAGCTGCTGAAGGCATTCGATATCAAGCAGCAGGTTTTCGCCGCAGAGATATCATGGCCTGTCCTCTTCGAAATCGTCCGCCGCAACAAAGTCAAATACAAGGAGATGCCCCGCTATCCCGAAGTACGCCGAGACCTGGCGCTCCTGCTTGACGAGAACGTTTCGTTCAGCGACCTTCGCAAGACTGCTTTCCAGACCGAAAAGCAGATGCTCAAGAACGTATCTTTGTTCGATGTATACCGTGGTGACAAGATTCCGGCTGGTAAAAAGCAGTATGCTTTGAACTTTGTCATCCAGAATCCCGACCAGACCCTCACCGACAACGATGTCGAGAGGATTATGGGCAAGATCCTCGGTGCCTTCGAAAACAAGCACAGGGCTGCTCTCCGTTAGAGAACAACCCTGCGTCTTTGAACTTCCGTAAGACTATAGCTTTTTAAGCCAGATATTCTTGAAGAGTATCGGTGATCCTTCGCTCTGAAGGCAGATGTAACCGCTGTCATATGTGAAGCCGGTGCACTCGTTCTGCAGTACGCCGTTGACATATGTCGTGATGTGGTTGCCGTCGCAGATGATGTCCACCTTGTTCCATTCGCCGACGATGAACTCGGTCGGAGCCTGTTTCTTTTCAATCCTGGGACTGCGGCCGCGCTCCTTGGCCCACGCGCGCATCTCGTCGGTTACTTCGTTGCAGTCAGTGCCGTTTATCATCAGGAAGTCTCCTGCGCTGTTCGCAGACAACTGGTTCTCGAGGCAGGGCGGCCACTTGCGGTCGGGGGGAATCTGCGCATTGATGAAGATGCCGCTGTTGCCGGGCATTTCAGGATACATATATTCTACGTGAAGGGTGTAGTTGGAGTAGGGCTCCTTTGTCCTCATATAGCCGAAAGGCTGGCCAAGGATGATGATTTCCTTTCCGTCGGTGACACCGAAGACCTGATTGAAGGGGACCTGGTCTCCGAACTCGTCTTCAACGAGGAAGAACTCCCAGTTGTTGAGGTTCCTGCCGTTGAAGAGGACAGTCTTGCTGCAGGAAGTGAATGACAGTATCGCAACGGCTGCGACGACTATTGTCAGAAAACGTTTCATTTAGATTATCTTCTTGCTATTCCTATATAATAGAGCAGGGTTGCCAGAGAACTTATGGCTGCGATGAAATAGGTGTAAGCAGCCCATTTCAGTGCGTCGATGGCCATCGGCCTGGTGTCGTAGTCGACTACGCCGGACTGTGTGAGCCAGGCAATGGCACGGCTGCTGGCGTTGACCTCCACGGGAAGGGTTATCAGGCTGAAGAGGGTGGTCATTGCAAACAAAGCTATTCCGATCCACAGAAGGTCGGGGAATACATTGATGAGAATCATTCCAGCAAGAATCACCCATTGGACAGTCATTGAAGCAAACCTTACCACGGGTACTAGAGCGCTCCTCATACGCAGCGGGGCATAGGATGTGGCATCCTGCACGGCATGGCCGGTTTCGTGGGCTGCCACGGCCGCGGCTGCTATGCTGCAGCTGTTGTAAACGTCCTCGCTCAGGGCGATTGTCTTCTTTGTGGGGTCGTAATGGTCGGTAAGCGTGCCGTTCGTGGGAATGACGCTTACATCATAGATGCCATTGTCATAAAGCATTTTCTGGGCAACCTGTGCCCCGGTCAGCCCGGTGCTGAGCGGCACCTGAGAATATTTGGCGAACCTGCTCTTGAGCGTGCCTTGCACGATCATGCTCAGAATTGTCAGAACGATGAATATTAACCAGATCATAATACACAAATATAACAAAAAAGAGCACTTGAATCAAGCGCTCTTTTTTAAGTCTTTTCAGTACCGTCAGGCTTCCTGAGAGGGGAGGACAGATACGTATGATTTGTTTTCCCTGGTCTTCCTGAAAGTTACTACACCGTCAGTTAAAGCGTAAAGAGTATGATCTTTGCCCATTCCGACGTTCTGGCCCGGATTGTGGACCGTACCTCTCTGACGCACGAGGATATTGCCAGCCTTGGCAACCTGTCCGCCGAACAATTTCACGCCTAAGCGTTTGCTTTCCGATTCGCGGCCGTTCTTTGAACTACCGACACCTTTTTTGTGAGCCATAATCTAAACGTTTTAATTATGCGATTTCTTCAATTTGAATTTTGGTAAGGTACTGGCGATGACCGTTCTTCTTGCTCATGCCTTTGCGGCGGATCTTGTGGAAAACGATAACTTTGTCAGCCTTGCAGTGCTCCATTACGGTAGCCTTTACACTTGCACCCTCTACATAGGGAGCTCCGACCTGGACGTTGCCGTCATTGTCGGTAAGGAGAACCTTGTCAAAGTCGATTGAGGAACCTTCCTCAGCTGCCAGACGGTTTACGAAGATCTGTTTGCCTTTCTCAACCTTGAACTGTTGTCCAGCAATGTCAACGATTGCGTACATAAAAATAAATTTTAAAAATTTATAGCTGCAAGCGGATATTGTCTAATTACTAAATATCTCTTTTTCAAAAGCTTAACAGCTGTCGTCCTACTTTGGGAGTGCAAATATACAGTTTTTATTTGTACCAGCAAATTTTTTTACTACTTTTGTAACGCAAGTGTTATTTTCGTTTCGCGCAGACGAAACTCGTGTAAGTTATTAAACCTAAATGGAAATACTTTTCGCTTATGAAAAACCGGCGGAGGGTGCGCAGTTCATAGCACGCAAGGATGAATCCGCCAAGTTGATCAGATGCGTCAAAAATAAAAAGAAGACCGTCATCTACGGCTCGCCCAAGACAGGCAAGACTTCCCTTGTGAGGAACGTCCTGCAGACCTTGAAAAGAAGCGGCTTCAGAGACCTCGTCCTCACTTTCGACCTGTTCAACATCCGTTCAAGGGCCCAGTTCATCGAGATGCTCTCAAGGGAACTGCTCCCTGTATTCGAGCGCTACAACGTGCAGTCACCCCTACCTTTGGACATCAATCCTTCGAATATCTCCGAAAAGCTTCTGATGGACCTTCCGGATATGATGGCCCAGCATTTCGGACTCAACATCGTCATATATTTCGTGGAATTCCAGAACGTGCTGAGTTTCGACCAGGGCGACAAGTTCCTCGAGGACTATTCAGGCGTGGTACGCAAGCACCATTCCGTATCCTATATTTTCTCGGGATCCTGCATCAACCGGATGAAGTATATATTCAACGAGCTTGGCTGTTTCGGCAACGATGTCGAGAAGATTTATCTCGGCGCCATAGACCGCAAGCCGTTCACCGATTATATAGTGTCGACGTTCCAGCGTACCGGCTGGGTCATCGAGCAGGATATGGCCGAGGAGATATATGATTTCTGCAAAGGCCATCCCTGGTATACGCAGCACTTTGCTTCGATCTGCTACGACAGTACCATCGGATACATCAACCAGAATATCATCACCCACGCCCGCGAGTCGCTCATTTATGTGCACGATTCCAATTTCAGGGAGATAATGAGGGAACTGACCACTAACCAGGTGAACTTCCTGATGGCCGTCAACGAGAAGGTGTCCCGTTTCTGCTCTGCTGACGTACTCGAACAGTACAACCTTATCAGTTCCGCCCACGTGGCCAGGGTCAAGGACTCCCTGCTCAAGAAAGAGATAATCACGGTGGATGACGAGGGCAACGTTTCTCTCATCGATCCGCTCTTCGAATACTGGCTCAAATATTATTATTTTATCGAATAGAAAATGAAAAAGTTACTTTTGATCGTTGCTGCACTCGCAATGTCTTTCGGGGCTTTCGCACAGGCTCCTGCAGCTCCTGCAAAAACCTATGAATTCAAGGTTGTAAAACAGCTGCCCATCACTTCAGTCAAGAACCAGGCAAGTTCAGGTACCTGCTGGTGCTTTTCTACCATCTCGTTCCTCGAGAGCGAACTGATCAGGAAAGGTGTCAAGGATCCGGATCTCGACCTCAGCGAAATGTTCGTCGTAAGCAAGGCTTATCAGGACAAGGCTGAGAAATACATCCGTCTCGATGGAGCCTTGAACTATGGCCAGGGAAGTGACTTCGGAGACGTGCTTGATGTCATCAATGCATACGGCATAGTTCCCAATACCGTAATGGACGGTCTCAACTACGGTGAAACCCGCCATATGCACAGTGAATTGGCCGGAGCCCTCACAGGTTATCTGCAAGCCATTGTCAAAGTTCCCAACCGTCATCTCTCAACTGCTTGGAAAGACGGCCTTCGCGGTATTCTCGACGCATATCTCGGAGCCTGCCCCGAGACTTTCCAGTACAAGGGCAAGACCTACACTCCCCAGCAGTACAGGGATGAGCTCGGCCTTAACCACCTCGACGAGTATGTTTCTCTGACCTCTTTCACACATCATCCTTTCTACACCCAGTTTGCCATTGAAGTTCCCGACAACTGGCGCTGGACTCCTTCTTACAACCTTCCGATCGACGAGCTGATGGATGTTATGTATTATGCCATCGACAACGGTTACACTGTAGCCTGGGGTTCGGATGTAAGCGAGAACGGTTTCGACCGTCAGGGTATCGGTGTGATGCCTGACGTGGCTGCAGTAGAGGAAGTCGGCAGCGACCAGGCCCGTTGGGTTGGCGTTTCAGCTGAGGACAAGGCAAAGGAACTCGCTGCAATGCGCGAGAACGCTCCCGAGATGAAAATCACACAGGAGATGCGCCAGAAAGCCTTCGACAACAAGGAGACTACCGATGACCACGGTATGCACATCTTCGGCACCGCTGTCGACCAGCGTGGCACCAAATACTTCATGGTGAAGAATTCCTGGGGCGTCACCGGCAAATATGACGGAATCTGGTACTGCTCAGACTCTTTCGTAAGGTACAAGACCCTCAACATCCTGGTTCACAAGGATGCTATCCCTAAAGCCATCAAGGCAAAACTCGGCATCAAATAACTGAACCGTGAGACGGCACATCCCGAACATCATCACCTGCCTCAATCTCGTATGCGGCTCGGCGGCGGTCATCCTGACGCTGTGGGGCTACTGGTGGCCGGCCTTCTGCTTTATGCTGGCCGGGGCGGTGTTTGATTTCTGCGACGGTGCCGCAGCGCGTCTTCTCGACGCATATTCGGACATCGGCAAGGAGCTGGACTCGCTGAGTGACATGGTCACCTTCGGGCTGGCTCCTGCGCTGATGCTCTTTTCGTGGTATTACAAAGTGAATACCGATTACCCCACCTGGGTGGCTTTCATCGCCCTGATCATAGCCCCTCTGTCTGCTGTTCGCCTGGCGCGTTTCAACCTTGACGACAGGCAGAAGACCGGGTTCATCGGGCTTCCGACCCCCGCACTTGCTATGATTGCGGGAAGCGCAGTGGCCTTCAGTCATCTCTGCAGGCAGCAACAAGTCGACGCCCTGCTGCCTTCTCTTCTTTGCAGCAGCTGGTTCATTCCCGTGCTTTCAGTCCTGCTGGCCCTTCTGCTTGTTAGCCGTGTCCCTATGTTTTCCCTCAAGGGAGGAAAGGACTCCAGGGCAGTGGCCGTATCGAAGAAATTATTCTTTGTCGTTGCGCTCCTGATTGCAGTCCTCAGTCTCGTTTTCAGACCTCAGGGCGTTCCGTTCATCGCCGCAGTATTCCAGGCAATATTCTTCGTCTTCGTCTGGTATCTGCTGCTTCAATTCATTATGCTGCTGTTCCCCGAGAAAGCAGAATAGCCTTTTCGTCGGCATTTTCCTCCCTTTCGTCTATTTTCCTTTATCTGGCTTGAAACTTGTGTAATTTTGCACCCAACAAAACAAGTTTCCCATGAGAAGGTTTATTATTCTCTCGTCGTGCTTCCTTTTCTGCTTTTTTCTTGAATCCAATGCAAGGCAGTGGACGCTCAGGGAGTGCATCGATTATGCACGAACCAACAATCTTCAGGTAAAGAACGCGCAGCTGAACCAGGCTATTGCAGAAGAATCATTGCTCCAGGCACAGGCATCGAGGTTTCCGACGCTGAATGCTTCGTCGTCGCAGAACGTGGCCTTTGCCATTGACGCCGATCCGCGCTACAATGGCAGCTATGCCATCCAGTCCGGAGTGACGCTGTTCAACGGCGGCCGGATCTCCAACAGTATCCGCCAGGCCGAGATCAACGCGCAGGCCGGAGAATATGACATCGACGCAGCACGCAATGACATCGAAGTGGCGGTGACGCAGGCCTACCTGAACATCCTCTACGCAAAGGAGAACGTCACTACCGCCCAGAACAACGTCGAGTCGGCGAAGGCTCAGTGGGAGAGGGCCAGGGCTATGTATGACGAAGGGTCCATAAGTCTCAGCGAATATGCCCAGATGGAGAGCCAGTACAGCAGCGACGTCTACCAGCTCACGTCCAGCGAATCGTCGCTCGCTCAGTATACCCTCAACCTCAAGCAGCTTCTCGAGCTCGGGCTGGAAGAGGACTTTGCGGTTTTCTATCCAGAGATCGGCGATGAAAACGTGGTGGCTCCACTGCCTTCAGTGGCCGAGGTTTACCGTGTGGCCGAGGAGATACTTCCTGATATGAAGAGCGGCCGTCTCGGCATCGAGTCTGCTAAACTTACCGAAGATATTGCGGCATCTGCCGGCATTCCTTCCATTTCAGCTTCGGCGTCGATGAACACTGCCAACATATATGGTCTCGACCTGCCTTTCCCCGAACAGATAAAGGAGAATCTCGGCGCCGGCGCCGGCGTTACGCTTTCCATCCCAATTATCAACAACCGTTCGGCGAAGACGCAGAAGGCCAAGGCAAAGATAGGCACCCAGCAGGCAGAACTCAGATATGCTAATTCGCAGAAAAACCTGCTCTCAACCCTCGAAGGCCTCTACCAGGACGTGGTGTCGGCCCAGAGCCGTTATCAGGCAGCCCAGAAAAAGCTGCAGAGCGCCGAACTGAGTTATAACCTCGTCAACGAGAAATACAACGAGGGTATGATAAACCCCGTCGAACTACTAACCGAAAAGAATACATACATAGCAGCCCAGCAGGAGCTTCTGCAGGCCAAGTATCAGGCCATCCTCTGCCGTCAGCTCCTCAACTTCTACCAGGGCATCCCCATCGAAATATAATATCGTCAATATGAAAAGAATCATCAGAACGGCCTTAGGCGCATCCGCTCTCTGCGCAGCCCTCGTCATCGTATCGTCTTGTTTCGGCGGCGGCAAGAAGACAGCATTCGACACCGTCACCATCTCCAGGGGAAGCATCACCAAGAGTGTCACTGCAACGGGAACCATCGAGCCCATCAACCAGGTGGAAGTCGGCACGCAGGTTTCAGGCATCGTTGACAAGCTCTATGCGGACTACAATTCAGAGGTCAAGAAAGGCCAGTTGCTTGCGGAAATGGACCGTACGAATCTCATAGCAGACCTCAATTCTGTGACTGCTATGCTCAACCAGGCAGAAGTCGAATACAATTACCAGCTGAAGAACTACGAGCGCAGCAAGCGCCTTCACGAAAAAGGCCTCATCAGCGACACTGACTACGAGAGTTCGGAATACCAGTATTCTACATCGAAGTTGCAGCTCGAGCGCCAGCGTTCAGAGATCAGCAAGGCTCGCCGCAACCTTGAATACGCCACCATCACTTCGCCCATTGACGGAGTCGTGCTCAGCCGTGAGGTGGATGAGGGCCAGACAGTGGCAGCTGGACTGAATACTCCTACGCTCTTCAAACTGGCCGCCGACCTTACCCAGATGCAGGTGGTGGCATCGGTCGACGAGGCTGACATCGGAGTCGTTTCGGAAGGACAGAGGGTGACATTTACCGTGGATGCCTTCCCCGATGACGTGTTCGAAGGCAGCGTTTCTCAGGTCAGGCTGAATCCCCAGACGGAATCCAATGTGACTACATATCAGATAATCGTGAATGCTCCCAACGAGGACCTCAAGCTGAAGCCGGGACTCACTGCCAACATCACCATCTACACTGTGGAGCAGGACGATGTTTTCACCGTGCCTATGAAGGCCCTGCGTTTCGCTCCCAACGAAAGCATTGACGTTAACGACGGCAGTACCCTCTGGCTGCTGAAAGACGGCACACCCACGCCAGTGAAGGTTACCGTAGGCATCAACGACGGTATCAACACTGTAGTTGAAAGTGCCGATATCAAGGCTGGAGACGAGGTTATCACTGAATACCTCTCACTCGATGCTCTTATTGCCAGGAAGAAAGAGGGAGCTGAGGGTTCACTTGTCATCGGCAGATAAAGTTATGGAAGCCAACAATATCATACGGGTCGAGGACGTGCACCGCAATTTCGTCGTAGGTGATGAAACCGTGCGCGCCCTGCGAGGCGTCTCCTTCACGATCAAGGAAGGGGAGTTCGTCACCATAATGGGCAGCAGCGGTTCGGGAAAGTCAACCTTGCTGAACTTGCTCGGCTGTCTGGATACCCCGACTTCCGGAGAATATTATCTTGATGAAATCTCAGTCAGGACGATGGACGTGAACCGCCGTGCTACGTTGCGCAACCGCAAGATCGGCTTCGTGTTCCAATCCTACAATCTGCTTCCCAAGACTACGGCTCTGGAAAACGTAGAACTTCCTCTGTTCTACAACCCTGAAGTCTCGTCATCTGAGAGCAAGAAAAGGGCGAAGGCTGCCCTTGAGGCAGTTGGGCTTGCGGACAGGATCAACCACCGCTCCAACCAGATGTCGGGCGGACAGCAGCAGCGAGTAGCCATCGCCAGGGCTCTGGTCAACGACCCCGTGCTTATCCTGGCCGACGAGGCTACCGGAAATCTGGACACGAGGACTTCGTATGAGATACTTGCTCTGTTCCAGAAGCTGCACCGGGAAGGCCGTACCATCGTATTCGTTACTCACAATCCCGAGATCGCCTCGTTCAGCAGCAGGAATATCGTGCTCAAGGACGGCCGTATCATCGAAGACAGGAACAATGACAACATAATGTCGGCTGCCGAGGCTCTTGCAGCGATGCCGCCTGAAGAAGATTAGGAGGACAGCAGATGAATTATGCAAATCTTTTCAAGATAGCCCTCAAGGCCATTCGCAACAACAAGATCCGTTCGCTGCTCACAATGCTCGGCATCATCATCGGCATCACGGCGGTAATAATAATGATTTCCCTCGGTCAGGGAGCCAAGTCTTCCATCAAGGGAGAGATTTCATCCATAGGTTCCAATCTGATCAATATATGGCCCGCGAGTGCTGATGAGAGCGGTGTGCGCAGGAGTGCTGCTGATATGCAGTCGATGAAGATGAGCGATTACGAGGCCTTGAAGCGGGAGGCCCGCTATCTGCGTTATATCTCACCGTCTTTCTCGAGAAGCGGACAGGCCATCGTCGGCAACAGCAACACGCCTACGACAATCTATGGCGTGAACACCGACTATCTCAAGATCCAGGGCTTCGAGGTCCTTGCCGGCGAGATGTTCACCGATGAACATATCCGCGAGATAGCTAAGGTGTGCCTTCTCGGCCAGACCGTGGTGGAAGAACTGTTCGACGGCGACAACGACGCCGCACTCGGCAGTGTGATAAGGTTCAACAGCCTGCCGATAAGGGTCATCGGAGTGCTGGGGTCAAAGGGCTCCAGCGCAATGGGCTCGGACCAGGACGATATCATCATCGCTCCTTATTCCACAGTCCAGAAGAGAGTGATGGCCATAGATTATGTGCCCTCGATAGTCGCCTCCGGCCTCAGTGAAGAATATTCCGGCCAGGCTATCGACGAGATTACCGCCATACTGCGTCAGCAGCACGGCATCAAGGGTGACGCAAAGAACAATTTCAGGGTGATGTCTATGGACGAGATTCTCGACACCATCGAGCAGGTGATGAACACGCTGACCCTGTTCCTTGCTGCCATAGCCTTCATTTCTCTCATCGTGGGCGGTGTCGGCATCATGAATATAATGTACGTGTCAGTGACTGAGCGCACGAGGGAAATCGGACTGCGTATGTCCATCGGCGCCAAACCAAACCAGATACTGATGCAGTTCCTCATCGAAGCTGTAATGATAAGCGTGACAGGAGGAATAATAGGCATTTTGTCCGGCGTCACGCTGAACGGGCTCATAAGCCTGATACTGAAAATGACAGGGGCGTCGATGACTATGCTGATATCTGTCAAGTCGATAATCGTTTCCTTCCTTGTATGTACGGTGACGGGTATATTCTTCGGCTGGTATCCTGCCCGCAAGGCAGCCCGCCTCGATCCTATAGATGCTTTGAGATATGAGTAAGAAACTCCCTCGCTGGGCGATACATCTGCTAGTCTGGCTGCTGATCTGCGGCTTCAACGTGTTTGTCGGCTCACTCGTCGCGACAGAAGTCATGGCGTGGGCGTATATAGGCATTCCGCCTGTCATCTGCTCCTGCGCCCTGTTCTATCTCAACTACTGTTTCCTGATTGGAAAATACTGGGCCAAAAGACGTTTTGCGGTCTTTGTACTTCTGAATATGGCTGCTTTGCTGCTGGCTATGCTTTTCCAGTACGAAAGCTATATCTATATGTTCAACCGTTTCGGGACTTTGGTTGAGCTCCCGGATACATTTGACGTGAAGATATTGGCGGGCTTTATGGCTTTTGCCTACATCCCATCAGGGCTTTTCTTCATATTGATCAGTTCACTCATCAAGACGTCCTGGTTCTGGAACCAGTCACAGGCAAGGCTGAAGGAACTGGAGAACGAAAGGATCAAGGCAGAACTCGACGGCCTCAAGAGCCAGATCAATCCCCATTTCCTCTTCAACAGCCTCAATGCAATCTATGCCCTTATAGATATGGACAGCGACAAGGCCCAGGAGGCGACGCACGCGCTTTCGAACCTTCTGCGCTATGTGCTTAATGAAAAAAACGAGGAGATGGTGCCCCTCACAGACGAGCTGAAGTTCACACAGGACTACATCGACCTGATGTCCCTCCGTTTCTCAAGCGACCTGCTGAGCCTGAAAGTCGAGATGCCGGATGAAACGGAAGGCTGGCGGATAGCACCTATGCTCCTGATTACTCTGATCGAGAACGCCTTCAAACACGGTATAAGCAACACGGCACCGTCCTTCATCCTCATACTTGTCCATATCTCCGAAGGCAGACTCTTTGCGACCGTGTCAAACTCCCTTTTCCCCAAGAAGGAGAATGATCCGCGCTCCGGAGGCATAGGACTCGACAACCTGAGCCGCCGGCTTGAACTGATCTATGGTGACGATGCTTCGATGCGGGTGACGCAGGAAGAAGGGGCGTATACGACCAAACTTGAAATACCCTTGAGAAAATGAATAAGATAAGAACTCTGGTAGTAGATGACGAGCCGCTTGCCGGCAGGCTGATAGCCTCCTATGTTGAGAAGACTCCATTCCTGGAGCTCGCAAGTCTCTGCCTTGACGGCGTTAGCGCGCTCGGACTGATAGAAGAGGGAAGGGTGGACCTGGTGTTCTGCGACATACAGATGCCCGACCTGACCGGAATGGAACTTTCCAGGATGGTGTCGTCGCCGCAGGTAAAGTTCATATTCACAACGGCGTATGCGCAGTATGCCATTGACGGCTATAAGGTTTCAGCGTTGGATTACCTTCTGAAACCGGTCAGCTACAAGGACTTCCTGGAATCAGCCAACCGTGCCAAAGCATATTTTGAGGCTCTGCGCGATACTCCTGCACGGGAATCCGGAAAAGAGTCGCTGTTCCTCAAGGTAGACGGCCAGATGGTCAAGGTAAACATCGACGACATCCTGTATGTCGAAAGCGAAAAGGATTATGTGAAGGTGCATTGCGCTGACGGCAGCGTCCTGATGTCTCTGGTCAGCCTGAAGAAGATGGAGGAACTGCTTCCTCAGGACAGGTTCTTCCGCGTCCAGCGCTCGTATCTGGTGGCTTTGGAAAAGGTGACGGCGATGGAGCGGGGAAGGATTATTTTCGGTAAGGAGAGGATTGCGGTGTCAGACCAGGTCAAGGATGACTTTTACAAGGCTTTGTCAGAAAAAAATATTATATTTGTTTGATAACAAATACTAATTGAAATGGAAGCTGTATATATTGCAAATGCGAAAAAATGGATGAGTAGCGCTTTTGACGATGCTACCCGCAAAGAGGTCGAACAGGTTTTCAATACCGATCAGAAGGAACTTGAAGACCGCTTTTACCGCAATCTTGAATTCGGAACCGGAGGCCTCCGCGGCGTGATGGGCGCAGGTACCAACCGCATGAACAAATATACTGTGGGAATGGCCACCCAGGGACTTGCCAACTACGTCGTCAAGAACTTCGGAGAAGGTGTGAGCGTAGCTATCTCATACGATTCCCGCAACAATTCCCGTTATTTTGCAGATATCACTGCCGGTGTGCTGATGCAGAACGGTCTTAAAGTCTATCTCTTTGACGATATCCGTCCTACACCGGAATTAAGCTTCACCATCCGCCATCTCGGCTGCAAGGCAGGCGTTATGATAACTGCCTCTCACAACCCCAAGGAATACAACGGCTACAAAGTATTCTGGGAGGACGGCGCCCAGGTTACCATACCTCACGACAAAAACATCATCGACGAGGTCAACAAAATAGATGATCCTTCTAAGGTGAAGTTCGCGCCCGAAGGAGCTCCCAAGCCGATAATGATAGGCAAGGAAGTCGATGAGGCGTTCTTCAAGTCTGTACTCTCGCTGATGGTGGCTCCTGAATCAGTGGCCCGCCACAACGATCTCAAGATAGTCTATACACCTTTGCACGGCACCGGTATCAAGACTGTTCCGGTAGTGCTCGAAAGAATGGGCTTCAACAAGATCTTTATCGTCGAGGAGCAGGCCATCGGCGACGGTAACTTCCCGACAGTGGTTTCGCCTAACCCCGAG
>JAEEGK010008415.1_pt1 | contig 24361 bp, 13 predicted proteins | sample 8958771 | NCBI WGS metagenome assembly JAEEGK01 (sample SAMN16246547, study PRJNA631951) | gut metagenome | biome: gut microbiome; feature: rumen; material: SC-attached | host: Bos | place: Iran: Karaj | collected 2018-10
TGGGGATTGGGGATTGGGGATTGGGCCCAATCCCCAATCCCCAAAAGTAAATTTGATATAATTTTGATTTTAACATTTTTCAAGAGATATGATAAAAAATAATAACAATAAATAAAAAAACTAAAAAACTTTAAATAAATAAATAAATAAATAAATAAAAATAAATAGAATCAAAAAAAATCAAAAAAAAAAATGACATCCTCAAACCCATCCTTACAAGGAGGATACGACCATTTATTCCGTTACATAATAGTGGGTGACATGGCAGTAGGTAAATCATGTTTACTGCTTCAATTTACAGACAACAAATTTCGTCACCAACACGAGTTAACAATAGGAGTAGAATTTGGTGGAAAGACAATTCAAGTGAACGGAAAGAACATAAAGATTCAAATATGGGACACAGCAGGTCAAGAAGCATTTCAAGCAATTACTAGAACATACTATAAAGGAGCTACAGGAGCATTAGTAGTATATGATATAACAAGGAGAGATACATTTACACATGTAAGTAAATGGTTAGATGAAGTTAGAGCAAACGCATTAAAAGAAATTCAAATTATTTTAATTGGAAATAAAAAAGATCTTGAAGATAAAAGACAAGTTCAAACTGAAGAAGGACAAAATCTTGCTGATAAAAATGGGCTCTTGTTTCTTGAAACTAGTGCAAAAACTTCTTATAATGTTTCTGAAGCTTTTATGAATAGTGCTCAAAAAATTCTTGATATGATACAAAAAACTGGAATTGATCCTACTGCTCCTGGAAAAAATGTTAAAATTACTGTCGATGATGATGATGAAGAAGAAGAAAAAAAAGGATGTTGTAAAAATTAATGGGGAATTTTACTTTTTTTTATATGCTTTTTAGACTTTTTTTGAATTTTACCTTGGTTTTTTGTTTAGGAAAAGTTTTATATTAAATTTATTGAAAATTTTTTATTTAAATACCTAATCTAAATTGTTTTTCAATAGTTGTCACAAAATTAAATAAAAACATTAAAGAAATTATTATATGAAAAAAAAATTCAAATAATTTTTATTTCCAAAAATATTAACTTAAAATTAATATTTCCTACTTAATAAAAACCTTCAAGTAAATCTCCGGAAAGAATTAAATCAAAAATACATTGAATATCAATTTCACAAAGAGAAACAGGATTTTTAATTCCGAAATTTTTCAAAATTTTAGGATGAACAATTCCAAAAATTCCAATTTTTTTTCCATCTTGTATGAAAATTTCAGCTTGTCTATCTTCAAAGAAAGTAGTATCATTACTAGGTTTGATATAATAATTTTTTTTAGTATCATTTTTGTTATTAAAACTCAAATCTATTTTTTTCATTAATTTATCAACTGTTCCTTGAATAATTTCAAATCCAGAAATAGTATTAGAATAAGCAAAACATAATTTTCTTTTATTTGATGCTCCAACTTCATTTTCTTTATCAATTAAAACAACATCACTTAATTCAAATATTTTATAAGGTAATTGGTTAGCTTTATTAGCTTCAATTGATTTTAATAAACCTGGAATTAAACTACTTCTAAAATATTCAAATTCTTTTGTTTTAGAATATTCAATTTGAACAGTTAAATCATCTTCTTTTTCTTTTAATAAATTAGTAAACATATCTTTATGAGAAATTAAAGCCACAGTTAAAAATTCAACATAACCATTTTGTGCCATTTCATTTCTAAATATATCACTTAATTTATTATAAGGTTGTTGAGATCCAAAACATAAAGTAGAAACATTTTTCTTTTCAATATTATTATATCCATAAGAAATAGATAAATCTTCAGCAACATCACAAGGATGAAGAATATCACTTCTAGTTATTGGAGCATATACTTCTATTTCTTTATCATTAATAACTTTTGAATCAAGTTCCATTTTTTTTAAATATGTACAAATTTCTTCTGGTTTAATATTAGGAATTCCAGATATAGTTCTTAAATAATCAATATCACATTTAAAAACTTTTGGTTCTATATCAGGATATAATTTTTCTTCTCCTCTAATTTGATCAACGACTTTAACTTGTTCAACAGTGAAAGGTTCTTTACAATAGCAAGAAAACATAGCAATAAGAGTATTTAAAACAATAACACTTTTAGTATAATCTAATCCAGTAATATCTAAAAAAACATTTTTAGTATTAATAGTCATTTTAGTATGTTGACTATTAATAATAGGAGGAACAGACATAACAACACCATTAGAATCCATCATTAAAGGATATTTATCACTTTTTTCTAATAAATAAAGATATTTTCCTAATTTAGGATCTTCCTTTAATACTTTCATCATTCCATTACCATCAACTTCTTCGGTTCTATTTAAAGGAACAAATTTAAATTCTTCAGGTTTAAGTGCTCTATAATAAAAAGGTCCTTTAATAGTATCTAAATCATGAGTACCCATAGAAACTAATTTTCTTCCTCTACAAATATTATTATGTAATTTCTCTTGTAATTCCATAAATCCACGAAGAGTATCATCAGTAAAAGAAATTCCCTTTAATATTGCAGCTAGACCAAAAGGACGAACTGGATCAACACTTTTTTCTACTATTAATACACGCTCATTTTCTGGATAAGTATTTAATGCTTTAAATATTGGCATTTCCATTTTTTTTAAAAATACTTTTAATGCTAATCCTAATCCTTCTAAACATAAGAGATCATATCTGTTTGCACTCACTTCTATTTTATATAATGTTTCTGTGGATAAGTGAGCCGAAGATTTATCTTTTTGTTCTGATTCAAACATTTCCTTCTCTGATGTTACTTCATCTAATTCTATTCCAAATTCAAAACATAAATCATCAAATTCACTGTCACCTATTTTTTAATTAAGATTTTTATATTAGTTTTTTTGTTTCACTTACTGAAGTTTTGACCTATATATTTGAAAAGCTCATCACGTTTTACTATCACTGTTGGCATTTTATTTTTTTTTTTTGAGGTTTTAAATGATAATTTTATATCTTTTAAGTTTTTATATTTGTTAATTTATTTTTTTTTATTTTTTTTTTGAATATATAAATATATTTTTTTTTTGATTTTATAAAAAAGTTATTTTTGTGTTTTTTGTATTGAAAAAATTAAATTCATATAAATGATAAATAATTCTATAAATCTTAAATCATTAAATAATGACGAATATAACAATTCAAAAGATAAGTTAAAGGATAAAACTATAACTACTGAAAAAAATAATTTAATTGAACAAAGAAATAATTTTAATTTGTCTTTAAGAAAACAAAAAATATATTCTGATATAATGAAATTCAGAAAAAGTAAAAAAAATAAACTGAATAATGTATTTCAAAATAATATAAATTTAATTGAAATCGAAAAAAATATTCCAGAAAATATATTATTAGAATTTAATTATTCGAAAAGAGAAAATAAAATTTCAGTAATATTAAGAAACTTAAATCAAGAAAATGGAAAAGATTTAAACTTTAATATCAGACTCTATTGTTTAATTCAACTTCAAAATTATTTAAAAGAAAATAATACAATAAATTTAAAAGAATGTACAAATATTTTACAAAAATGTTTTGAAATATTTTATGATGAAAATTTAGAAAAAAATAAAACACTAAAAATTAATATTCAAAATAATTTAATATTAATATTTATTGAAATATCAGAAGAAATTTCTGAAAAAAATCCGGATTTATTATTATATGATGAAATATTTTTAAAAGATTTATCTAGAATATTAAATTCAAATGAATATAATAATGATTTTAAAAATAATATTTTTAAACTAATAGGAAATTTAATATATGAAAAACAATGCTTTAATAAAGTAAATAGAATATTTAATATATCTCAAGAAATAAGTAAATTTTTATCGAAAATTGAAAACGACGAACATTATAATTCAATTTTTTTTATAATGTATATTATAATTATTCATACTAATTCAGATGAAGATATGTCAGATAAAGATTATATTATATATTTTAATGATATATATTTGAAGTTAATTTTTATGTTAAATTATCAATATAAAAAATATAAGAATTTATATTCTGAAAAAATTCCTAATATTCAACTTTCACCTTATTATAGAAATATTAAATATTTACTTAGATTTTTTAGAGCTTGTTTATATAAACAAAATATTAAATTTTATTCTTGGACTTTAATTCAAAGTAAGCAATTTTATGAAACTTTAGTTGAAATTTTAAAAGATTTCAATGAAGAATATTATAAAATGGATAATAGTAAAAATATTTTAAAATTAAATGATAAATTTTCAATTGAAATAAAACCAAAAGTGGGAAAATATATATTATATACTGAAAAAATATTTAGAATTATAGCATATAATTTTGCATATTTATTTGGTGTAACAGTTCCAGATGAAAATAAAGAAAAAATGTCAATATTAGAATTTTTTTATGAAAATATTAAAAATTTAAAATTAATTCCTTTATATAAAAATATTCTTGAAAAATCTTTAAATTATTATCATCTTGATTATAGTTCATTAAAATTAATATGTATATTAATTAATAATTATTCAATTGAAAATTTATCAAATACAAAAGAATTAATTATTGAACCCTCAATTTTAAAATATTTAATCGAATATTTTAAAATTATCCCTGAATTAGATTTTAGAAGAGAATTTTTAAGAACAATCATAAATATAATTTTCTCAAACGATAAAGAAGTAATACAATATATATATTTTAATTTATTTTTAATAAAAATATTAGCCGATTTAATTAATAATGATTATAAAAACACAGAATTAATGCTTTTATCTTTAGAAATTATAAATATATTTATTGAATATTTTAACAGTGAAAGAATGTATAAATCTAAAAATGAATTATTTAAAACTTTAGAAACAAATGGTGCAATAAATATTATAAGAGATCATTTAACTATTTCTAATAATGATGATATTTCTGAAATTTCTTCTATAATTATTTGTTATTTAAGTGATATGGCAATTGATTATGATATTTTTAATAATTTTAATGGGGAAAATGAAAGTGATAGTGAAAATATTTCTATATAAATTTTTTATTTTATTTTATTTTATTTTTTTTTTTGAAATTTTCTAAAAATATTTTATTTTTTAGGGATTAAAAATAATTTTAGGGATGAATTGATTTTAACGAAAATTAGGCTTTTATCAATATTATTAAAGCAAATCTAATTGAACCATTTAAATGAGTGATAACAATATTTTGATATTACAAAAAGATCAAGAAAAACAAAATAATGATAATCAAAATGCAAGCATTGAAATAATAGATAGTAATCCTTCTGAGAATAATGAAGAGTCAAAAGAAAATAAAAAGATTACTTTAAATCAATTTCTTCAAAATAATTTTATGAAAAAAAGGATAAATTCTCCATATAACAAAAAAGAAAATGATAAAAATGATATTGATGAAAATCAAATAAAAATTAAAAAGAATAATCCTTCTGAAAGTTGTAAAGATGAAAATGAAAAATGTGTAAAAGGTAATTCAGAAACAGAAAATAATGGAATTATAAATTTAAAAATTTATAATGAAAATGACCAAATCACAGAATCAAAAAAAACCCTTTTTAAAAAGGTGAATGATGATAAAAAAGAAATTCAAAATTCTATAATTACATATAATCAAAATATAGAAGTTAATTCACCTGTGGAAGGAAATATAGAAAAAAAAAAATCAAAATTAAAAGTTATTTTAATAATAGGAGGAGTGATTATTTCAATTATAATAATTGGAATTGTAATATATTTTCTTCTCAAAAAGGATGGTGATGGTCATTGTAAAGGTAAATGTGATGAAGATGAAGAAGAAGAAGAATTTAAGACTGGTTCAGGGGAAAATATTATTGTTAAAATTGATAGAAAAATAAATCAAATGTGGGAATATCAAGGAAATGAATTTACTTCTACTACAAATGTATTAGAAGATTCTAGTTCTTTAAGAAGAAATGAACAAATTAATAAAACGACAAAAATTAATTATTTATTGAATGTATATGATAATGAAACTCTTTCTGATAATTCTATTTTATTTTCTGCTTTTGCTGTGATTTTAAGAAAAATCACTTTTAATAATGATGAAGAAATATATGAAGGTGGAGTAAATCTTTTAGAATATGATTATACTCAAAAAGAAGAAAATTTATTTATTAGCGAAGAAAATGAAAGTGAAAATGAAAATGAAAATGAAATAAATAATGAGGAAATAATATATGATGATGATTATTATCATAATGATTATCCAGTGATTAAATTTAAATTTTATGAAAATGGAACTTTATATGAAATTCAAAAACCACAGAATATAAGTAATAAGTTTTTTATACATTTAAAATTATTTGTTAATAAAGTAATACCATCAGTGTCTGAAAAATTATATTCACCCAATGAAAATGATAGAATAAGAAGATTACAAGAAGAAGGAGTATCAAATAAATATATAAAAAAAGATGATAAAGTAATATTAAATGAAATAAGAGATCATGAAATATCAGTAAATGATATTAATTTAGAAGGAAGTCAAGTTAAATCAAATAGAGAAATTGAGGTTGATTCACAAGGAAATATTCAAAGTATTCAAACTAATCAAATTACTTCAATGAGTAGTGAAGGAAATATTGATGATGAATGTGAGGATTCAATTTGTATTGAAGATAAAAAAGATAATATTATACAATTTCCTATCAGATCAATTTACTCTGAAACTTCATCTAATATTATTTTAATTCAAACTAATATTAATGAAACTCTTTCTCAAAATATTAAAGATCTTATTCAAGATTTAAATTTTGAAAATTATGCTCTTCAAAATTTCAATATTGAAAAAAAAAGGAAATTAAATAAAATAAAAAGTGAAAGAAATAGGAAATTAAAAATAGATAGTTTTACTCATCCTAGGAAATTTTCTTTTAGTATTTTTAAAACAAATGTTTGTGGAATTAAAATTAGAATGATTGCTGAAATTTCTTATTTTCCTCGAAATGCAACGTTAATAATGTTATTATATTATAAAATCGGAAATGAAGAAAAAATTGTTTTAAATAAAAATTTTGACATTCCGATAGGAAATTCATATGAAAAATATAACGATGTTATTGATAAAATAACTGGAGGATTATATTATATTTCTAATATTCTAATTAAAAGATTATATAATAATACTTGGAAAAAATCTATTCAAGAAGAATTGACTAATATTTCTAATTTAATAAATAATTTTTATGATGCATCAGATATATTTTTTTTGCCTTTAAATAATTTATTAAATGAAATTAAAAATGCTTCAAAAAATGCTTTTAATTCAATTTTTCCAGAAATTGAAAAAACCATAAGTAATCTAAATTCATTGAATAATGAAATAAATTCATCAAATGAAGAAAATCAAAAAGAATTAATTAAAGAGTCTCAAATAATAATTAATTCAGCAATTGTAGAATATAAAGAATTATTTGATTCTTTTGATTCTTCAACAATTCTTTTAACAGAGACAATAATAGAATCTTTACCTGAACTTAAACAAATTGACATTGGTTCATATTATGACATTAAAGAACAATTATCAGTTTCTGAAAAAGTTTATAATGCTTTTGAAATTATGGTAGATAATGCATTAAATACTCAAAACTCTTTATTAACTGATTATACAAATTTATTAATTAAAGATAATTTAGAAGATATTATTAAACAAGAAGAATTTATTGCTAAAAGACTTCAAACGAATACTACTTTAATTGAAGCAATTAATGATAATGAAAAAAGAAATAATATGATTGATTTATTAAATAATATTAGAATAAAAGTAAATGATATTTCAAAAAATATTATAAAAAGTATTGAAAATATTAGTAAAAATTTAAGAAGTGGAGAAGAAGGTGAATTAAAAACAATTTTAGCTGATGTCGAAAATAAAAAGAATGTATATTTAGAAAATAAAAATCAAATTGAAACTTCATTAAGAAATTATATTCAAGTTTCAGATAATTTTGAGTTATATATTGAAGATACTGAAATTTTATTTCAAATAGATCAAAATGTAACAAATGAAAGAAATAAACAATTTTTTGAACAAATTATTATTCCTTTAAATGCTCTTCAAACTAACTTTTTTACACAAGAAACATTTAATAATATTGAAAATTTAATTAATGAAATAATTAATGAATTAAATACTAATAAAGACAATAATTTTTCAAATATTCCAAATTTATTAGAAACATTAAATACAACTATTGATGATTCAATATCATATTATTTAGATGATAATTTAATTAAAAACACATATAATTTACTTTTAGATTCAAATTATATTAGTAATCTATTTGAATTATATTATGCACCAGTTACTGATGTTTTTAATAAATATTTAACTGTTTTTAGAGATGAATATTTTCAAAATCATATTTTACAATATCTTGATAAACCTTATGAAATTCAAACTAAGGTTAATCAAATTCTAAATAAACAAAAAAATGCAACTAGAAAAATGATTAATGATATGACATATCAATTAAAAGAATCTATTAATGAAAAATTAAATACACATTATAATATATATAAAATTAAAATTCAACAATATTTATTTGAAATTCAAAAAAATACTCCTAAAGATAATTATAATAATATAGCTAATACAAATATAAATTTAGTAAATACAAATTTTGAAAATATTATGATACAATTAGATAATAAGAAAACAGAATCAAATAAATATGAAAACCAAAAAGTGATAATGAATATAACAAATGATACAGATCCATTTCAATTAAATGATAAAATTAAAACACATGAAAATGCTATGTTATCATTAATAAATCGTGTTTCTGGTTTAGTTCAATCAGATTTTGATTCTGTATTTTGTGAATTTGATAATGAAGGAAATTGTATTTATACTGAAAAATTAGATGCTTCACAACAAAAATTATTTCAAACTGCTAAACTTAGATATACTATTTCTAAAATTAGTGAAATTATTTCTTTATCAAAAAATACTGATAGTTTTAATTTACTTTCTTATGAAAATTATGTTAATTTATTTAAATCTAAGGCTGATTATGAAAATTTTATTTCTAATGAAATTTTAAATAGATTAAAAGAATTAAATAATGAAGAAGAAAAATTAATTGAACCAATAATTAATTCTATTGAAAATAATTTAACAACAACTTTTGAAAATATTATTAATGAAGGATTAATAGAATCTAAAATTAATATTCTTTCAGGTAAAATTTTCACTTTACCAGAAAAATTGAATAATAAAGTTGAAAATATGAAATCTTCTATTACTAATATATTTAATGAATTTAAAAAAAATTACATAAATAAAAGTATATATTTTGAACCCATTTCATTCCAGAAAAGCTATGATATTTTTGAAAATTCAATAAATGAAATAATATCAAAAAATATAGAAACAATAAATAAATTGAAGATTGATGAAAATTTAATAAATCAAGTTAAAAGTTATTATACTTCTATATTAATTAATATAGGAAATAAATTTGAAACGGAAATTACACAATATACACAAATTCTTCAAGATTCTAATTTATTAGGTTTATCATATAATATCGGTAAAATAGGGAAAGAAATAAAAGAAAATACAATAAATAAATTAAAACAATCAATAGAAGATAATATTACAACAATATTTACAAATTCGTTTAATGAACAAATTAATGAAATAAAATTATATTTAACTCAACAAAATGAAGGTATTTTAGATCAATTAAAAACAGAATATGAAATTATTTTTAACCATTTTTCTTTGAAAGGAGAATTAGAATATGATGAAAATAATACTACTCTAATTAATAGTTTATCTAATAAATTAATTGAATCTATAAATTCAGAAGCTAAAAATTATTATAATGGTACAATACAAGATTATAATCAAAGTTTTATTAATTCTTATAATTTAGAAAACAAAGAAAAAAACTTGAATATTTTAGAAATTAATACTATTGAATTTAATGATCTTCAAGAAAAAGTTTTGAAAGGAGATGAATTATTAAAAACTTTTTGTAAAGAAAGAATTGAAAAAGAAAAAATATTATTTAAAGAAACTATCGAAAATACTATTGTTTACGGATATAATAAAACAATTCAAGATTTTTCAAATTCTTTTGGAAAGAATTATCTTAATTCTATTCTTAATCAAATAACAACAAATAAAATACAATCTAATTTAGATAATATTGAAAGTACTATTCAAAATAATCATGAATTTTTATTAACTATATTAAATGATATGTCATCTTGTTATGAAACAATAGGTAAGTCTTTAAAAACAGTATATAAAACTTTATCAACTGAAATTTCTTCAAATTTAGATGATGATATAAATATATCTTTAGAAAATTCAATAAATAATTTCAAATTATATTCAAATATTCAAATAACTGATTTATTCTTAGAGCATATTTTAATTATATTGAAAAATGACAATTTTACAAAGTTATTTAATCAAAATATAATTAATTTATTCCCAAAAGAATTCACAGAAGCTTTTAAAATTCAATTAAAAAATAATTATAATGAATTATTAGATGATTATAATTTAGATTCATTTAAAATCTTAGCAACAAATCAAATTGAAACTTCAAAAAATAAGATAGTAGAATCATTAAATGAATTCCAAAAAGAAACAGAAGATCAATTAGTAACAATGACTTCAATTACAATATCAAGAGATGTAAAAAATGTAATGAATATAGTAAATAAATATAAATCAAATAATTATGATATTTTCCCAAATTCATTTAATTTTTCAATTTCTGAAAATTCTAAAAATATTTTATTATCATTTATTCAAAAAATTAAAAATATAATTAATCCTATTATTATTGTTTATGAAGGAAATGATGAAGAAATTAAAAGACAATTAGAAGAAAAATTAAATTCATTTGATAATTATTTTGAAGTTGTAAAATCAAATTTAAATTCAAGTGATATTACTACAAAAACAGAAAATTCATTAAATAATTTAAAAAATGTAAAAAATAATATGAAAGTAGAAATTCTTAAAGAAATAGATGGAATAGATAATGATCTTAAAGAAATTGATTTAAATGTTTATAGAAGAAATCTTGAAGAATTTAGTATTACAGATATAATAAATGATCTCGACAAAATTAAAAAAAAATTTGATTCAATTCAAGAAGAATTAATTAATTTAAATGAATTTATTAAAATATCAAAAGATTATTCTAATTTTGAATCTCTTATTAAAAATATGATTGAACATATTTCAGCTCCAATTGAAAGTAATTTACAAAATTTAATGGATTATTTATCAGAAAGTCAATATTCTCAATTTGAAACAAATATTAAATCTCAAGCTGAAAATATTAAAAACTATTTATCTGATTTTTATAATATAGAAAATAAAAACATTTATGAATCGATAAATATCATTAAAAGTATTTCTTCATTTTATAATTCATTTCATAATGAAATAAAGGCAAAAACTGATAATTTTTTATCAACATATTTTGAACAAATTTTTAGTAAAATTGAACCATATGAAAATATATCCGGATTAATTAGAGAAAAGGAAGGATTAGAATTAGGGAATATAACTACAGATATATTAGGAGAAAAAATAACATTTAATTCAAATATTAGTGAATATTCATATGATTATTCAATATCATTTAAATATAATAATTTCACAATATATACAAATTCATCAATTTCAGCAGAAAGTTATATTAATTTAAATTATGAAACAGAAAACACAAAAGCTGGAATAAATGGAGTAATAGGTTCAGGATATTTATCTATGAATTCAAATAATTTATTAAAAGAATATTTAACAGATTTAACTAAAGAACAACAAACTAATCCTACAAATTATAAAAAATCATTTTCAAAAAAAATAAAAGTCGGAAATGAATGGCGACATATTAATGGTGGAGAATGCGGTTATGATTCGTATGCCTATAGGAGAAGATATTGTCAAATAAAAGAAATTTTTAAATGGGAAACTAAAGATACCTATGAATATACTGAAAAATCGAGAAAAGAAGGAAAAAAAAGATTTTAATTATATATATTATTTTAATATTATTTTATTTTTTGTTTATTTTAAATTGAATTATAAAAGAATTATACTTTTGTTTTTAAAGGGGTTTTTAATATAACCAAATCTTTAAAAATTTTAATGGGAATATAAAAAATGGATAATAGAAAAATACATTCAAATGAAATGAAAAAATAGATTTCAAAATATTAAGAATAAGGAATCTAAAAATGGAAACTATTCAAGAAGGAAACTTAATTTTAATAAGATATATTTGAAATAATCTTTAAATTATTTTATTTCTTTGAATTCTTTTATATTATTCAAACAAAAATTCATTGGATTTAGTAGAGCTTTTTTTGATATTGTATTTTTAAAAATTGTCTAATTTTAAAATTTTTTAAGTCTCAAATAAAGAAGTTTTTAATATATAAAAAAAATATTAATGGAAAGAAATTTATGTGAAATAATAAATGATTCAACTCCTAATCATTCAGATAACTATTTCTTTTGTAAAAAATGTAAAAAAGTAATATGTAGTAATTGTTTTCCTGAACATATAGAACATAAATTTTGTAGCTTTTCTTTTAATGATTTAGAAAAATTAGTAAATAAATTAAAAGAAGAAATTTCAAATAAAATTATACAAGAAACAGATTATTCAAGAGATTTAAATATATTTGAAAGAAAAATAAATGAAAGATATAATGGAAATAAAGAAATAGATAATATAATTAATTTAGGATTTAGAAATTTAAAAGAAAATTTAAAGAATGATAAAAACGAAGTTCAATTCACTAATTTTCTTCTTCAAGTCATAGATTCTTTAAATAATATTAATTTAATGAATGTTAATAAAAATTCTTGTTTTAATTTTACTGTTTATGAAGATGAATATATTTCAAATTATTCTAATTTATATGATAATAGACCAATGGTCCAGTTTCAAAAATTTTTTGAGGAAATTAATAATTGTAATATTGAATACAAAAAAAAAATAAATGATATTTATTCTAAATTTTTTCATAAAAAACTAAATGAAAATGAAATTGAATATTCTAATCAATTTAACTTAATTAATAATAATAATATAAAGGAAAATAATAACAATCATAAAATTCAATTGAATCAAAAAATAAAAAATCACAAATTTGATAATAATGAAGAATATAAATTAATTATTTTGAATGAAAAAGATAATTTAATTTCAAATTCAAATTTTTTTGAATTTAATGAAAATTTAATAAAGCAAAAAGAGTCTCAAATAAAAATTATAGATGATAATAATGAAGTTAATAAAATAATAAATTTTTCAAATGAAAATAAATTTTTGGGAAAAAAAGTAGAAAATTATAATGATACAAAATTAATGGAAACAGAAAAAATTGTTGTAAAAAAATTAAAAGTTAATGAAGAATTATCCAAAGTAATTTTAAATAAAAATAATATAAACAACAAAAATGAAATTGAAAATAATAATTTAGAGATAAAACAAAAAAAAGAAATAAAAATACAAAAAACTTTAGAAGATTATATTGAAAAGCAAAGCCTAAAAAATGAAGAAGAAAGGAAAATAAATAATAATTTTCATTTAAAAGATAATTCATTATTTTTTTTTTTATTTTCAATTAAATGAAAATAACCAAAATATAATATTTTTATATAATAATATAACAAATTCAATTTCATCTTATCAAATTTATACTGAAAAAGATGATAATATAGGATTTCCATTTAAAAGAAGTAAAGGAGTTAATTTAAATAATTCTTTTTTAATAACAGGAGGTTATGAAGAAAGAAATAATTTAATATGTCAAAATTGTTATAAATTAATATATAAAGATGATAATCTAATAATAAAAGAAGAAAAAAAAATGAATATGAAAAGAGCTTCTCATAATATAATATATATAAAATCAAAAAATAAAGTTTTTGTCTGTTCAGGAGAATATAATAATGATTGCGAATATTTAGATTTAAATGTTGATAATAATAAATGGATCAAATTAAAAAATAAAATGAATGAATATAGAGCAAATGCAAGTTTATTTTGTATTAATGATAGATATATTTATTGTGTTGGAGGATTTAATTTTAATTTAAGAAAATATATTCATGGTTATGAAGTTTTAGATTTAGATGATAAAAATTTAAAATGGTATTTTTATAATATTTCCAATCTAAATAATTGTTGTAATATGGGAATTATTAATGTTGATAATAAAAATATTATTTTTGTTGGAGGAAAGTTTAATAATAATTATTTAAGTAGCGTTTATAAAGTTGAAATTAATGAAGATGAAAATAAAATTGAAAGTGTTATTGAAATAAATCATAATAATATTACTAAAGATATTATGTTTTATAATTCTCAAAACTTTATCAATTTTGGAAATAAATATATTTGTTTTGATTCTTTTGCAAAAAGTATTGAATTTGATAAAATAAATGGAATTTTTACATATAATAATATAACAAATTAAAAATAATAATTAACTTTTTTATTATATAAAAATTTGAAAATTTACTTATTTATTTACATTTATAAATTTACTTATTTATTTAAATAAATATATATAATTTAATTTCAATATAAAAAAATGAAAAATAATTCTTTAGAAAATGATTTTAAATATTCATTACCAATAGATGAAACTCAAGATGATGACTATGAAAAATTATTAGAAAAAGATATAGAATCATCATGTAACTTTACAAAATATATTGATAAATTAGAATTAAATGATGATTTAACAGATGAAGAATTAATAAAAACAAAAACAAAAGAAGAAATATGTGAATATAAAAATAATCAAATATTATCTTTAAAAGCATATATAACATCATTGGAACAAGAAAAAGATGATTTAATAGATAATTTTAAAGAAACAACAAGTCAATTATTAGAAAGATTAAAAGATTTAGAATCTAAAAATTTAGAAAATAACTTTTATAATAATAATGATAATAATTCAGTTGATCCTTTTTCTATCAGTCATCAAAGACCAGAAACTCCAATGATTGCTAAAAATTTAAGAAAAAATAATAATAATAATATTAATTCAAATAAAAAACAAAGATGTCCAAATTGTCAAAAAGAATTTTTAGAAAGTGAATTTGTTGCTCATAGTCTTCAATGTTTAAGACACACTTTTCATTGTAAAAAATGTGGTGAATTAGTTGATGAAAAATTTAAAAAAGAACATTTACAAAAATTTAGAGAACCAAATAAAATTATATTGTATATTAAAGAAGGTAAATTAAATGATTTTTTTATGTGTATTGCACATGGTTTTAAAATAAATGATATTTTAGATAATGACAAAGGAGATTGTTCAATTCATTTAATTTGTAAAAATAATAGAAATGATTTTTTAAAAAAAATATTAAACGATAAGAATATTAATATTGATTTAAATATTCAAAATAAAGAAAAAGATACTCCATTATCAATTTGTTTAAATAACAAAAGTTTAGAAATGGCAAATATGTTACTTAATAAAAAAGTAAATATTAAAACAAGAAATAAAAGTGATTTAAGTCCTTTAATGTTATCTTGTAAATTTGGTTATTTAGAAATAGTTAAAAAAATTTTAGATATGGGTGGCGATATTAATGAAAAAAATATTTTAGGAGAAACTCCTTTATCTATTGCACAAATGTATCATCATGATGAATTAGCTATGCTTATTTTAAATAAAAAACAAATTAAATTTAAAAAATAAATTATATTTTATTTATTTATAATGATTATAATCTATTAAATATTATATTTTTTCCCTTATTAATAATTTAATGTTATTTATAATAATATTATTTATACTCTCTTTAAATAAATAATTTTTCAAATTATAATATATATAATTATCAAATTGAACTAAATTAATTATAATATAATATATATATGACCGTTTCAAAATACTAATTTTTCAATTTATTTTTTTAATATTTTTTTAAAGACTTGGATTAATATTTATTATAGTATTAAAAAACTTATTATGCATTTGATTCATCATTGTTTGTAATTTATATCTTATTGTTCTATTTCTTCTTTTGAAATGTTTTGGAATTTGAATAGTTTTATCTTCTTTAGAAAAATTTAATGTAAATTCATCTTCATCAAGAGATATTCTTTTTTGAAAAACATGAGTGTTTAATTTTGTTTTTTTCCTTTCTCTTCTTTGAAAATTTCTTTCACTTTTTGGTCTTAAATCTTCGTTTTTATTAAAAATAATTTTATCATCATCTTTTTTATCATTCTTATTGTCCTCATTTATATTTTCTTTTAAAATATTTTTAATATTAATATAATTATCTTTATTATCATTATCAAGATCAATAACATTAACTTTAACATTATTATTATTGTTTTCATTTTCATTATTATTATCGTTATTATTTTCATCATTGTCACTATCACTGACACTATCACTTGATTCTAAACTTTCTTTATTTTTTTCTTTTTTAGCTTGTTCTAAAAAACTTTCAATATTAATAAATTCTTTATTACATTCTCTCAAATCATCAAAATCAGCAATATATAATAAATATTTACTTAAAAAAATTAATTCACTATCTTCTTTAGAATTATAATAAGGAACAATAGGAATTCCATTATTTAAATGATAAGCAAAACTTAATACTGAATTATCAATTAAGACAATATCTTTTAAATCAAAATTTTGGAAAATATTTAAGTCTTTAACATAAAATTTAGTTTCTCCAATTTGACATAAAATACAATCTTTTCTATATAATCTTCCTTCAAAAATATTATTTTGAGGATCTAAATAATTTAAAACAGCATCAGCATAATTATTATGTGAAGCAGTATAAGCCACAATAAAATATTTATTTTTAATTTTTAATATACTTTCTTTCCAATGAGGTCTTATATTAATTCCTATATCAACTTTAATTCTAGTTGGCATAAGAACAGAAATAATTTCTTGATATTCTTCTTTTTTTTTTTTTTTAATATCTCCAACGCAATGAATTAAAGTTTCATCTAAATCAAACACCGCTATTTTTTTTCTATTAATATTATTATTGAAAATAAAAGTTTTACTTGGAATTTTATTTTTTTGTTTTTCTTTTGGTTCTAAATCACATATTAATTTCATACAATTTTCTGTATATTCATAAAAATCAGAAATAATTTCCATATTTGTTAAACTTATTAATCTTTCTTCTGTATTTTTATGACGAGGTTTCTTTAATAACATTGTTGATTTTGATCTTACTCTTCTATTTTCATTATATTCTCTTTCTATTTCATCTTTTAATAAATTGAAATTTTCTTCAAATATTTCTAATGATTTTAATTTTGAATTTGATATTTTATTTTGAATTGTATAAAATTTAGATTTTTGATTTTGCTTTTTTGGATTTATATTTTCATTAGATTTAAAAGAAACTTTTTTCTTTGGAATTTTTGTGAAAGTATTTTTTCTAAGTGATGAATGCTTTTCAAATACTAATTTCGGAAAGTCTTCTGATGACGAAGAATCAGAATCTGAGTTATCTGTAAAACCTAATATTGGAATACGAGATATTGTGTTTAATGTTCTGTTTCTTCTGTCAAATGTTTTTTGGTTTTCCATTTTTTTTCTGCTTTTTAAGTTATTTTAATTTTTTTTTTAGATTTTTTAAAATAAATTTTAAATTAAACTGTTTTTAAAAAAAAGGAAAAATTCAATAATTTATTAGCATTTATTTTAAATTTAACAAGATAATTATTGGAATAAAATGTTAATAAATTTGATATTGAATAAAATATAAAAAATCTTTTTAAAAAATATATAATTGATTCATAAGTAAAAAAAGAATACATTAATAAAAAAGTATAAAAATTCTAATTATAAAATAAATAGAAATAAAAGAAAAAAAAATAAAAAATCAATAATTATAAGTATAATAAGTACTATAATAATGATATTATTTGGAATTGCATATTCTTTATGTTGTGTGGATAAAAAAAAATATAGAACTGAATGTTTAAAGTTAATAAGATGAGGAAAAGTTCTTTATTGGTTACTTTTATTATCAAGTTTTCTTCATTTTTCTTCAAGTATAATAAAATTAATATTTACTTATTTTATTATTAATAGTGAAATCCCAAATTATATTATGATGCTTAAAAGTTGTTTAAAATGTATTACTAGTATAATAATTTTAATTGGAATTACAATTGCTTATTTTAAATTTAAAGACCATTATATTGTTATCCTTTATCAAAAATTATTTTTGCTTATATCATTTCTGAATTTTCTATTTTTTGCTTATTTGCTATTTGTGTTTATATTGTTTGTCTTTCTTCTTTTTTTGTAATAAAAATAATAATAAATATTTAGATGAAGATATTGATGATGATTGTTCAAATGATGAAAAAATTGTTATATAAAAGATTTTTTATATGCATAGGAAGTTTAGTAATATTATAAATAAATAATTTTTAATATTTTTTAATGCATTAAAAATAAATTAATTTATTTTTGATTTTTTAAACAATAATAAAAAACAAATTAAAAAAACAATAATTAAAAAAATGGGAGGTTCAAACAATAAGAAAAAGGTAAATTAAAACCAAATAAAAAAATTAAAATTAGTTGCCTGAAAAATTAAAAGAAAAAGTTCTCAAATTATTTTCATTAATAGATTTAGATGATTCAAAGACAATAGACAGAGATGAGACATTAAAATTTTGGTCAAAAAATTTTCCAAAAATAAATTCAAATGAATTATTTGATCAAGTAGATAAAAATAATGATGGTTCAATTCAATTAGAAGAATGGATTGAATTTTGGACAATTGTTTTTAATTCTGGATATAATGAAGATGAAATTTGTAATGAATTGGATAATATGATTAATGGAGGTTCTTGGGTTAAATTTGATACTAATGAAAAATTAGGAGGAGCAAAAAGACGTAAAAGTAAAACTGAGGGAAAATACTAAATATTTTTGTTTTATTTGTTTTTTTTTAAAAAAAATTTTTTTTTAATTTTTTTTAGAGAGAGATGTTAATTATTTTAAGGTTTAAATGATTAGAATTCAATAATATATTTTTTTATATGATTTTTTTATTTTTATTGAAAATATTTAATTTTTGTATTTATTTCAAGAAAATTGATTTAGAAATTATCATATTATTCTTTTATCTAATAAATAAATATATTATGATTATAAAAGAGATTATTGGTTAATGAACTGAAAAAAAATAACTTTTTTAAAAAAAATAATTGTAAAAAATCATTTTTTTTACTTGGAAAAATTAATAATTTAATTGTTTTTAATGTATGAAGAAGATGATAAAAGTTATGGTATATTTGAAGAAGAAGAAGCAACAAAAATATTAAAATATTTAAAAAATAATATAATAATAAAAGAAGTAGAAGATGAAAATAGAATAAGTATTGTTAATGAATTAAAAAAATTTGAAGAAGAAGATGAAAAAGAAGAAAGAAATAATAAACTTTTAATAAGAAAAAATAATATAGAAAATAATAATAATAATGATTATGAAGAAATGAATAAAAATAATTATGATTTTTTAAATGAAGAAAATAAAAATTTATTAAGTAATAATTCAAAAATTGATATTAATTTATTAAAAACAGATTCTGAAAATAAAGAAAATTCATTTTCAAAATCTAATTATTTGAATAATAATAACAATGAAGATAGTAATTATTTTGAAAATTCTTTTCTTCCTCAATCTGTAATTTCACAAGCCAAAATTCATAAATTAAAAATTTCAAATAATAAATTAAATAATTCTTTTAGTTCTTCTTCAAAAAAAGAAAATTCATTTGAATATAAAACACCAAATAAAATTAATAAAAGTATTCAAATTTATTCTAAAAGTTCTTCTAAAGAAGATAATACAAAAAAAAATATAAATTTACCAAGAATATCATCTGCTCAAAATTTAAAGAAAAGTAAATCTAGATTATTTTTAATGAAAACAGAAAATGAGAATAATCATATCAAAAAAAGAACTAAAAATATAATACCACTAAATATGAATAATCATAAATCTAAATTAATTTTAAAATCAAAATCACCAAAAAATCTTTTAGATATATTAAAAAAAAAAAAGAATGATGAAATTATTGATAATGAATTATTAAATATTGAAAAAGAGAATTTAGATTTGATAAGAGAATTAGAAAAATTAAATATTCAATTTAATTCTTTATCTCAAAAAAAAAGTTCCTTAATTAATAATAATAAAAATTATAATTCAGTTCAACCAATTTCACATGAAAATTTAGAATTAAGTGAATTAAATATTCAAAAAAAATATTTAACTAATTTAATAAGTGAATATAATACTTTATATAATAAATTTAATGATGAAAATGAAAATGAAGTTATTGAACTTAAAAAAGAAATTAAAGAAAAGAAAAATGAAATTAATAAATGTAGTGAAGAAAATAAAATATTAAAAGAAAAAATATTTAATAATCAAAATTATTTAAAAACTAATAAACAAAAAAAAGTTTTTTTTCAAGATGAAAATTTAGATGATAAAAGTGAATTATATCAGAAAAAAATATTAAAAAAAAAAAAAGATATTGAAACAATGAAAATTTTTTATTTAAAAGAAAATAAAAAGATATTAAATTTAAATAATGAAATAGACAAATATAAAGAAATTTTAAATAATTATGAAAAAGGAGTTAATATGAATTTAGATAAGAAAAAACAATTAGAAGATCAAATAAAAAAACTAACAAAGAAAAAGAAAATATTAAAATATTCAAGATATTCAATGAAAAAAAAATTTAATAAAGAAATAAATAAACAAAATAATTATATCGAACAACTGAAAAAAACTATTTTTGAAGTTAATTTAACTTCAATTTAGTAATTATGTGGAATTAAAAAAAGAAGATTATCACATAGTTAATGAAAATAGGGTAATAATATAAATAAAAAAGAAATTATATAATTAAAATAAAATAATATATAAGATAATATTAATTATAGATTAAATATAAAGCATTATTTCTTGTTTAGCTATTATTGAAAATAATTATAAAGATAAGAATAAATTAATTTTTTGAATATTTTTTTAAATGAATTAATTTTAAATTATTTATTAAACTAAAATTAATTGTTTTAATTTCAACAAATGAAAATACCCAATTAAAATTGTAGATATTCATCAAAAAGTGTTATTAAATATTCTTAATTTTATTCTATATAAATTCCTTTTTTATTAATAAATTAGAAAAATAATTAAAAATTTTTTTAAAAGATTAAAATCCTTTTCACGATAAAAAATCTGAATTAAATCTTATTTTCTAAAAAATAATCTTTTGACTGAAAATTAGAATAAATAAATTTCATTTAATAATAATTTCCAAAATAAAACAAAATTTAAAAAAAACCTATTATATAATAAAAATTATAATATCATTATATTATTACAAAACAAATAAAAAAAATGTTAACCCACACATCAGATAATAATAATTCAGAAGACGAAACAATTCCAGATGAAGAATTTAGAAAAAAAATAGAAGAAAGAAACGAAAAGTGTAAATCATGTAATTTTTTTAAAATTGAAGGTCCAAATATAAATTTAAAATGTTTTAGAAAAAGATACAGTACAGAAGAAGAAAGAAATTATATAAATGAAAAAATAAAAATAAAAAAAAAAACAGAGTTATGTAAAAATTGGGAAATTTATCATGATTGTTTTTATAAAGATGAATGTTCTTTCGCTCATGGAATTGAAGAATTAAGACAAAATTTTTTTTCTTTTGGTTATAAAAGTAGGTTATGTAAAAGTTTTAATGAAAGATCTTATTGTACTTTCGGTCAAAGATGTAATTATAGACATATTATTAAAGAAGAAAGATTATTTACTTATAAAAGTATTATTAATTTTAATTGTAAAGAATTATTGATTGAAAGTAATAAAAAAGAAAATGAATTTGTTAGTTTAATTCAATTGTATAAGCAAATTCTTTTGAAGAGAAAAGTTAATATGTAAGTTTTATTTATTTTATTTTTAGTCCTAGATTAGATATTTTTAAACAGTTTAAATGTGACGAATAAAATTATAATATTGAAATAATTGAAAATATTATTTAAATTAATATCAGATGAATTTTATGTAAGTGTAAATAAATATTAAATATATCCCTAAGAGTTTTTTATCATGGAAATTCTCTTAGATTTAAATAGTGGTGATAATATAATAAAATTATCATTAATTTATATTTAGTTATAAAATAATATAAATAAATTATATTCTCTTGAAACTTTATGTTTCAATTAAATCTTTTTATTATTTATTCTTTTTAAAATTAAATTTTAAAAAAAACACATCTTTTAATTTTTATAATTTTATCTAATTAGAGTTTAATGATAAAAAAAGTAAATAAATACTTAAAAAAAAAATTAAATATTAATTCCTTTAATTTATTGTCCTTCTTCTCCTCCTTCTCCACCTTCTTCTTCATCACCTTCTTCTCCTTCATCAGAAAATTCAACACCAACTTCTTCGGAATCTTTTTCCAAAGCAGCAAGATCTTCTCTAGTTCTTGGAATTCTCCTTCTTCCATACTTTCTCCCACAAACCAATGAACAAAAGCTCTTTTAGTATCATTAAATCAAATTTATGAGCTAATCTACTGAATACTTCAGCAATAGCAGTTGAATTAGAAATCATACAAACAGCTCTCATAACTTTAACAAGATCATCTCCTGGAACCACGGTTGGAGGTTGATAATTGATTCCACATTTAAATCCTGTTGGACACCAATCTACAAATTGAATTGTTCTTTTTGTTTTTATTGTTGCTACTGATGCATTTACATCTTTTGGTACAACGTCTCCTCTATACTTCATACAACATGCCATATATTTACCTTGTCTTGGATCACATTTTGTCATCATTGAGACTGGTTCAAATGCACTGTTTGTTATTTCTGCTACTGATAATTATTCATGGTAAGATTTTTCAGCAGATAATTATTAGCAGCATCTTCTTTACCAGAGATAAGTTGTTCTGGATGGAATAGTTGTCTATAAGTACCAGTTCTTACTTCATCTACTACTATAGTTTCTAAATCAAGGAATACACATCTTGGAACATGTTTACCTGCTCATATTTCTGAGAAGAATGTGTTAAAAGCATCATCTCCTCCTCCTATTGTTTTATCAGATGGCATTTGACAATCTTGTTGAATACCATGTTCTAAACAAAAAATAATTTCCATAAGTATTACCCACTTGAATGCCTGCTTGACCTATATGAATACAAATAACTTCTCTATATATTTATTATTTAAAATATTAATTCTGTTTATATTGAAAAAAAAATAAATTATCTATTTTTTCATAACTGTTTCGCATTAATAATCAAAAAATAATAATGAATTAATATCATTAAAGGAATATTACATGTTCAAGGAAGGTGATTTGTTATCAAATTGGATATTTATTCGAAAGAAGGAAGAGAAAAAGAGGAGCAAAGAATAAATGATTGTTTTTTAAATTTTTTATTTATTTTTTTAATTAAAATAAAAAATTGTTTTTAAAACATATTAAAAAATTATATTTATAATTTGATTAAAATAATGAAGATATATTATTAATTATATTTAAAAATACTATAAATATTTAATTAATTTTGAAAAATAGGTAAATCTAAAATAATTTATTACCACTAATTTTTGCTTTTAAAGTATATTCTTCAATGGTAGAAGTTTCCCAATCAGTAATTTTTACTTGTTGACAATATTTTTCCCTATTATTTTTATTATTTATATAATCTTGAGGACAATCATTTCCATTATTCTTTAATTTCCATTTATAATAAATAATACGTTTAGAAAGAGTTTTATTATAATCAGCAACATTTGTTTCTTGAGAAATTTTAACATCAGTTTTATGATTTTTAAATAAATGATTTACATTCATAGATAAATTTCCAGAACCAATTATTCCATTCATTCCTGCTTTTATATCTTCTGTTTCATATGTTAAATCAATGCTACTTTCGCCATAAATTTCTGCATAAATATATAATGAAAAATTTTCATATTTAAATGATACTGTATAACCATATGAATAATTTGGAACTACTGCATCAAAAGTAATCTCTGTTCCAATAATATCTGTTTTTAATTGACCTAATGATATATTATCTGTAGCATTAATTAATTCGAACTTTGTTTCATTTGGTTCAATTTTACTAAAAATTTGTTCAAAATATGTTGATAAAAAATTATCAGTTTTTGCCTTTATTTCATTATGAAATGAATTATAAAATGAAGAAATACTTTTAATGATATTTATCGAT
>JAEEGK010008417.1_pt1 | contig 24360 bp, 25 predicted proteins | sample 8958771 | NCBI WGS metagenome assembly JAEEGK01 (sample SAMN16246547, study PRJNA631951) | gut metagenome | biome: gut microbiome; feature: rumen; material: SC-attached | host: Bos | place: Iran: Karaj | collected 2018-10
GATCTGATGTGGTAGTCGAAACATCCTATACGGCTGAGGATGAGGATATCCTCGGAGCTGAAGCAGACTACTGCGCTCTGGAAGCTGCCTTGCAGGCCCGGATCAACAATATTGCAACGAAGTTCCCCGGCTACGACGAGATCAATATCACCCAGGACCAGATTGGACACAATCCCTATGAACTGGCGTCTTTCCTGACCGTCGTGTACGAGAACTATACCCGGGCTCAGGTCCAGGGCATGCTGCAGCAGATCTTTGCGGCGCAGTACGAGCTGACAACCGAAGAAGTCGTGGAGACCCGGTACCGGACGGAGACCCGAACGAGAACGGTCACTTATACCGATCCGGAGACTGGCGAGTCGTATGACGAAGAGGAAGAATACGAGGAGGAAGTCCCGTATGACTACTATATCCTGAACGTCACACTGGATAACAAAGGGCTTGCGAACATCCTGCTTTCAGCGGGGCTTACGGATGACCAGATGATGCGCTACGGACTCCTGATGCAGACGCTTGGCAACAAGCCGGAGATCTTCGGAGACAACCCTTATGCCATCGCGATCCAGGATGTCCTGCACTACGACATCCCAGGCGAAGCTCTGACGGATGAAAAGTTCCGGAAGATGATCACCGAGGCTGAGAAGTACCTGGGCTATCCTTACGTCTGGGGCGGATCTTCTCCCTCCACAAGCTTTGACTGCTCCGGCTTTGTAAGCTGGGTTATCAATCACTGCGGTAACGGCTGGAATGTCGGAAGGCTGACAGCTGAAGGCCTCAGGCAGATCTGTGCCATCATTCCGAGAAGCGAAGCTAAGCCCGGAGACCTGATCTTTTTCCAGGGCACGTATAACACCACAGGAGCCTCCCATGTGGCCATCTATGTCGGCAACGGCATGATGATCCACTGCGGCAACCCGATCCAGTACGCGAGTATCGATACCGCCTACTGGCAGGCTCATTTTTATTGCTTTGGCCGTCTGCCTTAATCCAGGCAGGCGGTCATTTCATCCAAAAGGAGGATAGAAATGGACGATACAAGACTTGTAAAGCTCCGGGAGGAGCTTGAGAAAGCCCGGAAGAAGCGGGATGACTGGGAGGCCAAGGTGAAGGACCTGGAACGAAAGTACAACGAAGCTGAGAAGGTCTTTGTTTACGGGATCTTCCAGACCGCAAACCTGACGCCGGAACAGCTGGCAGAACTGATCCGCTCGAAAGGGACCGTTCTCCCCCAGTTCCCGGGCGGATACGCAACTGAAAAAGATGAAAACGAAACCTATGAGAAGGAGGATCCTGAAGAATGATCAAAAAGAAACTGACTGCGATGATCGCAGTCCTGCTGGTATGCGTGATGCTTTTCCCGACAGCGGCATTTGCCTATGCGCCGGATGACGAGAGTACTCCGGCAGAGACCCAGGCTGTCCAGAATACCGATGCAGATACGCCTGCTGATACCACCGAAACGGTGGGAACGACTGAACAGGCCGGTGCCGATGAATCCGGTGAAGACAATACACTTCCCTTTGACAGCGATACCCTGACTACACTTCTTGCAGGAATAGACCCGGAGATCCTGGAGGTACTCAAAGAGCACCCGAAGTTGATCGCCATGTTCCTTCCGACGCTGCACGTCACGGTGAGAGAGGGCTCTGTGACCATCTCCATTGATAAACAGGAATCGGAAAATCCGGGTCAGACCGGAACTGTCAACACCCAGGGCAGCAACTTAAACGTCCGTACCGGCCCGAGTACCGGGTATGGCATCATCACTCAGCTGATGAACGGAACTGACGTAAAGGTCCTCGGGGAAAAGGACGGCTGGTACCAGATTGAGATCCCGGCGAGATACGGTTATGTCTGCGGCGAATACCTGAGGGTCAATGACATTCCTTCCACTCAAACAGACGATGGCTATTCCTTTGATATCGACCAGGCAACGATCCTAAGCTTCCTGGAGCTTTTCCAGGGCATGATGGAGCCTGCTGAGACGCAGCCCAGTCACGGCCTTACACCCTCCGGCAACCTGACTCTGGTAGATGATCTGGGCGTAAGAAACGGTGAAGGACAGCAGTTCGTCACCCTGGTCACGAAGAACGGCAACTACTTCTACCTGATCATTGATCGTGATGAGAAGGGCGAGGAAACCGTACACTTCCTGAACATGGTCGATGAGAGAGATCTCTTTGCCCTGATGGAGGACGATGAGAAGGCCGCTTATGAGTCCCAGATGGCCGCTGAACAGGCCGCAAGAGAAGCTGCTGAAAAGGCTGCCGCTGAAGCTGCAGCTGCATCGCAGTCCGGTGAATCCGAGACCCAGAAGCCGGAAGACGAACCGGCCAAGGAATCGAAGAAAACCAACCTTGCCCCGATCCTGATCATCATTGTCCTGATGGCGGCAGCAGGCGGCGGATGGTTCTTCATGCAGACGAAGAAGAAAAAGAAAGCTGAGTCTGCTCCGGATCCCGACGCAGATTATACCGATGACGATGAAGAGGATTACGGTGCAGGCTCGGATCAGGAAATCAGCGACTCTTATGATGAGGAGGATCCCTATGAGAATGAGATCCTGAATGATGAAGATTCCTCTGATGACAGCGAGGAGGATGTGTAATGGTGATCGAGATGACACTGCAGGAGCTGCGGGACTATATCCGGTCCATGCCTGATGACGAGGTCCTGAAGATCACCATCGAGCTGAAGGAGGACAACCGGGAACGCGATGACAGAGAATGAAACAAAGCGATATAAGCTGAAAGAAGTCTGCATCCGCCTGGCTGAGGGGCATCCGCTTTATTCGGATGTCCCTCTCTCCTCCCCAACAGCAGCGTTGGATGTGATGAGGAAGGAGCTTTCCCAGTATGACCGGGAAATTCTCTGCGTGGTGAACCTCAACAACAAGCTGAAACCAATCAATTTCAACATCGTCAGCATGGGCAGCATCAACGGCTCTGTAGCGGCGATCCCGAACATCTTAAAGTCCGGGATCCTGTCCAATGCAGCCGGATTCCTGCTGCTGCACAATCATCCGAGCGGCGATGTGACGCCATCCAAAGAGGATATCACGACAACCAGACGCTGCGTGGAGGCTGGAAAGCTCATGGATATTCCCTGCCTAGATCATGTAATCGTAGGCGGCAGTAATAGGGATATGTTCAGCTTCCGGGAGTCCGGGATGGTGGATTTCACCAGCGATAAGATCTCAATGACAGCGGAGCAGATCCTGCGCGTCAATGAGAGCAATTCAACCTATAAAGGAGGAACTGAAACAATGCCTGAGAACGGAAGAAAAGATGATCTGTTCGTTCCTGATTTCGTGAAAGAAGCCGAGGAACAGATCGCCAAGGGAGTAAAACTCCCGACACAGGAAGAAGTAACGATCAAGTTCGGCAAGGGTCTGGCGGAACCTTTCCAGTCGAAAGACGGCAGGGAGTTTATGAGGATCACAATCCCCAATCAGGATCCGGCGGACAAGACGCCCTGGGCAAGCTTTGTACTCCCCGCGAAGGCCGTGCATGAGAACCAGTACGGCAAAGGCCTCTGGGCGAAGATCCCGGCTGATGGCAGCACGGTGGTAACGAAGCCCACTCTTCAGGGTCAGGACGATAAAGGAAAGAACATTTGGAAAGATGTGAAGACCCAGGTGCCGAACACGGAGCTGAAAGCAATGGTGGAGGCCTACAAGACGAAAGCCCCGCAGGAAAAGTCCGCACAGCCCAGAGAATCTGCCAGAGAAAAGCTGGATGCCCTGGTGAAGGATACGGCGGCAAAGGTCTCCATCGATAAGCCGAAAGCCAAGACCAAATCGAAAAAAGGCCCGGAGCTGTAAGCCGGGAGAGGCAGTGAAAGCTGCCTCGTACATAAAATTGAAAAAAGTCTTATAAATCATCTTGACAAACCCTGTTTATCCAAGTAAACTAAAGATGCTGTTTATCTGAGTAAACAGGAAAGGAGTCAATATGAAAGACTTTGAGCTTGGAGCTATACAAGAACGTTTTGCAGATATCGTCTGGGAGCATGAACCGATTGCATCTGGCGAACTTGCTAAAATATGTGAAAAGGAACTGAGCTGGAAGAGGCCGACGACCTATACGGTGCTCCGTAAGCTGTGCGAAAAAGGGTTGCTTCAGAACAAGGATGGCATTGTTACGTCTCTTGTTCCCCGTGAGGAATTCTATTCAGCTAAAAGCGAGCAGATCATTGAAGATTCCTTTAAGGGCTCTCTTCCTGCTTTTATTGCGGCATTTATCTCAAAGAAAAACATATCAGCTGAGGAAGCAGATGAGATTCAGAAAATGATTGATGCTTTCAAGAAGGAGGGCTGATCATGAGCACTGTTTTTCTCAAAATATTGAATATGAGCATTACCGCAAGCTGGTTGATCCTGGCGGTTGTCTTGGTAAGGCTGCTCTTGAAAAAAGCGCCGAAATGGATCCCCTGCCTTCTGTGGGGACTAGTCGCTATCCGGCTTGTCTGCCCGTTCTCGTTTGGGAGTATTTTCAGTTTAATCCCAAGTAATGAAACTATCCCAACAAATATCACTGTCCAACAGGAGCCTGCTATCAATTCAGGAATCACAATCGTCAATGATGTTATCAATCCGGTGATAGCAGAGTCGTTTACGCCAGCTCCTACGGACAGCGTAAATCCGCTTCAGATCATTATTCCTGTTGCGGCGATCGTATGGGTTTCCGGCATTGTAATCATGCTGGCATACGCACTCATCAGCTACATAAAGTTGAAGAAAACGGTTTCCGTATGTGTGCCTGTCGGTGAGCGTATTTTATCGTGTGATGAAGTCAAGGCGCCGTTTATCCTGGGCGTGTTCAAGCCGGTTATCTATGTGCCGTCATCGATGTCCGGGGAGACACTTGACCTTGTGATTCGTCACGAAATCGCTCATTTACAGCGCCATGATCACTGGTGGAAACCTTTGGGGTATCTTTTGCTTGCTGTCTACTGGTTTAATCCTCTGTGTTGGATCGCATATATCTTGCTTAGCAGGGATATCGAAATGGCCTGTGATGAAAAGGTCATCCGTGATATGGATAAGGATGAGATGGCGGCATATTCACAGGCACTTCTGGACTGCAGCTTCCCAAGAAGGAGAATTGCAGCCTGTCCGCTTGCCTTTGGTGAAGTTGGTGTGAAAGAACGGGTCAAGGGTGTCCTGAATTACAAGAAGCCTGCATTTTGGATCATCCTGATAGCTGTTATTGCCTGTATCGTTCTGGCAGTCTGCCTGATGACAGATCCGTTTTCAACAAAAGAAAAATCAGTGTTTGACAAGATAGAAGAAAGTCCTGTTGCTAAAATGGAATTGCCGGATGGTTCTGCCTTCTATGTAGATAGTGAGATTTCATTACTTCGTACTTTTGCTGATTTGAGACTCGTTGAATCCCCGCTGGAGCCTGCAGATACTGAAGAGGAATGGATATATCGTATTATTTATAATCCTGCCGAAAGAGTGAAAGGTACTGATGAAATCATCGTTTCTTTTCACAAAGACTATGTTCAGATCAATTCAGAATACTATTTACCGGAAAGTGGTGTTTCATACAGTAGTATCCTTGAGTGGGCCAGAGGCAAATATGAGTATTTCTTAAGCAACAATGGAGATTTCACAATCAGGTATGAACTTGGAGATACGGCAAAGGATTTCATCAGCACGCCATCTAGGGCAAAAACTGGAGATACAGTTGAGATAAGGACACAAGTCATGTTTGATGCGGATATCCATGTTTACGTGGACGGTCAGGAGATTGGGAAAACACATTATGACAGCGATTACTGGGGGTATTCTTTCATAATGCCGGATAGAGATGTATTGGTGACTGCGAGGTTTTATACAAAAGGTGAAGTTTGGGGAACAGAAACGATTGACCTAGCCGCCCTTAGAGAAAAGTATCCGGACTACTTTGATCTGGGCACATTTAAAGGCTTGGAGGTCTATGTCTGGCAGATGGCACCGGGTAGCTATTCGTGCGGCGTTATGCTCGGAACTAATCGAAATAAGACGCTTGAGGAACTGATGAATTTGAAAGGTGCCTCGATTGCAGAGATGAGGGCAATCCTTTCCACCTATGATATTGATGAGGAGGACATCTTCGTTATTCCATGGCAGAATCCTATTTCAAGTTATATCGCTGACTATTGGATCAGCCAGAAAGATGAAGACCCCGCTGTGGTGGAAAAACGCAAGCAGGAGTACATTGATGGGATTCGGCAGATGCTCTTCGGCGCTGCACAAAGCGGTAGTTATGACCTGCCGAACCCAATCGTAGAGATAAAGACAGCGGTTGCATATGCAAACTGGACTGATGACAGCCGTGTGTTCGCCGACTGCTCGAATGCTGGAATGATGACCATCAGTTCCGTCCCGCATCTTCCCGTGTATAAGCTCGACACGCTGAAAGACTTGGAACAGTTTAAGGAAAAATTCAGGGATATTCTGACGCTTGATCACGGATATGATGAAGTGCCCTCCTTCAATGATATTACTGCCTTATACGATGACAGCTTTTTTGCCGATCACACGCTTATCCTTGCATACGTAGATGCACCCAGCGGATCATTCCGTTATGCGATACAGGATATTTCCTATGGCGGATCAGCTTTCTGCCTGGATGTCGTACAGACAAATGATCCGGAAACACATACAGATGATATGGCAGGCTGGTTTGTGATTGCGGAGGTTTTGGATTCGGACATAGCAGACTATATCTTATTTGACGCACAGCTTGTCGAGCGTGAATGAGGACTTAGCCATGTTTTTCTAAATGATATACCTTGCTAAAGAAGATAACACATCACAAGCAGAGTAGAATTATTCCTTGAAAAATGGACTTTGATTTGGCAGCCGACACTTAATGTGTCGGCTGCCATACTATACGATTCTGATTGAATGAAAAAGCGCCGCATAACGAACAAAGCATCCATTCCAGGGAATCACAAGCAGTTCCCCGGTGTGATTGCGATTCGTAATCAGGAGGCAATCTCCCTTCGCAACGCACAGGCCGATATTGTCCTCAATGAATTGTCGGTCGGCCAGCAGGTCGGTGGTGAAGTTTTCAAAGTCGATCTTACTCAAGCAAATTGTTTTAACGATGCGGTATTCCATCCATTTTCCGCCCGGATTACCTGGAGCGAGATCGTCGATCCGCCGGGGCTCAAAGAAGAATAATGCTTTCTCTTTCATGGTCTTCTCCTTTTCTCGTTTGATTATCAGCGAAAGGCGTGATAAAATATAGATCCAAACAAAAAATAACACATTTGCGTTCATTTGACAACATATGTATTCAGAGTTCTCCGGTATTTCCCGTAAAATCCTTTTGAGGAAAGGAAGGAGGTACCGCTCATGCTGGATGCAGCTGTTGTAGGTCGTGTGATTCAGGATTATCGGGAGCAGAAAGGTCTGTCCCAAGAGGTCGTCAGCGGGTTTGCCGACATCGGACGAACCCATTTAAGCGCGATCGAGCGGGGTGAGCGCAAGCCAACACTCGAAACGTACTTTAGGATCTGTGATGCGCTTCAAGTTCGCCCCAGCGAGCTGATGGCAAAGATTGAGGAGCTCTTGGCTGCGCAGAATCACAATCCGTGAAATCGGAATGGCACAATATTGGCAAGTCGGCGCTAAAGACAAGTAAAAAGCGATCTGCTATAATATCACCATCAACACGTGGGTTCATTAGAATCCACGTGTTTCATTTTGCCTTTTCAAAGGAGGATTGCGCTATGAGATATTGCCCGTTTTGCGGGGCGGAGCTGCTTGGCCCGGAGGTCTCGTTTTGCGCGGAATGCGGAAAACAGATCCCAACAGGCGCTGCACCCCAGACCGAGGCGGAAGCGCCGTCGGCCGCTGCGGATCCGCCGCGGAATTCGAAAAAGAAAGCGGCTCCCGTCAAACTGAAACGGAAACCGCAAAAGAAAGCCAGGCCATCAATCGAAGGCGCCCCGACGGAGCGCCTGCAATCTCAGTCTGGAGAGGAAGATCGTCCGGAGCCTGAGCCAGCAGACGACTATGATGGTTATTATGACGACGTAGAGCCCATCGACGCCGGCAGCACCAGACCGGGGCTGGATCGTGAGAGGATCAAGAAGATATCGTTTCTGGTCCTTGGCGCCTTGCTGGTGATCGGCCTCTGCGTCGTCATGATGACCCTGCTGTAGTTGCATTTGAACGCCTGAATCTGTGTAATTTTGAAGAGGAGCTGATTGATATGTTGTTTATCTCGAAGGGAATTCCCGAAAAAAACGGTATCAGCGCAGAGCTGCGCATCGTAATCGGCGGACAGGTTTGCTCCGTGTTTGGTTTGGAGGAAGATCTTTGGCTTCGCGGCCGTCTCGGCTTTGCGGAAACAGCCAGCCGTGACGAAGAAGCCGCGATCCAGAATCTCCTGCGGAATGGACTGGCAGAGTACACCTCCAGGAAAGATCCTGCCGCCCGCTACACCATACTGAGTCGCTGCATGATCATCCCATCCGAACCCGGGAAGCGAAACGCACTGGCGAAGGAAGAAAAGATTCTCCTGAACTGGATCCGCGACGCCGGATTCCGTCTGAGTCTGGCGGAACTGGTGTATTTGTTCGAAAACCGCGTTCGGCCGACCGCGCGTCTGCTGGGGGAGGACAACCGTCAAGCCCTGACGGAACGCCTTTATCCGGACGGTGGGATCGAAGCGAACATCCTTGAGGCCAAAATGGCCTCGTCAAAGGCTCGTGACACCGTGGTCGACGCGGTCATCGGCCTTCTGCAGAAAAAGCGGGTGGTGCTGCTGTGAAACCGAACCGTATCCGTGAGGCCTTCAAGACCTTCCCCGCAGTCCTCCAGCACCAAATCCTGCTGCGCCTGGGCATGGCGCTGGGAAGCTCTTTTTTCTTCACGTTCTGCTGGCTGCTCTTCGGCGAATTCGTTTTCGCATCGCCCTTTCTGCTCCTGGCCGTGTGGATGGGTTACTCTGGGATCCAAATGTTCCGCACAATCGCCAGCGGATCCTACACCCGAATCCGGACAACCTGTAAGCAGGTCATCACAACCGCAATCCTGAAACGCCCCAAAGCAATGATTCTTTCCACAGAGAAAGGCGACCTCCGGCTCCGGATACAGCAGCGTATCCGGAAACCGGAGGTTGGCGAACAATATGACCTTTTTCTTGCTGACAACACCACGGTTTATCAGGATGAAACCGGGTATATTGCAAGCGCTTATCTGGGAATCATGCGCGTCAGTCGATGACGCTCTTTGCCCAATCAAGCAAGCCATCTGATTCAGAAATTACAAGCTCCTGCCAGACGCCAGCGTAATACAATCCGACCCCTTTGGCCGAATTTTTCCGATTTCCATAGACATGCTCCGGCATCAGGAACGGTTTCTCAGTCCATGTAGCTCTGGGCTTATTCTCCATCGTAAGAACACGGTCCGGGCGGTAATCTAACGTACCATAACCGCTCTTTAGCGTGTTCCAGGACAGATGCTCTGTCGGCAGATAAAGTGTGTTTGCAGGATGATCGATGTATTTCTTTGATGCGTGCGGATGCCAGTAGTACTCTGCTATTTGCTCTTTATCTGTGAGGATCTTTCCGATCTGAAGGTATCCGTAGATCACTTGTAGATTCGCAAATTGAAAGAAGTCCTCGCTTCTCCTAACAAAACGATAGCCATTCGGCCCCAGCTCTGTTTGTCGGAACCAACCGAAGAACAAGAACAGGTCACCAATCTCCACGCCAGCATTTTTGTGTACGCCTCGCGCCGCATCAGTTTGACCGAAGGCCGGCCTCCACCCATCAATGCCAGATGTACGCAAACCCGGCCGCAAATCCGGATCAACGTGACAATGTGAATACTCTTTCTTTGGTCGGAGTTGTTGAAGCAGGTCAGCGTAATTGACGCCACAGCAGGAAAGATCCTTGTACGCATCCTGATCATCGGAAGGGATCGGCAAGGAAAGCAGGGTTCCATCCGGAAGGATCGGGCTGGGACAGCCACCAAAAGTCGAATCAAAACCCTTTCTGGATAAGATAACCTTCATAAGCACCACCTCCGAAGCGCATTTCATCTGTTAACATACCACAGGTGATCACTAAAATCAAACTTTTGAAAATAAAAATTGAAAAACATCTGCTTTTGTGTTGCATTTTCGCGTGATAATTCTTTATATAAGTAGAAGCAAAAATGGAGGGCAAAGCAATGAGGGAGTATGCAGACATCGTCACAGAGCTTTCCGGCGTTGCGGATCTGGTCAGCATCTTGGGCTTGGTTTCCACAGAAGCGCATGCACGAGATGCCGATACGCCATGCAGAGATGTAATGGCCAGCGCAGTATATGCTGTTGAGGCGCACATTCGCCGTATCAGTAATGAGCTTGAGGAATACGAAGCGGCTATCATTCGAGGGAAATAAGGCAGCCGATGAAGCGATGGAAAAACAGATAGCACATAAACGGGTGCGGTTCTGTGTGTTGAACAGCACACAGAACCGCACCCTATACGCGCTATCCTTTGAGTCTATTCAGATGGTAAATGGTAACTGAAAGCTAAACCTTGCGCCTCTTCCAGAGGCTTCACCGACGTGTATGCAAGTATGATGCAGTTCGGCGATCTGAGCGGCGACGGAAAGGCCAAGGCCAAAATGGTCCGTGTCCGTGCGGCTTTCACTGCCGCGGTAAAAGCGGTCAAATATCTTTTCTTTCTCGGCGTCCGGTACGCCCGGACCGTGATCGGAAACAGAGATCTCACAGGCATTCGGAAGCCGCCTGAGCGCCAAAGTCACATCACTGTCCTCCGGCGCGAACCGGAGGGCGTTTTCTGTCAGGATGGATAAAAGCCGGCGGAGCAGGGTTTCCTGCCCGAGCACCCGCGGGACCGCTTCGTCTGGGAGCTCGACCTCCAGATGGACCTTTGCCTGTTTTGCCAGGGGCAGCATGGAGTCTGCGAACTCGATCAGCAGCGTATCGGGAGCGACGGGCTCCAGCGTGACGCCGCGGTTGGCGGCGCCGCCGCTCAACATCAGCAGATTCTCCACCAGGCTCTGCATCCGGTCCACCCGCTGTTCCAGCATGGGAAGGTCCCGCTGTGCCAGCTCGGGCTGCTCCCGCAGCTGGGAAAGGCTGCTCTTGAGTACGGTGAGCGGGCTGCGAAGCTCGTGGCTGGCGTCCGCCACAAAGCGATCCTGCTGATTCATGGCCACCTGGACGGGCTTGACGGACCGTCCGGCGACGATCCAGCTCAGCCAGGCCACCAGCACCAGACTGCCGACTGCTAACAAGCTGAACAACAGGCCGATCCGCAGAAGATCTTTTGTTTCCTGTGATCTGGATACCCAGATACACAGCCTGCGTTCCCCGCGGGAAAACGGAAACCGCAGATCGCCGATACGGTAATCCGGGAGCAGGACAAATTCGCTTTGATTTGTCTCTCTCAGCAACGCTGCCGCCGTCTCCGGTTCCGTATTCGGATAGCGCAGCGGAATCCCGTTTTCCCACAGAGCGGCATGATAATTGCCCTCCGCCAGGGCTGCTTCCAGCCAGGGAGCGGTCAGGGCCCCTTCGATCTGCCACTGCGTCTCGATCCGCTGGGCAGTCAGACGAAAGGCCGCGTCTTTTTCCCGCAGATATTGCTCCCGTACAAAGAGAAAGCTTGCTGCGCAGCAAAGAAGCACGACGCAGCCGGTCAGCGCGGCGGAGAGCAGCGTCAGCTTCTTCCGAAGTTGTTTCAGCATGTTTTTGCATCCTCCAGCCGGTATCCAAAACCGCGTACGGTGACGATCGCGGTTTGCGACCCGACATTTTGCAGTCTGCGCCGCACAAGAAACACAAAATTGTCAATATTGCGTTCCTCCACGTCGGCTTCGCCGCCCCAGGCCCCGGCCAGCAGCTGACTGCGGGACAGCACCTGGTTGGGATTGTTCAGAAAGCAGGTCAGCATTGCGGCCTCCCGTTTGGAAAGCTCGCAGTCTCCGTTTGGCCCATGCAGGGTTCCGGATGCGGAGTCAAAACGCAGATCGCTGAAATGCACGCTGACTTCCTGCAGCGTGGCAGGCCTGCGAAGCAGAGCGCGGACCCGGGCCAGAAGCTCCTGCGGCGCATAAGGCTTCGTCAGATAGTCGTCGGCTCCGGCGTCCAGACCGACGACCCGATCCTGTACCGCGCCCAGCGCGGTCAACAGCAGAATGGGGACTTTTCCGCCGTCTTTCCGATAAGCCTTCAAAAGCGTCACTCCGTCGATTTCCGGGAGCATCCGATCCACGATGGCAAGATCGAAGGCACCCTGCCGCAGGGCGTACAATCCGTCTGCGCCGTCTGCCAGACCGGTAACCGAAAACCCTTCCTTCTCCAGAAGCCGCATCAGCAGCTCCAGCTGCATCGGATCGTCCTCAATAATCAGAAGATTCATCTCCACACCCCCTTTCTGTCTCCATTATATCACAGAATATCTAATTTCTGTCTAATTTTTCGATTTAGATAATAATTAGATAATGAATCGGTATGCTGGCATTGAAAAGGAGGCAACTGCCATGAAACGTACTATGATTTTTGCGTTGTGTTTCTGCCTGATTGCCGCTTTGTTCGGCTGCGGGCATCCTGCGCCTGACGAGTCCGGGACAGCCTTGCCCCAGGGACCGGGATCGACATCCGGCGAATCCGGGACAGCTTCCACCCAGGGGCCCGAGGCAACGCTGCATCCCGCTTCCACATCTGTGCAGCTCGGACCTTACAGCGAAACGGTTCTGCTCCCCGATGTGCCGGGGCAAAACCACGTCGAGGTATTGAGCGTGCGCAGCGACGGAACCGTAGACTATGTGTTCTCCCGGCGTTCCGAAACGGATTTCCGCATCTCCTCTCTCCGGGACGCGGGCTTCCACTACTTCACAATCCGCCCCGACGGAACCGCCGAGGAGCAGCCGGAGGCTTGGATGGACCAGCTCGACGCCGCGCTATCCCAAGCCATACCCAACGGAGACAAGCTGCCCGTCCTGGTCTATGGGTGTGAAGGCAGGCTGTATATCAATTTGAATCTGGATGCTTCCTCCGAATATGGGGCGATCTATGTTCTTGAGGACGGTGCTTTGTCGCAGATTCCTTCTACAATTCAGAGCGCAGCAGGGGGACAAAGGATTGAGCTTACAAGAGGGGATCAGTATGAGCTCTATTACGACACAGAATGCTTCTATGCTGTTTCGCGGCTGGGCTTTGCCGGCGATGGTTCGCTTGTTCCTCGGTCAGTTTACACTGTAAACCAAGCGGGAGAGCTTCTGTCGGAAGCACCTTTGATTGACTCGGAATGCTATTTTCCGCTCGCCGCTTCCGGCGGGAAGCTCTGGTGGATCAACGAAGGCAGCTCCGTTCTGACCGTGACAGACGCCAGGACCCTTTCCGTGCTGGGGAAGCAGCCCCGTGAGCCGGCTTCCTATGTTTGCCGTACCGTCAGCCCGGACGGTGAGAGCTGTTGGATGCTCGACTGGCTTTATGACAAGGGCGCCGGGAGGCTGGTCCGATACACCGCGGACGAAGCGGCTGATCTGACAGACGATTTTGCACAAACGCCGCTGCTCTCTCCTGTCGGAATGCCGACGGATCTGGCGGTCTCCAACGACGGAGTTGTATATGCGTTTTCATCCGGCACTCTGCGGCAATACGTGTATCACCCGGGCGGAGCCGTTACCCCTTCGCAAACTCTGAAAATTTGGTCGCTGCACGACAGTCAGAGTGTCCGCAATGCTGTCACACTTTGGAATTCCACCCATTCTGACTGTACCTGTGAATTTACGGTGGCGTCGGATAATACCTCGTTGACGGAGGAGGAACTGATCGCCCAGCTGAACACGGAGCTGGTGAACGGAGAAGGGCCTGATGTCTTGCTCCTGGACGGTTTGCCGCTGGACAACCTGATCCACAGGGATTTTCTCGCCCCGTTGGACGGCCTGGACACATCTGACGTTTACCAAAATCTGCTGGAACGGTTCACGCTCGATGGCAGCCTGTATGCGATCCCGAGCCGGATGATTCCTTGGATGTTCGGTGCAGCGGAAGGACGTCAGCCGGTCAGCTCGCTGAGCGACTTCGCGGATTTGATCGAAGGCTATTCTGAGCCTTTGACCATCGGGTACGAGCCTTATCAGAGCCATGAGCAGAGTGAACAGATCCGCGCACACGCAGCCTATGAGATCAATTATGCCGATCAGGTGTTCGATCTGTGGTATCCGGCATGGAGCAATGCGATCTGGGCAAATGGAAGCTTCCACAAGGATGCCTACAATGAATTTCTGACCCAAACAAAGCGGCTGGTATCCTACTACGGTCTGCAGACCATTGACGAGCTTTTGCAGATCTATGAGGAGAATCCGAAAACCGGTCTCAGCAGGGAATCGTACACGATTATTGACGAAACAAACAATTACAGTGCGGACTACCCCTACGCGCTGACGGCAAACCCATACGCGGGCATGCCGAATTATGACGGCGGAACCTATCCCGGGAAAACGGCTGTCCGCTACACGATGACGCCGATCCCCGGGCCGGACGGAACCGGCGCAGCGGTGGTCACGTCAATCCTTGGACTTCGCGCAGGGGGAGATACAAAGAACGGAGCGGCATTCCTGCAATTTGCGCTATCCCTCGAATGCCAGACGGCACTGCCGTATTTCGGTATCCATCAGGCAGAAGGCTGGGCCGTGACCAAATCGGGAACGGAACGAAACATCAAACAATACCGGGATGAGATCGAGGAGCCCGGAACGATCCAAAACGATCTAACACAGGCGCTTGCAGATGCAGAATGCGTCGTCTTGGATCAAATCCTCTACCATGCTGCCAAAGAAGCTGCGCTGCGTTACTACGAGGGAAATCTGTCTGCTCAAGAAGCATGTTCCCAGGCGGAACGTGAGACAAGCCTTTACCTCGCGGAGCAGAGATGAAACGGAAGAGTAAGCTGCAGCGACATGCCGCGGTAACGGCTTGGCTCTTTTTGCTGCCCAGTCTTGCGGGGGTTGCCGTCTTTGTTCTCTGGCCCTTCGCCGAAACCGTGAAACGAAGTTTTCAGAACGACCCGGGCACTGCCTGGGTCGGGCTGAAGAACTATGAAAGCGTCGTGCAAAACGAGGCCTTTCGCTTGGCTGCCCGGAATACAGCCCGTTTTCTTTCCATCTGCGTCCCGCTGCTGGTCGTATTCAGCTTGCTTCTGGCCCTCCTGATCGGCTGGCTGAAAAAACGGGGAAATCCCTTCAAAACAACGGCACTGCTTCCTATGGCGATTCCTGTTGCTTCGATCTGCGTGATCTGGAAGGTGCTGTTTGCAAAAAACGGCGCAATCAATTGGCTGCTTTCGTCTATCGGCGCGAAGCAGGTGGATTTCCTGGGGACGGATGCGGCCTTTTGGGTATTGGTTGCAACTTATCTATGGAAGAACATTGGCTACGATATGATCCTTTGGCTGTCGGGTTTGGAGGGCATTTCCAAAGCTCTGTATGAAGCGGCACAGGTGGACGGCGCGGGAAGCTGGCAGCAGTTTCGCTATATCACACTGCCGCTTCTGCGTCCGACGTTGGGGATTGTCGCGATCATGAGTCTGCTCAATGGCTTTAAGGTTTTCCGGGAAGCCTGGCTGGTTGCGGGCTCCTATCCCCATGACAGCATTTACCTCCTACAGCATCTCTTCAACAACTGGTTTCGGGGACTTGACCTCGGCAGATTGACGGCCGGCGCCGTGATGATGGCGATTGCTTTGGTTGCGGTCATTCTATGTTTCCTGATTCTGCTCGCAAGGAGGGATCGAAAATGATACGAGGAAAAAAGATTCTCTCCTATGTCGTGCTGGTCCTGCTCAGCCTGGCAGTATGGCTGCCGCTCTGGTCTCTGTTGATGAGTGCGCTGACCTCCTCTGACGAATTGGAGCGTACGATCGGACCGGCGTTTCGGGAAAATGGCGGACAGGCCGTGCTGCCGGTTCTTCCCACCTGGCCGACGCTGCAGCCGCTGACAGAGCTGCTATTGGACACGCCCGGTTTTTTCTCTGTTTTTTGGAACACCTGCCTGCTGGTCTTCCCGCAGGTGCTCGGGCAACTATTGGTTGGCGCGCCTGCGGCATGGGCTCTGGCGCAAAAAGAGCTTCAGGGCAGGAAGCTTATCCTCGGGCTGTATATCGTACTGATGCTTCTGCCGTTTCAGGTGTTGATGGCGCCGAGTTATTTTGTCCTTCGGCGCCTCTCCCTGTTGGATACGCCTTGGGCGATCATCCTCCCGGGCGTCTTTTCCACGCTGCCGGTGTTTTTGATGTCCAGGAGCTTTTCAGGCATTCCACCAGAGTTGATCGAAGCAGCGAAGCTGGACGGCGCGAATGCCATACAAATATTTGTGAAAATCGGGCTTCCCCTGGGACGTCCCGGCATCCTGGCCGCTGCAGTTCTGAGTTTTTTGGAGGCGTGGAGCGCCATTGAGCAGCCCATGAGTTTTCTGCGCTCGCAGGAGCATTGGCCCTTCAGCCTGTTTCTGCCTGTGATCTCTTCGGAAAATCTGGCCTCTGGCCTGGCGGCAGGTCTGATTACACTGATTCCAGCGGTTTTGATTTTCAAATTCGGGCAAAAGTATTTGGAGCTTGGAATTCAAGCGGAAGGAGGGCTTGGTTGATGTGAAGAGAATACGCTTTTTCGGAAAAACGGAGAGCGAGCCCACGCAGCGCAGAGCCGGCATTCGGGTTGCTGCGTTTTTTGTCGGCATGCTGATCCTGACCCTTCTCGCAAAAGGAGCCGCCGGAACCACGGTGGCCCGCGTCAAGCTGACAAACCCAAGTGCACATACAATGCTGGACCAGTTCTCCGCAGAAGGAACCGTGGAAAACGGAGGGGCTCTTTCAATCCCGATTCCGGTGGGCTATCCCGTTTCGGAATGCTGCGTAGAAGTTGGTGACCTGGTTGAGGCGGGCGACGTCCTTCTTCGCTTTGATCAGGTGAATATTCAGGATCGGATCGCCCGAAAACAAGCGGAGCTCGCCGAGCAGCAGGCACAGCTGAACGCACTGAACGCCGGCCAGAACGTCTCTTATCTCGGCGTAGAGCAGGCGCAGGCGGAGGTCACACGGGCAAACGACGCCTTAAACCAGGCAAATGCGGAATTGACCGCTTCGAAAACAGCAGTTCAAGAGGCTGAGACCGGTCTGAGCGCTGCAACGCAAGCGCAGACCGAGGCCCAGGCAGCATACGATCAGACGTCAGAGGAAGATCGTCCAGAAGCACAAAGCAAATTAGAGACGGCAAAACAGGCTGCCACCGATGCGAGCACGAGACTGGAGGCTGCGAAGGCTCGACAAGCGGCTGCCGAAGCCGAGCAAGCCGCTGCAAAGCTGCAGTCCGAGAATGCAGCCTTTGCGCTGCGTCAGGCGCAGACCAGTTATTATGAGATGGCGCAGCAGGCGGCTCAAACCAAAGAAAGCAACCAGGCCCGGGCGCAAAGCCTGGCGCTGGATATGGAGCAGACTCAGAGAACCATCGATCAGCTGCAAGCATTCCTCGATGAGGGAGCCTGTCTGAAGGCAGAGACAAGCGGAAGCGTCACAAAAATCGGAATCCGGGTCGGACAGACCGGAACCGGTATGGAGGAGATTGCGCTCCAGCCGGAAAGTGCGGAAAAACGCTTCCACTTCCAAATCACGCAAGCCCAGGCGGATGCGCTGCCCAGTGCACGCAGCATCATTCTTTCGCAAGGACAGCTACAGGGACAGCTCGATGCGAGCATGCTGCAACTGGAGCCGCAGACGGATGGAACGCTGCTGTGCAGCGGGAGTGTCGTTCATCCTGCAATAGAAGCCGGAACTGTCAGACTTACTTGTCTGCTCTCTTCCAATTCCTATCAAACCTGCGTTCCTCTGTCAGCGCTTCACACGGAGGCAAGCGGCAGTTTTGTATTCGTCTATGCCCCGAAGACCTCTACCCTCGGAGTAGAGGATTCCGTCGTTCGTGTAGACGTGCAGGTGCTGGAAACTGACGAGGAATTTGCCGCGGTTCAGGGCAGCCTTTCGCCAAAGGATCGGATTGTGGAAAGCGCAAATAAACCGCTGAAGAACGGCGACCGGGTTCGGGTGGAGCCATGAAGCGTATTTGGTTTTTGCTCAAATGCGTGCTGCTTGCCCTCGCAGTCTTTGCGGTGTTCCGGGCTTCCGAGCAGGCCCGACTTCGGTACACCGCTGTCAGCCTTCGATACAACCAGCCGCTGCCGGCTGCGCTCGCTGCGGCGGCAAAGCAGCAGATGGAAAAGGCCGGCGGCGTCAACCTGACCTTTTGGGCGGAACAGACGGTTCCTGCTTCGTCCATGACGAGAAGCGCAGAGGCAAAGCAAATCCTGTTCGACGGAGAGGCCATGCTGGCCTGTCCCGCCCAGTACATCTATGGGAAAGTTCCCGTCCGTGCGGGAGAATGCGCGGTGAGCAGTGCGGCTGCGGAAGCGCTTTGGGGCGCGCAGAATGTTGTCGGGCTGGAAGTAACGATATCTGAGAAAACCTGCACCGTCGTTGGAGTTTTCACCGGCAGCCACAGAATCCTGCTGACCCCAGGAACAGGAGATTGGACGGCAGCCGAGCTGCACAGCGTCCCGGCCGGGGCAGACGGATGGAAGTACGGACGGGATTATGCAATGCAGTTAGGCTTGCCGCAGCCGGACCAGGTCCTCTGGGGCAGCGGATTTGCGTGGCTTGCGTCCGTTCTGCCCTGGCTTCCGCTGCTTTTCTGTGGATTCTATGCGATCGCGTTTTTCCTCCATGGGCTGCGTAAACAGTTCCCAACAGCCTTTTCATTGACGCTGACTGGCCTCGCATTTATATTGGTTCTCCTGCTGCCGCGGCTCCTCTCCGGCCTGCCTGCATGGCTAATCCCAACCAAGTGGAGCGATTTTTCCTTCTGGAGTAATCTCTCGATTTCTTTTTCCTCCAGATTCCGTGATTATCTTTCCTTATCTCCTAAAACGATAGATGTCGTAGGAAAAACCAAGATTATTTACACAATGCTGCATGCAATAGTATCATTGGTCCTCTCAATGATTCTTTTTACACAGGTTAAACAGCGTAATGACTCTAAATCCTTTCATTACGCCAAAAAGAAGGCAGCTCATAATACGGGAGTGCGAAAATGAGCGAAGCAGCCTCTCAAAAAAGTGATGGGGTATTATCTTTAACCCAAAAGCGAATTCTTTTGGTTAAGGACAATACCCCTTCTTTTATTGACTAATTGTTTCGCCCGTAATACTCGTTTACGGCGTCGCGGACCCTTTCGCCAAGCTTGAAAACGACCGGATTACTGATTCCAATCGGGTGTGACGGATCTTCTTCGACGCGGGAAATCAGAATCATGATATAATCCTCCGCGTATTCCGGAACCTCGATTCCTCTCTCTTTCAGAAACCGCAGCTGTTCCTCTCTCGGCAGTGCGGAAAGAGAACCGGGAGCTGCTTCTTTCGTCGGCATTGGAAGTGTTTCATTTGTCTGTTCTTGGTTTGTTTCCTCGGTTGGAGCGATCCCATCATCGAAAACGGTGTCAGGGATGCTTTCATCCGAAGGCCCATGATCCGGTTCCGGCTCCCGCTTAATTGGCTTCGGGGCGGGCTCCCAATGGGTGTAGACCCATTCAGGATAATCCGTAGTGCCGTCCGGGAGTGTCGGAAGACCGCCCGTATAGGCTTTTTCAATGACAGTATTCGCAGGCTGATAGAGCCAAATATTCTCCGCCTCGGCATCCAGATACAGCATGTATCCGGCCAGGCCGGTGCCGCACTGTTCTTCCTCTGTGAGCGCCCGGAAAGCGGAATAGCCCTCCGGCAGTGACGCTGCGGCCTCAGTCACCATATAGTATTTGTCATCAATGCAAATAATATGGTTGTGGTCCGGCGGGGTCGGGGTCGGTGGAGCCGGCTCATCTGTCTGTCCGGCCAGTCCGCCCGGGATGTGCGGTGGATCGCCGCCAACATTTCGCTTGGGAAGGCCCACTGCAAGGACGGTACCGACAATCAGGCAAAGGCAGGCTGCCGCTGCAAAGGCCCATTTGAAGCTTCGACGCTTTGTGGTATGTTCGCTTCGTTCCAGGAGCGCATCGTCCACCGTTCCGATGCTCCGATATAAATCAGTGCTGTTCATTCAGAAATCCCTCCTTGATCAGGTATGCTTTCAGCTTTTTCCTTGTCCGACTCAGGAGGACCATGACGTGGTTTTCCGTCAGCCTGTATCGGGCTGCAATTTCGCGGATAGATTCCGTGTAGAAGTAGCGACGAAGGAAAAGATTTCCTTCCCGCTCCGGCAAAGCACGGACAAAACGCTGAACCGCGTCGCCCAATTCCTTTGCAATCAGTTCATTCTCCACGCTGCCTGCCGGGTCCGCGCACTCCGCCAATTCCTCCAATACCGGCTCAATCCCGCAGCCGCCCCGCTTTTCGGCGGTCATGGCGTGCCAACGATCCAGGGCAAGATTCCGCGTGATCCGGGCCAAAAAGTATTTCAGCCGCATTGGCCGCTGGGGCGGGATGGCGTTCCAGGCGTGGAGCCAGGTGTCGTTGACGCATTCCTCTGAATCTTCGCGGTTATGCAGAATGTTTTCGGCAATCGTGAGACAGTATCCGCCATATTGCTCTTCGGACTGTCGAACGGCTTCTCCATCCTTTTTCCAGTACAGCTCGACGATTTGGCTGTCTTCCATGGTCGGACCTCCTTCCTTCAAGTGAAAGGCCTTTCACTCTCATAGACGGCATCGAAATAAAAACCTTACAAGTAACAGATTCCACAAAGCTGTTCTATAGTCTACAGCAAACCTCATTTATTTGCAAGTTACTGTGCAGTTGGAATATAATAAGAAAAACAATGGGTAAAAATGGACAGAAGTTTGGCAGAAGAGTGTCATTGACGAAAGACGCTTTCAATGCTATATTATCAGTGTCAGTTTCACGTTTTCCCATTGAGGAATTCCCAGTTTCGCGTTTTCTTAGTGTCAGTTTGCGCATCTGCGTGGATTGGCGCTTTTTTTGTTTCCGGTTCCAACCGGCGCTGCCGGCGAACATATTATTTTTCACGCGGCATAAACCGCAGAAAGGAGCATCATCATGTTCAACGCAATCGTCACCAACGCCGTCGTATCCAGGGGGTACGACAACACTCCTGCCGTGCAGTTCTCCGAGAAGGGGGACTTCGCGCGCTTCCGCTTCGGCAAGAAGGTCTACGACTCCCGTGCCGAGAACAACACCCGCTGGGTCAACATGACGGTCAAGGCCTTCGGCCCGGTCGTCGAACGCATCCATAAAATGCAGCTCAAGGAGGGCTCCTACGTGAACCTCATGGGCCGCCTGGATGAAGACAACTGGACCGACAAGAACACCGGCGAGAACCGTTCCGCCATGGTCCTCATCCTGGATGACATCGAGTTCGCATCCTCCGCGCCCAAGAACAAGGACGGGCAGCACAGCACGGCAGGCTCCGGTTCTCCTGGCCGGGAGGAACCGCAGGCCGGCTTCACGGGCTTCGAGCCCTTCGGCGGTCCTTCCTTCTTCGACGTTCCGTAAAGGAGGCAGGGGCACAATTGAACAGGCGTAATTAAGGCGCACATGAGTTTCTGAAGGATTTCTCATGTGCGCCTTTTTTACGTTCTCCGGGTTCTTTCACAAACCATATTCAAAGACAAAGAAAGGAAATATCTCATGAACAACCAAGACAGAAAGGCAAACCTTGCCTACGGAGCCCTGATCACCCTGCTCGCCCTGGCGCTGCTGACCTTCATCACCCGGCTGTGGCCGATCCTGCTGCTCATGATCCTCGGCGTTTTCGCCGCCGCCCTGCGTCTGCTGTTCCTCTCTGCCAAGCCTGCCCCTGTGCAGGAACAGCAGGCCGTACAGCCGCCCAGAGCCGCGGAGCCCGAGCCCGATCTGGACAGCATGATCTTCGCCTCGGTCTGCAAGCGCGTCGACGAACTGGTCCGTCAGCAATATCCCCGTGCCAACTGGGTCTGGGAACTGCCAGACGCCAAGCAGCGCATCCTGAACGGCGAGTCCGCCTGGATCCTGCTGAACCACGCCGGCGGCTTCCGCAGAGGCGAGGTGCGGCTGAGCAATCTCCGGGTCAATGACCTGGCATTCCCTACGCCGACGCCGACACAGGAGCAGCAGCCTGCTCCGCAGGAGGATCAGCAGGCACCCGCGCCGGAAGCTCCGGCCCCGGAGAATTTCGAGCTGCTGGCCTTTGAGTGGGTAGAGGCCCACATTTTGGAGCTGAACACCCGCTGCAACGAGGCCATCGGCAACAAACGTACCACCGTCCTGCTGAAGCCGGAAGAGCTTCCGCAACCGGAGAGCTGGCCTGCCATCTGCGCCGAGCTTGCCAAGCAGGAAATCACCAATACAGCCTGTACCTCGGAGGGCATCTGGATCAAGCTGGAAGGAGGTGCGGCCGCATGAGCGCCTACCTCAACAACCTCTTCAACTACGCCAGATCGCTCCCGGAGCCCTTTGACACCCTCGCAAACAAGAAGGTCAAGGTCTCCTCCAAGTACAGCGGCGGCACCGAAGCCACGCTCTGCGCCACCGTGATCAAGGCCGTCCACGCCGTCTGCCGCTGCATGAACGGCAGCGGAGAAGGTGCCACCGGCATCATCGATCACCGGACGGTCGCGGAGTACAAATCTTCTCTGGGCCCTGACGCCTACCACCTGGTCGTCTTTGACAGCAACTCCGGCGCGGTCATGGCCAGCGTGTACGACAAGAACACCGAGGTGTTCGAGTCCTACGTGCTGAACTCCACCGGCCGGGACGGAGCCGCGGTCATCATGGCCATGTTCCCGGTGCTGGTCCAGGATTCCGAGTTTGAGGATACCTTCCGGGACTACTATACCGAGTTTACTTCCGGCTTCCCGGATCTGAACAAGGCCACCGAGCTCATGGGTCTGCTCTGCGACAACGCCTACCGTCGGGTCAAGGACGACGCCTGTCCCGCCCACATCAAGGTGGCAGTGGACAAGTCCGGCAATCTCATGCGGGTCTCCCAGGCGCAGCTGGACTCCGGCGCCTTCACGCCCACCAGCGTCACCGCGGGGGAGTTCACCGTCTTTGCCAAAACCGGACCCGCCAAGGTGGTCAAGGCGACCTCCGTGATCGAGCTCTCCGACTTTGTCGGGCAGTTCGAGCTCGGCCCCCGGACGCTGACGCCGCTGGAGCAGTCCCTGGTTCCCAAGCTGCCGGAGTGGTACATCATTCCCAAGGTGGCGGTGGACATCTGCAAGCACGCCCAGAAAACCACGGGCAGGCCCATGCAGATGCGGAACTTCCTCCTGCGGGGTCCCGCCGGCACCGGCAAAACCATGGCGGCCAAGGCCATCGCGGCAGGACTGAACCTGCCCTATATGAAATACACCTGCTCCGCCGGAACGGAGATTTTTGACTTCATCGGTCAGATTTTCCCCGATTCCGAGTCCGGCTCCACCGGCAGCGCCAAGCTGGACGCCGAGCGTGACCAGCTCAAGGCCATGGGCGGCATGAGCTATGCCAACATGGCCAAGCTTTTGCGCCTGCCGGATCTGGAGGACATGGACTACGATCCCGCGGGGGTGTATCAGAAGCTTACCGGCATCGAGAACAGCGCGGCCAGTTCCCAGGACTGCATGGCCATCGTGATGGACATGGTGACCGAAAAGGTCCGGGAGCTCTCCAGGCGGGACGACGCCTCCAAGCAGAGCGGCCAGACCTACACCTACATCGAGACGGATTTCATCAAGGCCCTGAAGAACGGCTATGTGGTCGAGATTCAGGAGCCCTCGACGATCATGCAGCCCGGTGTGCTGGTGGGTCTGAACTCCCTGCTGGAGCAGGACGGCACCATCACGCTGCCCACCGGCGAGATCATTCACCGGCATCCCGACGCGGTTGTGGTGGTCACCACCAACATCAGCTACGAAGGCTGCCGGGACATCAACCAGAGCGTCCTCGACCGTATGAGCCTCGCCCGGGATGTGGAGCTCCCCACCCCGGAGGTCATGGTGCAGCGCGCCATGTCGGTCACCGGCGCTACGGATGAATACATGGTCTCCCAGATGGTCAGCGTGGTCAACGACATGGCCGAGTACTGCCGGAAAAACAGCATCACGGACGGCAACGTGGGCATGCGCAGCCTGATCGACTGGATCATTTCCACCGAGATCACCGGCGATCCCTACGAATCCGCCCTGTATACCATTATCAGCAAGGCGACCTCCGACGAAGAGGACCGCGAGGCCCTGATCAGCACCGCGCTCGAACCCATCTTTGCCCCGAAGCGCCGCAAGTCGGCTTCCTGAGGAGGCGATCGGATGGCAAGAGTCAATCACAAGCTGGTCAAGCAGCGGCTGAACGAGAAGCGCAGCAAGATCTCCGACCGCCAGTT
>JAEEGK010008418.1_pt1 | contig 24356 bp, 22 predicted proteins | sample 8958771 | NCBI WGS metagenome assembly JAEEGK01 (sample SAMN16246547, study PRJNA631951) | gut metagenome | biome: gut microbiome; feature: rumen; material: SC-attached | host: Bos | place: Iran: Karaj | collected 2018-10
CCGCCTGGGTGAAACGGAAGATGTTGTCGATGAAGAAGAGGATGTCGCGCGGGCCTTCGCCGGTGTCGCTGTCGCGGAAGGATTCCGCCAGCGTGAGGCCGCTCAGGGCCACGCTGGAACGGGCGCCCGGGGGTTCGTTCATCTGGCCGAAGACCATGGACACCTGGGATTTCTTCAGTTCCTCCTTGTCGACGAGGGACAGGTCCCATTTGCCCTCCTCCATCGCCTTGTTGAAGGCTTCGCCGTAGCGGATGACGTTGGATTCGATCATCTCGCGGAGGAGGTCATTGCCCTCGCGGGTGCGTTCGCCCACGCCGGCGAAGATGGAGAAGCCGTTATGTGCTTTCGCGATGTTGTTGATGAGTTCCTTGATGAGGACGGTCTTGCCCACGCCGGCGCCGCCGAACAGGCCGATCTTACCGCCCTTGAGATAGGGTTCCAGCAGGTCGATGACCTTGATGCCCGTGAACAGGACCTCCTGCGAGGTGGTCAGGTCCTCGAACTTCGGGGGCTCGCGGTGGATCGGCAGGACTTCGTCCCGCGAAAGTTCCTCCATGCCGTCGATGGTTTCGCCGACGACGTTCATCACGCGGCCGCGGATCTGCGCGCCGACGGGCATTGCGATGGGCTTGCCCGTGGGAGCGGCCTTCATGCCGCGGCTCAGGCCGTCGGTGGAGTCCATCGCCACGCAGCGGACCGTGTCCTCGCCGATGTGCTGCTGCACCTCCACGACGAGCGTCCGTCCGTTTTCCCGTTTGATTTCCAGCGCTTCATGAATCCGGGGCAGCCCCTCTTCCTGGCCGAAATGCACATCCACCACCGGTCCTACGACCTGGGTTATAGTTCCGTTTGCCATGCGGTTTCTGTTTTGTCTATCCACAAAGATAGTGAATAATATTCGAAAAGCAGTAATAAAACGGTCCGAATTGCCTACAGCATCGCCTCGATGAGGGCGCCCAGGGTGTCACGCAGGACGGCGGTCTTGGCCGTGGCCCCGTTGACCATCAGGGAAAGCACGAGAGCGGGCTTCCCTTCTTCGTCCAGAATATAGCCGCTGTAGCAGAGGACGCCGTCCATGGACCCGCTCTTGACCCGGATGCGGGCTTTCTTGTCAGCGGGGAGCTTGGGAAGGAGCGTGTTGAGCGTCCCTTCGCCCGGCTTGGGCAGGCTGGCCAGGAAAGCGTTGAAGGCCTTGGAGCGCGTCATCGACCGGAGGAAGGACGCCAGAAAAGCGGGCGAGACGGTGTTGAGCCGGGAGAGGCCGCTGCCGTCCTCCTGGCGCAGGCCGGACAGGTCGCCGCCCATCAGGTCTTCCAGCACGTCCCGCACCGCGACGCGGCAGCTGTCGTACACGGAGATGCCGGAGGCCCGTTCGCCCATCTGGCGGAACAGGGCTTCGGCATAGAAATTATCGCTGCGGACGTTGGTCTCCCGGGCGATCTTCGAAAGGGCGGGCGATCCGGAGGTGCCCAGGATGCGGGGCGCGCCGGCCTTGTCCATGGGCACGAAATCCCGACCCCGTACGTAGCCGCCGCGGTCGATGTCGGCGTATCCGCCGGAGACGGACCAGCCGGTGTCACGCAGGTTCTGCCAGAAATAGTAGGCGCACGTGAGGGCACCGTATTTGTTCGCGAAATGCTCCACCTTGGGCTTGCGCTCCACGGAATAGGTGCCGCGCAGCTCCGCGTAAGGGGCGAGGTCGGTCGTGTAGAGATACAGGCTGTTGCCGGTGCCTTTGGGACCGGTCAGAGACAAGTTGCCGAAGTGGACCCAGGGCGTGTCGGGAAAGCGCTGGACCACCTTGACCGGCTCGCCTTCAGCACCCGCCGATACGGTGAAATCGACGGCGTTCTCGTAGAAGCACAGCGCATTCGTCCCCGCACCGTAATAGGTTCCCAAGTCGTCATAGCCCCAGGTCTGGTTCTCCAGATGGCCCTCGAAGGCCCGTCCGTCACCGATGATGCGGCCGTCGATACGGCTGATGCCGGCGTCCTTCAAGAAAGTCTTCCACCGCCAGAACAAGGCGTCGGGCTTCACCGCGACCGTGTCGGTCACGCCGATGGTGGGGTCTCCCCCGCCCACGACATAGACGTCCCCGTGCAGGGTTCCGTCCGCATCCACCTCTCCGGTATACCCGATGCCGGTTTCGAACTGGAAGTCCGGACCGAGGGCATGCAGGGCCGTTCCCGTGGTGATCAGTTTCATGTTCGACGCCGGGACCATCCGGCGTCCGGCCTCCCGGGAGGCGAGCACGCGGCCGGAAAGGTCCTGGACCATCACGCCCACGACCGCGCCTTTCAGCGGTTCGGCGTCCGCCGCCCGGTCTATTTTCTGCTGCAGGGACGACTGCGCCTGCAACGGCAGGGACAACGCGAGAAGCGCCCCCGCCAACCATCCTGTACGCATACTGCAAAGATAGTTTTTTTTCGTATCTTTGTGATTCACTTAAACACAAAGCTCATGAAGAAAACAGTTCTCGTTTCCGGCGGGGCGGGCTTCATCGGAAGCCACGTGACCGTGGAACTCATTGAGGCGGGCTACGACGTGGTGGTCGCCGACAATTTCTCCAACTGTGACCATACCTGCTACGAAGGCGTGAAGAAAATCACCGGCCGGGAGGACCTCCCGCTCGTGGAGATGGACTTCTGTGACGCGGAAGCCGTCAAGAAAATCTTCCGGGACTACCCCATCGACGCTGTCATCCACTTCGCCGCCTTCAAGGCCGTGGGTGAATCCGTAGAGAAGCCCCTCATGTACTACAAGAACAATCTCCTGAGCTTCCTGAACGTGCTGGAGGCCGCCCAAGAGAAAGGGAATTGCAACGTGCTGTTTTCCTCTTCCGCCACCGTGTACGGCGAACCGGACAAGGTGCCCGTGACCGAGAAGACGCCCCGCAAGCCCGCCGTCTCCCCTTACGGCAACACCAAGACCATGTGCGAGGACATCCTCCAGGACACCGTGAAAGCCAGTCACGGCGCCCTCAAGGGCATCCTCCTCCGCTATTTCAACCCCATTGGCGCACACCCGAGCGCCCTCATCGGCGAACTTCCCCGCGGCGTTCCCAACAACCTCGTCCCGTTCATCACCCAGACCGCCATCGGCAAACGCGAATGCCTGTCGGTCTTCGGCGACGACTATCCCACGCCGGACGGCACCGGCCTGCGTGACTTCATCGATGTCGTGGACCTCGCCAAGGCCCATGTCTTCGCCGTCACCCGGATGCTCGAAGGCAAGATGAAGCAGGACTGCGAAATCTTCAACATCGGCACCGGCCGGCCCCTCTCCGTGATGGAGCTGATCAAGGCGTTCGAGAAAGTGAACGGGGTCAAGGTCAACTACCGCATCGCCCCCCGCCGGCCCGGAGACATCACCGCCATCTGGGCGGATCCGACCCTGGCCAACGAAGAAATGGGCTGGAAAGCCACCCGCAGCATCGAGGAGACTCTCGCCGCCGCCTGGGCGTGGGAGAAACATCTCGCCGGAAAATAAGCCGTCCATGAACACGTTCACCCGATCCCTCCTCAGCGCCGCCGTCCTTCTGACGGCGGCCTTGTCTTTGCAGGCCCAGCCGGAGCTCACCCTCGAAGACATCTACGCCAAAGGCACCTTCCGCGCCCGCGGCGTCCCCCAGCCCACCTGGATGGACGACGGCCGTTCCTACTCCGCCCTGACGGAAAAGGGCCTCGTCCGGGTCGACGCCGCCACCCTCGCGGAGAAGGTCATCGTCCCGATGTCCGCCTTTGTTCCGGAAGGGGCGGACAGGCCCGTCCGGGTTGAAGGGTACACCTGGTCAGAGGACAAGACCAAACTGGTCGTCTACACGAACTCCCGCCGGGTCTGGCGCCGCAACACCCGCGGCGACTACTGGCTCCTGGACATCGCCTCCGGCTCGATCCGGCAGCTCGGCAAGGGATTGGAGCCTTCCCGGATGATGTACGGGAAACTGTCCCCCGCCGGTGACAAGTTCGCCTTCGTCTACTACAACAACCTCTACGTGGAGGACCTCGCCACCGGCGAACGCCGGCCGCTGACCGCCGACGGAGACGACGTCTTCATCAACGGCAACTTCGACTGGGTGTACGAAGAGGAGCTCGGCTGCTACGACGGCTGGCGCTGGAGCCCGGACGGAAAGAAGATCGCCTTCTGGCACTCCGACACCGGCGGCACGGGCACCTTCCTGATGATCGACAACATCGACTCCCTCTACTCCTTCACCATCCCTCTGCCGTACCCGAAGGCCGGAACGACGAATTCGGCCGTCAAGGTGGGGGTCGTGGACGTGGAAACCGCCCGGACCGGATGGTTCCCCGTCCCGGGAGACCCGCGGGAGAACTACATCGCCCGGATGGAGTTCGTGCCCGGGACCGACGAAGTGATGATCCAGCAGCTGAACCGCCTCCAGAACACCAATACGGTGTATTACGGCAATGTCAATACGCTGGAACTGAAAGCCTTCTACGGGGATCGCGACGACGCCTTCCTCAACATCCACGACAACATCGTCTGGCTGGACGGGAACAAATGGTTCACCTGGACGAGCGAGAAGGACGGCTGGCGCCATCTCTACCGGGTGAGCCGGGACGGAAAGAAGGAGACGCTCATCACCAAGGGCGATTTCGATGTGATCGACGTGCTTCAGATCGATTCCAAGGGAGGATATGTCTATTACATGGCCTCTCCGGACAGCGCCGTGGAGCAGTACCTTTACCGCAGCCGGCTGGACGGGAAAGGCGCCGCGGAACGTGTGACGCCCGTCGGATTCACGGGAACCTATTCTTACAACATTTCCCCCGGCGCGAAGTACGCCCTGTGCAGCTACAGCAACCATGCGACGCCGCGGGTGTACGAGATGGTCTCTCTCCCGAACCACAAGACGGTCCGTCTGCTGGAAGACAATGATGCGCTCAAGAAAGTCTACGCCTCATACGGCTTCCGTTCCCGGGAATACTTCCAGGTGGACATCGGAGAGACCGTCCTGGACGGCTGGATGATCAAGCCGCGGGACTTCGACCCCGCGAAGAAGTACCCTGTCATCTTCAACATCTACGGCGAACCGGCCTCCTCCACCGTCCAGAATTCCTGGTCCGGCGATTACTGGAACCAGCTGCTGGCGCAGCAGGGCTACATCGTGATGAGCATCGACCCGCGGGGAACCAACAACCCCAAGGGGCGCGAATGGCGAAAATGCATTTACGGGAAAGTGGGCGTCCTCGCGATGGCCGACCACGCGAAAGCCGTCCGCATCGCCGAGGGGATGTTCCCCTTCATGGACCCGGAACGCATCGGCGTCTGGGGCTGGAGCGGCGGCGGTTCCTCCACCGCCCACCTCATGTTCGAATACCCGGACATCTATTCCGTGGGCATCGCCGTCGCGGGCGTGTACTCGCAGCGCCTGTATGATTCCATCTATCAGGAACGCTACATGGGCCTGCCGTCCACCAATCCCGACGGCTACCGCGAAGGCTCCCCCATCACCCACGCCGCCGGCCTGGAAGGAGACCTCCTCCTGATTCACGGCACCGGGGACGACAACGTCCACTACCAAAGCCTCGAAATGCTGGTCAATGAGCTTGTCAAGCAAGGGAAAATGTTCTCCATGATGGCCTATCCGATGCGCACCCACGGCATCAGCGAACGCGAAAACACCACGATGCACCTCTATCGGACCATGCTCAACTACTGGTTAGACCACCTGCCCGCCGGAGGGGAATAAGCCCCCGTGGCGCCTTTCTCGCTGGTTTACAGCACGTTAAAAGGGTATGCCCTGTGACGCGGATCACAGGGCATACCCTTTTTATTCACGATGAATCAACGCTTTAGCCGCCAGCGTTTTCCGAAAGGGCGGAGAGCAAGGCGGGACGGTAGAGATCGCCGACGGGGAGCGTGGGTCCGCCCGAGAGAGTGACGGAGGTGCGGGAGTATTCACGGATTTCCGAGAGGTTCACAAGGTAGGAGCGGTGGATGCGGAGGAAGCGGTCCTCCGGCAGCTCTCCGGCCAGGCGTTTCAGGCTGTACAGGACCACCAGGGGCGCCGGCTCGTCCCGGAGCCAGATTTTCAGGTATTCGCTCATGCTTTCCGCGTACCGGATGCGGGATAGCTCCACCCGGACACTCTTGTAGTCTATCTTGAAGGTCAACGCCTCCGGCCCGGACTCCGTCTGCGGGCGGGCCGCTTCGATCCGGTCTCGCAGATGAAGGGCCGACGCCTCGAACTCCTGAAAGCTGAAGGGTTTCAGGAGATAATCGGCCGCATGGACCTTGAAGCCGTCCAGGGCATATTCGGAATAAGCGGTCGTGAACACCACAAGCGGCGGATTCTCCAGCGAGCGCACGAAGTCCATGCCCGACAGGTCCGGCATGTTGATGTCCACGTACAGGATGTCGGCCCGCTCCACATAGGGCCGGGCCGATGCGGCCGACGGACAGGATGCGACGAGCTCCAGGAAGGGAATCTTCCCGATGTACATCTCCAGCTGCTTGAGCGCCAAAGGCTCGTCATCGATGGCCACGACCCGGATCATGCCCCCTCCTTTTCAAGCGTCACCGCCGACGGAAGCAGCAGGACGACGTCATAGACATCCTCGCCCTGGTCGATATGCAAGGTATATCGGTCCCCGTAAAGAAGGTCCAGCCGGCCCCGGACATTCGCCAGGCCCACCCCGTGGCTGTGCACCCGGGCCGAGTCCTGCCGGCTGTTCGCGCACCGGAAAACGATCTTTCCCTCCTCCAACGATACGGAGATATGCACGAAAGAGGGCTTGTCATAGCTGATTCCGTGCTTGAAGGCATTTTCCACGAACGAAGCCAGCACGAGCGGCGGAATTTCGGCCCCCTCGGCCGCCTCCGGCAAGGAAAGGTCGATGCGGACCGTGTCGGCATACCGCATCTTCATCAGGGACACATAATGTCGCAGATAATCCATCTCCTTGGCCAGGGGGATGGTGGGGCGGTCGCCTTCATAGAGAACATGCCGCATCAGTTTCGAGAACTCCTCGATGCTCGCTTTCGCCTGTTCGGGATCTATGTCCACGAGCGCGTGAATGTTGTTGAGGGTGTTCATGAAGAAATGCGGATTGATCTGGTAGCGGAGGGTCTCCAGCTGCCGGCTCAGGTTCTCCGCCTGCAGTTCCTGCATCCGGCGCTCCCCGCGGGCTGATTTCAGATAATACTTCACGCCCAGGTTCACTCCCAGGAGCAGCACCCCCAGGAGGAACTTCAACAAATCGGGAGACAAGGGCATCCGTCCGTCCATCGGCGGCCGGGGACCGGGCATTTCCTCGCGCGGAGGCGGGGGTTCGCCCATCCATTCCATCGGCGGGCCGTCGGGACGCCTCGGGCCGGGATCCCGCCGGGCTGTCCACAGGCATCCTCCGAACACGGCCAGGAGCGCCACCGTGACGGCCAGATAGGCCCAGGGCTTTCCTTTCTCCACCCAGAGCGGGGCGGCCAGGAGGTCGTGCAGGAGGAATAACACAAAGAATGGAAAAATGCCCAGCCAGATGCGCAGGACATCTGCGAAACGGAACGTCAATCCCATGGAATGCCCCTGGAAGTACATCACCACGGGCACCAGGGCGAGGACGACAAGCCAGAGGATGCCGTAGATGACAACCTCCTGCTTTTTCTCTGTCTCACTCCATCTCATACCTGCCGCAAAAATACGAAACATTTCCGACTGCGGCATCCCGTTCGCTGAAAGAATCCGCCCGTTCGCTGAAAACTTTTCCGCAAGGCCGGGTTCTTGATTATCTTGCCATCACACGGATTGTGACGTGCAACTAAAACCGAAGAAGTCATGAAGAAGAACGCATCCCCCCTGCTGGCCCTGACCGCCCTCATCCTGATGTCCTGCACGAAGGACGACATCGATATCAACCTGCCCACCCCTGACAATAACGACCCGGCCGTCATCAATGCCGATGATTCCGCCGGCGAAACCATCGTTACGGACAAGGACGATGACAACATCGCCAACACGACTTTCAAACGAACGGTGAAGGTGGTGTTCAACGGTAACGGTGCTACCGTCACGGGTGAGTCGGAGTCTTTCGCCGTCACTGTCGACGGAGCCGGCGTCACCATCACGAACAATGGCGACGAAGCCGTGATCTACGATCTTTCCGGCACCTCCGCCGACGGGTATTTCAAGCTGTACAGCACCAAGAAACAGGAGATACTCCTGAACGGGCTGAACCTGACGAACAAAAAAGGCGCCGCCATCAACAACCAGAGCCACAAGCGCACTTTCGTGGTCGTGAAGGGCACGAACACCCTCGCCGACGGCGCCTCCTACACGCAGACGCCGTCTGACGAGGACGAGAAAGCCGCCTTCTTCTCCGAAGGACAGCTGGTCTTCAGCGGCGACGGCACCCTGACGGTAAACGCAACAGGCAAGGCCGGCATCACCTCGGACGACTATGTCCGTTTCATGGCCGCGCCGACGGTGAAGGTCACCTCCAGCGCCGGACACGGGGTCCGGGGCAAGGAGTCCGTCATCGTCAGTGACGGAACCATCGACGTAAACGTGTCCGGCACCGGCAAGAAAGGGTTTTCCTCCGATACGCTCGTGTACATCGGCGGCGGCGTGACCACCATCAAGACCACCGGCTCCGCGGGAGATGTGGACGGCGAGCTCACCGGCGTCGCCGGCATCAAGGCCGACCTCCGCTTCGAAATGGCGGACGGCGTCCTGAACATCACCAGCACCGGCACGGGAGCCAAAGGCATCAGCGGAGACAATGTGGCCTACTTCAAGGGCGGCACGGTCACGGTCAATGTCACCGGCGACAACTACGGTTCCAGCTCTTCCGGCGGCGGTTTCGGCCCCGGTGGCGGCGGCCGGCCCGGTGGCGGCGGCTGGGGCGGAGGACAGAGTTCCAGTGACAACTCCGTCGCATCCAAAGGCATCAAGTTCGATGGAAACCTGTATGTTTCCGGCGGCAAGATTACGGCCAGGAGCGCCAAGCATGAAGCGATCGAAGCCAAGGGCGTCATCCAGATCACCGGCGGCGAGGTCTATGCCTATTCCAGCGACGACGCCATCAACGCGGGCGGAGATTTCACCGTCGAAGGCGGGGCGGTTTACGCCCAGTCAACGGGAAATGACGCGCTGGACGCCAACGGCAACATGTATATCAAAGATGGAATCGTATACGCCGTCGGCACCGGGTCCCCCGAACTCGCCATCGACGCGAACTCGGAGCAGCAGAAGAAGCTCTATCTCTCGGGCGGCACCGTCATCGCCGTCGGCGGCCTGGAAAGCGGTGCGTCCTTCACCCAATCCTGCTGGTCCGCGGGCACCGTCAAGGCCAATACGGACTATGCCCTGTTTGACAATAACGGCAAGGTTCTCGGCGCCTTCAAGACGCCTACGACGGGGAATCTTGCCCTGGTGCTGTCCGCTCCTTCGCTGAGTTCCGTGAAGTACGGTGTCTCCGTCAGCGGCGGTACGTCCCTGCTCAATGGCGTGTACACGCAGGACGCCACCGTCAGCGGAGGAAGCGGCTGCACCTTGTCTTCCTACTCCGGCGGCGGAGGAGGCAGATGGTAATCCGATTATTAATTCGTATCTTTGCCAGATATGAAAAAGTTACTGACCCTCCTTGCCCTGGCTTTCGCACTTGTCGTGCCCGCCATGGCCCAGAATACTAACGCCGGCCAGAAGATCAACAAGAAGAACCTGGTCATCAAGGAATGGAACACCGACCCCCGAAGCGGGAAGAAGGTGCTGGACCGCGTGACCACCTACAACGCCGACGGCAAGAAGATCGAGGAAATCGAGTACGGCTCCGAAGGCCAGAAGTGGCGCAAGCGGTTCGAGTACGCTCCCGGTGCGGAAGGGAAATGCACCAAGGAATCGGTGTACGACGAACGGAACCGCCTGAACACCGTCAAGAAGTACGAGTACAACGAATTCGGCCGCAAGAAGACCCAGTACAACTATAACGCAAAGGGAAAGCTCCTGACTGTCAAGGTGTTCGAGTATATCACCGAAGATGCCTGACGCCACGCGCATATCGCTTGAAGGCCCGCTGGACGGATTCGCGCCCATCTCCCTCGCGGAGATGGACGCCGTCAAGCTGATGAACCGGATCGACACGAAGTTCGTCACGGACGAAGCGACGCTTGCCGGCGTCCTCCGGGACGCGGCCGCATCCGGCTACCGGGTTCTCGTCGCCGACGGTTCCCGCATCAGCCCCTACGACTCCGTCTATTTCGACACGGACGGCCTCCGGATGTTCACCGACCATCGGAACAAGAAACTGCGCCGGCAGAAGGTGCGCACCCGCGCCTATGTCAATTCCGGCGAGGCTTTCCTGGAAATCAAGCGGAAGAACAACCACGGCAGGACGAAGAAAAAGCGCACCGGCATCCCGATGGCCGAACTGCCTGATTTCCGGACCGACGAAGCCGCCTGCCGGTATCTGGCGGAGCATTCGGATTTCGGCGCCGCGCAGCTGCGGCCCGTGCTGGAAACCGTTTTCCGGCGGATCACCCTGGTGAACCCGGACCGGACGGAGCGGATCACCATCGACACAGGCCTGTACTTCAAAAACTTCCGGACCGGGCTCGAAACCTCCCTCGGGGACGCCGTCATCGTTGAACTGAAACAGAGCGGCCATGCCGCCTCCGTGATGAAAAGCATCCTCCTCAACCACCGGGTGAAGACCGCCCGGGTGAGCAAATACTGCATCGCCGTCACCCTCACCGACCCGTCGGCCCGCGCCGGCCGGTTCAAGGAGAAGGTCCGGCTCCTCGAAAAGACCATCCACCATAAAATCACCACCGCATGATTTCGATGCAAGACCTCGGCGAGTACAATCTCGCCGACGAGAATTTCCTCGACGTCCAGACCATCACGGACGCGATGATGACCACCTCCCAGAGCCTCACGGAACTGGCCATCCGCTTCTTCCTGAATCTCGCCGTGTGCTGGGTCATCGTGGGCCTCTTCTATTACCGGAAGAGCCGTCGCCGCGACTATTACTTCACCTTCATGGTGTTCTCCACCGCCATGCTCATGCTCCTGTACATCATGGGCAACGTGGAGGTGGGCGTGGGGCTGACACTGGGCCTCTTCGCCATCTTCGGCGTCATCCGATACCGGACGGAGACCGTGCCCATCCGGGAGATGACCTACCTGTTCGTCATCATCGCCCTGGCCGCCATGAACGGTCTCGCACCGCTGTACCGGGTCGTGGGCGCCATGTCCGACACCCCGCACTACGCCCTGAACACGGGCGCGCTGCTGGTCACGATCGTCTCGAATCTGCTCGTCATCGCCCTCATCTGGGTGCTGGAGAGCGACAGGTTTTCGCACCGCACCTCTACGAAACTGGTGCTCTATGACCGGATCGAACTCATCGTCCCGGAGCGCCGGGCGGAGCTCGTCGCCGACCTGGAGAAGCGCCTCGGCGTGAAGGTGGACAACCTGGAGGTGGGCCACGTGGACTTCCTCAAGGACGCCGCCTTCATCAAAGTGTTCTATACCCTCGGCAAGGGACAGACCGGGTCCATCGACCAGCTCACCCGCGCCAAAGACTATGTGGAGCCATGAAACGGATTCTTCTGACCCTTGCGCTGCTTCTGCCAGCCTCCGCGTTCGCGCAGGAGACGATTGACGACGGACTCTCCTTCGGCGTCCGCACCAAGGTGGAAGCCGAAGCCAAACTCGCCCGCGGCCTGCATCTGTCGGCCCATGAGGAGGCGCGGTTCTATTTCAACACCGAGGACGTCATGCGGTTCTACACCGGCATCGGACTGGAATACAAAGTTCTTTCGTTCCTGAAAGTGGGGGCGGAATACGAATACATCAACCGTCAGAAGTTCGATTCCGAGGTGAAAGCGTACGAATGGAGCGCCCGCCACCGGGGCAACTTCTTCGTCACGGGGACCTTCAAGACCACGGACTGGCAGTTCGGTCTCAAGGAGACCTTCCGGATGACTTACCGGCCGGGCGACATGAACCTGTATCAGGCCCCCCGTACCGCCATGGTCCTCAAGCACAAGGCCTCGGTCAAGTACCTCGGCCTGGGCTCCGTCATTCCTTACGCCGCCTTCGAGGTGCGGAACACCCTCAACGACGCAGCGTATTCCGGGACCTACGTCGCCAATGCGACAACGAACAAAGACCGGTATCAGAACGAGCAGTTCCTGGGCTACACCCATGCCTATGTGAACCGGCTGCGCGCCCAGCTGGGCGTGACGGTGAAGTTCAACAAACATCATGAGCTGGATTTCTACCTCCTCGGCGACCACTTGAAAGACAAGACCGTCGACACCAACCGGGAAGGGTCCGGCAGCTGGAAGGAAAACGGCCTCGTTCTGAAATCCATCGACTGGCACACGGGGAACATGATCACCGCCGGTCTGGGCTACAAGTGGTCGTTCTGAAAGACGCCAAAAGGGGCCGGGCCGCGAAAGAGCCGGGGCTGAAGCTGGTGGTGGACGCAGGATTCACGTGTCCGCACGGAAGATGCACGTTCTGCGACAATGCGGCGTTTCATCCGGCATACAGTTCTTCGGAGAAAAGCATCACGCAACAGATAGACGAGGGAATCGCTTTCCATGCGGCACGAGGCAGGACTCGCGGTCCGTATCTGGCGTATTTCCAGTCATTTTCCAACACCAACGCCCCGCTTGAGCGTTTGCGGGAAATCTACGGGGAGGCGCTGGCACATCCGGCCATAGCCGGGATTGTCATCGGCACACGACCCGATTGCGTAGACGCGGAGAAGTTGGATTATATCGCTTCGCTCGGATGTGCGCGGATCGAGTACGGGATTGAATCCTGCCGGGATGAAACGCTGTTACGGGTGCACAGGGGGCACACTTTCACCTGCGCGGAACAGGCCGTCCGGGAAACGGCGGCGCGCGGCATTCCGGTCTGCGGGCATTTCATTCTCGGACTGCCGGGTGAAACGCGGGAAACGCTGCTGGAAGACATTCCCCGTATCAACGCCCTCCCCCTGGACAGCGTCAAGTTCCACCAGCTCCAGATTCTGAAGGGGACGCCGATGGCGGCCGAATTCGCGGCGCACCCGGAGGATTTCGTCCGCTGGACGCCGGACGAATACATCGACCTTCTCTGCGACATTTTGGAACGCCTCCGCCCGGACATCGCCGTCGGCCGTCTCGCGGCCAGCGTCCCGCCCCGCTTTCTCGCCGTTCCCGGCTGGGGCGTCAAAGCCTCGGAATTCTCCCGCCTTCTGGACCGCCGTCTCGCGGAACGCGAAGGAAATCCCAAATAGTATTGTACTGATAATCAATTATTACTATATTTGACAAAAAGAACCTGTCACATAATTCAAAACCATGAAACGAACCGTCCTTTTTGTCATGATGCTCGCCGCCTGGACTGCGGCGGCGCAGCAGAGAAATCCTGTCGTTCCGTCCTTCACCGGAGCCGTCGAAGATTTCAAACCCAACGTCACCAACCAGCTGGGGCATCAGTATCCCATGGTCAACTCCCAGGGCGCAGTGCGCGCGCAGCTCCGTGCCCCGCAGGCCCAGTCCGTCCAGCTGGACATCGCCGGCAAGCGGTACGAAATGACCAAGGATGAAAACGGCGTCTGGACCGGCACGTCCGACCCCCAGGATGTCGGATTCCACTACTATCAGCTGAATGTCGACGGCGCTTCGGTGCCCGATCCCGGCTCCCTCTATTTCTTCGGCGCCGGCCGCTGGGGCAGCGGCATCGAAATCCCTTCCGCCGACATGGATTTCTGGCAGGTCAAGAACGTTCCCCAGGGCGTGATTGAAGAAAGATACTACTGGTCCAAGGCCACGGAGAGCATGCGCCACTGCTATGTCTACCTTCCCGCCGAATATCAGAAAAACAAGAAAAAGAAGTATCCGGTTCTGTACCTGCAGCACGGAAACGCCGAGAACGAGCAGGGCTGGTCCGCCCAGGGCCACACCGGCCAGATTCTGGACAACCTGATCGCGGCGGGCAAGGCCGTTCCGTTCATCGTGGTGATGGATTACGGCCAGGGCCAGAACATCCATCTGGTCGGAGAGTATGCCAAGCAGGTGCCCGCACCCGAGCCGGGACGGCGCGGCGGTAACGACAATTACCAGGTGGTCCTGCTCACGGACATCATTCCGATGGTGGAGAAAGAGTATCGCGTCATCGCCGACGCCAAGCACCGCGCCATGGCCGGATTGTCAATGGGCGGCGGACAGACCCGCAGGATCACCCTGGCCAATCCCACGACCTTCGCGTACGTGGGCATGTTCAGCGGCGGCATCATGACCCCGGAGGACATCCAGGGAGCGGCCGGTTTCCAGAAGACCAACAAAGTCGTCTTCATGAGCTGCGGCAGCAAGGAGAACCCCCGGGTCATGGAAGCGGCCGAAAACCTGAAGAAGACCGGCGTCAACGCCGTGGGCTATGTTTCCGAAGGCACGGCCCACGAATGGCACACCTGGCGCCGCAGCCTGTATCAGTTCGCCCAGCTTCTTTTCAAGTAAACCCATATCCGGCCTATAATAGGCCTATAATAAAAGGAGCCGGCTCGGAAAGAGTCGGCTCCCTGTTTTTTATGCTTTCGGAGCTGTTTACTCGGCGAGACCTTTCTTCACCGTCTCGCTGAGCTTGTCGTAGAGGCCGTCGGTCTTCTCGAGGAGCTCCTTGCGGATGCCGTCATAGTAGGCGCGCTTGTTGCCTTCGGGCTTGCCCAGCCGGTCGCGAAGATCATTGTACAGATCCACGGCGCCGTCAATGAGGTTGGCGACTTCGTCGGCGTTCTTGCCCGGATGGACGGAGAGGAACAGGGCGCAGTCATCCACGAATGCACCGATCACATACTCGATGTCTTTCTTGATGTCACGAAGATTCATATCGTTCTGGTTTTATCGTTGCAAAGATACAACTTTTATTTTGAATTCAACCCCCTACTTTTTCATCTTGCCGGACGCCCACTCAATGAAGTACTTCATGTTCGGGCCGTCCGTGTGGCCGCCGTCGTGCTGGCGCCAGGCGAGTTCGCCGTCCAGCAGGCCGGTTAGCACCGGCGGCATGGGCTCCTTGCGGTAATCATTGGACAGGCCGAGGTCCTTGGCGCCGAGGAGTTTGAACACCTCGCCGGCAGCCACCGTGGCCTGCCAGCTGCCATACTGGTCCAGCCACAGGGCGTCACCCTTCTCCGGGATACCGTAGCTGATGAACACCAGACGCGGGGCGCACAGGGCGATGAGCTCGTGCGAATCCACGGGCAGCATGCCTGCGTTCCAAGCGCCCGTCTTCGACTCGACCGCGCAGTACTTGATGTAGTTGCCCGCCATCCAGTGATACTCTCCGGAATTGGCGAGATTCTCCAGCCCCTCGCCGAAAAGACGACGGTGCAGAGTGGCGCCGCCCTTGCCGGAGGAACCGATGAGGCCCATGTAGAAACGCTCCTCGAACGCCAGCGTCACGAGGGCGGCCTTGCCGTACCGGGAGACGCCTTCGATACCGACGTGCTTCGCGTCGACATCCGGATCGGTCTCGAGATAGTCCAGGCCGCGGGCGGCCCCCCAGGCCCAGGCGCGCAGGGACCCCCAGTCGTCCGGTTTGCGGGGCTGGCCCTTGTTGGTCAGGCCGATGATGCCGCGGGTGAGGCCCGCTCCGTTGTCCGCCTGGATGCTGCCGGGGTCGATCATGGCATAACCCCAGCCGGCGGCGAGCAGCTGCTGGTTGGAAGCCGGGTCCTGGCCGGGAGTCTGCTGGGCGGGTCGCATGAACGCCGCGAAAGGATTGGCCGGCTCGAAAGGCTGCCAGGCGGGATACTTCTTCATCAGTTCGGCCGTTTCCGGATCATTCTCCAGCATACGGCGGATGGCTTTATTGATGATGGCCATGTCCTCGCCGCCCGGCTTGACGGGATTCGGAAGGTTCGCTCCGCCGAACATCATCAGCAGCGGAACGGGGCCTTTGGCGTCGGCGGGAGTGACGACCACCATCTTGATGTCCACGTTGATCGAGGGGCAGGCGGAGTTGTCCACATGGCCCCGGAGCTGCTTGGCCTTGGCCCGGATCCGGCCCACAAACTCAATCTCCTCGGCCTCGACAAACCAGGTCACGCCCGGAACATTGTCCGGAACGCGGCCGTACACCTCGCGCTCGAAACCTTCGACAATTTCCGGCCGGCGGACATCCCACCACTGTTTGGCGGTGGTCACCTTCTTGCCCGCATCCGTCCGGAGAATCTCCGGAATGACCGGGAAAGGATTCGCCTTGCTTTCGTCGTAGTTGGCGGCGTGCGGACTCTTTTCATCCGCGTCGAAGGCATGCCGGATGGATTTGATTCCGAGTTGGTCCATCATGTTCTGATGGTCCTGCTGCGCCGTGAAAGTGACCGGCTGCGGATCACCTTGGGCGAAGAGGGGTGCCATGGCGAAGGTCATCGCCAGCATGGAGAGAAGAGCTTTTGTTTTCATGGCAGTATTGTCTTTCTTTTCGCAAGATAGCAAAAAAACTATTCAGACGGAAGAAGCGGCCACCAGCCGGGGCGCGTGTAGTCAAATGCGCGCCGCTCCGCCTCCCAGGAGGTGGAGACATAGACCGTGTCGGCGATGTCGGTATAGAGGCGGCCGTCCAGATGGTCGCATTCGTGCTGGAAGATGACGGCAGTGTAGCCGGTGACGGTGTCACGCCGGGCTTCGAGCGTCTCCGGATGGACATACGAAACGATGACCGAAGTGTAGCGGGGGACGAGGCCGCGCATCGGCGGGACGGACAGGCAGCCTTCGGGGCCTTTGCCGATTTCTCCGAAAAGACTGTCGATGTGCGCGTTCAGGTAGCACTCGAAAGGGCCTCCGTCCTTGTCGAAACGCTGGAGCCAGATGATGCGCTTGGAAACGCCCACCTGCGGAGCGGCGATTCCCACGCCGTCATGCTGCGGGGCGCGGACCGTCGCCAGCATCTTGGCCATGAGCGTCCTGAGATCCCGGGACTTGAGCTCGACGGGCGTCAGATCCGCACACGGGGTCCGCAGGATGACGCTGTCTTCCGGCCATATTGTCACGTACATCACGGAATCGGACTGGCGGATAATCATCCGCTGCTCTTTCGTAAAGGGCTTCGGGCGGGTGAGAATCATAATCACCGCGCACAAAAACAGCAGCGGGAACAGGACGCTGTTCACCTTCTTCATGGTTATCATCATCGGAACAGGGATTTCACGAGGGCGGGGATGTCGGCCACTTTCACGACTTCGACGCCTTCGGGTTTGCGGTCAAAACGGGTGTAGGAGGAGACGAAGATGCGCCGGAAGCCGAGGCGGGCGGCCTCGACGGCCCGGCGTTCAGCCTGGGAGACGGGACGGATTTCACCGCTGAGTCCCACTTCGCCGGCAAAGCAGACGTCGTTCGGAATGGCGAAGTCGAAGTTGGAGGACAGGACGGCCACCACGACCGCGAGGTCGCAGGCCGGATCGGTGATCCGGAGGCCGCCGGCCATGTTCAGGAAGACATCCTTCTGGCTGAGCTTGAAGCCCGCACGGCGCTCCAGGACGGCGAGCAGCATGTTGAGCCGGCGGACGTCGAAGCCCGTCGCGCTGCGCTGGGCCGTGCCGTAAACGGCGGACGAAACCAGCGCCTGCACTTCGAACATGAAGGGGCGGTTGCCGTCCAGCATCGCGCTGACGGCCGTTCCGCTGAGCCCGTCTTCATGCTGGGGGATGAGCAGTTCGGACGGATTGGCCACCTGGCGGAGACCCACGCCGGTCATTTCGAACACGGCGAGTTCGGCGGTGGAGCCGAAGCGGTTCTTGATGCTGCGGAGCACGCGGTAGGGGCCGCGGTTTTCGCCCTCGAACTGCAGGACGACATCGACGATATGCTCCAGCACCTTCGGACCGGCGATGGCGCCTTCTTTGGTGATGTGGCCGATGAGGATGACCGGGATGCCGCTCCCCTTCGCGAAACGGAGCAGAGAGGCGGCGACCTCCTTGACCTGCGCCACAGAGCCGGCTGTGGACTCCACGTTCTGGCAGTACATCGTCTGCACCGAGTCCACGATGACGAGGTCTGGGGCGGTCTCCTCGGCCTCGGCGAGGACGTTCTCCATCAAGGTTTCGCTGTAAATCAGACAGTTGGAGGCGTCGCCGCCCAGACGGTCCGCCCGCATTTTCACCTGCTTGACACTTTCCTCGCCCGTGACGTAGAGGACTTTGAGGGAAGGACAGCTGAGCGGAATCTGCAGGGAGAGGGTGGACTTGCCGATACCGGGCTCGCCGCCCATCAGCACGAGGGAGCCTTTGACGATGCCGCCGCCGAGGAGGCGGTCCACCTCGGCGCTGCCGAGGGAGATACGGTCCTCCGCCGTCGTGGAGACGTCCTTCAGGAGCATCGGCTTCCGGCCGGCGCCGGGCACGGAGGTCGACAGCGGCCGCTTGCCGGTCACCACCTCCTTCTCCACCATCGTATTCCACTCCCCGCAGGCGGGACACTTGCCCATCCACTTGGAGTACTCGTTCCCGCAGTTCGAGCAGAACCACACGGTCTTCGCTTTCGTTCCTTTGACAGCCATCTTCCGTCCGTATTACTTACGCGAAGATACAAAAAAAAGATATTGTTCCAATCGGGACAATATCTCATCGCGATGATTGCGGGAAATCGCTTACTGGGCGACGACCTGGTTGGCGGCGGCGACGACGGAATCAGCGGCGGCGGCGACGGTGGTGTCGACAGCCTCGACAACGTCCTTGACCTCCTCGGCGGCAGCCTCGACGGCAGCCTCGGCCTCGGCCTCAGCCTTCTTGGAATTGTTGTTTCCGCAAGCGGCGGCGCAGATCATCATGGCGATGACGGCGGCGGACATAAATACCTTTTTCATGGTTGTAAGTTTTTACTAACTAGTTAAACAAAACACTTTCGGACGGCAAAGGTACAGTGTTTTTTCGACACTGCAAAGATTTTTTTAAAAAATTTATAATTTAGGATTATTCGCTCTCGGACTATGCCTTGCCGCGATTCAGTTCGAAGACCTCCATTTCATGGACTTTTCCGCTATCAATATGAAAGCGGAGCGCGGTCCGGAAGGCATGCCAGCCCTGGTTTCCACAGGCTCCGGGATTGATATACAGGACTTTTTCGGACTTATCATCCATAACTTTCAGGATGTGCGAATGCCCGCAGACAAAGATGTCGGGGCGGTATTGCCGGATCAGGTTCCGGGCTTCGGGATAATAGTGGCCGGGCGAACCGCCTATATGCGTCATCAGAATTTTGAGCCCCTCGCATTCCCAGAAACGGTACAGCGGGCAATGGTCCAGCAGACGCCGGTCATCACAATTGCCGATGACGCCCTTCAGCGGCTTGAACGCCGCAATCTCCGCCTCCGTGTCCAGACCTCCCCCGAAGTCTCCGGCATGCCAGATCTCGTCGACATCCCGGAGGAACTCCCGGAACTCCGGTCCGAACACTCCGTGCGAATCCGATATGAGACCGATATACATGCTTATTCAAAAGCCAGATACACGGCCGTAGCGGCAAGTACCGCGGCGGTTTCCGTACGCAGGCGCGAAGAGCCCAGATGGACGGGGATATAACCCTGTTCGACGGCAAGACGGGCCTCCTCCGGGGAGAAATCCCCTTCCGGGCCGATGAGAACCGTGATGTCCGTGCCGTCGAAACCGTGGAGCGCCTCCTGGATGGAGATGCGCCGCGTGTCACCTTCGAAGCAGCAGGCGATGAGTTTTAAAGATTTTTCGCCTTCGTCCTCCGGACTCCGCTCGAAATGACAAGTACCGTCATTTCGACCGAGCGAAGCGAGCGGAGAAATCTGGATGAAATCCCTGACGGAAACAGGGTCCGCGATTTCGGGGATGCGGGCTTTGAGGGACTGCTTGGCGGCGGAGAGGGCGATGCGGAGGGCGCGGTCGGTCTTGTAGACCTTGCGCTCGGAGCGTTCGCCGATGACCGGCACGATGCGGTCCACCCCCACCTCCGTGGCCTTTTCCACGAACCACTCGAAACGATCATTGTTTTTCGTGGGGCAGCACGCGACGGTAAGCCGATAGGGATGCCCGCCCCAGCCGGGGAAGGCTTCAAGAACCTCGGCCTCGGCACCCTTGGGGCTGTCGTCCGTGAGCCGGCAGCGGTACATGGTTCCGAGTCCGTCGATCACATGGATCTCATCCCCGGCGCGATGCCGCAGCACCCGGACGCAATGTCCGGACTCGTCGGCGTCCAGCCGGCAGGTCCGGCCGTCGGATTCGTACGCGTAGAACAGTTCCATAGATTACATCCGGATGATCTCGACCTCGCCGTCCATGCCCACTTTGATGATCTGGGAGGCTTTGCCGGTGGAGGCGGTGTCGAAGGAGGGAGGGACGACGAAATCGACGGCTTCCTTGATCTCCTGCGGAATCTCGCTGAAACGGCCCGGGGTGGGCTCGCCGGAGATGTTCGCGGAGGTGGACACAAGCGGGCGCCCCAGCTTGAACGCAAGATCCTTGCAGAAATCGAACAGCGGGATGCGCATGCCCACGGAGCCGTCCTCGGCGACGGCGTTCCAGGCGAGATGCCAGCGGTCGCCGGGCTCCCCGGCCACACCGGCCTGCGCCTCGGGATAGATGATGGTCATCGGCTTGTCATTGACCTCCACGAGTTCCACCGCCATCGGCGGAACCTGCCGCACATATTTCGCGACCATGTCCAGGTCCGAAGCCAGCAGGACCAGCGACTTGGCCTCGCTCCGGCGCTTGATTTCAAAGATCCGCGCCACCGCTTCGGGGTTCGTGGCGTCGCAGCCCAGCCCCCAGACAGTGTCGGTGGGATAGAGGATCGTACCGCCGGCGCGGAGGGTTTTCAGCGCCTCGGCAAAGACTTCATCGCGTTTCATAGTAGGTGGCAATGACGGGATAATGGTCGGAATACTTCACTTTCGGAACCTCGCAGCTGACAGCGTGGAGGTCGCGGGGGTAGAGGATGTAGTCGATCCGCAGGAGCGGCCAGAGCGTCCGGAACGTGGCGCCGAAGCCCTTTCCGGCCTGGACAAAAGAATCCTTCCTGCCACGGGACAGCCGATGCACCGTATAGGACAGCGGATTGTCGTTGAAATCGCCCAGGACCACGGAACGGACGGGGCACTCGTCCACGCCCCGCATGACGTCGTCCACCTGCTTGGGGCGCTGGGTGATGGACCGGCGCATCTTGCGGCCGGTGTCCTCCACCACCTCGTCGGTCTTGTGGCCGAGGGATTTCACGACGCCGGACAGGGAGATGTTGTAGCTTTCGAAGTGGCAGTTGTAGAAACGCAGGACTGTGGAGTCCAGCTGGATGTCCGTATGGAGGGCGAGGTTCGTGGACTTCTCGAAGTCCAGCTTGCCTTTGTACAGGACGGGGCGGCGGGACAGCGTGACATTGCCCGCGTGGCCCTTCTCACCCGTCAGGACATAATAATCGGCCTGGTAACCCGGGAAATGGTCCCTGAACCAGGCGTCCATGTTCAGCGTGTTCGGCAGATAGAACTCCTGCAGGCAGATGATATCGGCATCCGTTTTCCGCAGGAATGCGGCGACGGAATCGGCCAGGATCAGCCGGCGGTCGCCCATGTTTCCGTGGGCGAAAAGGCCCACGTTGTAGGACACCACCTTGAGCGTGGGTTCGCGCTCCGCCTCGGGAGCTTTGTACTGATAATACTTTCCGATCAGGAACAGTGCCGGAAGAAGCATCACCAGCAGGAAACCGGTCATCCGCGACCGGCGGAAAAGGGCCCAGATGAAGAACAGGATGGTCAGAAGCACCAGCGGGATGAACAGGAGGCCGAAGATCGTGAAGAACCAGGCCTTCGCCGGGTTCACGAGCATCGACACGTAACTCAAGGCCAGCAGACCGGCGATGGCCAGGGAGGCCGAACCGAACGTGAGCCTGGAAAACCAGCCGTGCTTTTTCTTCTTTACCTCCGCCATAAATAACCGCGTTTGCGCCAGTACCAGACGAGCAGGAAGCCGAACAAAGCGCCGCCCAGATGCGCGAAGTGGGCGATGCCCAGCTGCGTCCCGGTGATGCCGGTGACCAATTCGATGCCGATGAATATGGCCACCATCCACTTCGCGTCCAGGGTGACCGGCGGGAAGATGAGGGTCATCCGCGCCTCGGGATAGAGCATCGCGAAGGCGACGAGCACCCCGAAGATCGCGCCGGAGGCGCCCACCATCGGGATGCGGAGGAGGTCCAGGGCGCTCTGCCGCACCGCAAGATCGTCAGAAGCGAGGGCCCGGTGAATCTCCAGCCATTCCACGCCGGTGTGCAGGGCGACGGCCCCGAAGCCCGTGATGAAATACAGGATCAGGAACTTTTTCGTGCCCAGAGCCCGTTCCACCACCATGCCGAACATCACGAGGGTGTACATGTTGAAAATGATGTGCCACCAACCGCCGTGCATGAACATGTGCGTGAGCGGCTGCCACCAACGGAAAAACGGGGAGGCCGGATAGAACATCGCGAAGGTGCCGACCATGAAGTCCTCGTTGATCAGCGTGGCCACAAACATGATCACGTTAATGATGAGGAGACTCCGGGTGACCGGCGGGATCCTTTCGAGGAAGTTGCTTGGGTATGCCATCAGAATCGCTTGTCGATTTCGTCCAGCGGCAGGATGCTGATGATCCGCCGGCCGGAGGAGGTGAATTCAGGGTTCGTGGAGGAGAGGAGGGCGTCCAGCAGCCGCTGCGCCTCCGTCGGAGAGGACAGCTTCTCGCCGCCGGACGCGCCCAGGACGGCGAACTTCTGCGCCAGGGACTGCTCCATCATCTCGGGCAGGGCGCCATGGTCGTCGGCAAGGATGAGGATGAGGTCACCCACCATCGTATGGACCTTGCCGGCCTCGGTGCTGTAACCTTCCGGAACGCCGTTCACGACGACGGTGTCCGTGCCGAAGGCTTCGATGTCAAAGCCCAGGCGCTTGAGCAGGGCGTCGTTCGCGTCGAAGAGCAGGCGGCCTTCCACGCCCACATTGACCTGGACGGGGAAAAGGGCGCTCTGGGTCACATGGGCATCCTGGCCCAAAACCTTGAGGAAGCGGTCGAAGAGGATGCGCTCCCGGGCGCGGCGGACATGCACGACCATCACGCCGGAAGCAGACTGGGAGAAGATATACTTGCCCTGGACGAGGAGGACCCGGGCGGTGGGCATGGTCCGCTCCTCAAAGAGTTTTCCATAGTCCTCGTGCTTGTCCACGGTATAGGAAGGACGAACCGGGGCGTCCGTGGGCCCGGCGGGAGCGAAATCCCTGTCGTCCAGATACTTGTCTCCGGCATTGAAGGGGTTGTAGTCCGGATCGACACCGGCCGTGGGGATGCTTACGGGCCGATATTCCCCGAAGCGGGGGCCGATGACGGGCATCTCCCGGGCCTCGGGATTGTCAAAGTCGATGGAGACGCCGGCGCTCCCCCGCGCCGTCGCTTCGCGGACGCAGGCGAAGAGCGTCTGGAAGATGACGCTGTCCTCCTCGAACTTGATCTCGGTCTTTGTGGGGTGGATGTTCACGTCAATGGTCGAAGGATCCACCTCCAGGAATATGAAATAGGACGGCGTGGTTCCTTCCGGAATCAGGGCCTCGTAGGCCTTCATCACCGCCTTGTGGAGATAGGGGCTGCGGAAATAGCGGCCGTTGACAAAAAGGAACTGGTTGCCCAGCGTCTTTTTCGCGGATTCCGGACGGCCTACGAAACCGCGGATCCGCACCAGGGATGTGTCGGCCTCGATGTCCATCACTTCCCCGACGAGCTGCGCGCCGAGGAGGTCCGTCACCCGGAACTTGAGCGACTTGGCTTTCTTCAGGACATGGACGTCCCGGCCGTTGTGGGTGAGCGTGAAGGCGATTTCCGGACGGGTGAGGGCTACACGCTGGAACTCCTCCACGATATGGCGGAACTCCACGTTGTCGGACTTAAGGAACTTGCGGCGGGCGGGGATGTTGTAGAAGAGGTTCCGGACGGCGAAGTTGGAGCCCTTGGGAGCGGCGACTTCGCGGGTGGAGACATGCTCGGAGCCGGTGATTTCGACTTCGACACCCACTTCGTCCTCCTCCCGGCGGGTCCGGAGGACCACGTCGGACACGGCGGCGATGGACGCCAGGGCTTCTCCGCGGAAACCGAAGGTGGTAATCTCCTGCAGGTCTTCCGCGGTGGCGATCTTGGACGTGGCGTGGCGCTCGAAGCAAAGCACCGCATCGTCCGGAGACATGCCCGAACCGTTGTCGATCACCTGGATGAGGGTGCGTCCGGCGTCGGTCACGGAAACGGAAATCTGGTCCGCGCCGGCGTCCACGGCATTCTCCATGAGCTCCTTCACCACGGAAGCCGGCCGCTGGACGACCTCTCCCGCGGCGATCATGTCCGCGATGTTCCTGGGAAGGATCTTCAGTT
>JAEEGK010008419.1_pt1 | contig 24356 bp, 16 predicted proteins | sample 8958771 | NCBI WGS metagenome assembly JAEEGK01 (sample SAMN16246547, study PRJNA631951) | gut metagenome | biome: gut microbiome; feature: rumen; material: SC-attached | host: Bos | place: Iran: Karaj | collected 2018-10
TCTATGTTTGTGCCAGGATGTCCCATGGACAAACATAGACAAACATGAACGGAGGGGCCTGGGATGACAGAGCTGACGATCCGAGGAGCGCGGCAGCAGAAGAGCCTGCTGGAATGGAGCCGTAGAGTGGCGGACTGCCGGGGCAGCGGCGTATCGGTGAGCCGCTGGTGTGAGGAGCATGGGATCAACCGGAAAACATATTACTTCTGGCAGAAGAAGGTGTTTGCCGCGTAAGCGTCAAAAGGATCTAAGGCGGGCCCCATGCCTGCCTTAGATCCTTTTGACGCTTACGAACGTTGGGCAACAATCCGGCACAAGTTGGAAAAGATAGTGGCACCTGGCAGACGCTATATATGAGAGTGAAGGTTGAAGCAATGAGTATGCGATAAAGAGTTCAAAGACAGAGCTCCCGCCTTTGTTCCCTTCGAAACAAAGCCGGGAGCTTAATTCTGTCTCACGCATGATGTTTCATGTTTCCCGCATGGAAAACGCCTTGTCCTCGTCGATCAGCCGGAGCATCACCGCGGCAAAGCGCGGGTCAAACTGTGTGCCCATCCCGTTTTCAAGCTCCGAGCGGACCTTGTCCTGCGGCATGACGTCGCGGTAACTGCGCCTGCTCGTCATCGCGTCGTAGGCGTCTGCCACCGCGATGATCCTGGCCTCCTCGGGGATCTGCTCGCCGGCGATGCCGTCCGGATATCCGCCGCCGCCGTAGCGCTCGTGATGCCATCTGGCGCCCGTGGCGAGCTTCGGCCGTTCCTTGATGCTTTCGAGGATGCTGTTGCCGATCACGGGGTGCTTCCGGATCAGCGCGAACTCTTCCTCCGTGAGCTTCGACGGTTTATTGATCACGCCGTCCGGAACGCCGATCTTGCCGACGTCGTGCAGAAGGCCCATCATGTAGATCTCGTCCTGGTCCGTCTTGGCGTAGCCGGAGCGGGCCGCGATCATCCTTGCATACTCGGCGACTCTGGTGGAATGACCGTTGGTGTAGTCGTCTTTCGCGTCGATGGCCGTTGCGAGCGCGGTGACGACCTGGATGTTCATTTCCTCGACTTTTTTGCCGTAGAGCTGCTCGCTCTTGTAGCCGATGTAGTAGAAGAACGAAATCAGGCAGAAGGTGATGAGCGAGACCATGATACTGATCGTCAGCTGGGAATAGGTGTCTTCCAGAAGCTCCGTGTTGCCGATCACGATCACGGCGTACCATTGATCCATGACCGGAGAGACAAACAGCGTGCAGTCCTCGCCGTCAATCTGCTCGGTGATCCTGCCGTTTTCAGCGCCCAGGATGCCGCTGAGCAGCTCCGGACCGTACAGCTCCGACAGGTATGCTCCGTTATATTCATTATCCCGGTGCGCAATGATGAAGCCGTCTTCATTGACGACCATCCCATATCCTTTACCGGCGATCTGCACGGCCTCAATGACTTCCTTGATATGATTGACGATCACGTCCAGACAGACGACGTTCTGCATCGGACCGGTCCCGCTGCCGGCATACGAGATGCTCCTGCCGATCGTGATAACGACCGAGTCGGTCTGCGCGTCGACGTACGGCGAGACGATGACGACCTTGCCGTTGGCCTCCACCGCCGCTTTGTACCAGTCCCTTTCGGTGGGCTCGTACCCCTCCGGCGGTTCCCAGCCCAGGCCGTCCAGGTACTCCCCGTCGATATAGGCGTAGAGGCCAGTGAAGTTCTCATCGAACTGCTTTGCCTGCCGCTCCGTCTGATCCATGATGAACTGCGTGATCTCCTGATTCGAGCTGCCGCCGCGTTCCATGAGATCCACGCTGTCTGCGGTGACCCGCAGCGTCGTCACGGCGACGGTCAGGTAGTTTTCCAGCTCCGTTGCGGTCGTTTTGATCTTCTCTTCGGCGTCCTCATAGACGCTGACGACAGATGCTCTGTACAGGGTCACGCCGTTGTAGACCACGGCAAACACCATGAGCGCAAGCGTGACGACGATGGTGGCAATGAAGCTGAGACGGCTGCGCTTCCCCTCCGTCATCCTGCGGAGGGCTTCCACCGTGTGGCGGTAGCGCGAGGTCAGCGCGTAGATCATGGCCAGAACCAGAATGATCAGAACGGCGGAGATCGCAAAGAGATAGATCACGAGCTGCCGCTCGCTCTGGAACAGCCCGGTGCTGCTGGCCAGGGAGCGCTTGATCCAGAACGCGGTGAACAGCCCCGCCGCGCAGATCCCGATGACCACAAGCGCGATGATCGTCTGAACCAGCACCTGGAACCGCAGCCCCGACGCGCTTTTGGTCTCCGTGACAGGGGCTTCGGCCTCGTAGTATTTTCCCGCTCCGTAAGCAAAGAACACGCAGAGCAGCGCGTCGACGAAAGAGCAGTAATGATACGGGTTTAAGAGCTCTCTGCTCCAATCAAAGCAGGAGGACGTCCACATGCCGTATTTGACGAACAGATACAAGAGGACCAGCAGCGAAAACCAGGGGAACGCCTTCCGCTTTTCTCTGTTTTTCCCGTAATACACGAGCTCCTGCAGACACAGGATCATGGTCAGCGTCGTCAGCCCGACTTCCCAGAGATTGTTCAGGACGCCGCCGAACTGGAGGTAAAGCACGAGCTGGGGTACGTTGATGAGGACCGGCAGGAAGATGACGGGGTGGAAGATCCGCTTTGCTTCTTCATGCCGCATGTGGAACGCGGCAAAAAGCAGGGCAAGGTATCCGACGTTCCATCCCAGATAGGCGGCGAAGCCGGAGACATCGGGATAGTCGTTCATCACGAGCTCATAGATGGCCCAGTAATACTCGCTTAAGAAGTTCGCGAGGAAAAAGACCACGAGATAGCGGTAGCCGCGCCTGGGACGATCGATATACTTGAAAACAGAGTATATGAGCCCTGTGATCGTACAAAGCAGGGATATGACGTTTTCGATATTCTCATATACCATAGCGAGAGACCTTTCACGCTGCCGTGTGGGATATGGTTTGCCTGAAACCAAACGGGATGACGGCAGTCATCTGTTATGCTATTATAACACAGCATAGAAGTAGAATCTATATCTTCTTCTCAAATCCGGCGCCGAAATACGACGCTGCATTTAACAAAATGCTTTGCAAGTGATCGTTGAGAAGATATAATGCAATTATCCCCCGAAAGCTGAGAATCACTGCGAAGAGGAAAACCAAAATGAAATTACTGCACGGCGCGCCGGCGGACATGACCGGATCCTCCCGGCGCTGCATGCTGCGCCCGCGATCGTCCATCTGGTGGGCGCAGAGGAAGAAACGGAAGTAAACTGAGGATAACGGAGTAACGGATAGTATCAGAAAAAAAGGCCGTTTTCAATTCTTTGTATTCATTTGTTCTCATTTCAGGTGAAACTCCTTTCTAATTCTATTTATTAAGGCTCTGTCAGAATCGCTGATAGATATGCCGTCGTCTGAGTGATCCAAATTATAGTGAATATGCGGTTTAACTCTATCTTTTCCGTGCGTGTGAAGCAGGTCGATCGATTTAGTCTGGTTATGATTTTCATCATACAACGCAATTCGAAATCCGGTCGAGGGGCCGCTTGACTTTTTCGGGTGCGTCACATATGATAACTACGATACGGGCACGTCCCCTCAATACCGGCGGCCGCCCCGAGGCGCGCAGCCGAGAAGAAAAGGATCGAGAAAAATGGACAGCAAAACGCGTACAGGTATATTTGCGCTCGTGCTCGCGCTGCTTCTGACCCTTGCCGGATGCGGCGCCGCTTCCCCGGGGCAGGACTCCCCCGGAGCGCCGTCGGAGGGGTCTTCCTCTCCCGCTCCCGCCGCCCCGGATACTCCGTCCCCGTCGGAGACGCCCGCTTCCGAAACCCCCGCGGCATCGGAGGCCCCCGTCCCGTCCGAGCCCCCGGCGGCGGATGATGAAGCGATCCGCGTGAGCACGGCGGAAGAATTCCTCAATGCCGTTGCCCCGGGCGCCGTCATCGAGCTTGCTCCCGGTACATATAACCTTACCGAATATCTCCGCGAAGCTCCCGACAGCATCTCGGACTATGTCGTACGCCTCTTCGCAGACGGTTGGCAGGCAGAGATCCGCGACGTGGACGGCCTGACGATCCGCGGCGCGGAGGGCGGCAAGGTCGAGATCCTGGCGGAGCCCCGCTACGCCGACGTGCTCTCCTTCACGGACTGTTCCGATATCGAGATCGGGAACGTCACCTTCGGCCACACGCCGGAGCCGGGACACTGCGAGGGCGCGGTGCTGCAGTTCGATCACTGCGGCGGCGTCGGTCTCAGCGGCCTTGATCTTTACGGCTGCGGCACCTACGGCGTCACCGCGGACCACACCTTCGGCCTCACGCTCAAGGATTGCGTCATCCGCGACTGCACCTACGGCATCATCGACCTCAGCTTCTGCAGCGACGCCGTCCTTGAGGGCTGCACCTTAAAGGACAACAGCGGGTTTGACATGCTGAGCGTCAACGGCTCCTGCGTTCTCTTCGACGGCTGCAGCTTCACCGGGAACACGGGCGACAGTTTTCTTCCCTCATATTATTACCGCGGGAGCGAGAGCGGCGTGCGTTTTGAGAGCTGCAGCTTCGACCGCTGGGAAAGTCAGTGCCTCAACGAGGAGCTGAAGGGCTGCGGGAACTACGTTATAGGCAATGACTGCGCCTTCAAGGTCGAGCCGGGCAGACGTATCGTGCATGCTTCAAGCATGGAGCAGCTTATCGAAAACATCGCTCCGGATACTCAGATCATGCTTGCTCCGGGCAAATATAATCTGAGCGATACTCTCTCCGAGCTCCTTGCCCGGGAGGGCGAGGATTTCAACGACAGCCGCAAATTCGTGCGCATAGAAGAAGTATACGACGGTCCGGAGCTCGTCGTCACCGGCGTGAGCGGGCTTACGATCGCTTCGGAGTCCGGCTCGGCGGCGGATACCGAAATAGTGACCGACCCGCGCTATGCCGACGTTCTGTGCTTTGAAAACTGCTCCGGCACCGGCATTACGGGCCTCACCCTGGGCCATACCGAAACCGGCGACTGCTCCGGCAGCGTGCTGTGTTTTGTCGGCTGCGGCGATACCGTGCTGCACGGGCTGGACCTCTACGGCTGCGGCGTCTACGGCATAACCGCGAATGAATGCGGCCTGCTCTCCTGCTTCGATTCGACCGTCCGCGACTGTGAATACGGCGCGCTGGAGTTCTACGGCGCACGGGGACGGCATATGCTCCTCAACTGCGTTATGACCGGCTCCGGCGGCGGAGGATCATATTACGCGGACGACGAGTCCGGCGGCGAGTTTTACTTCTGCCGCTGCACCTTCGGCGACAGGGAAAGCAGCGGCCTGTTTTACCTTGCTTCCGGCGGCGTGATCGCCGCGGAGGATTGCAGCTGGTCGGACGCGGCGGATTACACCGAATATTATTACGAGGATTATGAGTCTGATTATGAGCCGACCGCTCTGGATACGTCCTGCCTCAGGGTCGTCTCCTTTGACGAGCAGGTGCTGACGTCCGACGAATACTATATCTGCTACGAGACCGTGGACAATCTGTCCGGAGACGTGAGCTTTGAGTCGGACGACGTGAGATTTCTCACCTTTGAGGAGGACGGCAGCGGCTGCTTCTGGACGGACGACGAAAAAGGACGTCCCTTCAAATACGCGATGGACAGCGCGTATTCCTGCTCTCTCTCCTTTGACGACGGCGCGAATGCCTCCTTCGGTCTTTACGCCGACAAGGGCGGAGCGGCGCCCTTCGGCGAAGAGGGCGACGTCTGGCTCGCTCTGTATCTTGACGGCGAGACGCTCTGGTTCTACTGATCGGTCGGCCTGACCCGTGCGGAACGGCAGACCTTACGGCTCAGGCCGCGGCAGCCGTACGGCGGCATAAATCGAAAAAAATGACTCCGGCTTTGCCGGGGTCATTTTTTCATTTGCTTGCGCGGTTCACTTGTCCTCGGGAAGACCGGCGTCCGGAGTCCCGCCGTACATGGTCTCATAGAACGTCGCGGAAACGGCGACGCTGACAGACTCGTTGTAACGCACGCCGTCCACGACCGTTCCGCCGGAGGTCTGCTCCGCCGGAGCGCGTTTAAGCTCCTTGACGTACTGTATGCTGCTCAGCAGGCAGCGATACTCGCTTTCCGACAGCTGCCGTATTATCCGCTTTGCTTCTCCGAAGGAGCCGGTGCGGAACTGCAGCTTGAAATTCCTGCGTATCTGGTCGCCGTCCTTCGTCACGCCGGAGAAGGACACGGAATAGCTTTCCGCCGTCTCGAGCACGCCGTTGAGCAGCGAGAGCTCCGCCTTGGAGTTGTTGTAGCTCTCCATACGGCTCGCCGACTGCAGCTCTCCGATGCTGTCGAGCTCCGCGCGCATCTTCTTGAGCTGGCTTTCCTTCGCCAGCGATATGAGCAGCTCCGTCTGCAGGTCCTCACGCTCGCTGTTCGCCCGCTCGATGGCTTCGGTGCAGGGCACGTGAAGGAAGCGGTAATACCCCAAGGCGAGCAGCAGCAGTATCAAGACCGCCAGCAGCGCCTTTTCCTTGGTCGTAAAATCCCGGCTCAGTACCTTCATTGCTCCGCCGCCTCCTCCGGATCGCTGAGATAGATCACCGCGTTAGCGAGGACCTTTTCGCCGTCGTCATAAACTACCGTGCGATTTGCGGCGAAGTCGCTCGTGGCGGTGTTCACCTCGCAGTAGCTTACCATGGGCTCTTCCAGCAGGGCCTGGACCATGTCGTTGATCTCCTGCAGCGTGTCTCCCGCGAGGATAAGAGAGAGCTTGTTCCCGTTCAGATCCCATTCGCTCACGTCGGTGCGCGGGAAAACGATGCGCTCCAGCAGCTCCATTACCGCTGTGCGGTCCACCAGGGCCAGCTCCTCCTCGGTCATGCCGGAATAGGTGTAATGCGCGTAAACGTCGTTCAGCTCGCCGTAGCCCGCGATGCGCGCGCGGCTGTCGTTGAGCTCGGAGCGCACCTCCGCCGCGGCCCTCTGCGCCTCGCTCACCTGTTCCAGACGGTCGTAAACCAGGAATTTGCCTATCGCGAAAGCCGCCGCGGCGATAACGACGAGCATTATCATCGCGAGCCACCAGCGCGTCCGTTTTACGCCGACGACGGCGAAGTTGATCGTTTCCTTGGTCGGAAGGCGGCCGCGGAAGAGCTCCGGCCGCGCGGAAGGAGCGGCCTTTTTCTGCCGGGTCGGCTGAATATCCAATAACGGCATACCGTACCCTCCCCTCAGTCCATTCCTATGCCGATGGCCTGAATGTAGTCAAATCCGTCGACCAGCTCCGCGTCGCTGCGCACGAGCTCGTCGGCGATGCGCACGTCTATATCCAGCGTCTCGCGTATGCTGTCCCGCAGCGGCATGATCTCTGCTCCGCCGCCGCCGAGCCAGCATTCGTTCACGCTGCTGTCCGGGTTGCTGAAGCGGTAGAAGTTCAGCGCGCGCATCAGCTCCACGGAAATGCTGTCGTAGGCGGCGCGGCAGTAAGGCGCGCTCTGCACGTTCTCGAAATCCGTCAGAAGATAGGTATGCGCCAGCTGTCTGTCCACGCCCTTCTGTTCCGCTATGATGTCGTTGAGCGAGGAAAGGCCGATATCCAGCACGCGCGTGGCGATATGCCGCGGACCGCGGAACATATACATGCGTATGGCGCGGAAGCCGAGATCGAGTATGCAGTGCTCCGCGTCGCGCTCCCCGGTCCGGCGTTCATAATCGCGTATCAGCGCGAGATACGCGCATTCCGCCGGCGCGGCCTTGGCAAGCTTGAGCCCCGCCTTGCGCATCACGGCGCGCCAGTCGTCCATCACGGCCGACGGCACGGCGGAGAGCAGCAGCTGCATGCGGTTTTCGCCGTTTTTATCTCCCGCGGGCGCTTCGGCGTCCTCGGGGACGGCTCCCTCCGCGCTTACCGGAAGCGGGGGGACGACGGCGTAATCGAAGATATAGCTCTTCAGCTCGCCCGTGATGTAGTCGCTGAATTCGTACGGTATGTTGTACGCCAGCTGCTCCGCGTTCATGCGGGGCATGGCCGCCGTGCGCAGGTAGCATACGTCGCCGGACAGGATCACCGCTCCGTTTCCGGCACGGATACGGTTTTCCCTGATCGTCTTCGCGATCAGCTCGCCCAGCGCCTCCGTGGAGGTCACGTGTCCCTCCCTCAGCAGATTGAGCGGCATCGGCACGGCGGCGGTTTTTTTTACGACTCCGCCCCTGACCAGCGCCAGCTTGAGCATGTCATGCCCGACGTCGATACCCAAATACGTTTTTGCCATCGTCAGGTCTCCTTATCGCGATCCTCCGGGGGATCATAAAAACAGTCCGAGATACCACTCCGCCAGCGGCTGCCCGAAAAAGAGCATGACCGCCGCGGCGGCGGAAAGCGCCGGACCGAACGGGAATTGCTTCCCTCCGGTTTTTTTCGTTGCGAGCGCCTGCGCAAGTCCGAGCACGCAGGCAAGGATCAGCGCGAAAAGCGTCGGCATGAAGCCGAGATAAAGTCCGATAACGGCGAGGAGCTTCACGTCTCCCCCGCCCAGTGATTCCTTTTTCAGCAGTCTGTCCGTGACAAGGCTCAAAAGCAGGATACCGCCTCCGTACGCGACGCCCGCGGCGAGGTGCAGCAGCGCGTCGACCGCGCCGTTCCATAAAAGCGGCAGCGCCGCGAGCCATATGAGCGCCGCCGCGAGCAGCGCCCCGTCGGGGATCTCCGAGATCTCCGCGTCCACCAGGGCCAGCAGGAAAAGGCAGCCGAGAAACAGCCAGTTTCGCAGGCAGAGCACGGTCGGGCCGAAGCGCAGCAGCGCCGCGGCGGTCAGCAGGCCGAAAAAGAGCTCCGCGAGGAAATATCGCGGCGGTATCCTTGCCCCACAATATCGGCAGCGTCCCCGCAGTATGATCCGGTTGACAAGCGGTATCAGGTCGATCGCGCCGAGAGCGTGTCCGCAGTCCGGACAGCGGCTCCTCCCCTTTGCAAAGGGCTCTCTCCGCGCGATGCGGTAAGCGGCGCAGTGCAGGAACGAGCCCGCAGCGGCGCCGAGAAAAACACACAGTATAACGCACCGGACTATCAGTCCGGGCGGCAGGTCAAACACAGGCATCTATCCTCCGTTCGGAGTATGGGTCGGTTTTCTTCCGGAAAAGGCACTCCGCTCCGCTCCCGGGCCGAGCGGAGTGCCGCGTGTTATGCGCGAATACTAATTCTTCCGAATTATGATTTGGGCGTTATAGCCAACGTGATCTTGCCGTTTTCATCCATATCAACTACCACGGTCGCACCCTTGGAAAGGGTATACGCGGCAGCAGCAGGGGCAGGCAGATCCACGGAGTAGGATCCTGATGTCAGAGCTCTGCCGTCAGCAGTGGTCTTACCCTTGGACTGTGCGACAAAGGTCTTCGCGGAACCTGTGCTGCTGAAAGTCTCATCAATCTTCTCGATCTGTACTTCAGCGTACGCAGCGCGGATATTCGCGGCATCGGCCGCAACGGCTGCCTTTTCAACAGCATTGGTGAACACAGGGATCGCGATGGCGACGAGAACGGCTATGATCGCAACGACGATCAGCAGCTCTGCAAGTGTAAAGCCCTTTTTGTTGTTTCTTTTCATTTGCCTGGTTCTCCTTCTTATTTTGATTTTGCTTCGGCAGTTTCGCCGGTTCCGGATGCCGGCGAAGCGCACCGGTTTATTTCGAACGCCGCCGGGACGGCGAAGAAATACGATTTTTTTAAGACGATCGTTCCGGCATGAGAGCCTTTCGCTATATGCCTCCGTACATGGAGAACATGCCGGTGTATATGGCAATGACGATGTAGCCTGCGAAGATAGCTATAAATACGAGCATTGCCGGCTCCAGCCTGGCGAGGGCGGCCTTAGTGGCCTCCTCCAGCTCCGCGTCGTAAAACTGCGCCACGGTCTCGAGAGTCTGCGCGAGCTCGCCGGTCTCCTCGCCCACGCTCACCATGTCGGTGAGTATGTCGGGCATCACGTTCTGCTCGCGCATGCTCTTGCCCAGGGATCGTCCTGCCTCCAGCTCGCCGCTGAGCTTGCCGCACTCCGCGGAAAGGAAATAATTGCTCATGGTCCGCGCCGTGATGGACAGCGCCCTCGGCAGAGGCAGGCCCGCGTTCATCAGCGCCGCCATGGAGTTGGCAAATTCGCTGGCGCCGGTGAGCACGGCGATATTGCCGAGCACAGGCAGCTTAAGCTTTAGCTTTGCGAAAGCGAGGCGCCCTTTCTCCGTGTTTCCGTAGACCTTCGCGCAGACGATCGCGGCGGCGATCAGGGCTATCATCACGAGGATGTATTTTCTGAAAAAGTCCGAAACGACTATCAGGGAGTTCATCATGAAGGGTATCTTGCCGCCGTTCATATAGAACATCGGCGTCAGCTTCGGGATGACGAAGATCATCACCACCGCCACGACGATGATCGCTATCGCGATGACGAACAGCGGATAGGCCATTGCGGACTTGACCTTGGCCCTGGTCTTTACCTGCTTGTCGAAATGCGCCTGCATGGTCTCGAACGCGCGCTCGATCGAGCCGGAGGCCTCTCCCGCGCGTATGGTCTCAATAAAGGTCGTCGGCAGGAGCTTCGCGCCGTGGTCCTCGAAGGCCGCCGAAAGAGCGCGGCCGCTTTCCACGTCCTCCGCCACCTGCCCCAGCAGGCGCTTGAGGGGCTTGTCGGCGGTCTTGTCGGCGATAAGATGCACCGCCCGCGCCAGCGGCACGCCCGCGCGCAGGATAATGGCGAATTGGCTGCACATTACCGTGAACGCCTTTGCGTTGAGCTTGTTCCCGCCTATCTCCATAGCCAGCAGATTGGTTTTTTCGCCGCTGACCTCGGTGAGCTTCAGTATTACGTCGCAGGTCTGCCGGATGCGTCCTGCCGCGTCGAGCTCGTTGAAAGCGTCCACTACGCCGTTTACCTTCTCGCCGCTTTTGGTCACGGCGGAGTATTTGAACTGTGCCATAGCAAAACACCTGCTTTATCGGGAATATGCCCCGGCCGGGGAAAACTCGCTTCAGATCGCGTTTTTCTTCACATAGTCCGCGTCGTGGGCGTAATGCAGAGCGGTATCGCGCGTGATGCGTCCGGCGCGGACGAGGCGGACCAGCGCCTGATCCATGGTCTGTCCGCCGATGGAGGCGCTCGTCGCCACGGCGTTGGCTATCTGCGGAGTGTTCCCGCTGCGGATAAGATTGCGTATCGCGTCGGTCACTATCATCAGCTCCGCGGCAAGCACCCGTCCTCCGTCCTTTTTCGGGACGAGCTGCTGCGTCAGCACCGCCTGCAGCGTCATGGACAGCTGCAGCCGTATCTGCGTCTGCGCGCCCTCCGGGAACACCTGCACGATGCGGTCCACCGCGTCGCTGGCGGAGCCGGTGTGAAGCGTGCCGAAGACGAGATGCCCCGTCTCGGCGGCGGTGATGGCCGTCTCAATGGTCTCGCGGTCGCGCATCTCGCCGATGAGTATCACGTCCGGGTCCTCCCGCAGTGACGCGCGCAGGCCGGAGGCGAAGCTCTCGGTATCCTTGCCTACCTCGCGCTGGTTTACGGCGCATTTGTCCGGCTTATAGACGTATTCCACGGGGTCCTCCAGCGTGACGATGTGGCGGTAAAAGCGGTGATTTATGGAGTCCAGCAGCGCCGCCAGCGTGGTGGATTTCCCGCTGCCCGTCTCGCCGGTAACGAGCACTATGCCCTTGTGCAGCTCCGTCAGCCCGGCGACGGCCGGAGGAAGCTCGAGCTGCTCCAGCACCGGTATCTCTTCTCTGAGCAGCCGAAGGGCCAGCGAGGGAACGCCCTGCTGCATAAACAGGTGGATGCGGCAGCGGCTGCCGGAAAAGGTATCGGCCCCGTCGAATTCTCCGACGCGCTCGAAGCGCTCGTACCCGCTGCCCGCGAGGCGGCGGGCAGCGGCGAAGCAGTCCTCCGCCGTCAGCGGCTCCCCGCTCATGCTGCGTATCTCGCCGTCCCTGCGGTACTTCGGAGGCAGTCCGCATATCAGATGTACGTCCGAAGCGCCGTCGCGCCCGGCGGTCTCCACAAGCTGTTCTATCGTGATCATATCTGTCTCACCTTATGTCGGGATCAGTCGTCCTCGTTTATTACCCTGCGCACCTCTTCCGCGCTCGTGACGCCCTCGCGCATGAGGCGCAGGGCGTTCTGATGCATCGAGACGAAGCCGTTCTCCGGGCGGCGCAGCTCCTCCTCTACGGCGGTACGGTCCGCCTGTGCGTAAATGAGCGTCCGCAGGCGGCGGTCGATCGGCAGCATTTCGAATACTGCCGTGCGTCCGCGATATCCGCGGTTATAGCAGTTCGGGCAGCCTGTGCCGCGGTACCAGGTCTCGTCGGAGTCCTCCGGCAGGCCGAACTCGCGCAGCTCATCCGCCGAGGGCTTGTAGCTCTGCCTGCAGTCCGGGCAGATGCGGCGGACAAGTCTCTGGGAGATAACGCCCCGCAGAGCGCCGGCTATAAGATACGGCTCGCAGCCGATATCGCGCAGGCGGTCGATGGTGCCGACGGCGTCGTTGGTATGTATGGTGCTCAGCACGATGTGGCCCGTTATGGCGGCGCGCATGGCTATGTCCGCCGTCTCGCCGTCGCGTATCTCGCCCACGGCGATTATGTCCGGGTCCTGGCGCAGGATCGCCCGCAGGCCCCCGGCAAAGGTCATGCCGACCTTGTCGTTTATCTGCACCTGATTGATGCCGTCTATGTTGTATTCCACGGGGTCCTCCAGCGTGACCAGGTTGACGTCCTCGGTATTGAGCTGGTTGATCATCGCGTACATGGTCGTGGTCTTGCCGCTGCCCGTGGGGCCCACGAGGAGTATCACGCCGCTGTGAAGCTTGAGCATTTCGTCGTATTTTTCAAGATCGGCGCCGGTCAGCCCGACCGCCTCCTTGGTCACGCGCCCGTTGGACTTGTCAAGGAGACGCAGCACTATCTTTTCGCCGAAGACCGTCGGCAGCGTGGAAACGCGCATGTCTATGTCCTTGTCCTTGACGCTCACGTTGAAGCGGCCGTCCTGAGGAACGCGGTGTTCGGCGATGTCCAGGCCCGCCATGATCTTCACTCGCGATATCACGCTGCTCTGCACGTCCTTGGGCACGTTCATTATCTGCCGCATCACGCCGTCTATGCGCATGCGTACCACGAGCTCCGCCTCGCGGGGCTCCATGTGGATATCGCTGGCGCGTTCGGTTATGGCGCGCTCGAGCATCGAGTTGACCAGGCGTATCGTCGGGGCGCTGTTGGCGGCGTCGTCGCCGAGCTTGTTGGTAACGAAGGCGTAATCCGTCGCGCTCTGGCCGTCGTCGCCGTTGGCCGCGGCTTCCCTCTTCATTTCCTCTATGGCCTTTGCCGCGCCCTCGTTGCTGTACAGCACCTGTATCGAGTGCTCGATGCCGGCGGCGGTGGCCACCATCGGGTGGATGCGGCGGCGCGTGGCGCGCTTGGCTTCCTCGATGGCGTAGAAGTTGAGCGGGTCGCTCATGGCGAGATAAAGCACGTCCTTTACGAGCTTTACCGGCACGATCTGATACTGCGAGGCGATGTTCTTCGGCAGCGCCTGCGCCATCTCCGTAGGTATGGAGACCTTCGTAAGGTCTATGAATTCTATGCCGAGCTGCATCTGCAGAGCTTCTATCAGCTCCTGCTCGGTAATGATATTGTTTTCGATAAGTACGGTCCCGAGGCGTTCCTTGCTGCCCTTCTGCAGCTCCAGGCCGCGTTTGAGCTCCTCGTCGCTGATAACTCCGGCGGCAGTCAGAAGGTCGCCGAGGCGTTTATATGCCATATCTTCCGTCTCCCTTCGAATATCATATCATTATAGCACGGTTTACGTTTTTGTTCAATGCTCAATCCGGCGGCAGCACGTTCACTTCATTCAGGGGCATCACGACAAAGCTGCTTGAAACGCGCTCCTCCCCGTCGGCGGTGCGTATAGACAGCGTCACGTGAAAAAGCTTTTCATCCTCGTCATAGGTCACGTCCGCCTTCGCGCGGAGCCGATATGACGTATAAGCCCCGGAGGGCAGCAGCGGCCGGTCGTCCAGCATGAGCTCGCCGTAGCTGCTTTCCGTTCCGTTGAGCTCGGTGCGCAGCACGCTCAGCTTTTCCGTCTCCGTTCCCGCATCGCCCGCCACACTGTAGTTCTTGCTCGGCCGTATGCTTATCACCTGTCCCGCGCCGTTGACCGAGATCGTTTTTGTCGTGCCGAGTTCGCTGCGCAGGATATTGCTCAGCGTGGAGCACAGAACCTTTGACTCCGATACGGAAACGGAATAATTGTACTGCCGCACCGCAAAGGCGGTCCCGGCGGCGATGCCCGCGCTCAGCAGCGCCACTATCAGCGTCGCCAGCAGCGCCTCGGCGATGGAATATCCGTTTTTCTTTCTCAGGCGGCGCGATATGCCGCGTCCCGCCTCAGTTTGAAGGATCGTATTCATAGTAGTAATACCCGTTTTCGGTCTTATACAGCTTCGCCGTCGTTTCAACGGCGGCGTTTTCGCCGACCCTGACCGACAGGCCGTAAGTCTCATCCGCCGGCTCGGAAGCCGCGTCCGGCGCGTTCGAAGCGTTTTTGACTTTGCTGTTTATGCGGGCGGCGGAGGTCACCGCCGTGGTCAGCATGAGGAAGACCAGCGCCATTATCAGCACCGCCACCAGCGTTTCGGCGATGCTCTCTCCCGCCCTTGTGTTTTTTCCTTTTCTTTTCATGGCTCACCCCGCCGCGCTCAGCTCCAGGCTGTCGCAGGTCCATACGACCGTCGTTTCGAGAGTGTTCACTTCCGCGCCGCCTTCCGTTTCGATCCGGTCGTGAACGCTCTGCTCCGAGCGGTGCATCATTCCGTCAACGGAAACGACCTGGGAAGAGCCCGTGCCGTTTTTCGCGCGGATCGTCCCGTTTACGGTGAAAAAATCGTGCTCCGAGGAAGCGCTGCTATCCGGGTCGCGCGCTATTTTGAAGGAAAACTCGATCTCTCCGGGAAGCTCCGCGTCCTCCACCGGCGCCGGCCGGAGCCTTACGGTGTAGCTGTGGCCCGCGTCGCCGCAATGGGCTTCCGCCTCGGAGAATACTTCATGCAGCAGGCCCTCCGTAACGGGCGGCGGGTCCTCGGGCGCCGGTTCGTCCACGGGATTCCATTCTTCGTCATAATATCTCACGGTGGTCTCGCTGTATCGCGAGTCCTCAAGCGCCTGCTTGAGGAACACGGCAGCCGAGCTGACGGCGAGATAGTCCTGCTCTCTCTGCCTGTCGTCGCTGACGCGCCGCGCCGCGGTCATTGCGGCGCTCAGCACCACCGATACGACCATGGCGGCCACGAGGAACAGCAGCATGGCAAGCAGGATCGAGGCGCCGCGGCGGCTGTGCAGTTTTTTCATCATAAGCTCCATGCGGCGCGCCTCCTTTCATGCCCCGGTCTGCCGGAGAAACTTTTATCGCCCGCAAAAGGCCGCAGACCCTCAGCCTTCGGCATTGACATGGCCGAAGCTGTAAACTTCCTTCTGCCCGAATATCACGCAGGTCATGTTTTTCGTGACCGTCCATCCGCTCGAGGACAGGTTTATCGACTTGTCGCGGGCGGTTTCCTTGGTCGCGAAATAGGACCAGAGTACGCCCGGACGGTCGGCGTTGTAGGTCCACTCGTTTCTGTCGTTGGAGTCGTTGTCAAGACGAACTCTCAGCGAAGTGCCGTGGTCGCGTATCGAGAGCCCGTTGCAGTTGAAGATGTTGTAAAATTCCCTTCCGCTGTACGTCGTGCCGGCGTATTTGTAGGAGAACGCGCCGTAGCGCACGAACTTCCAGCGGGCGCTGTCGCCTATCGACGCGTCGTCGGATATATAGGGCTGATCTTCAAGATATGCGCCGGTGTCGTCGTAGAAGGAGTCTTTGAGTACCTCGGCGCTCACGGAAGTGAAGTTTCCGACGTCGGAAACGGTATCCGCGTTAGCCATGAGCGAGCACTCGCCCTCTTCCGCCGAATTCGCGATCAGATAGCGCGCGTTTTCATCGGTCTCGCCCTCCAGCACGTCTATCGGCACGAAGACCGTCCCGGTCCAGCGCGCGTACAGGGTCATATCGTCGGTCATCGCGAATACGCCGTCTTCCGCGATGCCGTCGGCGTCCGCGACGATCCTGCCGTCTTCATCGAGCACGCGCACGCCGTCCATGGACGCCGCCGTGTACCAGCCGTCAAGATCCCAGCCCTCGCGAACTCCGCAGTCCGGCCGCTCTTCGGGATCGTCAAAGAGGACGTCGCTGCCGTTCCGCGGCGCGAACCGGCTCACCGAGCCCGAGCCGACAAGAGTGATGCGCGCGCTCTGCTGCCACCGGGCGTAGAGCGTTATCTCCCCGCCGGAGGCGATGTTTCTTACCGCTTCGCCGTCGGCGTAGTCCTCGCCGAGACCGTCCGGCTCGGTATTCCAGCCGAAGAAACACGGCGTCGCGGCGGGCGGAGTGAAGGCGCACGCGGGCAGCGCGGCCGCCTCCCCGTCATAAACGAGCGCGATGCTTTCCATCGTTCCCCTGCCTCCGTTGGGACTGAAGCGGACCGTGTAGGTATTCGGCGCCCACTGCGCCGTGACGGTCGTGTTTTCCGTAATGTTGTCGAGCACCTCGCCCGGCTGCATGATCGTTTCGCCGCACAGCCATCCGGCAAAGCCGTAGCCGGTCCTTGTAAAGGCGCAGTCCGGCAGCGTGACGGAATTACCCGTTACGCCTATGGAGCGCATCGTGCCCTCCGCGCCCGTGCCGCCGTCGAAAGCCGCCTCGAAGCGAGGCACGGAGCTGACCGGGAGCGAGAATTCGTAACGTCCCACGCCGTTCGGATCGGTCAGCGAGACTGTCAGCGTCACTCCGGGCGCTTCTCCCTCTCCGGAATAGCGCAGGGAAGCGCAGCGGTACCGGAAGGCGCCGGCCTGCTCCGTATATATCTGAGGCGCCGTGCCGCTGAGGTGGAATTCGAGCTCATAGGGCGAGTCCTCGTCGGCGTCGGGATAAAGCCCGTATGTCTTCTTCCCCGCCTTTACCGTCACTCCGTCCACGCGGAAGGAGGCAAGGTCGCCGTCGGCGTCGGTGGCAAAGATCGCGAACTGCGCCGGAACCGGCATCGCGGGCGTGCCGCCGTAAACGCCCGGCTCATTCTCCGCGACGGCTCCGCCGTCGGCGCTGCGCTTGGCGCTCACCGCCCGGTTCTTTCCTCCGGCGTCGGTATCGGAAGTGATAAGGCCGATATAGCCGTAAGTCCTGACGGAGACAAAGGCGGTCTCGGATATCTCCAGGCCGTGATAATCATAGCTGAAGCTCGCCGTCAGCGCGCGCAGTCCGGGTTCCTGTCCGGTGACCGTCCATGCCGCGGTACGGTCCGCGATCCGCTGTGTTTTCAGCAGGTTCTCATCCGGGCTGATGAGCTCCCATACGCCCTTATCCGTATAATCTGCGCCTTCGCTCCCGCCGCCGTCCTGCTGCATGGCGGACTTTGCCGTAAGCTGCAGCTGCTGCGGCGTGCCGTGGAAGAGATACATTTCCGCGGGGTCGCTGTCGATACGAAGCTCGCCGGTAATGTTCAGAGAGAAGCTCGCGTCGGTATTGAGCTCGATCACGCGGACCGCGCCGACGCCGTTCGCGCGGATCGTGACTTCATATCGCCTGTTCTCGTTGTCGGGCACGCATTCGACGATCTCGGCAAGATCGTCCGGCTCCAGTCTGAATTCCGTTCCCTCGGGTATCTCTCCCTCGTTTTTCGCGTAGTTGAGATAGAAGGTCTTTTCCGCGAAGCCGGAGTCCTTCATATCTGCGAAAATATCCATGCTGTCGCGGCCGTTGGCCCAGAAATAACCTATGATGGGCCATCTGCCGTAGTGAATGTTCACTTCGCCGCCGTAGGAGAGGTCCGGCTGTCTGACGACCGTCGGGAACGGATAGTTCTTGCCCTCCTGGCTGTCGAGGCTCGAGAAGCTGTATTTGCCGTCTATCGCGGCGCCGCCCGGCTCGCTCACGGTGATCAGGTCCCAGTTTTCGCCGAGCGCGCCGGCCATCCCGGCGGAGTGGAGCGTGTCGTATGAGACCGCCTGCGCAGCCGTGCCGCGCGTTTTGTAATATTGGCTCGATCGGCTGCTGTCATATTTCCCGTCCGCCGTCATAAGCGCTTCATAGGCGGCCTTCGTTGTGGTCGGACCCTGCGCGTAGAGGTACTTTGTCAGGCAGGTCAGATCGCCCTGCAGCATGGCCTCGAATTCCTCATCGGAGATCACCAGCTCCTTAAAGCGGTCTATCAGCGTCCTGCGCTCGGTCTTCTCCGCCTCGGTACATTCGTCCTCGCTCTTGCGCAGAAGCGTCCACTGCGCCGCCGTGGGCGCGGAGTTTATCTGCGTGAAGGTCTTTGAAGCCCTGAAGAAGTACTGCGGCCACGTGGTCGGGTCTTCCCTGTCCGGATGCCCCACGTTTTCCTTGATGGAGTCAAGATAATAGCAGTTGTTCAGCGTGATCACGGTACCGCCGTTGCCCTGCTGTCCGTAACGGTCGCCCTGATTGGCGAAGAGGGAGACGGCGCGGACGCTGCCCTCCAGGCTGGGAAGCTGGAGGTAGGTATAGCAGTTGTTGATCGTCGCGGTGCCGTCCGGCTTGCTGGTCTTGAAGCCGGTGATGTTGCACATGTTCAGCGCGTAGGAGCCGCCGATCATGCCGGAAACGAAGATGTTGACCGACTTTCCCGAATTGTTCTTATCGCGGTTGGCGTAGCCGTCGCTCTCGAAGGACGTCGGCATTTCGTAAAGCGTCGTCGGGGCGATGCTCACGCTGCCGCCGGTATAGCAGTCGCTCACGGAGAGCGCCGCGCTCTGCGCCGCGGTCTCGCCGGGGGCGCGGGGCGTTCCGGCGGAGCCGGCCAGACCGCCCACTCGCACGAAGCTGCCCCATACCATGTGCCCGTGCTCGTGGGTACAGGCGATCTGGATATCCGTAACGGCGGAGCAGCGCGAGAGGTTCATGCCGGCAAGCCCGACAAGGCCGCCCACGTTTGCCGTACCGGCGCCCTGGCGGTTGGTGCTGCTGTCGGTAACGCAGTAGCCCGCGACGGCGCAGTTTTCCAGCTTGTTGTCTATGCTCGTGGACTTGTATTCATACGCCACGCCCACAAGGCCGCCGAGGTTGTACGCGCCGTCCCTGTTTTCGTATTCCGTCCCCGCGGTACGGCGCTCCACGCACGCGTCGTTATCCGAGAACATGATGACGTTTCTCAGATCCGCGCCGAGCGTGACGCCGAAAAGGCCGACACTGTAGGAAGGCGAGATCACGTTCAGATTTTTGATCTTGTAGCTCTGTCCGTCGTAGCTGCCTCCGAACCAGGCGTAAAGGAAGTTCTCATACTCTCCGCTCACGGTCGGGGACGAGGTCCCCATGCCCGCTATGGGCGTATATCCCTCAAAGCCGTCGCCGGAGACGTCGTGGCTCTGTTTCCAGTACTGCACCGGGCGGAAGCTCAGCACGTCGGCCTTGCTCTGTAAGCCGACGCCGATATTGGTCGCATACTGAATGAACGGGAACCCGGTGCGGTTTTCCTTATTGACGAGCGTGTCGCAGCCGCGGGTCTGAGTATTCCAGTTGATGTACTGCAGCTGCGTGACGGAGCGGATCTCAAAGGTATTTACGCTGCTGCCGGGCGCCGCGGAGAAATCGACCGTTCTGCCGTCCTCCGTGGTAACGCTGCCGGCGCCGGCGCACTGCATCGCGTTGGCAAAGAAGGGCGTGAGGGTAAAGCTGCGGGACAGCGTGCCGTCGCTCAGCGTCAGTGATCCCGCCGTGCTCTCACCGTTGTCAAGGTAGATATAATCGCCCTCCGAGGCCACGCGCGTACTGAAGGGATAGAACGTGTAGCCGCGTATCTGACTGCGCAGCGCCGCCGCGGCCGCCGTATTGTACCGTTCCTTCCCGCTCCATTCAAGGCCCGTGATCCCGGTGACCTCCGCGGAGCGTCCGTCCGCATGGTAATAGCCGTAGCCGAATTCGGCGATCCGGCCGTCGTCGTCGTGGGCGGTGCAGAGGCTGGAGCCGGCCAGCGTCTCGTCGGTATCGGTCACGCCGAGATAGGTTATGTGATAGCCGTCGTTCGCTCCGCCGGTCTCCCTCTCCCAGTAGAACAGGCCGAAGGCGCCGAGCCGGGGCATGGTCGGCCAGTCGCCGTAGTGGACCGGCAGGTTATTGCGGTCGCGCACCACGGCGCGGAAGGGATATACCGCCGTATTGCCGCCGGGGGTGTTGGGATGGCTGCGGGAATTCCTCCACGTCGCGGCTCCGGAGCTTCTCCGGCTCTGAAGCTCGCCGTAGAGAAGCTGCTCGCCGGAGGACAGAGCCTTGCCGGAGGCGTCCTTTGCGGGCGTGGTAAAGCTGCGGAGCGCGCCGACGTAGGAATACGTTCCGTTATTCAGATAAAAGCAGTTGGTCACGAGGCCGCCCGTCGGGGCGAAGCCGTGAGCCGTGGAGGTCAGACCGCTCACTTCTATCGCGGTGGCGCAGTAACAGCTGTCGGCCTGTCCGCCGTTGTTTCCGGCGAAGCCTGCCACGTGCACCGAGCCGCCGCGGGAATCGGTCACCTTGAGGAAACCGAGGGCATAAGAATTCTGAATGCTGCCGCTTTGCATGTTCAGCCCGGCAAAGCCTCCCATGCTGACGTTGGCAAAAACGCTGGACAGGCGGATCTCCGGGCAGTCCGCCGCGCAGTTTTCGATAACTCCGCTGTTTCCGCCGACGAGGCCGCCGATGTAGAGCGTGCAGTTTTCGTAGGCGTGCAGCGTGCCGTCGCTGCCGGAGATGTAATATCCGGCGACGGCGCAGTTGTCTATCGTGCCGTCGCTGCGGCCGGCGAGCACGCCCATATATACGGGCACGTTGGGCTTCATATCCGTCGTGCGCTGCACGAAGAAGTGCACGCTCTCCGCGGGATCGTAGTCGGTCGCCAGGACGATATTTCGCAGTATGCCGCCATTGCAGCCGAACATGCCCACGTAATCTCCGTCGTCCGTTATGAAGCTCACGTCGCTTATCGTATAGCAGCCGCCGTCATACTCCGCGATAAAGGGCGAAGCGGCCGATCTGCCTATGGGCAGCTGGCTGTATACTCTCTCGCTCCACTCGGAGAAACCGGCCCAGTCATAGCTGCCGTAGCTCATATTGCGCTCCTGCCGGAACACGGCGGAGGCCGTGACCGCTGAATAATAACCGTCGTAATATGAGCTCAGGTTTTTCAGATGCCGCGGCGTGCGTATCAGCACCTGCTCCACGGCGGGAACGTCCGCTGATATGTTCTGCATCGTGATGACCGTTTTGGCGAAATGCGGGTTGAAGGCGTATACCTCGGTCTTGCCGCTTACCGACGCGCTTATCCTGCCGTAGAACTTTTCCGCCATCCGCGCCGTCGGCGGAGCGTTCACGCTCTCCTTTGGCAGCGGCACTATATAAAACCGCGTCCCGGTCTCCGGATCGACTACCGCAAGGCGCCGGGCAGTAGACAGCTCGTATGCCTCGCCGTCCTCGGGCGTTACCGTGACGGAGGCGGGTATCGGGCTGCCGTCGGCGCGGAATACGAAGCCGTAGCCGTCGCCCACCACGCTGCCGGACTCCGTAAGCGTGGATTTGACGTTGGCTCCGTAGAAGCCGTAGGTCCGGTCGGCGTTCCTGTACTTTTCGTAATAGACCAGCGCCCCGGCCTGGAAGCTCGCCTGCCAGTCGCCGTAGTGGCGGGAGACGGTCAGCCTCGGATAGGGATAGGTCGTCAGACCCTGATCGCGCAGATTGTATGCCAGGGTATCGCCCGTGTCCGTCTGGAAGGCGCTGCCCATCGCCGCCTGCAGTCCCGCGCTGTCCCGCGTGCCGATCTCCTCTCCGATCCCGGCGTCGGCGCTGCCCTCGGAGAGATAATAGACGTTGCTGAAATATCCGGCGTTTTTCGCGATCGCCCACGTCTGCGCCCCGTCGCGCTCGTTGAGCAGGCATACGGTATAGGAGTTCCGTATGCCCGCGGCGGCGTCGGGCACGAAGCCGGCCGCCTGCGCTCCGTTCTGGAAGCCGGCGGAATAACAGTTCTCGATAAGGTCGACCGCGCCGCCTCCCACAAGGCCGCCGGTCCGGCGCGCGGTGATGTAGCAGTCGGCATAAGAATTCATAAGGTCGAGCGTGCCGCTTTCCACGGAGCCTATGAGGCCTCCCGCCATGCTGACCGCTCCGCTCTCCCCCGCCGATATCACCGTCGCGGCAAAGCTGCCGTCCACCGACAGCATCGCGCAGTTGACCGCGCCCACGAGACCTCCCGCGGCGCTGCCGCCCGATATCCACACCGTCGACTCCGTTTTGCCCAGGAAGTCGGCGCGCTCGAGATAGACGCGGCAGTTTTCTATCTGCGAGGCCGGGCCGGATATCATACCGGCCAGCGCTCCCGCGTTTTCGCCGCTGACGGTACAGTCCGTCATGCGGATGTCCTTAAGCTTTCCGCCGAAAACCCCGAACAGGCCGGCGTCCCGCTCCGCGGAGGCGCGCAGGCCGGCTATGCGCCTGCCGTCTCCGTCATACTCCGCAAGCGCGTCGTTCCGGATGGGCTTGAAGTTGGGCCGGCTGCCCGCGTGACCGTTGAAATAAAAGTCGCCGTAAGCGCCCATCCAGCTGCCCGTGCCGGTGTTTGTTTTCAGGTCTATGTCCCGGGTCTGCTCCGCCGAGGTGATCAGGGTCCCTACGCCGGAGGACGCGTCCAGGTTCTGCAGATGCCGTCCGCATTCGATCACCGCGCGGCCGGCGGCGCTGTCCGTATCGTCGCCGAACAGGCTGTTGACCTTCACCGGGCCGTAGCTGCCGTCGTTTACCAGCTTGCTGGGGCTGTGCACCTCCAGCGTGAGCGTGAGCCTGCTGCCGGGCGTGAGGCGCCGGTCGGGCATGAGGCTGCTCTCGCTGCCGAAAAGGGCGTTGAAGCGCCGCGCGGGGCTGCGCAGGTCGTCCAGCGTAAGGTCGCAGTAAAAGCTGGTGCCGCTCTGCGACAGCGCCGGCAAAGTGCCGTCGGCGGACGAGAGCTCGCAGACGTGGTCGAATTCGTCGCGGATGGTCAGCTTGAAGGTAAGGCTGTCTCCGGGATTTTGCGCGGTGCACTGCAGATAGGCGCTGAGCCGCTCGCCGTTGTTTACCGTGATGGTCGGGCGGAGCGTGAAGGTATCGCCGGCGCTGCTTTCTTCCGCGCCGCCGTGATAATAGCCGATCCTCGCGCCGTCGTTCAGGCGGTCGCGGCGGCTGCGCAGGGCGTTCAGGGCGCCCCACGTTCCCGGATCTTCATACCGTCCGATAAAGTCGTCCTTCTCGCTGTAAAAAACAGAATATACCGTGCCTGACTCTCTGTCGTATTCCACGACCCAGAAGCCCTGCCCGGTACCGTCGTCCAGCACGTCTTTGAAGATCCTCTTCCAGAGCTCATCCTCCGACGTTATGTAATATAGTTTTTTCTCCGGGTCCCAATCGCCGTGGCTCGGCGTCCCGTAGACGTAATTGTCGTTTTCGTAATAAACGTCCGCGCTGCCCTCGGAGCGCAGCTTTACAAGCTCGTTCTGCGCGGCGATATAGATAAGCTCCGCCTTCGCGTCCAGCTCCTTCTGACGCAGCTCCTTCCGTATCCTGACAAGGTTCGGTATAAGCAGCGCCAGCAGTATGACCAGAATGCCTACGGCGATCAGCGCCTCGGCAAGCGTAAAACCGCGGCGGTCTTTCCGTATTCTCTTTCCGTACGTCATCAGCCTGTTCAAGTTTTCTGCTCCTCAGCCAAGTAGCTTTATAATCTTCATGTTTCTTTTTATAATAGTGTAAAAATCCGATTTTGTAAAGTCTTCCCGCGCAATAAAAGAGTGCGCGGACGGATACGCGCCGGGCAAAGCGAAGCTCCGGGGCGGCCGTTCAAAGCCGTCCCGGAGCCGATCCCCGCCCCGCCTGTCTTGACCGCGGGGCGATATTCTTTTTTATTCCGTGATCATACCGCAGAACCGCTGCATGAGCGCGGCGATCTGCGCGCGTGCGGCGCCGCCGCAAAGGCCGTCAGCACGGCCAGGAGCAGCAGGATCAGACTCCTCAAGCGCTTGTTTTTCATATAATCTCATCCTCCGGACAGTCCGGCAGATATACTGCCGTCCTTCGACACCGCAATAAACGGTATAGCAGACGGAACCTATAAGAACCCGCTTCAAGCGGCGCTCTTTCGGCGCTTTTCTCCCCTCCGATCTTGACGGGCGCGAGCCCGCCTGCGATCGTCGAGCTGAAAATCGCCTGAAATATCATCCGTTTGAAGTCCGAAGGAGTTTTGCCGGAGCAGATTTGCGTCTGCGCGAGGCAAAAACG
>JAEEGK010008420.1_pt1 | contig 24356 bp, 15 predicted proteins | sample 8958771 | NCBI WGS metagenome assembly JAEEGK01 (sample SAMN16246547, study PRJNA631951) | gut metagenome | biome: gut microbiome; feature: rumen; material: SC-attached | host: Bos | place: Iran: Karaj | collected 2018-10
ATAAATATTTAATTAATTTATTTTTTGTAAAAATACAATATTCTTCTTTAGGATAATATTTAAATATTTGCTTTAATAACATTTGAATATCAGTTATATTTTAATGGTTAATTGTAGTTTCATTATAATTTATATTAAAAATTTTATATATGAAATTTAAATCATCAATGTTAAATTATATTGATTTTAAACCATTTATTTAAATTAAAAGCAGAAATATGATATTAAATTTTATCAGAATTAAATTTAATAGTTTTATGAACATATTCAAGTGAAGTTAATCTAAATTAATCACTCAAAGCAATATTCAATTTTGTAAATTTTAAAAAAATCTTTCCTAACTTTTTATTTTTTAAAACAAGGAAAATTAAATATAAAAAAAATAAAAAAAAAATAATTGATTTAACAATTTTAATTCATAAAATAATTATTATCTAAAATTTAAACATAAATTTCTTAATTGGAATGAAATTTAAAATTTTTTTAAATTTTAATTTTGCTAAATTTATTATTTAAAAGATTGACTATTTTGATCAATTAACATACTATTTAATATTTTTGATATTTTATCATTAATATTAAATCTTTTTTTTCCTTCAGCACTGTTTTTTTCTTTAATTCTATCAGTATGATATTCAAAACTTAATTTTTTAATAATAACTTTAGGATTTTTTATAAACTCAGATTTTACATTTTCAAAAATTCCAGAATCTTCAGGAGGATAATTTTTAGTAATATATTCAATAAAATCTGAATTATTAAGATTTTTAAAATTTTTTTCTATTTGTTGAACAGGATCATTTTTTTCATGAGTTAAATTAAAGTTATTATCTCCACTTGGAGTTGGAGTTACTAATTTATTTTTAACAATTATATATTCTTTATACCAATCTTCTTTTTCAATCAATTTTTTATTTATCTTATTTAATAATTCATCTATTTTTCCTATTATATCATAAATTTCATTTAATCTTTTATATTCATTATTTGAACTTTTATATTTTGTGATTACTATTTTAGATAAACATTTTGCTTCATATTCATAATCTTTTTCTCCATTTATTTTAAGTGTTTTATATGCTTCATTATATTGTTCTATTATTGAAGAATAATTTAAAGGATTATTTTTAAAGATTTCATCTCCAGATAAAAGATATTCATTTATTTTTATTCTATTTAAATAATTATTTATTCCATTATATATTCTATTTATATTTTCTTTTAAATTATATACATTTTCTCCTATATTTGAATCTTTTAAAGCAGTTTTTATATCTTTAAAACCTATTTTTGCTTCAGAATATTTTTCATTCTTGAAAAGATCTACACATTCATTATAATATTTATTTAAATAATCATATACAACATTATAATATATTTCACTTTTGTCTTTTAGTATTTTTATCAAAGACATTAAATCACTTGAATTAGCAAAATTAACTTTATTTACATATTTTGATATTCTTTTAAAATGATATTCAATTTCTTTTTCATCTCTTGGAGTATTAATTTCTAAATAAATTAAATATGCATTTAAATATTGTGATAAAATTGAAATATAGTTTTCTTGAAAAAGCCCATATTCATTGCTTTCAACTTCCATTAACTTTTTTTCAATATCTTTAATATCGGTATTTAAATTAATACTTTTATTTGATTTAAATATCGAAGAATTATTTGAAGATATAGTAGTAAATGAACCAATCATACTATAATTTTGTTTTTTTTTTTCTAAAATATCATTTTCATTCATATCATTGAAATTAAATTGTTTTTCAAATTGAATTCCCAAATTTTTTTCAACTCCATTAATACTTAAAACAGAATTAACATCTAGAACAAAATTAACTTCTAAAACGACTTTTTTAGCAGGTAAAGGAGGAACATTAATTTCAAAAGAAGCGATTTTAATATTATCTTTAACATATTCATTTTCTCCTTCAAAAAGAGAAAATTTAATAACAGTTTGATTATCTTTATAAGTTTTAAATTTTTTTTTAACTTCATTAGGTATATCTGAATTTTTAGGAAAAATAACAGACATTTTTCCCCCAGCAATTCCCATTCCAATAGTTTTATTATATTTATCTTTTACTATTAAACTTTTATTATATTCACCAACTATAATCGAAGCTTGAATTGCTGCTCCTGAAGCAACTAATTCATCTTTATTTATTCGTTGATTTTTAAAATCAAATTTATTTTCAAAAAACTCTCTTACTATTTCTTGTACTTTTGGTATATTTGATGTTCCTCCTACTAATATTACATCATTTATTTCTTTTTTATTTATTTTTGATTCTTCAAACACTTGTTTTAATAAATTTTCTGTTTTTTCAAATAATATTTTACATTTTATCTCAAAAACTGATCTATTTATTGAAATTTGGAAATCTTCTCCTTGAAATAAATTATTTATATCAATATTAGTTTCTTGATTTAAAGATAAGTCTTTCTTTGCTTTTTCACAAGCAATTTTTAATCTACATTTAGCTTTAACTTTTTTTTTTTCATCATTTTCATCGGAGTATTGATTTAAATTAATATGACAAGTTTCATTAAATTCTTGAATACAAAACTCAACTAAAATATCATCAAAATCTTCTCCTCCTAAAAGATTATTTCCTTTAGAAATAATGACTTCATAAAAGCCTTTATTTAAAGATAGAATAGAAATATCTAAAGTACCACCTCCAAAATCAAAAATAACAACTTTTTGCATATTATTCAATTGTTTATCATGAGCATAAGCAAGTGCAGCAGCAACAGGTTCTTTAATAATTCTAAGAACATTTAATCCTGCAATTTTAGCAGCATCTGCAGTAGCATTTATTTGCTTTTGATTAAAATCTGCTGGAACTGTTATTACTGCATCTGTTACTTTTTCTTTTATATAATTTAATACTTGCTTTTTTAAATATATCAATATTAATGATGATACTTGTTCTGGAGATAATTGATATAATTTATCTTTATATTGTATTTTTATCATTGGAGCATCTCTTTTTGGATCTTTTTTTGTTTGGTAAAAGATTTTTAATTCTTTTTTTTTTATTAATTCTTCAAATTCAGAATAAGAACGACCAATAAATCTTTTTACGTTTGTTATTGTTTGGTCTAAATTTTTATATAAAAAAGTTTTGGCTTTGTCACCCACTAATAATGTTTTGTCAAATGCTACTATCGAAGGACTTATTCGGTTTCCTTGTTCATTTGGTATTGTTTCAGGTTTTCCATTTCTATATATTGCCACACATGATGTAGAGGTTCCTAAGTCTATTCCAATTATGTTTTTTGACATTTTTTTTGATTAATTTTTTATTTTTATTTCCTTTTTTTTTATTTTTATTTCCTTTTTTTAAATAAAATATTTCAAATCTTAATTATAATTTATATATTTAATTATAAATATAAATATATTTTATTATTTATTAATTTATTTTATTTTATAATCAAATTTTGTAATTATCTTATTTGTCAATTATATATTAAATTATCCATTTATTTTTTTAAGTTCTTAAATTTTATTTATATTAGATATAAAAACTATATTAAATAATTAATCATTAATTTAATATAATTTTTTAAAATGAAAAACTTACCATATATTATATTCTTTTCATAATTTTATTGAAATAATAAATGATATCATTAAAATTATAATTTAATAATTGATGGATCTTTTTCTTCAAATTAAAGAAAAAAAATTTTAATTTTATTGTTTATTTAATTTTTTAAGGTCATGAAATTTTTTAAATTTACGTTTATTTATAAATTTTTTGATTAAAGAGTTACTAAATTTAATTTTTGAAGCATTAATTAAATTAAAATCTTCAGAATTATTAGGTTTTTTAATCTTATTATTATTATATATTATTTTATTTGATTTATTATTATCTTCCCTACTTGAATTTATAAGAAAATATGAATTTAAATCAGTTTTTAAAAATTCTTTAAAATCATTTCTTTTTTTATTAATTATATTTAAGAATTTTTGATGATGATGAAAAACATATTGTTGTCCTAATCTTAATCTTTTAATAATTTTAATTTTTGTTTTTGTTTCGCTTTTCACATATTTTTCAATATTTATTTTATTGTATAAATTTCCTCTTTCAGAATTTTGTTTTAATAAATTAAATGAATTAGAATTTTTATAACTTAAATTTTTATCTTTATAAAAAGTTTTATTCATACTATTATTTTTATATTCTAATAAAGGAGGAATTAATTTCTTTCTTTTTTTTTCATGTGTATAATTTTTTTTTTTTTCTTGAAAATTAGAAATTGTTCTATTTCTTGTTAAACACATTAAATTGTTTTTTCCTTCAGTTTGATATATTTTTCCATTAAATTTATTTGGAGGAGTTTTTTCTAATAAATTTTGGAAACTTGCTTTTAAAGAATTTGATAAACTTAATATTTTCTTTTTTTCCCAAAGATAATTTAAACTATTAAAATTCCTATGTTCAAAATTAATTTTTGTTGGAAAATTTGATATGACACCTTTATCATTTGATTTTTTATTTAAATTGTTTAATGAAAGTTTATTTTTTGAAAAAGTATCATTTCTTTTTATTCTTTTTTTAAAAGCATTTAAACTTTGAAAGTTGTCATTTTTTAATCTAAACATTGATTGAATTAATTTTTTTCCAAAATAATAATTAATTAAATAGATAATATAATTAATAAAGTAATATTTATATTCAAATCATATTCTATATTTTAAACTAATATTGAAAATATTAATAAAGAATCTTCGAAAATAAATTTATTAAAAAGAAAAAAAATATAATAAAATTTGAATTTAAGAAAAAATACATATATTTTTTTATTTCATTAAATTTATTTCATTATTTTTTAATGAATAATATTTAAGAATAAAATATTAAAATAAATCTATTGTTTTGAAATTTAATTTTATAAAAGATTTAATATAAAGATAATACCATTTAATTTTCAAATATTTCTTTTTTTTTTATATTATTTTATATCATTATTATTATCTAGGAATATTTTTAAATAAAATTTGGATATAATTTTAATATTAAATTAAAATAAATTATATTTTTTCTTAAATACAAAATCAAATTTTCCTCTCCATTTCATTTGAATATATATAAATGCTTCCCATATATTCTTAAAAATTTTAATTTTTATATTTTTATAAATAAATTAACTTTATATTGTCTTTTTCTTGATATAATTTAACTAATTCTTTTGATTGAAAAAATAAAAGTGCATTAAACATCAAGAAAATTAAATCGACACAAAAAGTAAAGAAAGATATTGATACAAAGAAAATATATATCAAAAAATAAATTAAATTTAACATAATTAAAGTTAAACTCATTTTATTTGAAATATCCATTTCAGATTTAGATTGTTTATTATAAGATCTAATACAATAATAATAAGTTCCACAATGAAAAAAATTAACAAAGAATCCTAAAATATAATACCATCTATATTTTTTAAAATTATTATTCAAATATTCATTATCATTTGAATTATAAGTTAAATTAAAAATAGAAATTAAAAGACATAAAATTGACCAAATAAACATAAAATAAGATATTGAAAGAAAATCAGAATATTTTGAAATTTTCATATCAACATCAACTAATCTTGTTTGTCCATTATGAGTTATATTATTATAATTTGGAATATAATTTTGATTATTATATTGATAATTATAATTTTGATTGTTAAAACCTTTATTTTGAAAAACATCATTTATTGATATTACTGGTATATCATTTAATTGATAATTTAATGATGAAGGGGGTGTTTTAAATGATGGTGTTTCTGGTGGTTCTTGTTTTATATTATTTAATGGAGAATTCATTTTTTTAGATTTATTCTTTTTTTATTTTTTTTTAATTTCTTATTTATTTATTTTTTATTTAAATTTTATTTCATATTTATTTTTTCCATTCTAAAGGACTTTATTCCTTTTTCTTCTGTTAATTATCCTTTATAAAAATAATAAATTTTCTGAAATTTATTTTATGTTTTTTTCCATTTATTTTTAATTTTTAATGATTTTTGATGAATTATTTTTCTGAGAATATGATAAAATTACATTTTTTCATTAATAAACAATTTTTTTACTTTCTTTATATTTATCCATTAATAATATTAGATTTAAATAATGACAAAAACTATTCCAGTAAGTTACAATTTGTTTTAAATGAACTATTTTATAAACTATAATTAAAGAAAAACATAATGGAAAAATTCTTTTGAAAAACTCATTTGATGAAAGTGTGAAAAAATTAAAACTGAATTATATTTCAAGTAAATTAAATAATTTAATTTTTTTTTACAATAAACAATCATCAATGATTTCTTCAATTTAAATAATGATAATAATTTATTAAAAAACAATGAACTGTAAAATGAAAAAAAGTAAATATGATAAATCAGATTTTGAATGGTTAAATGAAAATATTGAATCTTTTTATAATAATTATTATAAAAAAAACAGTAAAGAATTTGATGAAGAAAAAGTAATTGATTTTAACTTAAAATATATATACATAAAATTTAAAATTGTTATAATTCCTTTAATTTCTTTTAAATTGAATATTTAAATATATTATTCTTAAAGAATTGTTTTGTGGTTAATGGAATTTTTTAGAAAGATATTATATTTAATTTTTGTGATAATGTATCAAAAAAATATTCATTTAATAAATAAAGGAAATAATTTAATAGATATAAGAATAATAAAAATAATATATTTAAAATAATAAAAATAATATAAAAAATATTGTATAAGAAATATAATTAGAAGAGCATTGAATATTTACTTTTGAATAACCTTGTTTTTTTATTTTAGATTTAAATGATTTAATATCTGCTCCAGTATTAATTATTTGTTTACATAAAGAATAATATTTTCCAGCAGATTTAAAAGAAATATAACAACATTTTATATTTGTTTGATCGCCATTATGTTCATTGCATTTTTCAATTGAAACAGGAACTGATTCAGATTCACATTCACTTAAAGTGTCATATGTTAATATTAAACTAAATAATAATGAAATCACTAATTTTTTTATCATTTTTTTTTTATTTAAAATATTAAAAAAAATCATATATTTATATAAAAAAATTTGAACCATCAAATAATAAATAGAAAAGATAATTGTTTAATATTTAAACCTTTTTATTTATTATTAATATTCCAAAAAAATAATAATTTCCAAACAATAATATAACCATTTAAACACAATATTCTATTTTCTAACTTTATAAATTCACAAATTTATTTATTATTTTAAAAATAATTTATTTAAATAAATATTTAAAATTTAAATTTTTAAATATGAAGCATTATTCTGAAAGAAGAGAATATTTAAAATCTCAAAATGCAGAATATGAAAATAATATAATATCAATTGGAAATCATTATTCAAAATATTATGAACATCCAATAATATTATTAAATTTAAATAAGAGTTCAAAATTAAAATCAGAAACAAATAATGTTATGGGAATAAGGAAAAAAAATTATAAACAATATTTCCCAATTTTAAATAAAGAAACTGAAAAAAAAGAAGAAAGAAATGAAATTTATAAATTTCAAATATATAGAAATAATAAAGAAGAAAAAGAAGGGATTACAATATTAAAAAATTATGAAAATGAAGATTTAAAATATTTAAATAAAAGTGAAAGAAATATAAATTATCATAAAAATATTAATTCTCAATATTATAAATCAGATTTATCAAGAAATATAAGTGAAAAAGAAACAATACAAAAAAATAATGTTGATTATAAAAATAATAAATATATTTCTGATAGTGAAAAAAATTCAAATATTGTAAAAAAACAAATCATAAGAAAAAAAAATTATAGAGCAAATTCTGAAAATTATAATAATGAAAATATATATCATGGAAATGCATATTATAGAAGAAAAAGATATTGGGAATCTAAATCAAATTCTAGAGAAAAAGAATTAAGTAGAGATTCTTATAATAGTTTAAATAATATTTATGACGGAAAGAAAAGAATAAATGATAGAATAGAAAATCTTAAAAATACTTTTTATGAGAAGAAAAATATTATTCCTTTTTCTTTTATTTCAAAAGAAAAATTTATTTATAATCAATTTCCTATTAATCAAATAAGTTTTATTTCAAAAGAAATTATTAAAACAAAAAAATTACCAATTGTTAATTTATCTTTTATTAGTAAAAAAATAATTAATATTAAAAGAATTGTAATTAATAAAGTTTTTTTTATGAGTAAAATAGAAAAAAAAATTGCATATGTTCAAAAATTAAATAATTGTTTTATTTCAAAGCACATTCAAAAAATTAAATTTTATCCAAAAACAAACATTTCATTTATTTCTAAACAGATAATAAAATTAGATTTAAAAAACACACAATTAGAAATAAAAGAAAATTATTGTTTGAGTAATATAGATAAATCAAAATTAAATATAAATCAATCTTATTCTGGAAAAGTAAATAAAATAATTAATTTAAAGAAAAACTCTTTAAATAATTCTAAATTAGCTATTTCAAGAAAAATAGAAAAAATAGATTCATTTTCTTTAGAACAAGAAATATTTAAAAAACCTAAAATATTAATAGGTTATTTAACAAAAAAAATAGAAAGAGAAAAAGAATTTATTATAATTCATAAATTAATAAATAATGAATGTTATATAACAAAAAAATATTTTCAAAATTATCCAAAAATAATAAAAGAAATAATATTTAAAAAGCCAATATCATATAATTCAATTATAACAAAAAATATAATTAAAAAAAAACCAAAATTAGAAAATATTTATATAACAAAAGATTATATTAAATTTCCTATAAAAAAACCAAAAATTGAAAAAAAGTACATTTCAAAAAAATATTTTATATCATTTTTTAAAAAACCAAAAATAGAAAATTGTTATATATCAAAAATAAAAGGAATAAATCCGAATATAATAAAAAAAAAGTGTTTAATATCAAAATGTGAAATATCAAAAATATATATAAAAGTAAATAAAAAAAAAGAAAAAAAATTAGAAATTATAAAAAAAGAAATAAATAAAATAGAAGACGAAATAAAAACAAATAAAAAAAAAACTAGAAGAGGAGGAAAAGCAGCAAGAAGAAGGCATTCAAATAATTCAAAAAATAAAAGTGAACAAAATTCAAATTCAAATATATCTAAAAATTCATTTAAATCAGAAATTTCAATAGAAATGAATAATAATTTTGTTATTAATCCTACTATTAAAATATTTTCTGAAGATAAATGTAATTTAAATAATCATTTTCTTAAATTACCTCTTCCTAAAAAAAACAAAAATAAATTTGAATATAAAATGGAAAGAGAAGTTGAAATTCAAATTGATGAAAATAAAAAGAATAAAAATGTTTTAAGTAAAAGTATTCAATTTAAAAATAATAATAATAATTTGTCTATTTGTGAAAAAGATAATAAAGAAGAATTTAATTATTTTCTAAATGAACAAAGTTTAAGATTAAGTAAAAAATATATAAAAACAAATTTAACTTCTTTTAATTACACTACAGATAATATTTCTATTTTTCATACTCCAAATAAAGAAAATTATTTAAAAAATAAATTTGATGATAAATTATTAAATGATTCTCAGAAAGAAATTAATAAAAGAAAAAAAGAAATTAATTCAATTAAAATTAATAATAAAAATGAAGTAGAAAATATAAATTATGAAAATAAAAAATTTGAAAGTGATTCAAATTCAGAAAAAATTATTTTAGCAACTGAAAAATTAGAATGTGTTTTTAAAAGGAAATTAAATAAAAAAAGTAATAGTATGAAAGAAAAAAAACAATTAATTTAATTTCAAATATAGAAAAAAATTAAATGAATATGATTCATTGAATAAAAAAAAAGAAGAAAAAAAAATATGTTCAATAGAAGATGAAGAAAAAATAAAATTTATAGATAAAAAAAATATAACTTTAATTCCTAAACCAAATTCAATGTCATTACAATTTATATTATCAATAAAGAATTATTCAAATTCAAATGAAATATATAAATTACCAAAAAGTGTTTTAGATCATTTAAATTTATTAAAAAAGCCAAGTTATAATGAACTATATGATAAAACAGAAATAAAAAATAATTGCCATAGTAGAAATAAAAGTTATAATAAATCTTATCACAATAATTTAAATGATAATAATTTAACTTTAAATATTAATCATTCTTTTAATAAAGAAAATTCTATTTTAAATTGGTCAAGAAAAGATTTAACAAAAGAAAATGAAAAAGCAGAAAAATTTATTATTGAATTAAATAAAAAATTAAATGAAAATTCAATTAAACATGATTTTACCTCTATTTTAAATATTGTTACTGTTGATAATTTTAATAATATTTTTAATCAACTTTTAATTATTTTAAAAGATTCTCAAGAAAAACAAAATCAATTTATTCAAGTTATTTTAGAAAAATCTTTTGTTGAAAATAATTTTGTTATTCTTTATGCTAAATTATGTAAAAATTTATGTGATATTATTGGAGAAAAAAAACAAAGTGAATGTTATTTAAGAAAAAAATTAATTGAAAATATTAAAACTTCTTTTGATCAAATTATTCAATTTAATGATAATAAAGAATTAAATTTAGATGATTTTTATTCAAATAAAAAAAAAATTTTAGGATTAATAAATTTAATTGTTGAATTAATTGATGTTAAAATTCTCTCACAAAAAATTGGTTTTTATAGTTTAAATTCTTTATATGATAAATATAATGAATCAAATAATATTTCTGAATATAGTTTTAAAAATATTTATTTAGAATCAATAATATGTTTTCTTTCTAAATTTGGGAAAATTATATTTAAAAGAAATAAAAATGATAATAAAAATAAATTAAAAAATTTTATGAATAATAAATTATCAAAATTAAAAGAAGAAAATTTAATACCACTTCATTTAAAATATAAAATAATAAATTTATTTGAAAAAGAAAAAAATAATTGGAAAGATACTTTATATGAAAAATCATTTATTCCAAAAGGAAAAAATTATAATGAAGAAGAAATAAAAACTTCATTATTAGAAAATGATAGAGAAGAAATAATAAGAAATGATTTAAAAAAATGGATTAATTATTTAAATGAAAATATTATTTCTTTAGAAAATATAAATATTAAAACATTTAATAATTATAATTGGAATTCAATAGAAAAATTAATTATTGATGAAAAAATAGATTTAATTGAAATAATAAGATGTTTTATTGAAGTTTCTATTGATTTAATAAATAATAAAGATGATGTTTTTAAAGCAAATCAATATATTTATTCTATTATTGATTATTATTCTCAATTTTTAAATAATGAAGAAATTATATTATTTAATAATAAAATTATTTCTATTTTTCTTGAAGTTAATTATTTAATTATTGATAATAATTTCATGTTACAAATTTTAGGCTTTTTAATGTATATTTTAATTAATTCCAAATTATTTTTCATTAAAGATTTAATTAATTTCATTGATAAAGATAAAGAGTGTATAATAAATATTTCAAAAGTAGTTTTTTTTACCATTCATTATTCAGGTAAAGATAAAAAAAAATATTTAAATGATTTTAAACAAAATAAATTATATTCAACATATAAAGATATTTTTAATGAAGAAATTGTTAAAAAAATTTCTGAATGATTTAATTAATTTTATTATATTTTTAATATTTATATTTTATATAAATTTTTACTTATTTTTTTTCATTTTCTTTTATTAAATCTTCAAAATTATTATTTTCATTTTCTTCAATTTCTTCACTTTCACCATTTGAATTATAAAACATTTCATTATCATCAAACCCTATTTTTTTTATATTATCTTTTATTTTTATTTCTTGAACTTTTTCTTGATTAATAAAAAGATTATTTTGATATTGAATTAAATTAGAATTATTTTTCAAATTTTCTAAAACTAAAATTGTATTATCAATTTCATTTTTAATATAATTTTTTTTTTCTTTTAATAAAGAATTATTAGAAATTTGTTTTAAATTAGGAATTAAATCAATCATAACACAACTTATAATATAATTACAAATATCAGTGATTAAAATTAAATTAATATCAATATCTAAATCTAAACAATCAATAATTATTTTTATTAATAATTTAATATCATATTTAGATAATTTAATATTTGTCAAAGCTTCATATTTATCTAAAATAGGAGATTCATTATTTAATAAAATATCTTTTAAACAATTTAAATTTTCTGCTTCTTTTAAAGGACTTTCTTGAGTTTTATTTGTAACTTTACTTGTTTCTTGATTTCTTTCTGATGAAGGAAAAATTTTATGATTAATTTTTTTTTGAGTAGAATTAATATTATTATTATTATAATTCATATGATTATATGATATTGATGTTCCGTATTTTTTATTATAACCAATTATAACATTATTAATTTCATTATTATCATATTTCAAATTTTTAATTGGATTATTCTCTTTATGATTATTATAACTAACACTATTACTAATATAATTAATTTGATTATTATTAAAATTCTCTTTCTTAACTTTATTTTTAATATTATTATTAGAATTATAAATTTCATCATCATCATCAACTGAAGTAAAACACTTAATAAACATTTGATTATCATTTTTGAATTTTTTTTCAAGAACATAATTTTCATAATTAGTAAGTAACTTAGAAAAAAGATAATTTCCAACAGACACTTTTTTAGGAGTTTTAGCATCAGCATTTCTAATAAAAACATCACAACCATTTTCTAATAAAATAATAGTTTCTTCAATTTTTAAAGAATTAATAGTTAAATGAAGAGGAGTCCAATTATTATGTCCTTTTAAATTTAAATCAAATTCTTCTTTTCCTTCCTTTCTTAATTTTTTATTAGAATGAATAATCCATAATAAACATTCTTTAACAGCTTTTCTAGCAGCAATATGAATAGGAGCCCAATTATCATTATTAAAAGAATTTACTGAAGATCCTTTTTCTAATAAGAAATTTCCTATCAACATACATTCACTTAATTCTTTTGTAAAAGCAGAAAATAATATATGAAAAGGAGATGAACCTTGATCATCTGTTGCATTTATATTTACTCCCATTAATATTAATTTTTTCACTAATTCTGGATTTCTCATTCGAATTGCTTTGTGTAAATATATATGTGATAAAGGATATTTTGATAATTCTATTTTTGAAAGAAATAATGATATTAAGTCATCGTTTTTTGTGTTTATTATTTCATAAAATGCTGTTTTATTTTCATTACTTTTTACATTCATATATTCTATATAATCATTTTCTTCAAGTAAACTCTTTATTATTCCATAATAATTTTTTTCTAATGCTTTTTTTATTTTTATATATTTATTATTTGTTATATTTTCATTCTTTTTTATCTTTGTCATTTCTATATTATTTTCTCCTTGAGCATTTTTTTCTGAAGTTAAAATATTTTTTTTTTTTTTTTATAATTTCTAAAAATTGAGTAAAATTACAATATAAAACAGAATTTTTAATTAATTCTTGTAATAATTCTTTAATAATATTTATAAAAGCTTTTCCAAAAGAATCTTTTAAAGTTTTATATAAAGGAGGTTCTAGAAATTCAAACCATTCTAAAGATAATTCATTTAAATGATGTAAATAACATATAGTCGTTGGAATTTCAGTAAAATAATTTTCATCTATATATAAACATTCTAATTTCTTTAATTGACCAATTTCAATTGGGATTTTTTTTACTTTATTATTTGATAATTTTAAAGTTTCAAGTGAATTTAAATATTGAATTGATGATGGAATAGAAGTTAAATAATTATTTGATATCGTTAATTTTTTTAAATTTGTTAATTCACCTATAAATAATGGAATAAATGTTATATTATTATTATCTAAATGTAGTGTTTCTAAATTTTTAAATAATTTAAAGTTTTTTGATATTTTACATAAAGTGTTTTCTCTTAAATCTATTAATATTAAATTTGGTAAATTTAAATAAATTGTTTTATGAATTTTTATTATATTTAAATTTTTTGCTTCTAATATTTCAATGTCTGGGAAACTTTTATAACATTTTATTGTACTATATGTATTAGCCTCTTGTTTTATTATTCTTGGATTTATGATTATTTTTTTATCTGAAGTTTTATGTTCTTCTAAATTTATATCAAGCATTATTTATTTTAATTTATAGAATTAAAATTAATTTTTTTAAAAAAAAAATTTAAACTCTCATAAAGAATAAATCATATATCTTTTATCCAATCAAATAATTTTCTCCTTAAAAATAAATCTTAAATGTAAATAATAATGGTATTTAAAATAAGTATTGTTTAAAAGTTTGGAAAAAAAATAATTAAATATTTTTTATTAAATCATATTTTTTTAAATTAAAATTTGTATTTAATTTTCATTATTATAAAATATATAAAATGACAGAATTATCAATTCGAAGGTAAAAAACTTTTTTTATTATTTTGATTAGATATGTCAATGAATTAAAAGAAAAAATTGAATTGAAATTAATTCCAAATAAAACTAATGAACAAGTTTTAAAAGAATATTTTAAATATTTTGATTTAGAATCTTTAGGTTTATGTAATCTTCAAAATTTTATTAAAACAAATGAGAGATTAGGATTAGTATATAAAAAATCAACAGATCTTGAAAAAATATTTAATTATTTTGATAAAGATAAAGATGGATATATTAATTATAAAAATTTTTCAAGAGAAATTTTTTCAATGTTTAATCCAAACAAAAATATTCAACCTATCAATTTTATATCAATATTAATTAATAAATTAAATGAAAAAAATGGAAATTTGGCTTTTATAAAATTAATAAAATCATTTAATATAATAGATTATAATAATACAAAAAAATTAACTATTGATGATTTTTTAAAAGTTTTAAATGAATGTCATTTAAATTTTAATTCTTTTGAAATGCAATATTTATTTCAAGAATATGATTTATTTATAAATGGTGTTGTTTTATATTATAAAATAATAGAAATATTAATAAATAATTATTGGAATGAAAGAAGATATTCTTTTTCTCAAGATTTTTATAATTATTTAACTGAAGATGGAAATAAAAATGTTTCATTTAATGATCTTAGAAATTTCTTTATTAATAATTCTAATGATGATATGGAAAAACAATTTTATTCTGATTTTTTTGATTGTTATAAATTTATTACTTTTTCTAATAATAATAATTATATATCTTTAAATGATATTATTTTTATTTGTTAAATGTTTTGGTTTTGGAATTGAATCAGATTATGAATTAAAAGACTTATTATTTAAATTTAATAAACAAAATAATATTAATTCTAAAAATGAAAACTATCAATTAAAAAATAACAATGAAAAAATTAGGGGTTATAATAATAATAATAATTTTAATTTTCAAAATTATGAAAATAATATTAAAAATAAAGTTAATAATATATTAAATATATTAAGAAAATATTTAGTTAAATATGGAAGAAATTGTCTCTTTAATTTTATAAAACATTTTAAATATTATGATGATAATACAAAAACAATAAATAAATATGATTTCTTAAAAGTTTTAAAAGATTTTAATATTAATATTCCATTAATGGATATTGAAAATATCTTTTATGAATTTGGTTTAAACAATAATAAAGATTCATTAAATTATTTTGTTTTTCTTAAAAAAATAACAGAACCTTTTATGACACAATCAAGAATGAATTTAATTGAAAAAATATATGATAAATTAAATGAAATTTCAAATGAAAAAAATTATCCTTTAAATATTAAATTAATGAAAGAATTATATAATCCTAAAAATAATTATTTTATTTCAGATGAAGAAGAAAATAAAATAGATTTTGAAAATTGTTTAGAATTATATCATAATTTTTATAAAGGAATGAAAAATGATAATTTTTCAAAAAATGAATTTTTTGAATTTTATTCTTTTATTTCATATCTTATTGAAAATGATTATATTTTTACATCGTTATTAAATAATGAATGGAATAAATTAAATATAGATAAAGAACAAATATTATTAAATAAAAATGATTTTAATTTTACTTTTGGAAAAAATAATAAAAATCAAGAAATATTATTTAATAATAAAGAAGAAAAAGAAAAAAATGAAGAAGAAAATTTAGAAAATTTAAGTACAAAAAATCATCCAAGAACAAATTATTATAATAATGAAAAAAGTGTTTTTGAAAATGAAGATAATAATTATTATAATATTTTAGAACAATTAAAGCAAAAATTAAGAATAAGAGGAATAAGAGGATTATTATATCTTCATAAACAATTTTTATTATCTTGTCCAAATTTAATGAGAATTTCATATAATGATTTTATAAATATTTTAAAAGGACAACATTTATTTTTTAATGATAATGAATATAAAATTTTATTTAATTCCTTTTCATATGATAATTATCTTCTTTTTTCAAAATTTATAAGAGAATTTAAAAAAAAATTAAATGAAAATAAATTAAATGAAGTAAATAATATTTTTTCAATTCTTGATTTAGAAAATACTGGAAATGTAAATATTAATCAAATTAAAATGAATTTTGATGCTAAAAATCATCCTGAAGTTATTTCAGGTAAAAAAAATGAAGAAGAAATTTTACTTGAATTTATTGATTCTTTTCAAATTAATAATTATATTTTAAATTATGGAAATAATAATGAAAATAATATCATTGATTTTGAAATTTTTGCTAATTTTTATGAATATGTTGCTTTTGTTTATGAAAATGATAATGAGTTTAAAAATATTGTCAATTCTACTTTTCATGAATAAATATTTTTTTTTTTAATTTTTTTTATTTAAATCTTGATTTAAAAACATAAATTTATAAATTTAATTGTTTTTTATTATAAATTTAATAAGTTTTATAGAATTATTTATTATAACATTTAATAAAAATAAATTTATTAATAGAAGATAAAAATTAAATAAATATAAAAAGAATTAATATGTAAATAAATATACCATAATTTTTTTAAATAATTTAAAAGAAAGATTAATGATATAATATATTTAAATAAATTTAAATTATCCATAAAAAAAATCTTCTTTTGATAAAACAAAACTATTTAATCTTGAATCTTGAGTCAAAACTTGTTTAAAACTGATTTTTTTGTTTGGTGTTTTTTTAACATTTGTAAAAAAAGAAGAAGAAAAATCTTTTTTATAATGAGAATTATTAACAGAAGGTAAATCTGAATGAATATGTAACACTTTTTTTTTTAATGAAAATAAACCTTTTCTAGAATTAATAGTTTTACTCAATAAACTAATATTATTATGATTATTATTATTATTTAAATTATTATTCTTTCTCAATTTTATTTTAATTCTTTTTTTTCTTTGAGAAATTATATCTTTCATTTTTATTATATGTTCATTTCTCATTTCTTCTGATAATTTTTTTTTTTCTCTTGTATCTGGATTTTGTAAATAAATATCACATAAATTTCCAGAATAAATTAATTTTTTTTTTTTTATATTTGTTCTAGATAAAATTAATAAATTTCTTTTATCAAAATATTTATATATATCACTATTATTTTCTTTCTTGACTTTTGTAATTTTATTTATTTTCTCAAAATATCTTTTGTAAGAAATTTCAATTGGAATTTCCCAATTATGTTCATTTAATTTAGTTAAATTTTCTTTTGGATTATAACTTTCTAAAATATCATTAATTCTTATTTTTTTTTCAAAAGCATATTGAAAAATTTTTTTTCTTAATGTCCTTGCTTTAAAATAAAGCATTTTAAAATAAATATAAGGAAGTTTAAATTCATTCCAAACAAAATCTTTAGTCATTTGCAAATAACAAGAATAAAAATTTATTTCTTTATTATTTTTTTTTTCAACAAAATCAATCATTTTTTTTTTCTTTATATTTTCAAAAGTTTCTACTTTTCCTTCATTTAAAAGTATTTCATAAAAAAAAATATCTGGATTTGTATTAAATTCTATTTGAAGTTGTTTAAAATTAAACTTAGAAAATTTTTTTCTATTAAAATTTCTTAAAGTTGGAAAAGGCTTCATTATTATATTATTTAATTATATCATTAAGTTTTCAAATTTTATCCATTCACAAAAATATTAAAAATAATTAAAAATTTTAAAAACTCTTTAATAATCTTTTTCTATTATATTGTTATACTGTTTCAGTGAGATAATTAAATATATTAAAAGATGTAAATCTGTTTTAATATTTATAAATTAAAAATTTTTTATAAAAAATCAAAACAAAAGATTAATAGTTATGTTTCTTAATATGTAAAAGATTAATAGAAAAAATTATGAAATATGATTGACAATATATAAAGAAATAATGAATAGACTTATTAATTATGTATGAATGAAATTTTATTGTGCTAAACTTTAAATATATATTTATTTTATTATAAATTTATAAATAAAAAAAATATATTAAAAATAACTACTGAATGTGTTAATAAAATTGATAAAGTTTAAAAAGATAATGAAAAAAAATGTTTTTTATTAGTTAGATTCAAGAAAATTAGAAAATGGACAGATAAAGAAAAAATTTTAATAAATAATGGTATAAAAATATTATATTATACTATTCTAAATATTATCTAATTTTCAACTAGACTATTTGTATTATTAATATCTTCATCACTTATTCTTTTTCTTTTATGAACTACTTTACATATTATAAATAAAACAATAATTAAAGCTAAAATTCCTAAAATTATAATTATTACATAAAACATTGAATTTTTTGAATTTTGTACATTAATATTAAAAGAGTATTTTTCATTTCCACATAAATCAAAAATTTTTAATTCATATTTTTTCAAATCATTTGGTTTCTCTGAATTAACGGGTAAAATATTATTATTAATCGTACATTGTAATTTTAAATTATTTATATCACATTTTATTTCTTTATTATCATTCATTACTCTTAATTTTTCATCAGGTTCATTATTAAAAATAATTTCAATAATTTCAGATTCTTTTTTTCCATAATCAATTGTATAATTGTTTTTAGTTGATTCTTTATTAACTTCTGATTCTTTTGTATATATTTTAATTTTTGATTCATGAATTTTAATTGCATAATTTATTTTTTGTATCCTATTAGGAATTTTTAAAATGTATTCACCAGATTTTTTTATACTATCATTTAATAAACAATATTTTTCTTCTGAATTTAATATACATTCAACTCCGATACTTTTATTATCTACTTCTAAATTAATTCCATTTGTTATATTTAAATTATCTAATTTTTCTTCATATTCATCTGATATAATATATAATTTTGAACTATTTAATTCATCTAATTTAAGACATTTATCTTTTTCTTTAAGATTTATTGTTAAAATTGGAAATTCTTTCTTTGATTTTTCAATTTCTTTTTCTGCCATTTCATACATTGCATTATGATAAAAAGATTTTAAATTTTTAAGTGTTTCAACTGCTTTTATTTCATCTCTTTTATAAAAATATTCATATAAATTAACCATATAATCGAGTGCACCATATTTTGATAAAAATTTAATTAAACTTTCTAATTCATTTTCATAAAATTTATCAGTTTTCTTTAAGATAAATCTAAAATAATTAACAGAAACTAAAAAATCTTGTCCTTCATAAAATTTTAATTTCTTAGTAAAAAAATCATGTAGTTTATCTGATATAAATTCATCATCTTCTTCTTCTAAAGTAGTCATAAATACTGTTTTAGAAGTATGCATCCAATTTTTTACAATTTTTTCTAAATTATCATCAATTTCTCCTTTTTTTATTTTTTCTAAAACTATATCAACCTCATCTTTATATTTATTTGAAAAATCATTATCTATTGGACATTTTCCTGGTTTAAATATCCAATCATCCCAATTTATTTTATTTAATGTTTCATCAGATACACTATTATTTTTACAAAATTCAATAAAATAGTTTTTAAACTGATATACATCTATAGATTTATATTTAAAATGTATAAAATAACTTTGGAAAAATTTTTTCATAATTTCTTCACCTACTAATCCTTCAATAAAATATAAAAAATTATAACCTTTTTCATATGGTATATCACTATAAGAATCATCAGGTGAAATTCCAGTTAAATCAGGTCTAAGTGTAGTAAAAGTACTATTTTCTCCAAAGATAAGTAAATATGAATTAATATAAGACAAACCTAAAATAGAATCCATTTTAGCATAATCATCTCCTTTCCACATTCCTATTATTTTTCTTTGAAGAAACATAGTAATTCCTTCATTAAGCCAAAAATCACTCCAATTTTCATTAGTAACTAAATTTCCTGACCATGAATGAATTAATTCATGTGCTATTATATCAACTAAGGATTTATCCCCATTTATAAGACATGGAGAACAAAATGATAAACATGGATTTTCCATACCTGAATATGGGAAAGAATATGGTAAAACTAAAATATTATATTGTTCCCATTCATAATCTCCCATATATGAAGTTGCATTTTTAAGTATTTCTGGTATATCTATTAATTCATTATATACTGTTTCAATATATTCTGGTTCTGTGTAAACTGAAATATTATCTGTTATTGATTGATTAACAATATTACCAGCTGCTAAAGCTATTAAATAACTTGGTACTGGAATATTTTGATAATAATAATATATTTTATATTTATTTTCAACTTCTTCTACTCTATCAAATAATCCACTTATCATACCTCTAAGATTTTTATCTACTTTTATTCCTAAATTAAAAGTAAATTTAACTGCTGGAGTATCTTGAATTGGTAATAATTCTCTTCCTAAAATCATTTCTGAACTTGTAAAAAAATAAGGATATTTTTTTCCTATTGTTTGTTCTTTAGTAAGGAATTGAGCTGAAGAACCTTCTGTTGTTGTTTTATAATTAATAGTTATATTGATTAATGAACTTTCATTATAATCATAATGAATAATTAAGGGAGTTCCTAAATTTTCATCAAATTCTCCAAATGAATAATTTATTGGTTTTTTAAGTTCATCTTCAATAGAAATAATTTCTAAATATTTTGTGTCTAAAATTATTTCTGAACCATTTATATTAGATTGAAATGTCAAATTTAATTCACCTTGAATTATTTCTTCTTCAAAATCAGGTGTAAATAAGCCTTTAAGTCTAATTAATGTTACATTATTATAATTTGATTGAGTACTAGGGTCAAGTGATTTAATTGAAAATATTAATAAAGATATAATTATTAATTGAATTGAACAAATGTATTTCATTTTTTGATATTTCTAATAATATAATATTAATTATAAAGATTTTAATTTTTAAAATATGAAAATAATATTGAAAATCAAGTGGTGATATATTAAGTAAATTATGAAAATATTTAAAGAAGATATATTTCTTTAATTTATTGATCTTTGAAAGATAATGATAATACAATAAAAACAATGAATAAACTTGTTTTAAATATTTGAATATAAATCTATAAAAGAATCAAATAAATTTTTAAAATTTTTTTTCATTTATTCATAATAATGAAAAAAAAATATTATTAAATAATATTTTTAAATAAATAATAAAATTTAAAAAAAAAAAATTGCCTCAAAAAAAAAAATATTTGTCTACTCATTAATATTGGGAATTTCATTATCAATTAATTCATTAAAAGAAAAAGTATGAAACAAATATCCATCAGCATAAAAAAATTTATTTTGAAATTCTACCCAATGTAATCTTAAAGTATGTAAAAAGCATTCCATTAAATCCATAAACATTAAAACTCCAATAGTAATATTTGCAAAAATAAAGAAAGATAAAACAATTAAAATGAAACTGAATCCAAATTTAAAATCACCATCCCGAATAAATATTAAAATACAATATTCAAAAAAAACTTTTGATAATTGAGAATGAGCTAAACTTAAAGCCCAAAGTCTTAAATAAGAAGCAGTATTACTTATTGTTCCTAATATAAATTCTATTGTTTCTATTATTTGATTTACTATTAAATCTGTTATTGAAGGATTTTTTTTTAAAAGTTTTGATTTATGTAAATAACTATAATGAATATCTTCATATTCATTATCTAATTCTTTTGGAATTTTATTAACCAATAATAAATTTTCTCTTTCTTTTTTCTTATTTAAATAATATACTAAAATCGGTTTTGGAACTAACATTATGAAAGAAGAAATTAAACATATTATTAAAATTGATTTATGAAATTGTTCTTGTTGATATGTGTTGCTTTTATCTATTTTTTTTCCCCAAAGTGGTTTTTCTTCAATAGAACCAAATCTTAATATAATATTTATCATTTGAGATATAATACTTGGTGCTTTAGAAGTGTCATCCCAATTTTTATTCCATTTAATATATATTAATATTATCATATAACCAAAGAGAATTGACATAAAAATTAATTGAGGTATAAACATTAAAATAAAAGATATATAATCTTGAAAATATAGATCATTTAAACCTTTTAATATTATTCCAAATATCATTTGAAAAACTCCATAAATAACACTTAATTTCATTTTTAATGAATTTATAAATGATAATTCATTTGTTGATGAATACCATTTTGAATCAATTCCAATTGGATAAACACAATTATTTTTTCTATTAACAATAGTATTATTTTTATTATTAATATTATTATAACAAGAATTAAAAATTGGAATTGGATTTCCAATAAAATCATTATACATGAATCCAGAATAAAAAGAACAAAAACCCATAAAAATAATAAAGTATTGATATTGAATTCCCATTTTTAACATTGAATTTTTTGATTGTTTAATTTTTTCACTGTAATAATAAATATATAATCCAATTAATAATAAAATTAATCCATGACCAATATCACCAAACATTATTCCAAATAAAAAAGGGAAAAAAATAATATTAAAATATCCTGGATTAATTTCTTGATATCTTGGAATTCCATAAGAATTAACAACATCTTGGAAAGAATTAAAAAAAGAATTATTTAATAAATAAGTTGGCTTCTCTAAATTTGCCTCATGTAAATCTATAAATATTCCTATTGATGATAATCCTTCATTTATTTCATTTAATTTATTTTTTAATAAATTAAAATTTTTTTTTATTATCCATACTTCACCATCAATAAAATTTTCTCTTATTATACATTTATTTAAATTTAAATATATTTCTTTCATTTTTTTAAAATATAATTTATATAAAGATATTTTTCCTTTTTTTTTCTCATCACCTGATAATTCAAATAATTGATCAATAATTTGATTTTTTGTATGTTTAATAATATTGTTTTTATCTTTTATATCTTGCTCAATTTCATTAATAAAATTTTCAATTTCTTCATTACTTCCTTGAGGTTGATAAATTGAAGTAAGAAATAAATCACAAATTTTAATTAATTTATTTCTTAAAATTTCTCTTCCATCAGAAGGATAAAAAATAATAAAAAGTTTTTTAGAAATTTTAAAACTTTTCTTATTATTATTAATTATTTTTTCAACATTAATATTAATATCTGAAAAATTAACATAAGCAGTAGCTCTACTTACTCTAAATATCATTCTTTTCATTTTTAATTCATTAACAGCATCAACAACACCAATAATAAAAAGTAATTTTGATTGAAAATGCATATAACTTACATTATTTAAACTTTGTCTTTCATCAGGATCCATATTTATTTCATTTTCATTTATTAATTTTTGTTCTTTTATTAAATTTAAATATTTTTTATATACTTCTTTTTTTTCTATATCTATATTTAAATCTTCTTTTAATTTATTATATGAATTTATTATTTCTTGTATTTTTTTATTTTTGTCTATTAATTCATTTTCTAATATATCAAAATAATCTGAATTTCTTACTTCTCTTAAATCTTGATCTGTTTTTAAATCATTTTCAAAGTCTAAGATATTTTTATATTTATTATTTTTTATTCTAAATTCTTCACATATTTGTTCTATTTTATCTATTATTTGTTCTAAATTTTCACATCTGTTTATCATTGGACTAAAATTTTTTTTTTGTTCTAAATCTGTTTTTGTTAAATCTATAAATTGAAGACAGTCTTCTGATAATAAACCAAATGCATTTAATATTTTAACTGCACTGTCTATTTCTCTTGGTAATCTTAATTTTTTATGTAGTATTTCTTCAGAACGGAAAAAACCCATATTTAATTTTTTTAAATATATATTTTTATAAATAAATTAATTATAACAATTTTTTATATTATGTTTAAATTTTACTTAAAATTTAATATTTAGAAATTATTTTCTTTTTAAATCCTTAAATTAAGAGTTTTTTG